>Ga0307378_10004624_pt1 | contig 19538 bp, 15 predicted proteins | sample UN1MG_FD_202238 | JGI IMG/M metagenome (GOLD analysis project Ga0307378, IMG submission 202238) | Soil microbial communities from Risofladan, Vaasa, Finland - UN-1 | ecosystem: Environmental > Terrestrial > Soil > Coastal area > Acid sulfate soil | place: Finland: Risofladan, Vaasa | collected... | reverse complement strand
CGTATCCGGTCGCCTCGCTCATCGCTGACGTGGTGCGACCGGTTGCGATGAGTGAACTGGCCGTATCCGGTCGCCTCGCTCATCGCTGACGTGGTGCGAGGCTGGGGTTGGCCGGCGGGCGGGACTTTCGGCCCTGGGTCCATGAGTCGCTGACTGTGAGACTTCTGGATAGATCCGGCGAGTTGGTCGGGATCGAACCCAGGAGGTCAACCATGCACATCCGATCGTTCGTCCGGGCCGGCGTCGCCGCACTGCTCGTCGTCGCCGCAGCAGCGTGCGGGACCGATGCGCCCGACGGCTCCGGTGCCACGGGGGGCGGCGGCATCGAGGCGGGAGCGCAGACAGCGGCCGACACCGGCTCGGCTTCAGCGGAGATCTCACCCGGTGACACCATCGAGTTCGTCGCCACCGAGTTCGCCTTCGGGCCGTCGAGCGTGATGGCGACCGCCGGCGCCTACTCGGGAACGCTGGTCAACAGCGGCACGATCGAACACGACATCAAGTTCGACAATGGCGAGGCCATCGTCGCTGCCGCTGGTGAGACCGTCGAGTTCGACTTCGAGGTGCCTGCGGAAGGGGTGGCCTACATCTGCTCGATTCCGGGTCATGCCGAGGCTGGGATGCAGGGCGTGATCCGCACTGATGAAACGCCCGCCGCTGAGGCCCCGCATGCTGGCATCGCGACCGACGAGGCGATGGTGGTCGACGCCGACCCCGATGCACCGCCCTACGAGTGGCGCGATCCGCAGGCCCCCGAGCGCGGCGAGGGCGAGGGCTTCACGCTGATCCCTGGCGGTGCCCCTGACGGGGGCGACCTCATCGACGTCGAGATGGTGGTGGAAGAGAAGCTCGCAACCGTGGCCGAGGGGTACGTCCAGCAGATCTGGACATTCAACGGCACGATGCCGGGTCCGGTCATTCGCACGGAGGTCGGCGACACCGTTCGTGTCCACCTGATCAACCCGCCTGAAGCCACGGCTTCGCACTCGGTGGACTTCCACGCATCGCAGGTTGCCTGGAACGACGAGATGCGTTCGATCGCTCCCGGTGAGGAACTGATCTACGAGTTCACCACCGACTATGCCGGGGTCTGGATGTATCACTGCGGCACCGATCCGGTCCTGCATCACATCGCCAACGGGATGTTCGGCATGGTGATCGTCGAACCAGAAGGTGGACTCCCGCCGATGGAGAACGAGTTCTTCGTCGTCCAGCACGAGTGGTATCTCGGCCCCCAGGGCGAGGTGTCGTCGTTCGCGAAGGCCAACCAAGCCGCGCCGGCACCCGACTTCGTGATGTTCAACGGAGCGGCGTTCCAGTACAAGGACAACCCGATCGAGATCCCGACCGGTGAAGAGGTCCGGTTGTTCGTCCTCGACGTCGGGCCGTCGATCGACTCGTCGTTCCACATCGTCGGCACGATTTTCGACGACGTGATCAAGGAGGGCATTCACCTGGCGCGGGGCAACGACGGCAACTGGGGCTCTCAGGCTGTCGACCTGGCACCGGCGCAGGGCGCAGTGATCGAACTGAAGGCCGCCGAGGACGGGCTCTACCCGATGGTCACCCACGCCTTCAACTTCCCCGGTCGGGGAGCGGTCGGCCTGCTGCAGGCCGGCGACGGCGAGCCGTGACAGAGGACATCCGCCCTTGTCCAGCGGTCGGCGAGTCCGGCAGTCTGTGACCATGAGACTGGAGATCACCCAGCGCGCCGACCTGGCGGTACGGGCCCTGGTTGCACTGCAATCGTCGTCCGAGCGGCTCAAGAGCGCTGATCTGGCCGAACTTCTCGGAACCACCGCGGGGTTCATCCCCCAGGTCATGGGGCCGCTGGTCCGTGTCGGCTGGGTGCGGTCCGTACCGGGCCCGACGGGCGGCTACGAACGCCAACGCGATCTCGACTCGATCACGGTGCTCGAGGTGGTCGAGACGATCGACGGGCCGACCGACGACGGCCGTTGTGTGGTCGCCGAGCGCTTGTGCGACGCGGCTGAACCGTGTGCGCTCCACGTCGCGTGGGCACGCGCACGTCACGAATTGCGTGACTCGCTTGCAGGCCTTCGCCTGTCGGGGGTGAGTGCAGCATGACCGTTCGGACCGCGGCGCCAGGCACTGCGAAGGCCCGGCCGACCTGGAGGGCCGTCGCGATCCCGTCGGAGCACGGAGGATGGGGTCTCACGGGCGAACCGATCCTGCTGGGGGTGCTGCTCGCGTTCTCGTGGGAGGGCCTGGCGATCGGCATCGCAGCGATGCTCGCGTTCGTGGCCCGTACACCGTTGAAGCTGGCGATGGTCGATCGTCGCCGCGATCGCGAATTGGACCGATCGCTGCTTGCCCGTCGCATCGGCGCCGTCGAGCTGAGCGCGATCGCTGCGCTCGGCGCACTGGCGATGCTCGGCGCCGGTTGGCAGTGGCTGGTTCCGCTGGTCGTGGCACTGCCGCTGTTCGTGGTCGAACTCTGGTTCGACGTGCGCAGCCGTGGCCGCCGGTTGGTGCCCGAGCTGTGTGGTGCCATCGGGATGGGCGCGGTTGCCGCCGCCATCGTCACCGCCGGCGATGGGCCCATCCGGCTTGCGATCGCCGCGTGGCTGATCCTGGCGGCTCGGTCGACCGGGGCGATCCCGTTCATCCGCACGCAGATACTCCGCCTGCATCGCGGCGCAGCAAGTACACGGTCCAGCGACCTGTTCCAGCTGCTGGCGGTCGTCGTTGCGGCCGCAGCGGCGGTCGTCGATCGCGACGTGATCGTCGGGTCGGTCGCCGTGCTGATGATCATTGTCCTGCACCTCGTGTGGGTGCGGCGTTCGCCGGTGCCGCAGGCAGCGGTGCTGGGCCTTCGGCAGATGGCGCTCGGCTTCGGCCTCGTCGCCGTCACGACACTGGGAGTGAGGTTGGCATGAACGACACCGTTGGCCCCGAGATGACGCTCGGAGCGATCGTCACGAGGTATCCCTCGCTGGCCCGCGAACTCGAACATCGCAAGCTCGACTACTGCTGCGGCGGAGCGGTCACCCTCGGCCAGGCGTGCCGCGACACCGGACTCGATGCGGCGGTCGTCGCCACGGAACTGAGGTCATCGATCAGCGATGACGGCCCGGCGTCCTGGTCACACCTGGAGGTCGCAGATCTGGTCGAGCACCTGGTCGACACGCATCATCGGTACCTCTGGAGCGAGTTGCCCCGCCTGCAGGCGCTCCTCGACAAGGTCGTGGGCGTGCATGGCGACCGTCACCCCGAACTGAACGAGGTCGCATGCTGTTTCGGCGCGATTCGCGCCGACATCGAACCGCATCTGATGAAGGAGGAGCGGGTGCTGTTCCCGGCGATCGCGCAGTTGGCGTCGTCACCGACTGCGCCCACGTTCGGCTTCGGGTCACTCGGCAACCCGATCTCGACACTGCTGCGTGAACACGACGAGCTCGGAGCGCTCCTGGGTGATCTACGGTCGGTGACCGGCGACTTCACGGTGCCCGACGACGGATGCGCCTCCTACCAAGCATTGTTCGAGGGCCTCGAACAGCTCGAGGCCGATACCCACCTGCACGTACACAAGGAGAACAACGTGCTGTTCCCGAGGGTGGTGTTGCTCGAGGAGCACCGTCGCTCGTGATCCCGCGGTGCCCGCGGACGGCCGTCAGATCGCTGCGTAGGCGTCGACGATGGGGGCGAGTTCGTCCGGACTGGCGCCGTGCATGATCACTGCGTCGGCACCGAGGTCGAACTGGCCGCGCACGCACGCTGCGCACTGCTCGGCTGATCCCGTCGCCGAAGGTGCGAGCCATGCGTCGGGGATCAAGGTGGCGATGTGTTCGAGCTGCTCGGTGGTGGCGCCCACGTCGATCGGACCACGGATTCCGGCCACCAGGTCGTCGGCGCGAAACGCGGCGAGCACCACCGGATCCCGTCGATTCGTTGCCACCATCAGGTCGCCGTACGCCTGGAGGTAGGTGGCGAGGCGACCGACGGTCTTCTTGAGTCGTACCGACTCGGGCAGATGGTCGCCGATCGTTGCGAAGCACGACCACACCGTCACCGACTCCGGGTCGCGTCCGGCGCGCTCGGCCGCGTCCTTCACGGTCCGCACACATCGCTGCAACGTCTCGTCGGTGAAGAACGTGTGCAGGATGACATGGTCGAACGCGCGCCCACCCAGTTCCAACGAGTTCGGGCCGAATGCCACCAGGCCGAGCGGGATGTCCTCGTCGAACGTCGGATCCAGTCGGAGCACGGGGTACGAGCCGATCGGGCCGTCGTGGCCGATGATCGTGTCGCCGTGCCACAGCCGTCGCATCACCTCGGTGAAGTCCTCCATCTGTGCGGTGGTGATGCGGGCAATGCCGTAGGCGTCGAACAGCGGAGCGATTCCCCGACCGATGCCGAGCACGAATCGTCCACCGGTCAAGCGGTGCATCGTCGTGGCATACGACGCCGTCACGATCGGATGACGCGTGTTGTGGTTCGTCGCCCCGGTGATGATCTGCATGTTCGTCGAAGCGACGGCCGCCGCGCCCGACAGGGTCACCGCCTCCTTCACGTTGAAGCGCTCGCTGATGAACACGGCGCCGAGCCCGAGTTCCTCGGCTCGACGACACTCGTCGACGAGATCGTGTGGATTCTGAGCGCCGCCCGCGAGCGTGTAGAAGCCGAGCTCGGGGAACCGGGGGGCGCTCATGCCGAGACGGTGGGCCGCTCCGGAATGGGCACCGGGGCCGGGGTCTTCTCCCGGATGAAGACCGCCGCACGAACCAGCGCGTCGGTCGCCTCGGGCATGTAGCCCGCCAGGATCGGGTACACATGCCAGAGTCCGTCGCGCAGGTCGAGTCGCACGTCGACGCCGGCCGCTTCGTACCGCTCGGCGAGCCGAGTCGAGTCCGAGAGCAGGATCTCGTCCATCCCGGTCTGGATCATTGTCGGTGGGTAGCCGGTCGGGTCGGCAAACAGCGGTGACACGCCTGGATGGTCGAGCGGGGTGTCGCCCGCGTAGGTCGTCGCAGCCTCGAGCAGACCATTGCCGTCGAACAGTGGATCGAACGGCGCTCTCGTCACCACCGACTCGCCCGACGCGGTCAGGTCGCTCCACGGCGACAGCACGTACACCGCTCCCGGCATCGGATCACCGGCAGCCTTCAGCGCGCCGAGCGTCGCCAGTGTGGCGCCACCACCGGCGGAGTCGCCGGCGATCGTCACCAGCGCCGGATCGACGTCGGCAATGATCGCCCGATAGGCAGCGACGCAGTCGTCGACCGCCGCTGGGTACACATGCTCGGGTGCGAGTCGGTAGTCGATCACGGTGATCGTGGCGGCCGCACGCTTCGCGAGTCGTGCGCACATGGCGATGTGGCTCTTCGGTGATCCGACGACGTACGCGCCGCCGTGGATGTACAGGATGTGGCGGTCGGGCTGCACCTCGGTCGGCGTCGCCACGATCGCCGGGATGCCACCAACGAACGTGTCGACGTAGTCGACCTTGCGAGGACGCGGGATGGCGTCGAGCTTGTCCATCGCTTCCCGACGGTCTTCGATGGGCACGTCGTCGCCGAGTTGGAACTTGGCGATTCGCTTGCGGAAGAAACGTGCCCGTCGGCTCAGAGTCATGACGGCAGGGTAGATCAACCCGAGTTGCGCAGCCCGGTGGCGATCGCATTGATCGACAGTTGGATGCCGCGCACCACCAGTTCGTTGTCGTCGCCATCTCGGAATCGTCTCAACAAGTCGACCTGCATGACATGCAACGGGTCGAGATACGGGTACCGGTTGCGCAGACTGCGAGCCAGCAGCGCGTTGTCGGCAAGTGGCGACGGTGCGCCCGTGATCCGGCGATGCCATGTGAGGGTCCGAGCATGCTCGTTCGCGATCGCGTCGAAGATGTCCGTGCGCATCGAGTCGTCCTCGACCAGGACATCGGCGTACCGGCGAGCGATGTCGATGTCGGACTTGGCGAGCACCATGCCCATGTTGTCGATGGCGGATCGGAAGAACGGCCAGTCGGCATACATCGTGCTCAGCTGTGCAATGCGAGCGTCCGACCGGGGACCTTCGGCGCCGACGAAACGTTCGACGGCACTGCCGACGCCGAACCATGCGGGGATCATCAGGCGGCACTGCGTCCACCCGAACACCCACGGGATCGCCCGAAGATCCTCGATGGCGTTCGATGTCGTTCGCGACGCCGGGCGGCTGCCGACGTTGAGCGTTGCGATCTCGTTGGTCGGGGTGATGGCACGGAAGAAGGCGACGAATCGATCGTCGCCGTAGACCAGCTGTCGATATGCGTCGAAGGCAAGCGACGACAGTTCGCCCATCGTGTCGGCATGCAGCGGATCGACGAGAACTCGGGCGTTGGTGCCGTCGGAGGAGACGCGGTGCAGCAGCGTGGCTTCGAGCGTGGCCGACACCAACGTTTCGAGGTTTCGACTTGCCATCGCGCGGTTGGAGTACTTCGCCGCAACGATTTCGCCCTGTTCGGTCAGTCGGATGGCACCGTCGACGGTGCCGGGTGGCAACGCCAGGATTGCCTGGTACGCGGGCCCACCGCCACGGCCGACAGTGCCGCCGCGTCCGTGGAAGAACCGGAGCTGCACGCCCGCTCGGCGGGCAACGCCGGCCAGTGCGGTCTGCGCCGACGACAGGCTCCATTGCGAGCACAGGTAACCGCCGTCCTTGTTCGAGTCGGAGTAGCCGACCATCACCTCTTGGCGGTTGCCTCGCGAGCGAACGATCTGGCAGTACACGGGGTCGGCCAACATCGAGGCGAGCACGTCAGGGCAGCGGCGCAAGTCGTCGATCGTCTCGAACAACGGAACGATGTCGAGCTGAGCGGATGCCGACTGCCCGCCATGGGCACCGTGTGCCAAGCCGACCTCCTTGAGGAGCACGGCCACTTCGAGCACGTCGCTCAGGTCGTGGGCCATCGAGATCACGTAGTGCGGCACGATCCGTCGGCCGACACGCGCCACCGCATCGGCAGCCGCCGCCAGGATCGCCAGCTCCGCGTTGGTGCGTTCACTCAGCTCGGCGCCGGGATGGCGCAACAGTCTCGGGTTGCGCAGCTCGGCGGCCAACACGTCCACGCGGTCGGTCTCGGCGAGATCGAGGTAGTCGTCGCAGACACCGGCACATGCCAGCAGATCGGCGAGCACCTCCTCGTGGACCGCCGAGTTCTGGCGCAGGTCGAGTCCACAGAGGTGTGCCCCGAAGATCGCGACGCTGCGTCGCACCGGTTCGACCAGCGCGTCCGCGATCGGCCCTGCGCCGTGGCCGCGGAGTGCGTTGATCACGTGGTCGAGGTCGGCGGTCAGCTCGGAGAGATCGGCGTACGGCGTGCTGTCGCCGATCGGCGCCGGGCCCGGCACGTCGACGGCTGGATCGAGTACCTCGCGGGCGAAGGCGTGTAGGCGTGCATGCATCCCGCGCAACGCGCGTCGATACGGCTCGTCGGCTCGAAACGGCGAGTCGTCGCCGGACGCAGCGGCGAGTGCGTGCACTTCCGGGCTGGACGTGACCAGACGGTCGGTCATCGACAGCCGGCGCGACAGGCGATGGAGTGCGGTGAGATGGTGGCCCAGGGCCGTTTCGGTCTGACGGCCCGTTGCGTAGCGCACGACGTCGGCGGTCACGAAGGGGTTTCCGTCGCGGTCGCCGCCGATCCACGATCCCATCGTGATCGAGCCCGACGTGTCGACCCGGCGGCCGTCGGCGACCTGGGCGACGCTCGTTGCCAGCTCCCGCGTGAGGGTCGGAATCACTTCGAACAGGCTGGTGTCGTAGTAGCGGATCGCTTCGTTGATCTCGTCACGGACACGCAGCTTCGACAGACGCAGTAGGGCGGTCTGCCACAACAACAACACGCGCACCGACAGTTCGGACTCGACGCGAGTCACCGATGCCGGATCGCTTCGCCGTAGATCGAGTTCGTCGAGCAGGTCGCTCAGTTCGGCGAGCACTTCGAGAACCGTCTTGCGGCGGACTTCGGTCGGATGTGCCGTGATCACGGGGCTCACCTGCAGTGTCGCGACCGCGGCGACGAGATCGTCGGCGCTGATGCCGGCGCCCTTCACTCGCTGGAGGACGGCATCGAGGCTTCCGGGTCGTGGCGGGTCGTCGTGCTGTCGATGCTGGCGTCGACGACGTTCGAGGTGGACGTCTTCTGCGGTGTTGGCGAGCAACGACAACCAGTCGAGGGCCCGCAACACGAGGATCTGCTCGTCGAGCGGGTGCTGAGCCAAGGCGGCGCGGATGTCGTCGACGCCGCTCTGCCCGGCGCGGCGGGCCTCGACGGCAATCCTGCGAACCTGCTCGACGAGCTCGTACACCGAGGGGCCCTCGGTCTGCTCGATCGCATCGCCCAACAGCCGCCCGAGCAGGCGGATGTCGTCGCCGACGGCGTCGGGGTCATCGGGTGACACGCCGGGGATGTCGGTCAAGTTCGCAGTGTCGGACACCATCTCAGTCAATCCGAACCAGTCCAGCGAGGAAACCCCGATTCCGGACCGCGTCGCACGCCAGACTGAGGCCATGCGTGTCGTGTTCGCCACAGCCGAGCTGTCACCGGTGGCGACCGTTGGCGGTCTTGCGGCCGCTGCGGCGGGTCTCGGTGCCGAGTTGCGCCGCCTCGGCGTCGATCTCGACGTCGTCATGCCCGACTACGGCGACGTCACGCTCGTCGACGAGACCACGATCCGGCTCGATGTTCCCGATTGGGTGGGAGTCGCAACCGTGCGCGCCGGCCACCATCCCGCTGCCGGTCGGCTGCACCTCGTGTCGGTGCCAGGCATGGCGCGACCGCACCCGTACCTGCAGGCGAACGGTGAGGGCTGGCCGGACAACAGCGAAAGGTTCTTCCGATTCGCCCGCGCTGTCGCCGCATTCGTCGAGGGCGACCCGCCCGATGTGCTGCACCTCAACGATTGGCACACCGGCCCGGTGCTCGCCGCGCTCGCAGATCCGCCGCCAACGGTGATGTCGATCCACAACCTTGCCTATCAGGGTGTCACGAGCTCGTCGTGGCTCGACCTGATCGGGCCTCGCGCCGCGCACTACGAGTGGTGGGGTGCAGCGAACCCACTGTCGGGGGCATTGGCGCTCGCCGACCGGATCGTGGCGGTGTCTCCGCACTACGCCGCCGAGATCGTCACACCGGAGGGCGGGTTCGGCCTCGATGAACCACTGCGACACCGCTCAGACGACCTGGTCGGCATCCTCAACGGGATCGACACCGACGTCTGGGACCCGGCGAACGACCCGTTGATCGCGTCGCCGTTCACGGTGACCTCGATCGAGACCCGAGACGTCAATCGTTCGGCGCTGCACGAACGACTGGGTTTCTCCGACGACGGCGTCGTGCTCGGCGCCGTCGTGACCCGCCTCACCCACCAGAAGGGGGTCGACCTGCTCGCACCGCTGGTGCCGTTGCTTTCGCAGATCCCGATGCGCGTGGCGGTTCTCGGCTTGGGCGACGCCGGATTGGCAAATCACCTCCATCAGCTTGCCGAGGCACATCCCGACTCGTTCGCGTTCGTCGACGGTTACGACGAGGCGCTGTCGCACCTGATGTTCGCCGGCTCGGACCTGTATTTGATGCCGAGTCGGTTCGAGCCATGTGGGCTCACCCAGATGCAGGCAATGCGCTACGGGTCGATCCCGGTCGTGACGGCCGTCGGCGGACTCGTCGACACCGTCAGCGACGTCGATCTCCAACGAAACGGGAGCGGCTTCGTCGCCAACCGGACGGCGAGCGACGACCTGCTCGCTGCGCTGTTCCGGGCGGAGCGCCGAGTACGCAACCGGCGACGTCGGGGCGCGATCCAGAAGCGGATCATGGCCATCGACTGGTCGTGGCGGGAACCGGCCCGTCGATATGTGGCGCTCTACGGTGATCTCGCAGTGAACGCACGGAATCCGGTCGAGCAGTCGCCGCGCTGACCGCGGTGCGTGTGTACGGTTGAGGTCGATGTCGATCGAACCCAAGGTGCTCGTGATCGTGCTCGCCGGAGGCGAGGGAAAGCGCCTGCAGCCGTTGACCAACGACCGGGCCAAGCCGGCGGTTCCGTTCGCCGGTACGTACCGACTGATCGACTTCGCGTTGTCGAACTTCGCGAACGCCGGCTATTTGAAGATTGTGGTGCTCACTCAGTACAAGAGCCACAGCCTCGACCGTCACATCTCGCAGACCTGGCGGTTCTCGGCAATGCTCGACGACTACGTCACGCCCGTGCCTGCTCAGATGCGTCGCGGGCCGTACTGGTTTCAGGGCTCTGCCGATGCGATCTACCAGAACCTGAACCTGATCTCCGACGAGGCCCCCGACATCGTCGCCGTCTTCGGTGCCGACCACATCTATCGGATGGATCCGCGGCAGATGGTCGAGGAGCACCGTGAGTCGGGTGCTGGGGTGACCGTGGCGGCAATTCCGGTGCCGAAACACGAGGCGATCGATTTCGGTGTGATCGAGGTCGACGACGACGGCAAGATCCTGGCGTTTCACGAGAAGGTCGCAGATCCGCCGACGATGCCCGGCAACGACCAGATGTGTCTCGCCAGTATGGGCAACTATGTCTTCGACACCCAGACGCTGATCGATGTCGTCACGCCCCGCGAGAATCAGTACACCGACCTCGGCAGTCACGTGATTCCGGCACTGACCGACGACGGCGTCGCACGCGTCTACGACTTCTCCAAGAACGTGATCCCCGGCCAGGACGAACGCGAGAAGGGCTACTGGCGCGATGTCGGCACGCTCGACTCGTTCTTCCACGCCAACATGGATCTGATCGCACCCGTGCCGGTCTTCAATCTCTACAACGAACGATGGCCGGTCTACACCTCACGCCGGGCACTGCCGCCCGCAAAGGTGTCACGAGGTCGCGGTGGCGAGCCGTCGTTCGTCGACGGCAGTCTGCTGTGTCAGGGCTCGATCATCTCGGGCTCGCACGTCGAGCGCTCGATCGTCGGTCCCGGTGCCTACATCGACCACGATGCTCACGTCACCGACTCGATCATCTTCCCCGACGTCCGCATCGGCGCCGGCGTCCGTCTCCACCGGTGCATCGTCGACAAGAACGTCATCGTTCCCGACTGGGAGCGTGTCGGCCTCGACCGTGACGCCGATCGTGAGCGGTTCACGGTCAGCGACGAAGGCGTCGTCGTCATCGAAAAAGGCCGCGACCTCTCACGCGGCTGAGTACGTCGACCCCGTGGCCAGGCACGAGGAGTACGTCACGGTTCGAGGAGCTCGGCCGGTGTTCGGTCTCGTGGACCGGCGAACGGCAGCGGTACCTCGACCGCATCACGTCCAGCCGACCAGTGAGCCGCACAGATCACGTCGAGCACCTGCCGGCCGAACCTCGACGTCGCCGGAACCGGCCGGCCGGTGCGGATGTTCGTCCACAGCCGCTTGAGCTGTGGGGCGTAGCCGTAGTCGTCGACGATCGATGGACCGCCCGCACGGATCGGGGCGCCGATCGGCACCGGTGCCCCATTGTGCTCGAGCGTCGGGGACGGGTACAGCTCGGCACGCAGCACCGCGCTCGCACTGGATGCCTGGAGGTCCCAGTCCGGCGCGGACCCCGGTTGCCAGCGGGCACTGACCGTGGCGGCGAGGCCTGACTCGAAGTGGAGCTTGATCGTGCCGCTCTCGTGGCGGGTGCCGGCATCGACGATCAGGGCGCTCAGCGACACCGGGCGGCCGGCGCCGGACTCGGTCGCTGTGCGCAGGGTCAGGCCAACCGGATGCACTCCGAGGTCGAACAGCGCGCCGCCGCCCCAGTGGGCGTCGTTGCCGTCATCGGGACGCCATGACGGAGGGGACTGGGTGGCGCGGGCGGAGAGGTGGGTGAGCGGCCCGATGCCGGCAACGCGCACCAGCAGGCCGTCGATCGTGGGCGCGGCGGCGAGATGCTCGGAGTAGAGCACCGGGCGACCGACTCGTTCCTCGGTCTCGATCAGTCGGTCTGCGTCGCCGAGCGTGCATGCCAGCGGTGCCTCGACGACGACGTGGTACCCCGCCTCGAGCAGTGCGATCGCGGCGTCGACATGTGCAGCCGGGGGAGTGGCGACGATCGCCAGGTCGCCCCGCTTCGCAGCGACCAACTCGTCGAACGTGGCGGACTTCGACTGGGCTCTGGTCGCCAGATCGGCAGCTCGCGCCGCACTGCGGGACGCGACCGCCGTCACTCGCCAGTCGAGCTCCTGGCAGGCCGCCGCATGGACGCCCGCCACCATGCCGGCCCCCCACAGCACCACGTCGGGTCGTCGTTGCATGGTCGCCGACCGTACCGCCTGCCGCCACGGCGGCCGCCACCGCCAGTATCGTCGTGGGCACTGTGCGTCTGCTCGGATCCATCCCTCGACTGCTGCTGATCGTGGCTGCCGGTGCGCTCCTGCTCACCGCCACGATCGTCGGTGTGGCACCGCGGGTCTGGTCGAGCGCCAACGCCCATGAGGAATTGCCGGTGGTGTTGCCTGAGTTCGAGGCGCTTGCGCAGCGCACCTACGTGTACGACGTCAAGGGCCAGGAGATCGCCTTCTACGAACTCGAGAACTCCCAGCCGATCGCGTTCGAGGACATCCCGCAGCCGGTCATCGACGCGTTCCTGGTGGTCGAGGACAAGGAGTTCTTCACCCACGACGGGATCAACCTGCGCAGCCTCGTTCGGGCGACGCTGTCGAACTTCGCCTCCGACTCGCCCCAGCAGGGCGCCTCGACGATCACCATGCAGGTGGTGAAGAACGACTACCTCGCTGGGCTCGAGCGCGACGGTCGCTACAAGCTGCTGCAGATGCACTACGCCCGCATGCTCGAGAAGGAGCTGTCGAAGCAGGACATCATGGCTCGCTACTTGAACACGGTGTTCTTCGGCAACAACGCCTATGGCATCGAGGCTGCCGCCGAGACCTACTTCGGCAAGAAGGCTGTCGATCTCACGTTCGTCGAGTCGGCGTTTCTGGCTGGTCTGGTCCGTTCGCCGTCAGGGTTCGACCCGATCAACGAGCCGGAGCGCAGCCGTGCGCGGTGGTTGCAGGTGCTCGACCGTCTCGTCGACGAGGAGCTGTTCACCGACGTCGAGGCCGAAGCGATCGCCGAGGAGTTCGTGCTGCCCTCGCGGGTCAAGACGCTGCCCGAGCGAGCGTTCTCTCGGACCTATTTCACCGAGGCGCTGCGCGATTATCTGCTCAACAAGACCGACATCCTCGGCGACACCTATCAGGAGCGTTACAACCAGCTGTTTCGTGGCGGTCTGCGCATCCACACGACGCTCGACGCCGACCTGCAGGCCCTCGCCGAACAGGCGCGCACCGAGTTGCCCGACACGCCGCAGGGCTTCGATGCGTCGATCGTGTCGCTCGACTCGACCAATGGTGCGATTCGGGTGATGGTGGGAGGCCGCGGCTTCGTGCCCAACGAGCGCGAGGTCAACATGGCGCTGTCGCCCCGCCAGACCGGTTCGAGCATCAAGATGTTCATCCTGGCTGCTGCGGTGCAAGCCGGGGCTCAACAGAACGACCTGATCGATGGCCCGGCGTCGTGCACCTTCGCTGTTCCCGACCAGCCGCCCTTCAACGTCAGTGCAGCGGGCATCGGCCTCGCCACGTTGCAGTCGCACACGACCAAGTCGATCAACTGTGCGTTCGTGCGGCTCTCGCAGATCGTCGGCCTGAACCGCGTGGTCGACACCACCTACCGGATGGCTCAGTCGCCGTACTTGTACAAGGAGCAACCGGCGACCGAGCGTCGCCCGATCGACCCGTTCATCAGCTTCGCAACGGGTGCCAACGAGCTGTCGCCGCTCGACATGGCCGCCGGCGTGCAGACGCTGGCCAACGAGGGCACCCATCACGACCCCTACTACGTCGACTTCATCGACACCGCCGATGGTGAGCGTCTCTATTCCCACCTCGACCCCGGCACCCAGGTACTCGATCGCAACGCGGCCCTCGCAACGGTCGAGATCATGAAGGGACCGATCTACGGTGGCGGCACGGGCCGTCGCGCCGCGTTCGACAACCGCCGTCCGGCATTCGGCAAGACCGGCACGCAGGAGGACAACACCAATGCGTGGTTCGTCGGCGGCACCAAGCAGCTGGCGACGGCGGTCTGGGTCGGTGACCCGAACGCCTACACCCCGATGCGTTACCGAGGATCCGACGCGATTGCGGAGTTCCGGGCCGCCGGGTACAGCGGCGCCGGGGTGCAGGGCGGTCACTTCCCCGCAGCGATCTGGAAAGCATTCATGGAGCCTGCGAACGCGTTCTTCCCGTCACTCGACTGGGATCGCCCGGCGCCGCCCACACGTCCCAATGCCCGTCTGTACCTGCCGGGCAACGAGTGCGCGCTGCGCGTGGTCGGAAGTGCCCCAGCACCGATCGATCCGAATGCGCCGACCACGACCACGACCACGCCCCTGGCACCGGTGGACCCCGAAGCTCCGCCCGTCGAGACCGTCCCACCGGCGACGGTGCCGGTGTACGAGTCGGTCCAAGTGGGCACGACGATTGCGCCGGACAACCTCGATCCGTTGGCGCCGCTTCCGTCGCTTCCGGTGACGGATCAGGTGGGACCGTGCACAGGTGGCACACTGATCCTCGATGAGTGACACGGCGGACAACGCACCGAGCACACCAACCACGATTCCCGAATTGCTGCTGGCGCTCCAAGGCGTCGACACGCAGGCCGACCAGCTCGCCCACCGGCGTGAGCACTCGCCGCTGCGTGACGATCTTGCCGGCGCAACAGCGGTGATGCTGACCTGGGAGCAGCAGCGAGCCGCGCTGCGGTCCCGGATCGACGAGCTCGGTACGTCGATCGAGGCCGCCGAACAACGAGGGGCTGAGCTCCTTGCTCATCGTCAACGCCTCGAGCAACAGATGAAGACCGTGATCGCGCCGCGTGAGGCCGAAGCGCTGATGCACGAGATGGACACACTGACGTCGCAGATCGACGAACTCGATGGGCAGGAACTGAATTCGTTGGAAGAGCAGTCGACGCTGGACGACCGACTGTCCGAGCATCTCGGTGGCGAAGAGCAGCTCCGCAAGCACCAGAGTCTCGCCGACGACGCGTTTGCTGCCGAGGTCCGCGACATCGACAACGAACTCGCCGCGCTCGTACAGCGACGCATCGGGCTGCGAGATCAGCTTCCTGATCCGCTGTTGGTCACGTACGATCGCAAGCGGGCGGCACTCGGTGTCGCCGTTGCGCCGCTCGTGGGCAAACAGTGCCAGGGCTGCCACCTCGAACTCTCGGCCGCCGAGATCGACACGGTGAAGGACGAGGCGGCTGACACGGGCGTCACCGACTGCCCCGACTGTGGCCGTCTTCTCATCGTCTGAACTGCTGACCACCACCCGTGTTCTTCTGGTTCATCGGCACTGCGGTCGTGACGGTGGGGGTCGTGTTCCGCGACCCCCGTTTCGACTACCGGTTGCTGATCGTCGGGTCGGTGTTGCCGATCGCCGATGGTGTCGTCGGCGGTGCGCGGGCGTTGCACAGCGTCACGGTCAGCGTCGGTCTGCTGGCTGCGTTGATGATCGCCACGGCCGGTCGCAAGCCGATTCGCAAACTGCTGTTGGGGCTACCGATCGGCATGATCCTGCACCTCGTGTTCGACGGCGCCTGGAACAACACCGAGGTGTTCTGGTGGCCGTTCTTCGGTGTGTCGTTCGATGACTCACCGCTACCGATCGTCGATCGCGGGTGGTGGAGCCTGCCGTTGGAGGCGGTCGGGGTGGCGATCTGTGGGTGGCTGTGGCGCCACAACCACCTCGGCGATCGCGCCCGCCGATCCGAGTTCGCGCGCAACGGTCAGCTCGACGCCGTACCCGAACGCCTCGGCTGAACCGACCGGTGCGAGGGCGCCTGTGGGACACTGCGGTGGTGTTGATCCTCGTACGCCACGGTCGAACCCCGGCGAATGCCGCCGGCTTGTTGCAGGGGCGCCTCGATCAGGACCTCGACGAGTTCGGCGAGGAACAGGCGGTGGCGGTGGCGAAGTACGTGCGCAGTGGCGGCGATGTGGCAGCGGTGGTGGCGAGCCCACTGCGCCGGGCGCAACAGACTGCCGAGGCGTTCGGCCTTCCCATCGAGACCGACGAGCGGTGGGTGGAGCTGTCGTACGGCGTGTACGAGGGCACGCCGCACACCGAGGTGCCGTCCGAGGTGTGGCAACGGTGGCGAGAGGATCCGCACTTCACACCCGATCGGGGTGAGTCGCTGGCGGTGCTCGACGGGCGCGTCCGGTCGGCTTGCGTGGAGCTCATCGAGCGGGCGTCGCACGAGAACGTCGTGGTGGTGAGCCACGTGTCACCGATGAAGGCAGCGGTCGCGTGGGCACTCGGCGTCGGCGTCGAGATCTCGTTCAACTGTCACCTCGACCAGGCCGCGGTGTGTCGGATCGTGTTCCGTGGCGACCGTCCCGTGCTCCAGAGCTTCAACGAGACGGCCCCACTTCCGAACTCGTGAACTCGTGCGGGAACTATTCCCGCACGAGTTCACGAGAAGCCGGGATCGACCTGTACGGCTCAGCCGGCGGGGCTGGGGTAGTCCGGCGGGGTCTCCTCGGGTGGCGCCACCTCGTAGATGGTCACGGCGCCTTCGGGGTCGAACAGCTTGTTCTCCGTCGGCCACTCGCCGGGTAGGTAGCGCTTGCCGCCGTCGACGAACGCCCACATGCCGGTGCCCTCCTTGCGGATCTCGTCGGGCCCGACGGCGGTGGGATCCCACCACACGAGGGTGGCGTCGTCGATGCCGTTGAAGTCGGTGTCGGGCCAGATGCCCTTGTCGCCGTAGGTCAACAGTGGCTCCGTGAGCGCCGGCGTCGTGCCGCCACCGGCGAACAGGGCATCACGGAACGTCTCCGGTGTGAGGTTCGGGCCGACCGCTTGCAGGTTGGCCGCCAGGAGCGTGTACGGCGAGATCAGCAACGTGATCGTGTCCTTGGCCGGTGGCTCGGCACCCATGAACCACTGATACAACCCGTAGAACCCGGAGATCTCGGGCGTCACCGGAACCGCAGTGTCGGCCCGGATCGCAACGGCGTGCGCCCACTGCGTCTGGTCGTAGGTTCGCCCGAACGCCGTGAGGTCCGACAGGGCCGGCGCCGCGATGATCCACTCCGGGAAGTACTCCTGGGCGGTCGCTTCGTTGGTGAGGTCGCGAGGAGCGATGCCATCGCTGACCAGGATCACCGTGCTGACGCCCGACGCCTTCAGCTTGGCGATGATCTGCGACGCCTGGGCCTGGATGGTTGCCGGATTGAGTTCGTAGGGCAACGACTCGACGATGGCAGCGCCGGCCTCGGTGAGGTCGGCTTCGAACGCCGCGGCGATCACCGGTGACTCCGGGCTCGACGAGATCCACACGTGTCCGAACGAGCGGGGTTGCGCCTGGAACGCCTCGTCGCCGGCGAAGTCGGCGTTGCCGCCGACAATCTGCTTCGAGATGAACTCGGTGGCGTGCGCCCGACTCTGGGCGGCGCTGATCCCAAGGCTGTACACGTACGGGTCGCGCTCGGCGAACCAGTCCGGTGGCTGACCCGGTGTGCACGCCACGCACATCACGCCGCGGGCGGCGAGTTCGTCGGCGAACGCATTCGTCAGCGCAGGGCCGCCGAGCACCACGAAGGGCTCGAAGTCCTCCGCGATCCGCACCGCGTCGGCACGAGCGACCGTCGGGTCGTTCGCGAAGCCAGTGCTCTCGTAGAACTCGAGTTCGATCGTCCGGCCGTACAACTCGTAGAACTGCTCGAACAATCCGAGCATGTCGTTGGCGGTCTGCTGCGACTCGGCGTTCGTGTCGTCGACGCTGATGGGTTCGGCCAGGTAGTTGATGATCGGGTCGTCGTCGGGGCCCTGGTACTGGACCACCTTGATCGTGTCGGCGGTGACGCCTCGGGTCGTCTCGCCGCCGTTGTCGCCCTCGAACGGGGCGTAGCACTCGGGAGCGAAGAACCACTCGATCGCCAGGTTCCCGGTCGCGGGGTCGCAGCGCTCGTCCCACGCGACGTCGATGCCCTGCTCCTCGGCTTGACTGAACGACAGCGGGAACGTGATCTCGCCGCCACCGCCGTCGGGTTCGGTGTCGTCGGGCGTGGTCTCCTCAGGCGCATCGGTCGTGTCCGGCGCATCGGTGGCCTCCGGCGCCTCGGTGACCGCGGTGGTCGTGTCGGCGCCGGCATCACCGTCGTCGTCGTCGCTGCTCGTGACGAGGACGATGCCGGCCACCGCCGCGATGACGAGCACGATCGCTCCGATCGGTCCCCACTTCTTGAGAGTGTTCGACGAGGAGCCCCCGCCCTCTGCCTGTGCTGGTTGCATGATCTACTCCGTTCCCCCTGATCGGGTGATCGCGGCACCGGAAGTGCCGAGGTATGACTCGATGACGTCTGGATGGGCCAGAACGTCCGCTGGCGGTCCGGTCGCGATGACCAGACCCTGTTCGAGTGCGAGCAACCGGTCGGAGACGCCGGACACGAACGGGATGTCGTGTTCGACGATGACCAGGCTCGCGCCCATCTCGTCGCGCAGCCGTCGGATCACCGGCGCCAGCGCTTCCACCTCGCGTTGGGCGATACCCGAGGTGGGTTCATCCAACAGGATCACCGCCGGCCGGTGTGCAACGAGGCACGCCAGGTCGACGACACGTCGAGTGCCGGTGGACAGCTCCCGTACGAACTTGTGGCGGTAGTCGCCGAGTCCCATCAGTTCGATGAGTTCGTCGACGCGCATGGCGACGTGCTGCTCGGAATCGACGACCATCGGCAGATGGAGCGCGGCGACCACGATGCTGCGGCTTCCCACAAAGCGTTCCTGCGCAACGGCGAGCGTCTCGGCGACGGTCAACTCGGGGAACAGGCGGGCGTCCTGGAAGGACCGTCCGAGGCCCAGCGCTGCACGGCTCGCCGAGTTCAGATCGGTGATGCTGCGGCCGTTCATCAAGATGTGGCCCTCGTCGAGCGGGGTGAAACCGGAGATCAGGTCGAACACAGTGGTCTTGCCGGCGCCGTTCGGGCCGATCATGCCGACGATCTCGCGGGGCCACACGTCGAACGAGGCGCCGTTGACGGCCCGGATCCCACCGAAGGTGACCGCGAGTTCGACGACCGACAAGACCGGTGCCTCGGTCCGGTCGATCACCGCCTGATCGAGATCGGTGTCCGCGCCGCCGGTGCCGTCGTCGTCGGCGTGCGCTGCAGAGAGAAAGACCGAGCGCAACAGGTCGGGTCGTTCGAGCAGCTCGGCGGTGGGACCGTCGAAGCGGATGGTGCCACGCTCCATGAAGTAGGCCCGCTCGGCAACGGTGAGCGCCACATTGACACTCTGCTCGACCAGCACCACGGTGACGCCGTCGTCGGCCATGCGGCGCACGATCGGAAGGAGTTGGCCGACTACGACGGGCGCGAGGCCGAGTGACAGTTCATCGATCAGCAGCACCTTCGGTCGCATCACGAAGCTCATCGCCAGCGCCAGCATCTGTTGCTGGCCACCGGACATGTTGGCGGCCGGAGAATCGAGGCGATCCGCGAGGATGGGGAAGATCTCCAGCA
>Ga0307378_10004623_pt1 | contig 19539 bp, 14 predicted proteins | sample UN1MG_FD_202238 | JGI IMG/M metagenome (GOLD analysis project Ga0307378, IMG submission 202238) | Soil microbial communities from Risofladan, Vaasa, Finland - UN-1 | ecosystem: Environmental > Terrestrial > Soil > Coastal area > Acid sulfate soil | place: Finland: Risofladan, Vaasa | collected... | reverse complement strand
GAACTCCACAACCAAGACCCAAAGCCCTTTGAATGGCGGTTCGACCGGGCACAACTCAGCGACTTCCTAAAGCGTCTCAACATGCGGCGACTTGCCAAGGGCGAAACACCTCTACTAACCGCCGCCTAACCCTATAAGCATTTATGAAACAGGACCACTAAGGATCGCAAAAACAATAAGTGGGGCACGATTCCATCGTGCCTGGCACGTTGGAATCGTGCCCCACGGCCATATCGCGACAGTTGTTTCTTCCGCGATCCTAAGATGTCTGAATCCCCATCAATCCCATGAGGCCCGTCGCCTCCCGAACCTCCGCAGCCAAAGTTGTAGGTCCAATGCCAGTGATAGCAGAATACCTACAGCAGGGTTCATTTTTCGGCTCCGACGAATTGCCTCGATCGCGTGCCGCCCCCGGGGGGCCCGATAACCCGGTGTCGGAGGCGGCGTTTGCTTCCATCAGGGGGAACGGTTTCAGCCTATCACCGGGGATCGTCCGCGACAAGCTGGCCGGTCCGTGACCGGGCGAGCGAAGGGCCTCCGACATTCAGAAGGTCTTTGTAGCCAATAGGTTAGGATCGCAGAAGCAATAAGTGGGGCACGATTCCATCGTGCCTGGCACGTTGGAAACGTGCCCCACGGCCATATCGCGACAGTTGTTTCTTGCGCGATCCTTAGCGTCGCGACGCCGTCTCGAAGCGGACGCCTCGGGTACCGGAATGGGAAGAATGCCCGAGCACGGCCCACCGACACGCACGCCAGTCGACCGGACCGGTCGCAGATGTCGCACGCCGGGTGTTTGACCCGCAGGATGGATTTGCTACATTGGGGTCTCGGCGAGGCCCGTTGAAACCACCTGGCTGAAGGGCTTTGGCTCAGGGCTTCGACGTGGATCCGCAGCCTGGGATCCAGCGGTCGGGGCCCCCAAAGGAAAGGACCGGAAACCATGCGTTGGGGCAGCCGCCTATCGAACCACGGGACGTGCACCTCGCCGGACTCACTCCTCTCCGGGCATCTCGGGCGCGGGGACGGGGCCGGCCGCTTCCCCCGGGCGCCCGGGGCGCGTCGGTCGCCGGCCGCTGGGTTCACGCTCGTCGAGGTCCTGGTGGTTATCGCGATCATCGGGATCTTGATCGCCCTGTTGCTGCCGGCCGTGCAGGCGGCCCGCGAAGCCGCCCGGCGCATGCAGTGCAGCAACAACCTCAAGCAGATCGGCCTGGCACTTTACAACTATCATGGCTCGTACCGGGTCTTTCCGCCTGCTTACTCGAGGCGGCCGGGCCACAACATGCTGGCCTTCATCCTTCCGTACCTGGAGCAGGGGCCCGTCTACGAGGCCTACCGCTGGGACCTGGCGTGGGACGACCCGGCCAACGACCCGGCCACGCACGTGAATATCGGCGTCTTCATCTGCCCCACCGCCGACGCCGGCCGCAACTACATCTCCGACTACGCCACCTGCGAGTACATCATCAACAACCAGGCCCGCAGGGACCTGATCTCCAGCGGCGCGATCACCGCGCGATGCGATTGGGACGGTCTGTTCGAGAAAGGGGACCCCGGCGACGACTACGCGCCGGCCAACTCGCTCGCCGCGGTCCGCGACGGGCTCTCCAACACCTTCATGCTCTTTGAAGACGCCGGCCGGCCCATCGGGTATTACCACCGCAAGGCGACGGGCAGGACCGACGTCACCGGCGCCGAGTGGTCGAACCGGGAGGCCGAGTTCTGGATCCACCTCCTCTGCGGCGGCTCGCCGATCATCAACTGCACGAACAACAACGAGATCTACAGCTTCCACCCAGGAGGCGCCAACTTCCTCTACGGCGACGGCTCCGTCCACTTCCACCCCGAGACGATCGATTCCGAAACGCTCGTCTCCCTCTTCACCCGGGCGGCGGGGGACGGGGTTCGGTAGCTCGCGGAATTGGGGTTAGGAGGCCGGGCCAGCGGGCCAAGGTTGGCTCGCACGCAGACGGACGGGGGGAGGCTGCGCACCCTGATACAGCCAGCTAGGTACGCAGGGCGCACGATCGTCCCTCGCCAAGGCGTCACGCGTGTGATCCTGAGCGGACGCTCGGCCGCGTCAGTACTGTCCGACGATATCGCTCGCGTTCCGCGTCGACAGGGCGTGGTACGTATTCTCGTGGATCGTCTCGGCGATCAGCTTCACGGAGCCGTCGGCCGCCAGGAACTGGGTGCCGGAAGGATGGCGGCTGCTGAAGTTGTGCGAGTAGTGCTCCTCTTCCAGCTCCGAGTTGGGCGGGAAGAGGGCGATGCCGGTGACCCGCGCCGGCGCGTGCAATCCGCCCGGCACCACTCCCACCCAGGTGGACGGGGCCCACTTCGACGACCGCTCACCCGCCACGAGCGTGTTGCTCGTGCCGTCGCGGATATCGGCGAACCGAACGCCGCGGTTCAAGTAGAACGTTCCATCCCCCTGGCATCCGTTGAACGTTGGGACCTGACTGGCGTCGCAGACGTCGTGGTAGTCCAGCGTCCCGAACACGCCGATGTAGTTGCCCGTCGCCAGGTCGATCGGCAGGGACACACCGCCTCCCACGCTGGCCCCGCCTGCCTGCAATTCGAAGGTCTTTGGGGCGTCGTCCGAAGGACACCGATAGATCTCCAGGGCCGTCACCCGAGCCTGATCATTGGCCGGGTCGGTGATCGGCAGGTCGAAATGGACCAGGCTGTCGTGGACCGCGGTTTGCTCCATGTAGGGCAAGATCGCGGCGCTCCACGCCCAGCCCGGCAAGCCGAACCAGTGCGGCTCGTGCGTGCTCGGATCGAACCCCCACCAACCGGCGGGGAACTGCCGAAACGTATCGTGATACATGTGCAATCCCAAGCCGATCTGCTTGAGGTTGTTGCTGCACGAGGCCCGCCGCGCGGCCTCCCGCGCGGCCTGAACGGCGGGCAGCAACAGGGCAATGAGGATCCCGATGATCGCGATCACGACCAACAGTTCGACGAGGGTAAATCCTCTCCGTCGCGCAGACATCATGATAACCTCAGAAAGGTGAGATAGAGGGGAGGGAAGCCGCCAAGAGGGCGCAGCAACGTCCCCGAAGAGATCCGCGTTCAGCGAGCTATCTCACGCGGCGGGGGGCGGGCCCCGGATCTGATGCGCTGAGGCGACGCGCCCGGCCCGGCGGAACGGCACGGCCACGGCCAATTCCCACGCCGGCCCCGCGCAGGCCACCGCTTCGATCGGCGCGTCGGGAACCGGCTTCTGGGCCAGGAACCGGCAGACCGGACACTTCTCAAAGTGGCAGAAGCCGGGCAGACTCCCCGTGCGAGCCGCCTTGGGATGGGAGCGGCAACCGAGACGATCGGACGCATGCCCCGCCGGGCAGCCGGCCCGATCCGGAAGTGGCGCCGAAGCGGACGCTCCGCTCGTCCGGGCGCAGCGGCGCGGGCCGTGGACGTGCAAAGCTCCGCCCAGGGTAAGTGCCAGCAGGTAGTTCGCCAGCACCGCAAGCGTCGCGACCGAACGTCTCTTCGCCACCACAAGATCCCCCGGTCCGCTCGTGCAACCGAAGCGCTACACTCCAGTCTAAGCCGACCCTACGGGCGGGTCAACGGTGGCTCGCCCTCGGGCGAAGCGTGCTGCGGCCCCCCCCTTCCGAGTCTCGCTCGACGCGTTGGTGGCGACCGCACTCGTGCGGTCCAGACGGCGGACGGACCCGGTGAATCGGGTCACGACGAGCCAAGGCACTACCCCCAATCGAGCACGGCCCCGTTGGCCGCGTCGGTGGCCATCTTGGAGTACTTGGCCAGGTAGCCGGTCTTGAACCGGGGCTCGGGCGGGGTCCATTGGGCTTTGCGCCGGGCCAGCTCCTCGTCGCTGAGGCGGACGTCGAGCTTGCCGCCCGGGATGTCGATCTCGATCACGTCGCCCGGCTCCAACAGGCCGATCGGCCCGCAGGCGGCGGCTTCCGGGCTGACGTGCCCGATGCACGCCCCGGCGGTGCCGCCGGAGAAGCGGCCATCGGTGATCAGGGCCACCGAGTCGTCGAGGCCGACGCCCTGGATCGCGCTGGTCGGGGCGAGCATTTCCTGCATGCCCGGCCCGCCCCTCGGGCCTTCGCAGCGAATGACGACCACGTCGCCCGCCTTGACCTGGCCGCCGACGATGCCGTCGTAGGCCTCGGTCTCCGACTCGAAGATCACGGCCGGGCCGGAGTGTTTGAGCATCTTGGGCAGCACGCCGGCAGTCTTCACGATCGCCCCGCCCGGCGCGAGATTGCCATAAAGCACGGCCAGTCCGCCCTTTTTGCTGTAGGCGTTGTCGACCTCGCGGATGCAGTCGTGGGGATCGAAGCCGAGCTGCTCCTTGGAAAGCTCTCGCACCGAGGCCACTGTCCGCTCGACGCTCATCCCCTCGTTGTTCCGCACGCCCCGCGCGGTGACGGCCGCCAACTGGAGGGCTTCCTCCACGACCGTCTCCGCCCGAACGTCGTACTCGGCGATGTTCTCGCCCAGCGTCTTGCCGGCGACGGTGGGGCAGTCGAGCTTCAACAGCCCGGGCCGACCGCGGTTGACGCTGCCGAGGATCGTGTGGATGCCGCCCGAGTTGTGAACGTCCTCCACGTGGTAGTGGCTGCTGGGGGCGACTTTGCACACGTTGGGCGACCGGCGGCTGAGCTCGTTGATCCGCTCCATGTCGTACTCGACGCCCGCCTCGTGGGCGACGGCCAGCATGTGGAGCACCGTGTTGGTGCTTCCGCCCATGGCCATGTCGAGGACCATGGCGTTGTCGACCGAGGCGGCCGTGACGATCTCCCGGGGCAACAGCCCGTGCCCCTCGCCCTCTTTCTCGAACTGGAGGACCATCTCCACGATCCTCTGGGCGGCGCGGCGGAAGAGCCGCTTGCGGTCGGCGCTGGTGGCCAGCAGGGTTCCGTTCATCGGCAGGGCCATGCCCAGGGCCTCGCAGAGGCAGTTCATGCTGTTGGCCGTGAACAGTCCGGAGCAGGAGCCGCAGGTGGGACAGCCGACCCTCTCCATCTCGAGGAGTTCCTCGGCGGTTCGCTTGCCGATCTGCTTGCCGGCCGCGGCCGTGAAGACGTCGACGAGGTCGACGGTCCGGCCGTCGGGCATTCTGCCCGCCTCCATCGGGCCGCCGCTGGCGAAGACCGTGGGGATGTTGCACCGCACGGCGGCCATCAGCATGCCGGGGATGATCTTGTCGCAGTTGGGGATGCAGATCATGCCATCGAAGCGGTGGGCCTGGATCATGGTCTCCACGCAGTCGGCGATCAGCTCCCGGCTGGGGAGCGAGAACTTCATCCCGCTGTGGCCCATGGCGATCCCGTCGTCGACGCCGATCGTGTTGAACACGAACGGCACACCCCCCGCCGCCCGAACGCACTCCTTGACGAACTGCCCCACCTTGTCCAGGTGGACGTGGCCGGGCACGATGTCGGTGTAACTGTTGCAGATGGCGATGAACGGCTTCCCGAAGTCGTCTTCCCCCACGCCACAGGCCCGCAAGAGGCTTCGATGGGGGGCTCGGGCATCGCCTTTTTTGACGGTATCGGATCGCATGGTGGGTGTTCCTTTCGGCCAAGTTGGTTCCGGAAGCCGCTATTGTAAATCGCCGGGGGGTCGGCAACCAGGGGCGCCGCGGCGCCCGGTTCCCGCTCGCAATGCTCGGCTGCATCCCGCAAAAAGAGTTGCCCGCTCGCCGGAGAGGAGACTATCCTGGGGGCGCCAGACCCGCACGCCGCGACGGGCCACGCTGTGACGGAAGGGCGGTGATGCCCACGGTGACACCCTTTGACCACTTCAAGGAGTCTGCCATGAGACGAATGCCTGCCCTGCTTTGCCTTGTTTTGCTGACCGGTTCCCTTTCGGCGGCCGACCAACCGGCCGGTGACGAGGGCTTCACGCGACTGTTCGACGGCAAGACCCTCACCGGCTGGGAAGGCAACCTCGACGTCTTCCGCATCGAGGACGGGGCGATCGTCGGCGGCAGTCTGAAGGAGCGGGTGCCGCGGAACGAGTTCCTCTGCACCAAGAAGGAATACGCCGACTTCGAGCTGCGTCTGAAGTTCAAGCTGCTGGGCAAGGGGGCCAACGCGGGCGTTCAGGTCCGAAGCCGCCGCGCCCCGAAGGACTCGCTGAGCCCGCACGAGATGATCGGCTACCAGGCCGACTTGGGCGAGGGCTGGTGGGGCTGCCTCTACGACGAGTCGCGACGCCGCAAAGTCCTGGCCGGCCCGCCGAAGGAGGAGCGGAGCAAAATCGTCAAGCCCGACGACTGGAACGACTACGTCATCCGCTGCGAAGGCCGGCGCATCCAGCTCTGGATCAACGGCCGTCCGACGGTCGACTACACCGAGCCCGACGCCCAGATCCCGCAGAAGGGCCTCCTCGGCCTGCAAGTCCACGGCGGCCCGCCGAGCGAGGCTTGGTACAAGGAGATCCGGATCAAGGAGCTTTAGCGGGAAGTGGCGAGTGGCGAGTGGCGGGTGGCGAGCGGGGTGATCATGCGGTTGCCGTTCGGGTCAGCTTCGACGTGGTGATCGATGGGTTGTCACTTCGACTATCGCGAACCGTGGCGGTCGATTCTCGCGCTCTATGGCTTGGGCGCGTTCGCGTTCGGCGTGGGCCTGTATCAGTTCAGGTTTGGGTACCCGGATGCACCGCCGCTTGCGGGGCCGGTCGCGGGAAGTGCGCTTGTGGGCCTGGGGGCGTTGTTTGGGGCTCTTGCGCTCTGGACGACGCTGGACCGATTGCGGCGGCGGCGGGAAATCGATCTCTCGCAAACGGCCCTCACGCTGCCCCGGTCTCGCTGGTCGGTATCGAGCGTGACCGTGCCGTTCGACGAGATCGCCTCGGTTCGGACGAGTAGGGCACCGGACGGCAGGCTGCTTCACGTCGACTCGCTCCCGGGGCGATACGTCATTCGCTCGTCGATGCTTCCTCTCGCGGAAGATTTCGACCGCTTGCTCAAGCTCCTGGCAGAGCGGCTGGGAGAAGGCCGGATGGCTCGGGGCGTTTTGGACGAGTCTCGCCGCAAGCCGCGGTTCAGGCCGCAGTTCTCGCTGGCAGGACTGTTTCTGTTCGTCACGCTCGTGGCCGTGATGCTCGGGTCGCACGGCTACGTCTACGGCGGCTATTCGTGGGACACGTTGCTCGACGTGGGGTTTGCCTTGGCCGTCCTGTGCGGGGGGCTGTGGCTCGCGTGGGTCAGTCGATCGCCGGCCCGGGCGTTCTCGCTGGGGTTCGTCTTCGGGTATTTCCTCGATGTGCTGGCCGTGTACGGCTGGCACTTGCTCGATTGGGTGCGATTTGCCGCCGGGTCTGCGACGCCCGAGAACTGGTATCCGCTCACCTTTGCCGTCCGGCGGCTGGCCGAAGGACTGCCGGACGCCCTCCGGGGGCTTGCAGAGACCCAGGCGATTCTGCTCGGTGGGGTCGCCTCCGGCTTGGCATGTGGGTCCGCAGCGGTTGTCGTCTGGTGCACGGCCGCACACGCTCGGCGACGCGCCAGTCGCCGCGAGGGCCTTCGGGAGTAAAAAGTTGGGAGAAGGGAGTTAGGCGCTTAAGAAACGGACATCTACAACAAATTGTCGTGGGCATTCACGGCTTCCGGGTGAAATGGGGGTTCCGGACAACCAACGGGTTGTCGGATTTCGAAACGGGTCGCTGGGGAGAGGGTCTGAGCGTGGAGACGAGGGGGAAGCGGAATCAGTCCGCGGAACGTGAATGAGGACGACTCACGGCGGCATCGCCAAGAGCGACGGCGGGGTATGGCCGGAGAAGTACGCGACGATCGACCGGTAGAGGAACTGGAACGCCGACCGGCCTCGTTGCACGCAGGTGGCCAGCAGGGACAAAAGCGGTCATCTGTGGCGCCACGGTCACGCAAGAGCGCCAGTTCTCGGAATTCGTCCTAAATGAAGTGACTGCTTTCCTCAACGCGGATGCCAATATCACGATCGACGGATTCCACGACTCTCCAAGCGTGTTTTCGGACAAGGATGGTCAGCACTACGATTTTGGCAACAACGCTGGTGGGTCCATTGTAGCACCTGCTGGGCCTTAGAATCCTGCTGGACCGTTTCAGTATGACTGAGAGTCCAACACGCCGCTTGGCGCGCGACTGGCCGTACCATTTGGCGATACTGGTCGGTGTGGCCGGCATTCTCGGCGGGTTCGCTGGCGTGTATTGCCTGCGGGTCCGGCCCGCGGTGCAGCGAAGCGCGTGCGCCGGCCGCCTACAACAGATCGTATCATCTCTCGGAACTTACCACCACCACCACTTCGGATGCTTTCCACCGCCGGTCACCTTTGACGATCAAGGACGTCCCATGCACAGTTGGCGAGTGATCCTGCTCAAGTTCTGTGCGCCGGAGCAGTGCTCGGGCTACGATTTCGACGAGCCCTGGGACGGACCCCATAACCGCAGACTCCATGACCGGGCGCCGGAGTTCCTCCAGTGTCCAAGTCGACGCCCATCCGGGAACACAAGCTACGTACTCGTGACCGGTCCGGGCACACTCTTCGCGAAGGGGCGAGACGCAACGATGTCGGAGATTACGGACGACCCTGCACATACGCTGTTGCTGGCAGAAGTGTCGAGCACTGATATCAATTGGCTCGAACCTCGCGACCTCGACACTGCGACTATGTCGTTCCGAATTGACGACGAAACGCGACCGGCGATTTCGAGTTCCCATCCTGAAGGCCCGGCCGTTGGCTTTGCGAATTACCGCGTTCATCGCCTCAGTCCGGATGGCGCCGATCCGGAGCGCATCAAGGCATTGACCACCATCGCGGGCGGCGAGCCGGTTGATCTGTCTCCGCTGATTGACGCCACCAAACGCGATTAAGGTGTATGAGGAGCATGAGGGGTATGGCCGCTCCGCGAAAAAGGTGACAGCCGCCAGATTTTAGAACTCCGGGAATACTCGGCGAGAATGCGGCTGGTGGCCGCGGCGTGCCCTCACTGCTTTCCGCCGAGGCGGGATGGGCACAAGAAGCGCTCTTTGACAATCCGTTCAACTTGCGCACTCGCGAAGGTCAATGCGGTCGAGTGGAACGACGTGCCCGTCGACGCCGACCCCGGCGAGGAGGGGGACCAGCCGGAGGTCACGCAGTATTACTATGATTTGGCCGGAAATCCGGACCGGACCGATTTGCCCAATGGGGCGATCACCGACTACGTCTACGACGAGCGGAACCGGCTCGACGTGCCCACGCACTACGCGCCCGACGCGACGCCGGGCGATCTGGGCGATAACCCCAAGATCGCCGAGTTCGACTACACCGTCCGTGCCGACGGCAAGCGGACCGCCGCGGACGAGACGTCTTCCATCCGTGCGGAAGCAGCGCGTCCAGGTCTTCGACGCCCCGCGCTGGCCGCCGAGCCAGCCGCTTTGAGCTGCAACAGGATCTGAATCAAGAAGTGGGCCGGGACATCGTCCCTTTCGGCGATCGCCCGAATGGGAACCGGCTCTCCTGACCCGTAGTTGGAGGCGAGTTCCAGCATCGCAATGCAGGCGTACTCGGTTGTGGCGGAGATCTTCATGACGGCCAGCAGAGCCAAACCGGATCGAGAGGAGACGGGGTGTAAGATACTGCCACGGCCCCCGATGACCTCTCGCACGGTGACGCGGCTGAGTTCAGGGGTCAACACTACACCACTCGCAGGGGGTAGGGCCGTGGGATGCACAATCCGGCGGCGGGCGGCACGGGACCTCGGGATGGCTACCCTGACGGATGCGGCCGAGATCGCTTCTGACGACGTCGACGTGGCGCACACGCGTGTTCTTCGGGGAGGTGCCGTGGGGCGGTCCGAGAGTCGGCCGAGGGGCTACGTCGGTCTCAATGGGCAGTAGGGAGCCCTTTGGAGGCGCCAGAAGCGGAATCTGGAGGTCGACCATGACCGAGAAAGCCGGGTGTGAAGAGTCGGCACGCCCGCGGGTGTGGGCGGGGCACAACAATCCCCGCCGGCGCTGCGCAGCCACCGCGCGTCACGACATCAAGATAGGCATACTGAGCGATGTTTGACGGAAGCTGGCCCGATCGGACCTGAGGTTTACTTCCAGCACGTTTGGGGGGTAACGCGAAATGTTTTGGATGTTGATTCCTTGAGTGACTTTTCGGCGGCTCGCTGCCTTGGTAAGTTGGGCCTGCCGCGACTACTGGGGGCCTCGCTCCGGGGTGGGGGGCTTATGAATGGGCCCGCGATAGGGCCGGCCGAGGGTCCGGCACAAGTGGCCGGTGTGAAGCTGTCGACGCAGACTCCAAACCGCGTGGGGAAATGTCAACCAGTAACATTCAGCCCGGCGTGATCGTCTCTGGCCCATTTCTGCCGGAGCCGATCGAAGTACTGGCCACGGTCCCGATGGGCGAATCGCTGAAGGTGATCGGCCGCGGCATGAGGACCGGGATGACCCACGACCCGGTGTTGACGCCGGAACAGCTTGCCCAGCTTACGGTCTCCGCGGAGCGCGAGCCCTTCGACGGCGACGCCCGGCTGTTCCGGCTGGGCGTGGAGGCCCATCGGCTCGGTCTGGCCTACGAGTACGACCCGTACTTCTCGCTCTCCATCGCGAGGGTCGACCCGCTCCCCCATCAGTTGGAGGCCGTGTACGGCTACTTTCTCCAACTTCCCCGGATTCGCTTCCTGCTGGCCGACGACCCCGGCGCAGGCAAGACCATCATGGCCGGGCTGCTGCTCAAGGAACTCAAGGCCCGCGGCCTGGTCCGTCGCACGCTGATCGTCACGCCCGCCAACCTCACCTTTCAGTGGCAGCGTGAGCTGGCCGACAAGTTCCGCGAAAAGTTCGACGTCATCCGCGGCAGCGTCCTCCGGGCCAACTACGGGCAGAACCCGTGGCAGGAGCACGACCAGGTGGTCACGTCGATCTCGTGGGTGTCCTTGGTCGAAGACGCCCGGGAGAGCCTGCTGCGGTCTCACTGGGACCTGGTGATCGTCGACGAAGCCCACAAGATGAGCGCCCGCTCCGAAGAGCACAAGACCTACGCCTATCGGCTGGGCGAGGCGCTCTCGCAGATGACCGACCACTTCCTGCTGATGACCGCCACGCCCCACAAGGGCGACCCCGAGCACTTCCGCCGGTTCCTCGCGTTGCTCGACGCCGATGTCTACGGCAGCATCCAGAGCCTGCGCCAAGCGATGAGGGAACAGGAGGCCCCCTTCTACCTGCGGCGTACCAAGGAGGCCCTGGTCGGTTTCCCTGATCCCGAGACGGGCGAAGTCCGCAAGCTCTTCACCAAACGGGACGTCCGCTCGGCCACCTTCGACTTCGACGGGGAGGAGCTCGAGTTCTACGACGAGCTCACCCGCTACGTCGAGGACCAGTCGATCATGGCCGCCCAGGACGACTCCGCCCGGGGCCGGGCGGTCGGCTTCACCATGGCGATGCTCCAGCGCCGCATGGCGTCGTCTGTCTACGCCGTTCGACGCAGCCTGGAGCGGATGCGCGACCGCCGCCAAAAGATCCTGGCCGACCCCGAGGCGTATCGTCAGCAGCAGATCCAGCGGCGCGTGCCCGACGACTTCGACGACCTGACCGACGAAGAGCAGCAAGAGATCATCGCCCAGTTGGAGGAGCAGGTCTTGTCGGCCGATCCCGTCGTGCTGCGGGCCGAGATCGCGGAGCTGACGAGACTGATCGACCACGCCCAAGCCCTGGAAGAGCGCGAGGTCGAGTCGAAGCTGAGCAAGCTCCGCGAGGTCCTCGCCGCGGAGCGGGTCTTCGACGATCCCAAGATGAAGCTCCTCGTCTTCACCGAGCACAAGGACACGCTCGACTATCTGGTCGGGGACGGCGAATCCGGGCGCCCGCTCGGCAAGCTCCGCGAGTGGGGCCTCACGGTCACGCAAATCCACGGCGGCATGAAGATCGGCGACCGCGACACCCCGGGCTCGCGCATCTACGCCGAGCGTGAGTTCCGCGAGAGCGCCCAAGTGCTCGTGGCCACCGAGGCCGCGGGCGAGGGCATCAACCTCCAGTTCTGCTGGCTGATGATCAACTTCGACATCCCCTGGAACCCCGTCCGCTTGGAGCAGCGGGTCGGGCGCATCCACCGCTACGGCCAGGAGAAGGATTGCCTGGTGATCAACTTCGTGGCCCAGAACACCCGCGAGGGCCGCGTGCTCCAGAAGCTGCTCGACCGGCTCGCCGAAATCCGCCGCGACCTGGGCACCGACCAGGTCTTCGACGTGGTGGGCGAGGTCTTCCCCTCGAACCGGCTGGAGCAGCTTCTACGCCAGATGTACGCCCGGCAGATGGACGAGCACCAGATCGCCGACCGGATCGTCGAAGGCATCAGTCCCGACCGGTTCCGGGCGATCACCGAATCCGCCCTGGAAGGCTTGGCCAAACGGGAGCTGAACCTCTCGGCGATCGTCGGCCGGTCGGCCGAGGCCAAGGAGCGCCGGCTCGTGCCGGAGGTCGTCGAGCAGTTCTTCGCCGAGGCGGCCAGGGAGACCGGACTGCGTCCCAAGCCGATCGCCAGGGACGGCCACGTCTACGCCGTGGGCAAGGTGCCTCGCCACGTCGTCGAGTTGGGCAATCAGCAGGAGGGCCGCTACGGCCGGCTCGGGCGGGACTACGGCAAGATCGTCTTCGACAAGCGTCTGCTCACCGACGACCCGACGCTCGAATGGGTCACGCCCGGCCATCCGCTCTTCGAGGCGGTCCGAGCCGACGTCCTCTCCCGCACCGAGGATCATCTCCGGCGTGGGGCCGTCTTCTACGATCTCCACCGAGCGCGGCCCGCGCTTCTCGACGTGTTCGCGGCTTCGATCAAGGACGGCCGGGGCAACACGCTCCATCGGCGGCTCTTCGTGGTCGAGACCGACTCGTCGGGCGAGGCCACCATCTGCGAGCCGACCGTGCTCCACGCCATCACGCCCGCCCCCGCCGGCACGCCCGCGCCGGACGGCGAGCTTCCCGTGCCCCATCGCCAAGCCGCGGAACAACTCCTCTATCAGCGGACGCTCCAGCCGTGGGTGACGGAGGCAGCCGCCGAGCGGGCGCACGAAGTGGAGCGGATAGCCCGGCACGTCGAGATCAGCCTCAACGCGTTGATCGACCGGCAGCAGAACCAGCTCGGCGAGTACCTGAACCGCCAGATCGAGGGCCGGACGGTCCCGGGCCTCGACGGGCTCATTGCCCAGGCCGAGCAGCACCTCGACGAACTGAACAACCGGCTGGAGCGCCGCCGCCGGGAACTGGAGTTGGAGCGGCACTGTGCCGTGGCCGACATCAAGCACCTCGGCCGCGCCTGGGTCGTCCCGCACCCCGAGCGCACCAGCCCGCAACTCGCCTCCATGGTCCGCGACGAGCGGATCGAAGGGATCGCCGTCGAGCTGGCCATCCGGCACGAGCGCGGCCGCGGCTGGGGGGTCGAGAGCGTCGAGAGTGAGAACCGCGGCTTCGACCTCATCTCCCGCCGCCCGGATCCCAAGGACCCCAACAGGTTCATCGAGGTGCGGTTCATCGAGGTCAAGGGCCGTGCCGGGGTGGGGGTGGTCGCGCTGAGCGAAAACGAGTATCGTACGGCGGAACGCCTGGGCAACGACTATTGGCTCTACGTGGCGTTCAACTGCGCGGGCACGCCGGAGCTGCACACGATCCAAGACCCGGGTCGGCTCGGGTGGCAGCCGGTTGTGACGGTGGAACACTATCAGGTGGGGCCGCGAGTGATTATGGACGCGGGAAGAAGACAGGAAGATTGATGACAGGAAGATGAAGGAGGGGGGGAGATGGGGATTGGGGTGGGGGCTGAGACTCGGCGGATGACGCAGGAGGAGTTTGGGGCGCTGGCGTACGAAGTGATGGAGTGCGTCTTCGGCATCCACAACCGGCTGGGACGGTTCTTCGACGAGAAGATCTACCGCGACGAAATCGCTCGCCGCCTCCCCGACGTGAGAACCGAAGTGCGCGTCGAGGTGAGCTTTGAGGGCTTTGCGAAAACGTATTTCATCGACCTGCTCGTCGACGACGGGGCCGTGTTCGAGCTCAAGAAGGTAGCAGCCCTCAACGACAAACACCGTGCCCAGTTGTTGAACTACCTGTTGTTGGCCGAGTTGCCGCGCGGTAAGCTGGTGAATCTCCGTCCCCCTCTCGTCGAGCACGAATTCGTCAACACGACGCTGGCCCGTGACGATCGGACGGGCTTCGCCGTGCGAGAGGAAGCCTGGAGGGATCGGGACGGCAGCGGCACCGCGGTCAAGGAGATTGTCGTGGCTTTCCTGAGGGATTGGGGAACGTGCCTCGATTTGCACCTGTACGAGGAGGCCTTGACGCACTTCCTCGGCGGCGACAACGCGGTGGTGGCCGAGGCGAACGTCGTCACGGACGGCCGCCGGCTGGGGACGCAGAGAGTCCGGTTGGCCGGCCCGGCGACCGCCTTCAAGATCACGGCCCTCCGCGACCGAGACCGCCCCCATTTCCAAACCCACACCCGCCGCTTCCTCCAACACACCGACCTCCAATCCATCCACTGGATCAACGTCACCCGAACCGCCGTCACCTTCACCACCCTCACCAAATGACCCCTTCCTCTCCCCCATTTTCCTGTCATCAATTTTCCTGTCCCAAATCTTCCCCTCCAAACCCCATGATCCACTACCCCAAGCGCCTCATCGAAGTCGACCTCCCCATCGCCCGGATCTCGGCGCATGCGAGGCGGGAGAAGTCGATTCGGCATGGGCATATTTCGACGTTGCACATCTGGTGGGCGCGGCGGCCGTTGGCGGCGTGTCGGGCGGTGATCTGCGCGGCGCTGTGGCCCGACCCGGCGGATGAGAACTGCCCACAGGCGTTCCGCGATAAGGCGGCCGAGCTGGTAACGGCGTTTGCCAACAAGGTCGTCAAGGGCAAGATCGGCAAGCACAACCTGATGAAGACGGCCTCCCAGGAGAGCCTGGCCCGGTGGGAGGCGATCGCCACGTCGGGCATCCCGCTCGACCCGACCGACGCGGCCCACCAGAACGTGCTGCGGTTCGCGCTGTTGGACTTCATTGCCGACTTCGCCAACTGGGACAACTCGACCGTGCCCGCGTACCTCGAAACCGCCCGGGCCCTCACCCAGTCCGCCCACGAAGCCCTCGGCGGCCAGCCGGGCACCCGGCCGCTGGTCGTCGATCCCTTTGCCGGCGGCGGGTCGATCCCGCTGGAGGCCCTCCGCGTCGGGGCCGACGCGTTCGCATCTGACATTAATCCTGTGGCCGTAGTCCTGAACAAGGTCGTCCTAGATTACATACCCAAGTATGGGCAGCGTTTGAAGGATGAGTTTCGCAAGTGGGGCGAGTGGGTTAAAGGCGAGGCGCAGAGAGTGCTTGCGGAGTTCTATCCTTTGGACCCTGATGGCGCCCTCCCGATCACGTACTTCTGGGCCCGTACATTCACCTGTGAAGGTCCAGGCTGCGGCGCCGAAGTACCGCTAATCCGAGCCACAACTCTGACTAAGAAGCGGCCAATTGCCCACGTCGTAGTCTCGAAAGGCCCCGAGAAAACGGTCCGAGTGAAGGTGTCCGAGGGATCAGAGGCATCGAGTACAGCTACAGTGCGACAGGGAATCGCGACATGTCCACTCTGCGACTACACTACACCTGCTGCGAATGTCAGAAGACAAATGGCCGCGCGCGACGGCGGTGCGAATTCTTCGCTGCTGTACGCCGTGTTGTTGGATCACAACGGAACTCGCCGTTTCCGGCCGGCGCGTCCAGGCGACACGAGACCGGTGGATTTAGCATCAAGTGCAATTGTTCGACTAGAAGGCGCTTCACCTGACGCGATACCCGACGAAGAGGTTAACCCGCTTCGCCCCTACAAGAACACGGTTGGAGTATCCGTCATCACCAGTCTGGGCATTCGCAGCTTCCGAGACCTCTACACGAGCCGGCAGCTACTGAGCATTCTGGTTTTCCAAAGGGCGATCGACGCTTACCGTAGCTCTCGGTCTCAGCTCGACGGCGAGTTGTCAGATGCAGTAGCACTCTTGCTTCATTGTGCCCTGGATCGGATAGTCGGCCAGAACAGTTCTCTGTCTCGCTGGGATTCGTCTCGGTCGACCGTCAAATCGATGTTTTCCAAGCAGGCACTGCAGGTCCTTTGGGATTTCGCGGAGACGAACCCATTGGGTACGGGGACGGGGAACTGGGATGGCGCGATGGAGTGGATCGAGAGAGTGATTGAGGCAAACCTCTCGCTGACCGGGAGCGGAACGGTAGAGCGGTGCGATGCCAAGCAGTGCCCCCTTCCGGACGACTGTGCGGAACTGTACTTCACAGACCCGCCCTATTTCGCAGCAATCCCATACGCAGACCTATCTGATGTGTTCTACGTATGGCTTCGAAGGGGAGTCAAGGGCGCAGCACAAAGCCTTTTCAGAACCACGCTCGTCGACAAGAAAGACGAGCTGGTGGTTACGAACTCAGCACTTGGTCCGGATGGCGTTAGAAAGGACGAGCATTTCTTCTCTTCTGGGATGGCTGCGGCGCTCACGCGGGGCCGCGAGATCACCCGGCCCTCAGCCCTCGCGTGCATAGTCTTTGCAGATAGCAGCACAGCCTCATGGGAAGCATTGCTTTCAGCCGTTCTCGAAGGAGGTTGGACTCTGCAGGCTTCTTGGCCTCTCGACACCGAGATGCAGAATCGAACCCGTGCTCAGGCGTCGGCCTCACTGCAGTCGTCGGTATTCATGGTCTGCCGTCCCCGCGAGAATCCTGACGGTTCATTGCGAGAAGACGTCGGCGAATGGCGGGATGTGTTGGCGGCGTTGCCGGCGAGAATTCATGAGTGGATGCCACGTCTCGCCGAGGAAGGCGTGGTCGGGGCTGACGCGATCTTCGCCTGCCTGGGCCCCGCCCTGGAGATCTTCAGCCGCTATAGCCGCGTCGAGAAGGCCAGCGGCGAGGAGGCCACGCTGCGGGAGTATCTGGAGCACGTGTGGGGGGCCGTGTCGACCGAGGCGCTGCGGATGATCTTTGACGAGGCAGACGCCGCCGAACTGGAGCCGGACGCCCGGCTGACGGCCATGTGGCTGTGGACGCTGGGCGGAGGGACGGGCGTCGCGGGCCGTCATGGAAACGGCGGACCCCCTCACCCCGACCCTCTCCCGGAGGGAGAGGGAGAAGATGACGCCAAGAAGGACCAGAGCACGGGCTATACGCTGGAGTTCGACGCCGCCCGGAAGATCGCCCAGGGCTTGGGCGTGCACCTGGAGAAGGCCGAGTCGGTGGTCGAGGTCAAGGGCGACAAGGCCCGGCTCTTGCCCGTGGCCGAGCGCACGCCGTACCTGTTCGGTAAGGATTCGGCGGCCCCGGCGACCACGCGGCGCAAGAAGAAGCCGAAGCAGAGGTCGCTGTTTGCGGAGCTGGACGAGGCGGAAGAGGCCCAGGAAGCCGCCGCCGGGGAGCCGGCCGGCGCGTCGCCCGGGGCGACCGTGCTGGACCGCGTCCACCAGGCGATGATCCTTTTTGGCTCGGGCCGCGGCGAGGCATTGAAGCGGTTCCTGGTCGACGACGGCGCGGGCAGCGACGCCCGGTTCTGGCGTCTCGCCCAATCCCTCTCCGCCCTCTACCCCCGCGGCACCGACGAGAAACGCTGGGTGGACGGGGTGTTGGCGAGAAAGAAGGGCTTGGGTCTGTAGGTGGTATAATGAACCGCGGAGGACGCGGAGGCACGCAGAGGTTCGGTGCCTTCTGCGCGATCCTCGGTTTTCCTGCGGTTGGTTGACAAGGAGCGACGAGATGAACTGGAAGGACCGAATCACGGTGGATCCGAAGGTGCTGGTGGGGAAGCCGGTGATCAAGGGAACGCGGCTTGCCGTCGAGTTCATCATTGAGCTATTGGCGAACGGGTGGACGAGGGAGCAGATCCTCGACAACTACCCCGGGCTCACCGATGAAGACATCTCGGCGTGTCTGCACTACGCCAGCAACACGCTCAAATCCGAGCGGGTCTATTTGATCCCCAGCCCGACATGAAGATCCTGGCGAACGAAAACTTCCCGCGGGTGGCGGTGGAAGCGCTGCGCGAGGCGGGTCACGACGTGGTCTGGGCACGAACCGACATGCCCGGCGAAGACGACCGAGGGATTCTGCGTCGCGCGCAGGAGGAGGGCCGGCTGGTCGTCACGCTCGATAAGGATTTCGGCGAGCTGGCGTTTCATACCGGCCTGCGCGCTGAGTGCGGCGTGATCCTGTTTCGTGTTGGGGTCCAGTCACCGGAGTACGTCCGGGATCGCGTGTTGGAGATTCTCCAGAGCACGTCCGATTGGCAAGGGCATTTTGCCGTGGCCGAGCCGTACCGCATCCGGATGCGACCGCTTCCTGGTAGTCCAACTCCCCCGGCTGATGCCGAAAGCTGAGAAGATGTCGAAACGGAAGCCCTGGCATCACGTCGTCACTGGCCGCGAGGACCACCGCGACAATCGGCCGCTGGATGCGAACGAGGCACTTCGATGAGAGCCGGCCTGCTTGAGACGTGGCAGTCCTCCTTTTGGGAGGTCATTCAGGAGCCAGCCACAGCTGGGCCGCTGAAGGACGCTTCGCTCCGGGCTGATCGGAAGGCATGGACCTCGCTCTTGACGACGGCCGTGGTGCGGTCGTGCGAAGCCATCGGCCTACGGGCGGCCGGGAAAGGGCACCGGCTCGACCTATTGCCGCAGCCGGGGCAGGAGTATCTCGCGATCGACGTGATGGCATTCCCGGGCACGGAGCCGGGGGACAAGTGCCGGTGGCCCCAGCCGGTCGCCGCTTTCGAGTTGGAGAACGCGAGAAAGGACGACCGCGTGGCCTACGCGTTCTGGAAGCTTCTGTGCGTTCGGGTGGCGTTGCGGGTCCTATTCGCGTATCGCCCGGACTGGGAGAATGTCCGCAGCCTGGTGGGCACGTTTCAGGATGACGTGATCGGCAGCCTGACCATCGAGCAACGGACGGCCCTGGAGGGAGACACCGTGGTCGTGATGGGGAGCCGTGGGGAAGGCGGCACTTTCCCGTGGGGCTATTTCAAGGTCTGGAAACTGGACACGAACCTCGGGCGCTTTGGGAAGGCGTAGTCGCGGCATCGACGAGAAACGCTGGGTGGACGGCGTGTTGGCAAGAAAGAAGGGGCTGGGGCTCTGAGGTTTCCCGGTCTTAACGCAAAGCGTTATAATGACTTACGTCGCGAGTCCAGTTCAGCGGACAAGTTCGAGGAGAGAACCATGGTAACGGTAACGATTGAGGAGGCCCAGGCAAGGTTGGCTGAGCTAATCGACAGCCTGAGTCCGGGCGAGGAACTGGTGATTATGCGCGACCAACAGCCAGTGGCCCGGCTGGTCGGCGAACCGGTGCCCAAGCGGCGGCCGCGCCGGCCGGGCAGCGCCAAAGGCAAGATCCTCCACATGGCCGACGATTTCGACGCCCCGCTGGAGTAAGCATTCACAGCGTCCGGCTGAGACCAGCATTCCAGGCAACCAGTGGGTTGCCGGGCTTACGGGGGTGGGCGCGACGTAGGAGGATGTGAGCGTCGGGAAGAGGGGTGAGGCGGGACCGTCGGG
>Ga0307378_10004620_pt1 | contig 19545 bp, 17 predicted proteins | sample UN1MG_FD_202238 | JGI IMG/M metagenome (GOLD analysis project Ga0307378, IMG submission 202238) | Soil microbial communities from Risofladan, Vaasa, Finland - UN-1 | ecosystem: Environmental > Terrestrial > Soil > Coastal area > Acid sulfate soil | place: Finland: Risofladan, Vaasa | collected... | reverse complement strand
ACGAGCTCTCCAAATGGGTACATGCCTATTACGTGGTCAAGGCCTACCGGGTTGACTCCTCCGGGTCCCTGGTGCCAGGCACCGAAGTAGAGTCTGCTCCAATTGCGGCGGAGGTGGTTCCCAGCGCCCTGGGCCTATACAAGATCTACGCCAAACAGCTCGTCTACCGGCAGACAGGTATTGGCCGGGAAACGCTGGTGTTTCGTCGACGTGGCTCGGGTCAACGGTGCACGGGGTGCTGGGACCCCATCGAACAGACAGTGACGAGGCACAGCTGCCCGCTGTGTTTTGGCACAGGATTCCTTCAAGGCTACTACTCTCCGATCAAGGTGCTGGTGAAGTACAAGCCGTCACCGGCGGCCAATACCTTGGACACTCAACTGAAGGAATTCAACTACACCGAAGCACGAATGGCCAACTACCCGCCGGTGAAGCCCCGCGATATTTTTTACGAGATCGGGACCGGACGGTGGTGGTTGGTGAACACCGTCAGAGTGACTGAGGACAAGCGTGTGCTCGTCTCCCAGTTTTTGGAAATACGTCAGTTGGACGCACAAAACAAAGAACAGGACCTCCAGTTGCCTACACTGACTGATGATGAAACCATCGAAGCAATGTGGTTGGTCGAAGCCAAGTAGAGGAAAATCATGAGCAACGAAGACATCAAGAAGGCCATGGACGCTGCTACCCTTCAGCTGAAGGAAGCCATGCGTGAAACCACCGAGAAGACCGCTTCCCGGAACGACTACCTGACCGATCACCCGGACGACGCTTCGCCGGCCGAAAAGTTGGAGCAGATGATGCGCCCTATCATCGGCGACATCAAGACTGCCAACAACAAGCGTGAAGGCATCGAAGAGCCGGTCACGATGGAAACCCACGACGAAGGTCAGACTGTTGACCTTACTGACGAGTCGGAGAAGGAAGCACACGACCGCCCAGACGGCGCCCGTGGCCCTGACACCAACGACAAGGACGGCGACCACGTCACTGAGCAGCTTGCCCCGGGTAAGTCCACGGAAGTGGCTCCGACGGTCAAGGCCGCAGAGCTGTGGGACATGCTGTCGAGCAACCCGTTCGTCCAGGCTGGCTTCGAGAACGCTCTGCAGAAAAAGCAGGCGATGATTTCCGACCTGGCCGTTCAGATCATGGCCGGCACTCGGTAACATCGAGTAGACTCGAACACCCGATAAGGGCGACGTATGGCGTTCCAAGTTCACGTTCTGCACATCGACTTCATTGATTCGACGGGCTACAAGCACGCGATCATGAAGCAAGCAGAAGCTCTGTTGGTATTCTCCGGTGCCACCACGGGGTATTCCATCGACATCAACTATAACGCCGTCACCGTTGCCACGATTACAGAAGGCGTTGAATGGACTAATGCTGCCACACCGGCCGGCAATGCCGAGCTGGTGTACAAGGTGCTCAACAACCTCAGCATGACCAACCAGGTTCCTATCACGGTGGAGTGGGAGCGCGGATCGGCCACCGTCAGGCTTTTGGCCAAGATGATCGGCCGAGGCGGCACCGGCATTACTGTCACCACCTTTCACCCTGGAGCAGCGGAGATCGATCTTACAAGTCTTGCTGCAGCTGAGACCGTTGTTTTTGACGTAGGCGGAACCGTAGGTTACGGTCCGATAACCTTTACCGAAGGTGTCGATTTCACAGACGCTGCTACTTTGGCCTCCGCAATCAATCTTGATGCCACAATGGGACCGCTGGTCACTGCTCAAGCTATCGGAGAGGTTCTCCAGGTATTCGACGACGGGGGTTATACCACTGACGCTGACTTGCTGACGTTCCTCGGGACTCTCTCGGACACCGTTACTGGCGACAGCTGGCACGAATTGAACGGCGGGCCTGCGGCTACACAATTCACAGAAGTCAATGGTGCCGCCACAGTCGACGGCCTGGCGACATCCAGCCTTCGTGACTACACCTACGACGGTCGCGGTCCCGCCCAGGAAGTCTTTGCGAACTGGCTCAACGCCAACGTTCCTGCGATAGGTGCTGGAGCCGGCGACCGTATTGCAGGCAGTTTGAAAGTAGAGTTCGTTCCGATTCCTGAGGGAACTCAGGTGATGGTCATGTGGGAAGAAGTCTAAAACGTGCCCTTCGACGATGAAAAAGTTTTTGTTGATGAGAGCGAGAAAAAACAGGCCCACGAAGAGACGCGTTTCTTCGATCAAGCCGGGTTAGCTCAGCTCTCGCGACTCGATGATCGAGTCCGTAAATCCTTCATCGATGTTCTTCAATCGTATTTTGGGCAAGACGAGATTCTGGACGAATGTCCGAACCTCTTCCGTTGGTACCCGAGCGAGTCACAGTCAAAGATTCTGATCGCCGCCAGGTTTGTGGCTGACCATGTGGCGAAGAACCCCAACCACTCAATCATCGTGGGCAGGGGATCAATCGCTTTTGAATCTTTCGCTATCAACAACTGGAACGAGCCGAGTTGGGGACCGTCGTACGGAAAGTACTCTGTTTTAGCCTCTACGGCGATACAGGTAGAAGTTTCGTCTGTTCAACCCAAAGAGTGCGGAGAAATCGCCACACTGGTTGTAGGAGCGCTCCTGTTCTTCAAGGATGTTCTCCGACGCAGAGGTGAGTTCCATAGGGTCGGCAACCCTATAATGAACAGTACCACGGCGAAGGAAGCGCAAGACTCAGAGGTCAGAAGGGCCGAGTGCGTAGTAACGATACCGGTAACCTGGCCTGTTGTTTGGACGCTGAAGAGCAATCTTCGTCAGAAGCTGCAGATTGAATTGGATACCAAAATCCTAGACTGCTAGGCGGAGGAATAAGTTATGGCTGGTGGATTCACTCCTGGACCTATTGACCGCCCGAACGTCGTCGTTCAGCAGATTTATCAGCTGAACGCGCCGGTACCTCCGGCGTCGACGCTCCCTGCGGTTTACGTAGGTCCCAACCGCCATGTAGAGTTCGATGAATCAATGGGCTCGTACGTGGGCGGCACGGCTTCTGTATACTCAATCAATTCTCTCCTGGCCTTCGCAGGCGCCACGATCGAAAGCTTCGCTTCGATCAGCGGTGTCGACGTGGATACCGGAGACAACGTGTCCTCGCCTGCTCTACCTCAGGTTGTACTGAGGCATGCGCTGTACGGGGACATCCTGCTGGATGCAGCCGACTACACCGTGGACAGTTTGAATGCTGAGCTCACGGTGAACTCTGGCGTGAGCGTGGATGTGGAAGCTCTCTCATCCAGCGCTGGTTCGTACACAGCGTGGGGCACACCGAATTTCGGACGCCGTACGTTTACCGACCTGACAGCTGACTTCCTGAACTCCGGTATCCAGGTCGGTGACTCGATCTCGATCGGCGGGGTTGCGGTATTCACCGTCATCACCGTTCTCAACCAGACCCAGTTGGTCGTTGAGGACTCCGTGAAGTCCTACCTGGGACCGACTGAGGCGATCACCTCAGCGTCCGTGACTTACTCGATCACGAGAACTCTCACCGGGACATCCCTGTCCGGCGGCATCTTCTTCTCGTATGTCGCTCTTCGCAGCGACCGCACCACTCAGATGCAGACCATCGACTTCGACAACATTGACGAAGAGTTGGGTCTTGGCAGTATCTACAACAAGTTGGCACTGGCCGCGAACAACGGCCTGTTGAACACCAACTCTGCAGTACTTTGTGTCCAGGTGGGAACCGACGATCTGGCCGGCTACACAGCGGCTCTTGACGTCATCTCAAACTCCCCGCTTCCTTACAACCTGGTTCCTCTTACTCAGGACGCTGCGATTCTGGCCCTCTTCCGTACACATGTCGATACGGAGAGCGACTCAGAGGTTGGCCACGAACGCCGACTCTGGCAGAGCCAGGTGATCGAAGACGAGATCTGCCGCGTCGACGAGAACGACAGCACCTTCTCGACTCCGACAAAAGCCTCACCGACGGACATGCAGTTCACGGTGGCAGCAGCCGGCGAGAACATCCACACCTTCGGCGCCAAGCAGGGCGATGTGGTCAAGGACCTCACCCCCGGCTTTGGCGGAGAAGCCCGTATCACCTCTGTTACTCCGCTCGGCGGAGACGACGGAGCAGTAGACGTCACACTCGCCACCCCGAACACCCTCGGCAACGTGGGTACTCAGGGTGAGATGACCATTACCCCGGTTGGATCCCAGCAGGGCGGCGTCAGACTTGACGACGTCTCTGGTGCTCTTGGCGGAGAAATCGTCACCATCCGCGGCACTGTCTTCACCTTCGGGGTGGAGTGGTCGACAACCGCAACCTTGGTCGCGGCCATCAACGCAGCGTTCGCAGGAGCCTTGACGGCAACCAACCCGTCCGGCGACGAAGTTCGCGTCGAAACAGATACCGGTGGCTGGACGGATGCTCGTCTGCTCACCGACGGCTACACCATCACAAGCAACGTAACAGGTGCCACCGTGGAAAGCGTGGCGGGAGCAGCTACCCCCGTCACCCAGTTCGTGGTCACCGACATGACGGCTGGTGTCCGTGACGGCGAGACCTTCGCGGTCAGGGACCAGGCAGGTACACTCATCACCTGCGAGTTCGATAACGAGCAGCTGATCGCTAACGGCGAGTTGGGTGACGGTACCTCTGTTTCCTTGAACGCTGTCACCATAGCGGTGGGCGGACCTGTTCTGAGCTCGGCTGAGGTCCGGGACCAGATCATTGCAGCGGCCAACCTGAAGAGGCACTCAGGTGCGTTCACGATGTCTGTGAACGGAACCCCGCCGCTGGTTACGGTAAAAGCGGACGCCACCGGTCAAATCGGCTCAGTTGCCGCCACAGGTACGATCACCGCAATCCAGGGCCAGGAAGCTGGAGCCCAGATCGACGTGACTGGTGCAACAGGTGGTGACTCGGTCACGGTTGCAGGTGTACTCTTCAGCTACGTTGCTGTTCCAGTACTTCCTACTGATTGGAGCACTGACGCCGAGTTGGCTGCTGCGATTCTTGGAAACATCCCGAACGTAGCCACGGCGACGCCGGGAGCCAATATCGTAGAGGTCACGACCACCACTTACGGTTGGACCAACGCACTGCTTCTGACGGCGGGACTTACCGTTGCCAAGGCTGGCGCTCTTCCGGCCTGGACCCGTATCGGTGGCGCGGGTCTTTCCCCGGCCGCCCAGTTCAACGTCGAAGGTGCTACCTCAGGTATCCAGGACGGCGAAACATTCGTCCTGAGCGACGGTGTCAACCCGGCGCGAACCTTCGAGTTCGACAGGAATGCCTCTGTGGTTCCTGGTCGTGTCACAGTGAACATCGCTCTTGCGAATACGGCCTCCGCCGCAGCCTCTATCATTGAGGCGGCGATCAACGGAGCGTCGGCCATGAACGTCACAGCCGCGGCAGTTGTCGCAGCTGTCGGACTTACCAACGATGTGGCAGGCACCGCAGGGAACCAGACCATCACCGACACGGTGGTGGACGGTAGCTTCACGGTGGCCGGTATGTCCGGCGGAACGAACGGAACCATGTCGGGCGGAGACACCGTGACCGCAGCAGGGTTCATTCTGACCTCGACCTCTCCCGGTGGTGGAGCTATCAACGGAACACCTCTGACGGCATGGGAGATCTGCTCATACCCTCTCACGACCGACCAGAAGGCCACAGCGGCGGCTCAGATCCCTCAGGGGATCGTCAACCGCCGTGTGTCCAACGTTTGGCCTCACAAGGTCGATGTGGCCTTTACAGACCTGTCGGCAGGTATTGCAGGACCTACGAACGGCACAGGGCTGTTCGGCGGAGCTACTGTGATCATCCAGCGTGACGGTGGATACTGGAACTGTGTTGGCCTGGCCGGCCGCAAGTCTGGTCTGAACCCAGCACTTCCGTTGACCGGTCGTGATGTTTCAGGTGTGTACCAGCTCCGGGATGTGGACGACACGTTCACCCGCTCGCAGCTTGATCGCATACTGTCCACTGGCAACGTGCTGATGGAACAGCTCGGCGGAATCGGAACGCCGGTTACAGCAGTTCGTAACGTGACCACCGACACCACTGATCTGAAGACCATCGAAGAGTCAGTGACGGCCGCGGTCGACAACTTTGCCAAAGATGTGCGTACAGCGACCCGGTCGTTGTTCGGTCCGAACCTCATTGATCCTGAGGGGCAGTTCTACGATGCCTTCAGCGCCAGGGTGCAGGCCGTCATCTACCGGTACTTGGACAAGGCGAACCGTAGGGCCGCAGACATTTTGATTGAATCGGTGTTCGAGAACCCGGCACGTAAGGACTCTGTCATCATGGAGGTTTCCTTCACCCCGGTGTTCCCGGCTAACAAGGGCATCGTACGGATCTTCGTCTAATACATGGGAGCAGCTCAGATGGCTGACTTTTTGAACTGGAGCTGGACATCAGCTCACGTACAGACAGAAGTGGTAAACGGTGAGTACATCACGTCGGAAGCGGCGTTGATTGCTGCCGGACCGCCTCGTCTGGACATGCTAAGAGACTCGCAGGGGCCAGCCAGCCCTGGTGACGCTCTCACTATCGCTTTCGATTCTGCCCCGATTATTCTTCAACCCATTGGGTTGCTGAGTAACTTCCAGGCAAACCAGAATCGTAACGTGAACCGTCTGTTCGAGATCGGCTCAGCCAGGGCCTACATGATCCCCGGCCGCCACTTCGCAGCCTTCAGCATGGGTCGGATCATGTTCTTTGGTCCATCTCTGCTGCGCATGCTGTACTCGTGGTACCCGGACGAAAACCTCAAACCATCCCACGGTAAGTTCGCAGCGGGCCTGGGTGTGAACCAGAACTTCGGTCCTGGTGGGGCGTGGCCAACAATCGGTATCGAGGACGCGCCGGGTTTCGGCCCGTCGCTCAATGTTCCTATCGTAGGTCAGCAGGGAAACGCCGACTCGCACAAGAACAACGCAGACTTCTGGATCAACCTGACATCAATCGTCTTCCGTCAGAGTCTCGGCCTGTGTCTGCTGCTCAAGGCTTCGAATAACAAGACCTACGGCGCCTGCTACCTGGAAGACTGCATGTTGGAAGGTCACGGCTTCGGCCTGGACGCCAACAACGTCGTCATCACGGAAGCCACCAACGGACAGTTCGACCGCATCCGCCCGATTCACATTCTCGGAACGGACGTTCGCTCAGTCACTGGTGGATAGTAAAGCGGCGGTGGGTCATCACTGCCACCTGGAGGCAACGGAGAGTGCGATTGCACTCTCCGTTGTTTTGTTACAACGCTGAAAGGCCGGTAAGGATGGCTTCTTCGTTGATGTGGAGGAAGAGCTGACGAAGAGCCTGATGTTCGGTGTTGCGAACGTCATCGACGGACATCGAAAAGTCTTTGGCAAGCTCGTTGTAGGTCTTGGTGTTTCCGGAGAGACCGTAACGGTTACCAATGATCTCCCGCTCCATAGGTTCAAGGCACTTGAGAGCTTCACGGAGCTTTGTGCTCTTGATGTTTGTTTCGATCGCGTCAACCACGTCAGGTATGTTGTGGTCTTCTTTGTCGAAACCTTCGAAGTGCGAGATCGGGGACACGTTGATGCTGACGTGCTTCACCTGGGACAGCGCTTTGGCCGGCTTGCTGGCATTCACTTCAAAGAGGATGATCTTGCGGATGTTGTCTTCAATGTGCCAGGCGGCGTAGGTGATGAGCTTGCACTCTTTGTCAGGCTTGAACTCATCGATGGCTTTCAGCATCCCTAAGCACCCGGCGCTGATCGCTTCGAGGAAGAGGCTGTTCGACGGCTTAGCGGTGGAATAGTGCCGCCGGACGGCGGCCTTAGCCTTGCGTATGATGAACTTCAGGTTGTGGTACACTAAGGCTTGTCTGGCGTCCATGTCTCCGGCAACAGCCCTGTAGAGTAAGTCCTTCTCCTCTACCGGAGTCAGAAGCTGAATGTTTTTGGACTGCGAGAAAAAGGCGTGAACGTCGTCATCGTGGGCAAGGTGTCCCATGAGTCTGTCGTACTTGCCCCCGTACCCTCCGTATTTATCGCTCATTAGCCGAATACCTCTTTGAGTTTGCGCAGCAGGGTTTCCAGGACGAGTTCGACCTGTTCACCGGGTACGCCGGTCATGATCATATCCAACTGGTCGTTGAACATGGGACTAGGAGAGAGGTCTACACGGCAGACCAGCTCAGGAAAGCGAGCGCCAGGTTCGTGTTTGTTCACCCAGGCGCGGAGGACCTCTGAGAGCTTGCGTATCACCGTGAGGCCTCTGCACTTCTTGAAGTGAAACTTGACGTCCCACTGAGTACGGCTTTTGGACCACGGCGTGCTGACGATACCGAGAATGAAATTGTGTTTGAAATCTTCACCGCGGACGTTGTACTCACGCGGAAGAAAGGACTCTTTCAACTTACCTGTGTCTTTGTCCCAGAGGTCGCTGAACTCCTTGAAGCCGTCTACGGAGTCGGGAAGTGGCAGCTGCGCGATGTCTCGTTGATCCATGGTTTACGGCCTTAGCTAAGTCCGGTCTTTTCCGGATCTCTCTTATGAGGGCGCACAGGCCCATACGGTTCAAAACAACTTGGAAAATTGATCCTGTGTAGAAGCTTCGACAAGTATAGGCACGGTTTTTTGATTCGTCCAACAATCTTACGGCAAGATCTTTACGAATTGTGACCGTTTTGAAGAACGGGAACCACCGTATGATCGTCGACCTGTTGGGACCACGCGGTCCATTGCCTCTTATCTTGTGCTCACCGTCGTAGTAGAGAATCAGGACAATCTCGATTATCTGACCGTACGAGAGCCTGAGCCGCCGTTGGATGGCGGTGATTGATCTCAGGCCGTTCTCTGTTAGTCGGACTTGTGTTCGGCCGGAGAACGGTCGTTGCTTTGAGGGGGCTGCATGACCTGGTTTTCGTAGTTCTTGCATGTTGAGCAAGCTGCTTTGACCACTGTCTGGCCGCCGGCCACCTTCACTGACTGGTGGTGGAGAGGAGCGCCACAGTTCGGACAGATGTCCGGAGTCCCATATTTGTTCATCGTCATGCTTCCAACGATACCTTCTCAAGTTCACGGAGTCCAGCAGAAGCGACACCAAGAGCGTCGTACGCGTCGCTTTTGAAAGGGTCGCCTTCTGTACGTATTCTCCAGATGGTCGATGACGTGATGATCTTTCTAAGGTTGTTCTTGTTGGCTTTGGCGAGGTACTTCAACACAGCAGACTGCACAGAGTTCTTCATGTGCAGCTCACGCTCAGCCTGATTATTCTTTCCCCTGAGCACCGTGGGAGCCGACACATCAGCACCGATGCACGACTTCCAGGTAGATGTGTTGAATATGAGCGGAACGGAGTTGGTGGCGTTGAACACTACGAGCTGGGCTACACCGAGCATCTGACACAGTATCGAGTACGTCTTCTGGTTTCTGACCTTGGGTGGTTCCTCGATGGACACGATCATGGTGTCTGTGTCGTTGAGCTTCTTCTTTATGTCGAGAAGTGCGTCGTAGAGCGTCTTCTGCATCTCTCTCAGGCGGACTACGCCTTTGAGCTTAGACAGGTTCCACCCGTTCACGTAGATGATGTCGTGATCACCGGTGATGGCGGAGATAGCGCCCTCGGTGCCAACGTCGATGCCAACGGAGACGATCATTTCTTCCTTCTTTGCCATCATAGACCCTTTGCTCCGCCCTTCAGCTTCTTGAGGATCTGGTCCGGCAACAACCTCTCGATGTCAGTCTTGGGTGCAGGCTTGATGGTGCTCCACGGGAACTTGTCCATCATCTGCGTCAGTACCTTCGTAGCCAACGCGGGGCTTACCATATCAGGATACCGACGGAGAGCTGTTGGAAGGAATGACACAGGCATTTCCATGTCGAAAGGTTCGGTCAACGGTGCGTGCTCAATGGCCGGCCGTTTTGACCCACCTTCGACGGTGTCGACCATGTAGTACCTGACTAGAGCCAACTGGACTTTGAACTTTATCACCGGGAAGCGAAACTGTCCTCGACGTTGAACAGCGGTGGACACTTCGCTTACGAACAACGTGAAGTGCTGACCCTCGTCCTCTTCGATCTCGACGGACACCAGCATTTCAGGTGGGATGACCTTACGATCTGAGGACGTAAGACCGAGGTCGTCTACATCCTCGCGTTCAGGCGGAGGCGGAGGTTCCGGAGGACCCTTAGCAGCGTTCGCCTGTTCCTGCTTCTCCCCATGATCAAAGCCGGCGTTGCCGAACACGTCGTCATCGTACTCACTGAGGATGTCTTCCCGGAACTCGATCTCTTCTGGAGACACCAAGCTTTCCGGCAACGCGTCAGCGCCGGTGTACAGGTTCTTTTTTTTCTTCTTCCGTCGACGTGCCATGTTGAAACCTCATGTAAAAACAAAGGGGTGGCTGCTGGGCAACCAGCCACCCCCTAATAGCCTCTATGCCGAGGCCTTCTGCTTCAAGAGCTCTTTCAGGACCTTACGCGGGTCCTTACCCTCAGAGAGTTCTTTGTACTCTTCATCTGACATACCCAAGGCCTTACGTGTCTTTGTGATGGACACGGAGATCTCGTTGTCGGTCAGCTCAGAGAGCTTCTTTTTCTGCTTGGCCGGCTTCTTCTTGGGGGCCTCGACTTCCTCGACTTCCTTGACCGCCTCGACCTTCTTCTCTGCGGCCGGTTTCTTCTTCTTGGGCTCAGCTTTCTTCTCGACCTTCTTCTCGGGGTCGGCTTTTGCCTTTTCCGCGCCCGCGAACTTCTTCGTGAGCACTTCCTCGGACTTACGTGCGTCCTCGTTGTCGATGGTCATGACGCCTGTGCGCAGCAGGTAGGCGCCAACGTTCAGATGGACTTCCTTGATCTGCTCCACCTTGACGCCGAGCTTCTTGGCGACGTACCGCGGCTCTTCTTCGAGCATGTAGTAATCACCGACCTGGAAGATGCGAATGTGCGGCAGATCCTTGAGCTCGGGGCTGTTCTGGAACTTGTGCACCTTGAACGGCAGCAGGGCGATCCCGTATGCCTCCTGGAAGAGCTGACGAGCCTTCTCAGCGGCAATGAGCTTCTGCCCCTGGTTGACCTGCAGCATCCAGTGAGAGACCGCTTCCACGATGGCTGCACCCAGACTGGGCGAGTCACGCTTCTCATCCTTGGCGATGTCCATCGAGAGGCGGTGAGCCTGCAGGATGGTGGGCTTTTGAGAAGCCGGAACCTCGAAGGACATTCGTTCCATCGGATCGCCTTCATCCTCTTCCTGCAGAGCCTTCATTTCGGCTTCGCGCTGGCCGAAACGTTGTTTCATCTCGTTGTCGAATTCCTTGTCGTTCAGGATGTCAGCAACCTTCTCAGGGTGCTCCATCATCTTTCCGTTCAAGGCATCGAAGTCAGCCTTGTCTGCAACGTTCTTTTCGACCTTGTCGTAGAGCGCCGCCAGGCGACGGTACTTGTACTTGTTGAGGTCAGACGGGTCCTGTCCCATGATGGTCAAGCAGAGGACAGCCTTGTAGTGGCGCTCCACCGTGAACCAGCTGTCACCGAGCTTCTTCTCGAAGTAGTCAGTGCGGGGCAGGATGTTCCCTTCAGCGTCCGGCTCACGCCACGCCTGACGGGCGATCAAACGAGAGCTGCTGAGTGCGTACTCAACGCGATTCTCGTTCATGGAATGACGACTGCCGACGTGCTTCTCTTCAAGCTGAGCAGTGCTGAGGCTCAGCCCGTGCTTCTTGCGGTTCTCCGGTGACATGTTCTTGAAGAGGATATCCTCAGCGTCAGGAGCTGCGTTGTAGGCCTCAAGGGCTTTAGCAGCTTCAGTTAGCGGAACCTCTGTCAGGTCACGAACCTCTTTCTCCGCCGGGGCGGCTTCCTTCTTCACTACCTCGGCATCAATAACACGCTTCTTGGCCATCTCATGCTCCTGGATGTTGTGGCTGCAGACTCTGCAGTCATTTATGAAAACAGATCGATTTGAACGGACACGTTTTTGCTCTCTGATGCTTAGCATCTGGGCACGCCCGGTCAAGAGACTCCGGACTTGTTGCTTGCACTGCTTTTCTTACTGCCCGGATCTTTTGAAACTGTTCACGAATTACCTTGTTGACACCGTTGACTCTGTAAGTCTTGAGATCGTAACTACTCTTGTTCACGTAGATTACGGCGACGTGGTCGACGCCGGAGGCGTACGCGTAGATCAAGCCCTGTATGACGTGGGAGGATTCAGGTCCACACCGTCGTTTCCACAGCTCGGGGTCTTCGCTTTTTACCTCGGCCACCATGTCGGGATGCCCCTTGATGCGGAGCATTCCGTCATAGTGGCCTACGATTCGAAAGAGTTCTTTCTCCAGTTCGGTGAGTGTTTCTTCCTTCACTCCTAAGACCTTGCTGGCAGGTACTTCAATGCCAGCTTCCTTGAACCAGAGGGCGTGACGACCCTTACCGCAGCTGACGCACTCCTTAGGCATACGAATAAGGTCGTCGTCGGTGCCGTGCACATGGCCGCACTTAGAGCACTGCCAGATGCCGTACAGCACCCCCATCTCTCCGAAGAGGCGAGACTGCCACCAGTTGTGCGTGGCGTGCCCGGCCTGGAAACGCATCATCGTGGACGGAGCGTGTTTGACGTGCTTCACCACGTCCCCAGACATGCGGGCGAGGATGTTGAATACCGCCTCCCGAGAGCACCAACGACTGAAGCCAGACGGGTGAAATCCAGGAGCCCTGTGATCAGGCTCTTTGAACTTCATCCACGCCTTGACGCCGTTTGCGAGATAAGGGAATTCCTCCACGGCTCCAGCTTCGACCGTGGTAGGTAGCGCCTCAACGCAGATTTCAGCCTCTATCTGGGCAGCTCGATCTGATTCAGCCATTCTTCGGTCTCGGTTTTTGCGAGGGACATCCTAACCTTGGTGGTGTGGATTTCCCCCTTGTCAGTAATCAAAGTCAGGGTTAGTTCGTTTCTGTTTACTCCGGTCACTTCTCCGGTCATCAGCGCTGAAGGTATCCGCGTCAAACACATTTCGCAGACCACGTTCAGTGTGGCCTCTTCGTCTATCGGAAGCCCTTTGTCTTCATCCATTCCAAGTACTCCGTCTCCGTCAGCTTCTTCCAAAACCTGGGCACCTTAGGGTCCATCGCTGCGCCCAGGTCTACATCGTTATCCTCTTCGTCGGACGGGACGTAGTAGAGGATGTCTTCGATAAACAGGTCACCAACTTTCGATCTCTCGCACCGGGCCGTGGATAAAGCGGGAATCCTGCTCAACACCTTCGCTTCATGCGAGATCTTGCCCAGGTAGGTCTTCGCCGGGGGCATCTTGCTGAGAGAAGCTTTACACTCAACAAGCATGAAGGTGCCCTTCACGTCCCCCTTAGCAATGACCCCGCTACCACTACCCTTTACTATCCGCCCCTTCAACAACTTCCTCACCCTCTTCTCGTGCAATCTCGACATCAAAATCCTCGTCTTCTGTGTCATCGAGGACTTCGGGGGTGTCTGGCTCGGCAGCTTTGACACTCTTTTTCGTAGACCGTCCAGCTCTTTCCCGCCGCTTGAGAGAAACCGTTGCAAACGTCGCGTCATCAATTTCCTCGTATTCGATCACCGGCTCATAGAACGGCGAGTAAAAGAAGTTGGCCGGGTCCAGGTAAGTCTTGGTCGAAGACGGGAACACCGCGTAGTAGATGGGGTAACGAGCCATCCACTGAAAGCTGCGGTTGCTAAGAGCGGCCAGGGCGTCCCTCTCCAACGGAAAGTTGATACCCATGACGTTATAACCCTTCGTATCCTTAGTCCACAAACCCAGGGATTCCAAGAGGGTCTTCAGCTGGTTAGCCTCGTCGGTTGAGCCGGCCTTGTTACCTTTCCAGTCCTGGGTGAAGACCTTGTATTCGCCGGTGTATCCTTTACCTCCGCCGATGCTGTTCTTCTTCACCTCGAACCGGAAGTTGACTGTGCGCTCGGCCTTGTCGGTGAGATCCTTGCCCGCGATGCCCGCGTTGACTTCGGCCTTGAACTTGCGGATGTTGGTGACCAGCATGTGCTGGTACCCCTTACCGCTGGTCTCCTTGTCGCCACCGTAAGCACCGATGTTTGCTCGCATCTGGTTCGAGCCCACCAGGGTGATATCACCAATGCGGTTGGCGCCCTTCTGGTGGTTCTTTTCCAGCAACGTCCAGATCAGATTCTGTACCATCTTGGCGTGTGAGCCGACACGTAGGTTTGAAGCGCGGCGACCCATCTGCTCCTCTGCGATGAGAGCAGAGAACGAGTCGATCAGCAGCATGTCGACAGCCTTCTTGTCGGCAGCCCGCTCAATGACGTCGGCTACAAAATCGCCACTCTTCGGGTACCCGATCATAAAGTGTTCGTCGTCGTCTTCGGGGATACCGAAGTTCTGCTCTACGTAGGCAGGATCAATACGACGTTCTGCGTTGACGTAGATCGTGCGGGCGCGGTCTTTCTTCTTGCACCGGCAGGCAATAGCGGTCTCGCCTGTCTCGTAGTCCACCCATTCAACGATAGGTGTCCAGCAACGACGACAGGTGTGGTAGACCGTACCAGCCAGATCAAGAAGGTCGTGCGTCTTGCCCGTACCTTCCGGCCCGGAGACGCCTGAGTTCTGACCTTTAGACCACCCGCCTCTGGTGGCAATATCCAGTTGGATATGCCACGTTGGGAACTTGATCCAGGCAGCTTCCTTCTCCGCCTTGATGTTGGTCAACCAGTTGATCTTGGTTTCCATGACGGCAAGCTCGTTCTCAGCGAACAGAGCCAGTCCCTTCTTAGTGGAGCCTTTCTTGGCGGGAGCCTTCTTCTTAGCCTTTGTCGGCTTCTCTGCCGGCTCCGCTGCTTTCTTCTTCTTTGCCATGGGTATTCTCCGTTACAGCAGGTCGTCCACAGTGAGATCCTTGTCCTGACGGAGAGAGTTGACCGGAGTCAGCTTTACCGCCGTAGCCGTGGCGTCGATGCGTCTGCGCACCAACTTGTCAGCTACCTTCCCGAGACCGATCAACGCGTTCTCGATCTCGTCTTCGTATTCAAAATCCTTGTCTACTTTCAGCACCACGTATGAACCGGCGGTGCTGTAAGCAGTGTTCCCGTTGTCATGCAGAAGGCTGAGGTTCAGCGATGTGGCTACCTCAATCCCTTTCACGGGAGCTGCGAGTTTGTGGCGTTTTTTAGGTGTGACGGTTCTGGTAGCCATGGTTATATCCTTTTCGGTCAAAACTTTCAGCACATTGATTTCAGGTTTTATCTGGCCCGTAGTCTGCATCTTGAATGACAACAAGAAGATGCAGCTACCCGCCGGAGAAGCCCTGTACACAGGTATTTTGAGCCTGTCCATCATTAGATGCCTCCCTTCTTGATTCTCCCGCTGTAGTGAAATCGAAGGAACGGACAGTGGTTGATAACAGTGGCGGAGTCGACTTGCAGGTAGCCCTTCTTCACCCGTATGTAGGCGCGTCCCTTCAACCGATCGATGTTGTCCACCGGGTCGATCACCACAGGCTTACGTTTACCAGGTAAGTATCGTTGAATTCGTCCGATCAGCTGACGAGGGTCCGCGACAGGGAGGGCCTGAACTAAGCAGTCGAAGTGCTGGATATCCAGTCCAACTCCACCCTTCTTGAGAGTAGCGAACATGACCGTGTTAGGGTCCTGCATCTGCTTCATGATGCTCGCGTGGGCCTTGGCACTGGTAGGACCCATGAACATCACGTACGGGGCTCCTGTGACCTCGTGGAGGGCTTCAGCCAGCAACGTCAGGTGTTCTTTGTACTTCCCCAACACGAGTAGCTTACGTCCCTTCTCGACCATGGTTTTCAGTAGGTGGACGAGAAAGATGTTCCGTTCGTCGTCTTTGGCAATCTTCAGGTCCAGGCCGAACTTGTTGCGTCCTTCGATGCTGTATTCCTGGACCTTGTTGTAGCTGTGTTCGTACGGGTGCAGATGTATGTCCACCGGCATCTGGTCAGTGTCCAACGACACCTTGACGCTTCCCAGGGCATTACGGAACAAGGGGTCCAGCTTGTCGAACCGGTCCCCTGTTGCCGTGAGGGGCAGGGAGTACTTGAAGTTGACGTTGAACACGCACTTCTGGAACTGCTCGGCAGCTATCATGTGCGCTTCATCTACAATCAGCAGGTCACACTGCAACTTCTTGCCGGTGTGCTTGTACAGCGTCTGAAGCATACAGATGATCACGTCACCGTGGAGCTTCTTGCGCCCGCCACCGTAGTACCCGATATCAGCCGTCGGGTCGAATCGTTTGATCTGGTCCACCCACTGTTTGAATACAGCCTCAGAAGGCGCTACCACAATCGTGCGCCCGCCCAGTTTCGCGCTGGTGTAGATGGCGGACACGGTCTTACCGCTACCGCACGGAGCTTCCGCAAACACCCCGCGGTTCTTCTGGAGCAGCCTGACCAGCTCAGGTGTGCTGGTACAACCATCACCAGGGCGCTGCTGGTGTCGTCGAAGCTCGCCGGCAAACTCCCGTGGAACAAGCTTGTTCTCCGGTTCCCGGTTCACGATCAGGTGGCGGTACGTGGACCCAAGGTGCTGCAGATACCAGAACTTAGGCAGGTAGAACCTGTCCACGTCTTCCTGGAACCCGAAGATGAAGTTTCCATCCCTGGTGGTGAAGCGCAGGCCTTTGTAGATCTTGTCCAGATCTTCGTTCCTGAGCACGCTCTTAGGCACGGAGACCGTACCCTCGACAATGATTTTGTTGTGGGTATCAGTCATTTTCACACCATCATCATCAAGTCGTCCATGTTCTCCATGAACATGGGTTTCGGGTTCGGCCAGAACTCCTTCGCTACCTCGTTGATAACCTTGGTGCGGCGCTTCAGTTGGTTGTTCCATTCCGGGTATACCTTCACTTCCTTCTTTTCCTTCGTCACTTTGTGAATCAGGGTTTTGGTGCCGTCTTTACCCTCGGCCCAGTTGTCGACGATGTGTACGTCTGACAGGACAGGGACCTTCAACTTGATCCAGGGGTATTCCATGCACCACTTCAGCAGCATCGCCACTTCCAGGGCAACGCTACGGCGGGCCTGGAGAACTACTTCGTCGTGCACCTGCGCCAGCGGGTCTACACGGCCAAGGAACTTCCGGTGCTTGATCACCTTGGTGTAGAACTGGAAGAGCATGGCTTTGAGGATGTCAGCACAGAGGCCCTGAACCTTAGTGTTCAGAAGACCACCTGCCTGCATATACGTGTTTACCCATTCACCGTCGCGGAGCTCCTTCATGGGCCAGCGACGGGTGCGACCGGTCATCGGGATTTCCCAGACGCGCTTACCGTTACGCCACATGGTGTCGAACTGCTCAGTGGTGTGACTCACGCCCGGATAGGACTTGAAGTACGTCTGGTTCAGCATTATGGAGACCGCGAGGTCGAGCTGGAACTGCTCCGCAAACTTCTCAACACCGATGCCGTACGGGAGGCCGAAGTTACAGATCTTGGCGTAGACACGCTCGTGTAGTTCCGGCGGGCACAGCTCAATGAGCTGGTTCAACGTCTTCTGGTGAAGGTCAGCAGCGGTATAGTCCTTCTCACCATCTTCGGCTACCGTGAACTTCTGGTATTCGGCGATCATCGCCGGCTCGTGACAGACGTGAGCAATGCCTCGAAGCTCTACCTGAGAGTAGTCCGCGACGATCAGTACGTAGTCGTCGTCAGCGATGAAGGCCGACCGCACCTTCTTGCCAATCTTGTGACGAGATGGGATCTGCTGAAGATTCGGAGAGCTGCTTGACCACCGCCCGGTGTCTGTACCGAACGGGCGGAACAGGCAGTGCATCCGACCATGTACCTTACTGAACCTGTTGATGAAGGCCTCACGGAGTTTCTCCAACGCTCTGATCTCAAGGATCTTTTGCGCCAACTCATGTTTCTCGTCAGTGACGTCTTCGCCATCCAGCTTTACTGTGTAGAGGAGAGTCACCTTATCGCACTTGTACCAAGCGTGTGCTTTGGGGTTCTTCTCCATTTCTTTCTTCGACCTGGACGTCTGGATCGGCCCACCCTTGCGGGTGCAGACAGCCTCTCCCGTGGTGAAAAGGAGTGTCGAGATCATCTTGCCGTCGTTGGTCTTGAACGTCCACGTCTCGGCTTCACTTTCGGTCATCATCTTGGCTTTGACCATGATGCTTCGACCGATGGCCATAATGTCGTTGTGCAGCTCGGCAGTCGTAGGCTCGATGTACTTCCGGTCGATCATCTTGATGCGCTTGTTGCTGAAAGGGAACCCGGTGATTTCCATGTCTGTAGCTACGTCACCGACGACACGTTCAACCTCAGCCCACCCAAGTTTGCCGCTCTCCAACAGGAGCTTCTTGAACTTCCAGTACAAGCGGAGAGCCAGCTCTGCGTCCTTGAGCGCATAGACCTTGAACAACCTCTGCTGCTCGTCCTCAAGCGACACTGTCTTCTTTTTCAAGAGATCAAGCCGGCGGTTGGCGGCGCGGAGAACCTTGTCAGTAGAATCTACGAGCGAGGCCTCAAGGGCCTCGCGCATTTCACGCTTCTTGGACTGCTTCTCTTTTGATGGCAGACCGGACGCATCAACTTCGCGGCGGTACTGGTCGTACATCTGCCTGTTGCGCTTACGGCGGTGTGAGTTCAACTTCCTGACCATTGACCGCCACTTCTTGTGGATGGCCTTACCTTCTTTCACCAGCTCCGCTACCTGCTGAGCAACCTCTCCATCAACGAATATCTCTTTGATGCCCATGAACTTCTTGGCGCCAAGGTACTTACCTGCGGCGCCGTCCAGTGAATGAGGCTTACTGGACTTCTGGTTACCCAGGTTATCGTTCAACCACGACAGGTTCATCGTGTCGACGATCTTGGCTTTGATCTGGCGGAGAGGCGTAACGAACCGATGCAAGAACTTCGCATCGTAAGACTTGTTGTGCGCGATAATGCGCATCTTGCTGTCCAAGGTGAACAGCCGGAGAATGTCGTGCGTTTCCTTAGTTGGGTAGATGATTGCACTTTTGATGCCGCGGCCTACACCTCCGGCGATCGAGTAAAACAAAGGCTCTGCTGTTCTAGCGTCTTTAGATGATGCTTCAACGTCGAAGCCCAGAACACCGTACTTCTTAGCGAGATCGTAGACCTCTGACGGGTCGTGGTTCTTCCTTTTTTTCTTCTTAGCCATAACACTTCCTCGTCTGTGTTTACCGTTTAGGGCGGTCGGTACAGGTCCCTTATGGCGGCAGAGTCTGCAGCCATGGTGAGACAGCACGGCCGAGGGAACCGAAGCTCCCTCGGCCTAAAAAAGAACTACTTCTTGGCTGCCTTCTTCTTGGTTGTTTTCTTGGCGGTAGTCTTCTTCTTGGTCGTCTTCTTTTTCGGCTCTTCGCCGTCATCAATGTACTCGAAGTTCTCGCTGTTGTCCTTCATGTGCGGGGCAACATCTTCGGCTTCGTCGCTGGTGTCGTTACCGTCGTCTTCCTCTTCTCCGTCTTCCTCGTCTACGTCTTCCTCCTCATCCTCTTCACCGAAGCCGTCTTCGTCTTCAGCACTTTCTTCTTCCTCTTCTTCCTCTTCTTCCTCTTCTTCCTCTTCTTCCTCTTCTTCGTCTTCTTCGTCTTCTTCGTCTTCTTCGTCTGCACT
>Ga0307378_10004619_pt1 | contig 19546 bp, 23 predicted proteins | sample UN1MG_FD_202238 | JGI IMG/M metagenome (GOLD analysis project Ga0307378, IMG submission 202238) | Soil microbial communities from Risofladan, Vaasa, Finland - UN-1 | ecosystem: Environmental > Terrestrial > Soil > Coastal area > Acid sulfate soil | place: Finland: Risofladan, Vaasa | collected... | reverse complement strand
AAATTTAACTGAAGATCTTTATTATTAATATCCCCTTTATTTAATCCGTAAGTATATTTTTTCTTGGCGGGAAATTGCAGAAAGTATTCTGTGTTTTCATCATCAATATTGATAACATGGATGTTTTTTGTTGCTTGAAAAAGTTTTCCTTTGGCTTCCCTATATTTTTCAAATCCGCCATGAGCCTCAATATGTTCTGGCGATAAATTGGTGAAAACGGCTGCATCAAAATTAATAAATTTGTGGCGATGCTGTTTAATACCTTCTGAAGTCACCTCTAAAATCGCATATTGACATCCTGTCTTTACAGCTTGTCTTAAAATTTTTTGAATAGTAAAACGACCCGGCATTGTCATTTTAAACATATTTTTCCATTCTTTATCTCCTATTTTGAATTTTATTGAAGACAAGGAGGCAATTTTATATCCTGCTTCTTCTAAAATTTTTGATGTTAACTCAACCACTGTTGACTTTCCATTAGTCCCGGTCACTCCGACTACCTTTAACCTGCACGAAGGAAAATAATAGAAAATTACTCCCAAAAGAGCTAAAATGTAATGATACCAACTCAACAAAAAGGGAGGAATAAACTTTTTTAATAATTCCTTCATATTTATCTATTTTACCTGAAAATAAGGTATGTTCAAATTAACCTCAAAATTTAAACCTACTGGCGATCAGCCCCAGGCAATTGAAAAATTGGTGAAAAATTTAAAAGCTGGAGTTAAACACCAGGTTTTATTAGGAGTCACAGGTGCTGGCAAAACTTTTGTAATGTCGAATGTTATTGCCAGAATACAAAAACCAATTCTTTTGATATCACACAACAAAACTTTGGCTGCCCAAACTTACCAAGAATTTAAAGAATTCTTTCCGGAAAATGCTGTTCACTATTTCGTAAGCTATTACGATTACTATCAACCAGAGGCCTATATTCCCCAAAGCGACACTTATATTGAAAAAGACGCCAAGATAAATGAAGAAATTGACAGATTAAGGCACGCGGCAGTCCAGGATTTGCTAACAAGAAAAGATATTATAATCGTTGCCTCGGTTTCTTGCATTTACAATATTGGTTCGCCCGAAGATTATCAAAAAGTTTCTTTGGAAATTAAACCCGGTCAACAAATCAAAAGAAAAGATTTTATTTCCCATTTAACTTCTCTTCAATACCAAAGAAATGATATTGATTTTAAACCCGGAACTTTCAGAGTAAGGGGAAATATTGTTGATATTTTTTTAGTTACCGGAAAAGAAATCTTAAGAATTGAATTTTCTGGCGATGGAATTGACAAGATCTTAATTTCTCCAACTGGTTTAAATTCATCTTTCATCGTCCATCGTCCATCGTTTATATTATATCCCGCTCATTTTTGGATAACTCCTCAGGAAAAGTTAAATATAGCTATTGAAAATATAAAATTGGAATTACGAGAACAATTGAAAAAATTAAAAAAGGAGGGTAAATTATTAGAAGCTCAAAAATTAGAACAAAGAACAAATTACGACTTGGAAATGCTAAAAGAAACTGGTTTCTGCCACGGAATCGAAAACTATTCCAGACATTTGGAATTTAGAAGAGCGGGCCAATCTCCTTATACTTTAATTGATTACTACCCTAATGATTTTTCGGTTTTTATTGATGAGTCCCATATGGCGCTGCCTCAACTTCGAGCCATGGCCATCCAGGACCGAGCCAGAAAGAAAACCTTAATTGAATATGGCTTTAGATTACCATCAGCCATTGATAATAGGCCTTTAACCTATAAAGAATTTGAAGAGAAAACAAATCAAATTGTCTATGTTTCGGCCACGCCGGCTGAAGAAGAAAAAAAGAAAGCCCTTCAACAAACTCAGGGCGAAGAAGATAAATCTTCTTCTTCCCCCTTCGCTACCGCTCGGGAGGGTAAATCAAAATATATTGTTGAACAATTAATCCGGCCGACCGGGCTTCTAGAGCCCTCAATTGAAGTAAGGCAAATTAAGAATCAGGTTAATGATTTAATCGCAGAAATTAAAAAAAGGACAAAAAAGGGGCAAAGGATTTTGGTTTTAACCCTAAGCAAAAGGTTGGCTGAAGCAGTCTCTGATTATCTGACCGAAAATGGAATAAAAACCCAATGGCTCCATTCAGAAGTTAAGACTTTAGAAAGGCCTCAGATTTTAAAGGATCTAAGGGAAGGCAAATACGATGTTCTTGTCGGAATCAATCTTTTAAGAGAAGGGCTGGATCTGCCGGAAGTTGCTTTGGTGGCGATTTTAGATGCTGACAAAGAGGGTTTTTTAAGGTCAGAAACAACCCTAATTCAAACCATGGGAAGGGCAGCTCGCCACCCCGAAGGTCAGGTTATTTTGTATGCCGATAAAATCACAAAATCAATAAAGGCGGCAATCAAAGAGGTTTCAAGAAGAAGAAAAATTCAAGAAAATTACAATAAAAAACACAACATTATTCCAAAACCTATTATTAAAGAAATAAGAGAGTGGCCTTTTGGCAGAAAGAAAGAGATTGCTTCTGAATTTTGGGCAATTCGAGATATTAAATTATTAGAGAAAGAAATGAGAATGTCTGCTAAAAATTTGGATTTTGAAAGAGCGGCTGAAATTCGCGACTTGATTAAAAAAATTAAAAGTGGTAGAAATTAATTGTATGTGTCCCATTATCAAATCTGCAAAAAAGGCTCTTCGCCAAAGTTTTAAAAGAAGGGCTCGTAATCTCCGGAAAATGAGAAAATTAAAGAAACTCTTAAAAGAAATGAGGCTTTTGACTTCAGAAAAGAAAATTGAAGAAGCAAAAAAACTTCTGTCCCAAGTTTACAAAGTTTTAGATAAAGCAGCTAAAACCGGATTAATCAAAAAGAATACTGCCTCAAGAAATAAATCCAGAATTACTAAATTAATTTCTAAATCTCGGTAAGTAACAGGTCTAAAGCGGTTTCCGGCGTTATTTTTCCGGTTTTAATATCAAGATCTGCCTGAAAAATCTTTTGGTAGATCTTTTTTAACTCCTGAAGAGTAAATTTATTAACTTGTTGGCAGCTTTTTTTAACAACAAAGGGATGAAGGTGGGTCATTTTTAAAATAGAATAGTACGGCCTATTTCTTTCAATAAGGTCTTTTATCATTAAAAGATTTCTAAATTGGAAATTAATCATTGAAAGAAGATAGAGAGGGTTGTCGCCTTTTTCTAAATGTTGGTGAATTAATAATAAAGCTTGTTTTTTATTTTTTTGAGCAATGGCATCAATTGTTTTAAAAATAGCTGTTTCAATTTTTGGTTTTACTAATAACTCTATATCTTCAACATTAATTTTTTCCTTGCCCGACGAAGCCTTGGCGGAGACGGGTCCTTTTTTGTAATTGACTAACTTCTTTATTTCATTAGACATCTGCCAAAGATCATTTCCAACAAAATTAATAAGCTTATCTATGGCTCCGGAGTCAATTTCCGTTTTAAATTTAGACAACTCTTGTCTGATCCAACTTTTTAATTTTTCTCCCACTAAGGGCTGAAAGTTTTGAGTTTCCGCTTTAGTTTTTAAAAAATTAAAAAATCTATCCTTCATCGAAATTTCATTTTCTTCATAAAACAAAATAATATCTTTTAATTTAAGGAAATCTTTATAATTTTTTAAAAACTTTTCTTTAAAATCCTGATTGATAAAAATATTTGACAAAATCAGCAGTTTTTTCTCGTCAAATATTGAAGTTTGTTGAATTATGTCTCTAAAATCTTCAAATTTTAAATTCTCATCGTCAAGATATATTAAACTTAATCCGCTTTTGTGGATTTTTTTAATTCCGGCGGAATCAAGGTTCTCGCCAGAAACGGGGTTCTTATACTGTTCAATAATTTCCTTTAATTTCTGCCGCGCCCTATAGGTATCTTGGCCATAAAGAAAGAGAATCATAATTTTATTTTTGACAGTTGGGGCAAAAGTGGGCGGAGCGACCGCCAATTTTAATTTTCTTTATTTTGGTGCCGCAACGAGGACACTCTTCGCCTTTTTTCTGATAGATTTTAAGATGTTTTGCGTAACTGCCTTTACGCCCATAAGCATCACGATAATATTGTTTGGTGGTGCCTCGATATTGAATGGCTTTATTTAAAATTTTTTTGATATTTTGATGAATCTGTTGAATTTCTTTATCTTTCAATGTTTTAACTTGCCGCAAAGGGTGCACTTTTGCAGCAAACAAAATCTCGTCTGAATAAATATTGCCGATACCGGCAATAAATTTTTGATCCATAAGCAAAGGTTTAATTTTTGAATTCGGTCGTTTCTGCAAGAGCTTTTTGAAAGTTTTGAAATCAATTTCTAAGGCTTCCGGTCCAAATTCATCTTCCATTTTTTTTGTTTCTTTTACAATTTTGTACCAACCAAATTTACGCGTATCGTTAAAAATCAATTGTGAACCGTCATCAAAAATAAAAACCTTGCGAGTATATTGCGAAGGTTTTCCATTAAAAATTAATTGACCGGTTAATTTTAAGTGAAAAATTAAACTTGAACCATCATCAAAATCAATTATTAAAATTTTTGCCCTTCTCCGCAGATCAACGATTCTCTGACCGTTTATTTTTTTGCCAACAATCTTTTTAAATAATTGACGTCGAATCGTTTCCACTTCGGGAAGTTCGGGCATGTTTTACTTAAGTACTAATTTTATTTTTTCAATAATTTCCCCGGGGGTAAAATGGGCTTTTATCAAATAATCAACTGCTCCCAATTTTAGTCCCCTTTCTACGTCTTCTCTTTGCCCAAGATTAGAAAGAATAATCACTGGAATTCTGGTTATACTTGGATCTTCCCTCATTTTAGACAGAACCTCAAAACCATCGATGCCAGGCAGAATTAAATCAAGTAAAACCAAATCCGGTTTTTCTTCTTTAATTTTTTTAATTCCCTCTTCCCCGTCAATAGCCTCGGAAATATTAAAATCTTCCTTAATCAGTTTTTGAGCAATTAATTCCCGAAGAAATCTATCGTCTTCGATGATAAGTATGTTTTTTGGCATAGATTACTATTTACCTATTTGTTTTACGACTTTATCTAATACTTCCTGGGGGTCAAAGTCGGTTTTAATTAACCAGTCTTTTGCCCCTAATTCTTTTGCCCGATCCAATTCCACTGGTTGACCGGAATTAGAAATGATAATTACTGGGATTTCTCTTAATTCCTTGTCTTCTTGCATTGCCTCCATTACTTCAAAACCTCCCTTTTTGGGCATAATAATATCCAATAAGACAAGGTCGGGTACTGCTTCTCTTATTAATTTTAACCCCTCTTCCCCATCTCTGGCAACCGAAATCTCGTAACCTTCCTGGGTTAATTTCCTTTGGAGAAGATTAACCATAATCTCCTCATCTTCAATTAATAGAATTTTTTTAGCCATATTTTTATTATAACCTATTTAAAATTTTATTAAAAACCCGCAGAAATCATCTCCAAGACCAATACATCTTTTTTCCTCTACATTAACTTCGGTGATGCTAACTTCCTCCCCAGCTACTGCTATTGAACCTATTTTAGAAACAACTCCATCTAAATATCCCTCAATAAATCCTTCTTCAAAAAAGCAAATGTTTTGCAAAATATTGGGGATTCCGCTGGTTAAAGAAGACTCATAAATTTTCAACTGAGCGCCTCTTAATTTTGGCGTTATCTCAATTTCTACCTTTCCTTGCTTTAAATATTCAAGAAATCTTTTAATTTCTTCTAAAATCAGAGATAATTCAGTTTTCTCGCAATTAGTACTAAATCTTTTTCCGAGTTTCATCCCGGCTAACCTTAATGCCGACTGAAAACCAACCGATGCCCATTGCAAGCTAAAAATAACCATTCTTAAAAGTCGGATATCAACAACATCGCCCATTTCTTTTCTTAATAATTTAACCTTTTTCCCTTCAATAATATTTCTGAAATCTTTTTCAAGCTCTTCAATAATCTTCTCCATAAAAATTAAACTTATTGAACAGTATATTTTTTAGCCAAAAGATAAGTTCCCCAAACTAGATAAATTCCGGCTATTATTTGGATGAAGAAAAATACAATCACTAAAACTTGTCCAATAATCCATTGGTACAAAATAGGAACTTCAATCAGCTCATGAATTGTTGCCCATACTATTGCTAACCAAAAAAGTTTCCATTCTTTAGGAATTGGTCTTTGGCCATAAAATCGGCGCAGATATTTAATGACGTAATAGGCAGCTATTCCAAATCCTCCAACGATAGGGATGTGTATCAAAAGAAAAAAGAGACTTAATCCTAAGGAAGCTATTGATAAAGGATTTATTGCATGAAATTCTAAAATTGGCATATTTTTAAGTTATTTCTTTATACAAAAAATAAGCTCCAAGACCAATTAATGTTCCTCCCAAAGCATGAGGTAAAAGTAAAAGCAAATTTGTTTCAATTAATCCAGCATTTGGCCATTCATAATAAGCAAGCATTTCTCCAATTTCGGCAATGGCGGTGATAAAAACTCCCCACAAAATAAATTTCCAGGATTTAGGAATTTTTCTTCCGGCAAAATAACCTCGGGTGTATTGAACAATATAATAAGTGGCGACAATGAAAGCTACTGCCGCAAAAACTAAACCAATCAAAGTCGGCCATTTCAACCAACCCAGGGTTTGGCCCATAAAGGTATCTAAATTGAAATATTTAATTCCAATCAAAGAAGGATTAGGATTAGTCGGTACTATTACTAAATAAGGTAAATTCTTCCAAAAAGATTTTATTGACATATCTTTGAATGATTTTAGGTTCGACCTTTGATATATTTTACCCCGTTAGGAATTCAAATGCAACAACTACTCCCAAATTAAACAAGGTCGTTTCTAACGGGGTTTACCTTTTTGTAGTCAAGTAGGCAATAACTGACCATTGAACTATTTCCACCAAAACTACTGCTAGAAAGCCCGGAATTCCTCCTTTTATAATTAAATAAATAATAAGGGGAACCTCTGCCGCTTCCATTGCCCCGATTATCAGTCCTCCTTTTACTAAAAGTTTATAAGTAAATATCAGCCAGGTCTGGATTATATTTATTGTAACAAAAAGACTTATTAAAATAAATAGGAGCTTATTCATTTTTTAAAATTCTTTCAGAAATTCAGTAAATTCTTCTTTTACTGGCAGGGAAAAATAAAAGACTGTTCCCTTTTTTTCTTCGGACTCAAACCAAATTTTTCCGCCATGAGCCTCAACGATATTTTTACTAATAAAAAGCCCTAAACCAGTTCCCTCGGTATCCATTCTCATTACGTTAGCACCTCTAAAAAATTTAGTAAAAACGCGAGGCTGCTGATCCTGAGGAATCCCTACGCCGGTATCTTTTATCGAAAAAATTATCTCTCTCTCCTCTTTATCATGGAATTTTATAATTTCTAATAAGATTGTAATCCTACCGTGAAGCGGTGTATATCTTACGGCGTTATCAAGAAGATTTTGAACAACCAATCTTATTTTTTCAGTATCTATAGTTATTTTTGGTAATTTGGTTTTTGGTTTTTCAAAATCTAAAACTATTTTTTTTCTGGCAATTTCTTCTTGAAGAGAATTTATGACAAAATGCACAATGTTTTCAAAATCAGCTAAGGTTGGTCTGTAAAGATATTTTCCCTCTTCTATTCTGGTAATATTCAAAAGATCATTAATCAAACTAATCATTCTCTCGTTGGATTGATAGGTTTTGTCAAGAAATCCTCTCTGTTCCTTGGTTATCTCTCCCAAATCTCCATCCAAAATCATCTTTAAGGTCCATTTAATAGCTGAAAGGGGAGTTCTTAATTGATGAGCAGCTAAAGAAACAAACTCGGTTTTTATCCGCTCAACCATCTTTTCCCGGGTAATCTCGTGTAAAATAACTAAGGTCCCCAGCTTCTCTCCTTTAATCATCATTGGCACTGCAGACACCTCTGTGATTAAGTTTTCGCTGATTGTTAATTCCTTCCTAAAAATTCCTTTGATTTCAACGCCAAGCAAGTTTATTAGGACCCTAAGATTAGGAAATTTGGTAAGTTCTAAAATAGAATTGCCGACAATTTTTTTTGGTTTAATATCAAAGAAATTTTCTGCTTGAGGGTTGATCAATAAAAGTTTATTTTCGCTATCAAAAACCAAAAGTCCATCAACAATAACATTAATAACGGCCAAGGTTTTATTTTTTTCTTCCTCAGATCTCCTTCTTTCTTTATCAACATCTTCTAATATATTCATTAAGGCTTTTCTGGATCCTTCCACATCTTCAAGCATATCCATTAAAGCCTTTCTGGATTCTTCTAATTCTCTTGTCCTTTTATCCAATTCTTGAAATTCTTTTTCCCTTTTTTCTCTAATTTCCGACAATTCCAAATCTCGCTTAATCAATGCTTTGGCAATTCGATCCATTTCTTGAAGTTCTCTTTCTCTTCGCAGTTCTATTTCCTCTGTTTTGGCAGTAACCTTTTTATTAGAAGTTTTTTTCATTAATAAAACTAACCTTAAGCTAATACTTAATTTTTAAACTTTTCTTTTTAAATCTTTAACTAACGCCTTTTATCCCAATACCATCAAGGCCATGGTTTCATTGTGGAAAACAGAAAAACATTCTGGTCCAAGTATTCCCGCCAAAGGAGCCTGTTCTCCGTAAGTGTAAAAACCAATCAGGGGTACTTCCTCGCCTAAAACATTCTGAATAGCCATAATTTCTTCTCCTATCCTTGCTCCGAGGAGTTTATGTCGAGCCACGCAATTAAAGACGAAGATTGCTTTTGGTTTAGTTCCCTTAAGTTGAGCCAAAGCATTTTCAGCCGCCTCTTTAGCAGATTGAATAGCTTTATCAGAATCTCCTAACATCAATCTTATTTCTGAACCTTCAGGAATCTCTGCTGCGCAAGTAATCTCTCCTTTCTCATTAGCAATGACTACATCACGAATCAAAAGTTCAGGGCTTCCCTCAACACTCATGCCCAAAGGATAAGTATAAGCCATCCGAGCAATAGGCTCTTTAATTAATTCTTCAGCCTTCCTTCCAAAATAATCCTCGTAGATAGAAAGAGCTGGTCGATTGTTCACCTCGATTAACTTACCCCCTACCGCTTTGGTTACTTTCATTGGTAGACCAATTGGTTCCCAGCCATGCTTCACTCCTACGCCAAAAGAAAATTTACCAGAAAGCCCAATCCCAACCATAGCATTAGTCAAAACCTGATCGTTATAATATTGGTAAGTTTTCTGGAAAAGAAAATCATCTCCAGCCGAACCGCCCATAATTGGGAAGTTTTTCCCAAAAACTTCTTGAACCCCTCTTACTGCGGCTGCTCCGTTTTCAGCCAAACCATCCAATAGCATCACAAATAAAGAAGTTTCTTCTTTCGTTTTTTCCTTTACCTCTCTGGCAGCCATTGCCCCAGCTTTGTGAGAGTCTTTATCCGTTCCTTCTCCTATTCCAATCGTAAAATTAATGGTATCTGAACTCAGAGCCATCACCGCTACGTGTTTTGAAACCGGTCCTTCATTAGTAATCTCTCCAAAATCAGAACAACCAGCTAAAGGAATCTCTTTAGAAACAGACCTCACGCCTTCAAGCATTTTCTCTTGATCGTAGGCAATTGTTGAAAAAACAATAATCAAATTGGCTTTATCGCCAGCTTCAGTCAGAGCTTCTTTTGCCGCTTCAGCCCCAGCTTTTGCAGCATCAGGATTATTACTTTTTCCTACTCCAGTCTTAATCATAATTTTAATTTTTTAAGTTATTCATTGTCGACCTTTATATTTTTCCAATTCTTCTTTAAGTTTTTCTATCTCCTCTTTTAATTCAATCATTTTTAACTCTCTGCCTACTGTTAATTGGTTAATTTTTTCTAACTCCTCTATTTTCTCTTGAAGTTCTTTGGTTCTCTCAATAACCTGCCGTTCTAATTCTTGTCGGAATTTTTTGCTCTTGCTAATATCAGATATGGTCAAAAAATAACCCTGAGAATCCCCTTCTTCGTTCTTTCTGGCCAGAGCAATAACGTTTACTGGAATCTTGTTTTTATTTTTGGTAATAAGGGTTAGTTCTTTGCTGATTTTTTTGCCTGTTTTGATTATATCTTTTTTAAAATCTTCTAATTTGGTCTTTTCTAAAAATAAAAAACTGATATCTCGACCCGTTACTTCTATTTCGTCATAACCCGCTAAACTTTTAAAAGACTGGTTAACGCTTACAATTATGTGGAAAGGACTAATTAGGGAAAAAGCCAAAGGCAAAAATAAAGTAAAGTCTTGGATGTACTTTTTTAAATCTTCCAGGTCTTCTTTTATCTCTCTAAAACCTTGTTCAGATGTTTTTTTAATATTTTTTACTGACATTTGGCTGATATTTTAATCTCAAAACTATTGCCAGGTTATCAAAAACTCATGGTAGGCATCTCCTTTAAAGGCGCATTTTGTCTCCTGGCAGGTTATTACGTCAGAAGCCACCACAAAAGAAGCGGCTGATTGAAAATAGCCGCATAAAAGTTGACAGAAAATCGGATGTGCTGAAAAATCTTTTAGTCTTAAAACTATGCGTCGTTCTTTCTCATTTATTTCCGCACTCTCGAGATGGCCTACGCTATAATGTCTTCTCCATCGTTCTGTTACGGTTTTGCTGAGAAGTTTAAGAGAGACAAAATATTTCAGAAGTATTTTTTCAAAAAAAGAAACTTTTTGATTATTAATACCGAATTCCTTCATCTTTTCTTCGCCCCAGTTAAAAACCTCAGCAACTGCAACACTCGGAATTATATCTTGCCACAAAGGATACCACTCAAAAACTTTTATGTTTTTATTAAAATTACTGAAATGATCCGGCCAGCAATTCAACTCTTTCAATCGGCTCTCTATCTTTGCCAGCCCCTCCTTACCCTCCATAACCAAAACAGCTTGCAAGGTGGTTACTATTGTCTGGCCCCGGCATTGGCCTTTTATTTTTTTTATCTTTTCTATTTCTTTTTCGGTTATTTTGTATTTTTCTGACATAAGGATTTAATATTTTTAATTATTTTTGTTGCTATTTTAGATTTCTAACTGCGTTTATTTTTTTTCAATTCTCCTTTAAGTTCTTTTATTTCCTCTTTCAATTCTATCATCTTTAATTCTCTACCAACAGCCAATTTATTAAATTTTTCTAATTCTTTCATTTTTTCTTGAAGTTCTTTGGTTCTCTGTCCAACCTGTTCTTCGAGACTTTCTGCCAAATCCTTCAATTCTCTGGTTCTTGCCTGAACCTTTATTTCCAAAACCGATCTTGCTTCCTGAAGTTCTTCTGTTCTTTCTGCTATCTTTTGCTCCAGTCCATAGTAAGATTCTTCAAGTTTTTCACTCATTTCATTAACCCCCCTGGCTAAATCTCCAATCTCATCTTGACTTCTCGGGGTTATTCGCCAACTTAAATTTCCCCGCCCAATCATTTCCAATCCTTTTTTAATTTTAGCAATGGGTAAGACAACCATTTTGCTGAGTAAAAGAAAGAGGATAGTAATGATAATCACAATACTCACTAGAATTGTTAAAGCAACTTCTTTTTGCCGTTGGGCAATAGTTTTTTCTTCGGTCTCGAGAGAAAGTCTTATATCGTAAGTTCCAACTCTTTGTCCTCCAACACGAATAGGGGTGATAGAGCTAAAGACTTTGGTATCATCAGGCAAAAGTAAGGTTTGAGTTAAAACTCTACTCTGCTCATAAGAAATAGTATTTTCTAGCCCGGCTAGAGTTCCAATCTCTTCTGTTACATTAGAGGCTACAATTTTTAAACCTTCGGGACTGGGTACACTAATGGATATCTTAACAATCTCAGGGTATAACCATATAAATTTGTAAATATTGGACTGAAGTTTTTGTGTATTTTCTAATTCCTCAAAACTCCCAATACCGGCATCAAGAGCTAAACTCAAAATCACAGCCTTTTCTCTAAAGCTGGTTTGAAAAATCTGCCTTTCTCTGGAAACAGTCTGCAATAATAGAATTATCAATACAAGACTGACCACCATCACTACTAAAGAAAGCAATTTAATTTGAAGATTAAATTTCATTTTTTTGTTTTAATTAAAAATTCTTTCCTGTGCCTAATCTACTCTGCCAACCATTTCTTTTCCATTTCTTCTATTATATTTTCTCGCTTTAATCGCCTGATAGTTTTATTAATTTCTCCCAAAAGCACTTTTTCTTCCTTTCTGACCGCTATCCCATAAAACTCTTGAGTAAAAGGTTCGCCAACTATTCTGAAGGTCTCTTGGCCAAAAACCATTCCAGCAGCAGCAGGGTAATCAATAATGATAGCATCAATCGCGCCTTTCAAGAGTTCATCTTTTGTCAAATCATAATTCTCAAAAGGTATTACCAAATCAGGGTCAGTATATTTTTGGGCCTCAACTTCGCTGGTAGTTTCTATTTGAACTCCCAGTTTTTTACCAGCCAAATCTTGGATCCCTTTAATCTCATTTACCTTATCAAGGGTAGTGATAATAACTTGCCCGGCGTTAAAATAGGGATCAGAAAAAGCCATCCTCTCAGCTCTTTCGGAAGTAATGGTAATGGCAGAAATTAACATATCTACTTCCCCATTTAAAAGGGTATCAAATATCTCATCCCAGACGATATTTCTAAACTCGGCTTCTACTCCAAGATCAAAAGCAATTTCTCGGGCGATATCAATATCCATTCCAACAAAATTACCTGCCTCACCAATACTTTCCATTGGAGGATAGGTAGCATCGGTACCAACAAGGATCTGACCCAGGATCTTAATTTCCTTTAGCATTGGGTCTTCAATTATTTCTTCTACGGAAGGCCTAAAAAAAATATATTCAGCAACTGAAATTATCCCTATCACTACAATTATTAAAAAAATTAACTGCTTTTTCCCCATATTTTTTCTCTTTTGATTAGATATCTTAAAACATTTTCGACCTTTGTTTTATTATATCATAATTCTAACTTTTTTTTCTAAAAAAGTTTTAAGTTTTCACTCTTTTTGATTTCTTCTTTTTTGATATCTGACTGATGAGTTAGAATCTCTGGCAGGCGGACTATTAGGCTATTAAATTCTAAATCTTTTAGAATTTTGGTTGCGTTTTCTTTGCTATATTTACTCCAGCGGCATTTTTCCAAATTGAAATCCAAGGGAATATTTTTATTAATTTGAGCCAGGGTTTTGGAAAGAAAAGCCTGTTCTTTGTATTTTAAGAGAATTTCTTTTAGTTTTGGTTTAATGCTTTTTACTTTCTCAGAATTTTCTTCAAGTTCTTTGTATATATTTTCTAAACTTTCAAATTTTAAGAGAAGAGAAATGGCTGTTTTTTCGCCAATTCCGGTCACTCCCGGAATATTATCCGAAGCGTCTCCTCTTAAAGCTTTGAAATCTAAAATTTGTTCCGGGATTAGTCCTTGAAACTTTTCTTTAACTAAATTTTCATCGTATAAAACAATATCTTTTACCCCTTTCCTTAGGCTATAAGCTTTTGTCTGAGAATTAACTAATTGGAGAACGTCTGAATCGCCGCTTAAAATAATTGTTTCAATTTTTGGTAAAACTTGCTTTTCAGGAGCAAGCCGGCTAATGGTTCCGATAATATCATCTGCTTCAAATCTTTCTTTTTCAAAAATCGGCACATTAAACGCCTCCAAAACCTCTTTCACTTTTGGAATTTGCTGATATAGTTCCTCCGGGACTTTTGGCCTTTTTGCTTTGTATTCCTTGTATTTTTCATGCCTGAAAGTTGGAGCCGGAAAATCAAAGGCAGCGGCAATATAATCTGGCTGGAAATCTTTGATTGCTTTTAAAAAAACCAGTAAAAACCCATAGACAGCATTTACCAGTTCTCCCTTTTTTGTCGTCAATCTCGGCAAAGCATGATAAGCACGGTGAATAATTGAATTGCTGTCAATAATAAGCAAACGTTTCTTTTCATTTTCCATTGATTAATTTTAACACAAATCCAACTACTTCTTCAAAGGATACATAGAACTAGTATTGTTTGAAATTTTTAATAACAATCTGTCTTTTTCCTTTGTTTATAAACTTGAACTTTATCCAGATTGCATTTTTGGGCAAAATTTTCCTGATTCGGTCAGCCCATTCAACAGCCACCAGATTTTTAGAATTAGAAATAATTTCTTTAAAACCTAATTCCAAAATTTCTTTCGGTCTTTGAATTCGATAACAATCGATGTGGTAGAAGTCCGCAAATTTACGCGAATTTGCACGAATTCTAAACCTTCGCATAATAATAAAGGTGGGGCTTAATATCTTTTCTTTTATTCCTAAGCCTTTGGCAAAGCCCTGCAGAAATGTCGTCTTCCCTCCTCCTAAATCTCCTATTAAACCCAAAACAATTACCTTTTTTGTAGGACTGCGTTTCAAAATGTTCTTGGCAAAAGATTCTCCAAGTTTTTTAGTTTGGGCGGAGCTTTCTGTTAGATAGATTTCCGTCTCCTTAGAAGTTTCCATTATCTTTTTCATATTTTAACTTCCGGTAAAAATCTTTTTGAATTACAGAATTTCTAACGGGGCTTATTGACTTTTCGCTAAATTTGAGCTAATTTTAACTAACTAGTTTAATTTTAACCTTTCATGTCAGAAATTTCAAAAAAAATTGTTGGTGAGATAGCCATTTCTCAAAAAAAATTTAACCTTTTTCAAAAAGAAATAAAAAATATTTCTGATTTAAAGAAAGAAATTGAAAAGGCTTTAACTAAAAGCGCCACTGAGATTTCAGAGATAATTTTAGGTGGAGCAATTGCCCTTTCGGCTTCCGATATTCATATTGAACCTGAAGAAGAAATGGCTAAGATTCGAGTAAGAATTGACGGAATTTTATTAGATGTTCTTAATCATGAGAAAAAAATATATGAGACTTTACTTTCCAGAATTAAACTTCTTTCTGGGCTTAAATTAAATATCACTGACCGACCTCAAGATGGCCGTTTTTCTGTTTTAATAGAAGAACTGCCGATTGAGATCAGAACTTCTACTTTACCGGCTGAATATGGGGAAACGATTGTTCTAAGGCTTTTAAATCCGAAAAGTTTAATTGAGATTGAGGCTCTGGGTTTAAGAAAAGATTTAGTTGAAATATTTGAAAGAGAAATTAAAAAACCAAATGGAATGATTATAGTTACCGGCCCCACCGGTTCTGGAAAAACTACAACGCTTTATGCTTTTTTAAAAAAGATTAATAAACCAGAGATTAAAATTATCACCATTGAAGACCCGATTGAATATCATTTAGAAGGAATATCCCAAACTCAAGTTGATCCCAGAGCCGGATATGATTTTGCTAACGGTTTAAAATCGATCATGCGTCAAGATCCGGATGTAATTTTGGTAGGAGAGATTAGAGATTTAGAGACAGCTTCCATAGCCCTACAATCTGCTTTAACTGGCCATTTGGTTCTAACTACATTACACACCAACGATGCTGCTGGTACGATAGCCAGGTTGCAGGCCTTAGGAGAAAAACCAGTTAATATTGCTCCAGCTATCAATATAGCTATTGCTCAAAGGTTAGTCAGAAAGGTTTGTAAAGAGTGTTCAAAAATGGAAAAATCCCCGCCATCAATTTTAGAAAAGATAAAAAAAGGACTTAGGGGAATTCCAAAAGATATCAAAGTTCCTGAATTAAGGGCAGGGTTAAAAATTCCAAAAGCTAAAGGTTGCAAGGATTGTAATTTTACTGGTTACCAAGGGAGATTAGGAATTTTTGAGGTCTTTTTAGTTGATGATGAAATGGAAAAATTTATTTTAAAAAATCCATCGATAGCTGCCTTTAGAGAAAAGGCGACTGAGAAAGGAATGATTCCGATGTACCAAGACGGGTTAATTAAGGTCTTGGAAGGATTAACAACTATTGAAGAAGTGGAGAGAGTAACCGGAGAGTAAAATAGCCCTGGGGCTGGGGGACTAGAGTACTAGGGACTAAAGTTTAGAGTCTTTCTGAGGAGTAATCTCGCCTAAGCCAGATTATCCATCAAGAAAAGATTCCGTCCCCCCAGCCCAAGAGCTATTTCCTAACGAATAAATTCTAACAGATTATGACAATTTTGTCAAGCCCCCGCGTTAAATATTTAGCACGAGGATTAAAAGTTGTAGTTTTTTTATCTCTTTTTTTTATTGCGTTTGCTGCGCAGGCCGTTAACCCTTTGGATGTCGTCATTAACGAACTGGCCTGGATGGGAACAAATATTTCGGCGAATGATGAATGGATAGAGTTATATAACAATATTGAAAGCCCCATAAATCTTAATGGCTGGCAGTTGGTTAGCCAGGACGGAACGCCAAAAATCAACTTATCTGGAACAATTCCTGCTAATGGTTTTTATTTATTAGAAAGAACGGATGACATTACGGTCCCGAACGTTCCGGCTGACCAGATTTATACCGGTGCTTTGGGAAATAGCGGCGAAACATTAGAACTTTATGATAATTTTGGCAATTTGATAGACAGAGTAGATGATTCCAGCGGCTGGTCTGTCGGCGACAATTCAACCAAACAAACAATGGAAAGAAAAAACCCTCAGTTTGAAGGCTCTGACCCCAATAATTGGCAAACAAGCCAAAATGCCGGAGGCACGCCAAAAGTTAAAAATACTATTGTCGTCCAAGCAGAACCGCAACCTAAACCCGAATCTGAAAAAACTGCTGTGGAAGAACCTACTGTTGAAGTCAAACTTCAACAAACTTATGCTACAGGTGTTGTGATTAACGAAATCCTTCCTTCTCCCGAAGGCCCAGATTCGGAGGAGGAATGGATTGAGATTTTTAACCAAAATAATTTTGAAGCAGACCTCTCTAAATGGCAAATAGCTGACACGGCCGGCGGAACCTTTACTTATACGCTTCCTGTTGGAACAAAAATTTCAGCCCAAGGATTTTTAGTTCTTCCCCGACCCGAAAGTAAAATCACCTTAAATAATGACGAAGACGGATTATTGCTTATTCAACCAAATGGGAATATATTAGATAGCGTAAACTATCAAAAAGCTCCTCTGGGTCAATCCTATAATAAAACAGAAAACGGTTGGGTTTGGAGTTCTGTTTTAACTTCGGGCTCCGTCAATATAACGTCATTGCCGGCAACTCAAAACGAAATCGGCCAAAAAGAAAAGGCTGAACCAAACAAAGAATTACAAAAAAATCAATTTCAAAAACAGCAGCTGGCAGACATCGGCGAACAGCTTCCTAAAGCATTTAATTCTTTACATATTTTCTTAATCGCTTTAGGTCTCGCCGTTTTCTCAGGAATAATAATTTTAATACTTAAAAATAAAATTAAAAAGGGATATAATAAAGAAGTATGAGCGGTCACAGCCATGCGCGAACCATAAAACACCAAAAGGATATTACCGACAAAAAAAGAGGCCAAATTTTTTCCAAAATGGCCAGGGTGATTTCGGTTGCCGTAAAAGAAGGAGGGTCAAGTCCTGAAACCAATGCGAAGCTAAAAGTGGCAATTGAACAAGCCAAGGGTTTTAATTTACCCAAAGAAAACATTGAGCGGGCTATAAAACAAGCGACTGGCGGAGGAGAAGGAACCAATCTTGAGGAAGTCTTTTTTGAAGCCTATGGCCCAGGAGGAATCGCTATTATTATCGAGGGAATCACCGACAATAAAAACCGAACCCTGGGCGAAGTTAAACAAATTTTAAACCAATACAACGGAAAATTAGTTGGTGAAGGTTCTGTTAAATGGCTTTTCGAAAGAAAGGGGGTAATAATTGTAAATTTGAAATTACAGATTGAAGATTTAAAAGATAAAGAAAAATTAGAAATGGCGGCGATTGAAGCCGGCGCCGAAGACGTTTACTGGCAGGATAAAATGCTGGATGTTTATACTAAGCCCGAACTATTGGAGGAAATCAAAAAAAACTTAGAAGCAAAAAATATTAAAATTGATTCTGTTTCTTTGGATTGGGCAACCAAAGAAGAAATTTCTGCTGATGAAAAAATAAAAGAGACCTGCCAAAAACTTTTTGAGGCCTTAGACGAAAACGAGGCAGTTCAAGAGATTTACTCCAATCTAAAAACATAATAAAATTTATGCCTACAGAGGCAAAAATTAGAAAAAAAGCAATTGAAGAACTTCAAGCCGGTGGCTGGATAACGTGGTTTGGGCCGAAAGTGAAATTTAAACAAACCGATATATTCGGAATAATAGATTTATTGGCTATAAAAGGAAGAAAGAAAAAAAATATTCAGCTCACCACCTTGTCAAACATTTCAACCAGAAGAAAAAAAATAGCAAACTTTTTAAAAAAAAATAAAGTTGAAATGACGGTTGAAATCTGGGCGTGGTCGAAGAAGAAAAAACAATTCAAAAAAGAAAAGTTCAACGGGAAATAAATATATTCAGAAAAGACTTGACAAGATCTTTTATATAAATATAATTCTAATAGAACCATCTGAACACATAATTTAATTTACGTGTTCGGAAAAGGTCGAAATCTAAAATTGAAAACAATAAACTCCGCCCAAAAGCGGAGTAAAATAATTAATATAACCAGGTTTAATAATATGAAAGATGAAATTTTAACTCCTTTTGTTAATCAAGAGGAAGAAGAGGAAAAAGAAGAGGAAAAAGAAGAGGAAGAAGAAAAACCCTCTGAAGAGTAAAAAATCCCCCGCTTTTAGCGGGGGATTTTTTAAGCTAGCTTTATAAACCTTCTTTTCCCCACCTGGACTATCAGTCCTTTTTTTATTTCAATTTCTTTTTTCCAATCATCCTGAATCTCGCCCCCAATTTTTACTCCTTTTTGCAGAACTAATCTTTTAGCCTCGGCTTTTGAATTAACTAATTTTGTTTTTGTTAGCAGATCTAAAATATTTAAAGATTTTTCTTTTATTCTAATATTAGGCATCTTTGAAGGCAGTTCTTTCTCTCTAAAAACCCTGTCAAACTCCCTCGCTGTTTTTTGGGCCATTTTATCGCCGTAATATAAAGCAACAATCTCATGCGCCAATCTGGCTTTAGCGTCTCGGGGATTTAGTTTTTTAAACCTTATATCTTTTTTTATCTTTTCTATTTCTGGCAAAGGAATATCTGTGCAAAGTTCAAAATATTCCGGTATTAATTCGTCTTTCATTGACATAACCTTTCCATACATATCGTTTGGTTTATCAATAATTGTCACCACATTGCCCCAACTTGTTGACATTTTTTTTCCGTCTGGCCCTAAAAGCATTTTTGAAGTCATAATATCTTGAGGCGGTTGACCGAACATTTTTTGAATCTCCCGGCCGACTTTCAAATTAAACAACTGGTCAGAGCCACCAATTTCTACATCCGCTTTTACGGCCAGAGAATCATACCCTTGGAACAAAGGATAAGTCAGCTCGTGAACGCCAATTGGCCTACCTTGATCCCACCTTTCTTTAAAATTCCTTCTTTGGATCATTTGCTGGGCGGTAAAGCGCATCGCCAACGAAAGCAGTTCTTTTATGGTCAATTTACTCAACCACTCGCTGTTATAACGAACTTCAACTTTTTTCATATCTAAAATCTTTCCAATCTGTTTTTCATAATCTTTCATATTTGT
>Ga0307378_10004618_pt1 | contig 19546 bp, 15 predicted proteins | sample UN1MG_FD_202238 | JGI IMG/M metagenome (GOLD analysis project Ga0307378, IMG submission 202238) | Soil microbial communities from Risofladan, Vaasa, Finland - UN-1 | ecosystem: Environmental > Terrestrial > Soil > Coastal area > Acid sulfate soil | place: Finland: Risofladan, Vaasa | collected... | reverse complement strand
AGGTGTACTTGTAAACGCCAATATTGCCGTGGCGGTCTTTGACCTTGACTGTAAGTAGATTGTCAAATCTAAGGGGTAAGGTTAATGTCAAACTGAAATTCTCCCACTTTGAGTCACAAATTCCATCCACTGGAAAAATACTTTGCCACTCATCGGGCCTGACGAGGTATCTGACTTCTTTGATGTAAGACAGGGAGTCCTCAGCAGAAAAAGTCACTTTCAGGTTATTCTTTTCTCTCTCAGCTTTGAAATTTTTGACTGTGGGAAGAGAGTTATCGATTATAAAGGGACCGCTCGTTTTATCTGATTTTAGCTCCGTGCCCACAGGATTAGAAGGAATATCAGAAACCACTAGCTTCAGAAAATAAATACCATCAGGAAAAGAAAGAGTATCAAAGGCATAGATTGCATCTGTCCATTTCTCATTTAAAACTCTCCATTGACTCTCATCTTCTCCTTTAATATAGCAGGAGAAAAGGAGAGCATCTCCATTCTCATCTGCCGCTTCCCAGATAATAGTCTGGTATCCCTTTCTTTCAGTTTTTTTTGCTATGAATAAAGACTTTTCTTTATCCTTGCTAACAGCCCGCTCAGAGATGCGCACATCCGCGCCCCATATAATCTCTTCCTGTTCTGGCGGCTTGAGATAGACGTCATTAGGAGGAAGAATTTCTAGCTTTTTGATAGCAGGAGCAACATTTGCTTGAAGATAGAAAAGAGAAACTTTTTGAAGAAGAGGAGATATTTTGCCGGATTGAGTTTTAAACATGACCTTAAACTGGACGTATCGGGCCTTGGGATTTAAAACCTGCTCTCCTTGCTTTTTCTGATAGGGCGGGGACCAGTTGCTCCAAGTCTCGTTAGGATTGCTTGAATTTCCGCTGCGCGTTTGAAACTGCAGAGTGGATCCAGAAGGGATTGTGGCTTCCCATTCTATTCTCCCCCAGGATGAGATTGTTCTGGTATCCATAACCCGACTCAGATACTCCCCACTAAATCTCTGGTCAGGATAAAAGATACTCAAATCGGATGGATTATTAGCAAGAAAATAGGTTTCTGAATCATACGGAAGGAGCAAATAGACCAGTTCAGATTTTTTCTGGACAACAAGAGATATCTTTTCATCTTTATCTACAGAATAGATTCTTCCTTTGTCTCCAGTACCAAAAATGAGTTTTCCCTCTCTTTCATTCCAGAGCAGGCTGTAAATCAACTCCTCGTTGGAATGCCAGAGTCTCTTAGCCATTCCCTCTTTATCTATCTTATAAAGGGCACTTGGCTGTTTTCGGACTAAAGAGGGAACCTCTTCAGTTTCCGTTGTGGCAGGCGATACAGTAACAGCTGTTTCTCTTATTAAGGAAACCTGAGCTTCTTCTTTTTCTGGTTTGATAACAGCCCCACTAGCTGCAGCATAAATATTCCCTTCCTTATCGAGAGCGATACTCTTTATCTCCTCATACGGGGATTCAAACAGAATGGAAGCCTTCTTTGCTTTAGAAATTCGGTAAAGAAGACCCTTCCCACCGCTTCCAGCGAAAAGGTCTCCATTCGTCTCTCTTTTGAGGCAAAGAATATGATTTTCCTCCGCTTTCAGGATCAGATTTCCTTCTCCCTCGCTATTTATCTCGTAAATGCCTCCATTCTCACCAACGGCAGCGAGCAATACATCTTTATCAACAAACAGTAAATCCCAGATATATTTTTCGCGTGGATTGAAAAAAATATCTCCCTTGCCCTTATCGGTGATTTTCCAAATCTTCCCGTTAGGCGATGTTCCCGCATAAAGATCTCCTTTCCTGTCCCGGGCAAGACAGTAGATATCCATCTCCGGCACCTGGAAATATAGTTCTGGTTCCCCTCCTTTTCTGATTCTGAATATTTTCCCTCCGTGACCTGTTCCTAGGTATAAGATTCCGTCCGGGGTAATAAGGAGAGATAAGTAGAATTCCTCTTCAGGCCCACTAATTTTTTCTTCTTCAGGAGAGAGGAAGAGTATGCCGTCATAAGATACTGAGATCCCATCAAACTTGCCTTCCAAAAAGTCATCCTTACTTCGTATTTCCCATTTTTGAGGAACAACCCCCTGAAGAGCCTGAACCAAAAAAACAAGAGTAACGAACACTGGAACCAATAGTCTTTTCATTCCCTTTCTCTCCTATCTCTTTATTTTAATCGGAATCATGACAGCTCCGTTGAAAACGTAAGGAAGAGGCAATTGATATTCGCCTAGAGTGGATTTGTTAAGTTCGGTAGGGGCAGAAGCTGCAGCCCGAGGAGAAGAAAACATGGATTTCATCGTCAGAGGCAAATTCGGCATTTCTTCGCCCTTCAGAAAAAGACCAGGCTTGGAGGCGATTATTTTAAAATAAATGCAGTTATTTTTCCTAAGATTATTTAGAATCCTTATTAACTGGTCCAAACTTCGGGGAATGAAGGTCCCTCTCTTGTACTGACTCATCTCTACTTGAGCCATTGATTCCGCATCACCAATGACAAGCTGAAATTCAGAACCCGATGGGAGTTGAGGGGCAAGGATCCCCACCTCTTGGAGCATGGTTGTTCCCCTGAAAGTGCGGTGATAAACCTTTATTCTTATCCTCTCGCCGGGCGAGGCTTCATATTTATCAAGCCAAACTTTTTCCAAGTACGAGAATTTGGCCTCTTCAGAAGTACGAACACTCAAATCTATGCGATGGATGCCTAATTCTTCGAACGCATTATTGATCAAGAAATAAACAACTGCAGCAATCAGGTTCGAGAGTCTCATTCCTGAGGTATTAAAACTCCCGGAAAAAAGATCCTCAAGATGAACGCTCATCCCATTTTCCAGGTAGACATCGCCACTGAGCTCAAGGGAAAGATCACCAAAAGCTCTCTCTTCCACTGACAAGATGCTCTCCAGCGAAAGATTAACAAGAGCCGGAGTCAAAATTTTATCAGTGACTATTTCTATCTTGAAATTCTTTATATTGCCTTTTGTATCTGTCATTTGGACATTGACAGGAACGAGTTTGGGTATTTTCCCTATCGTACCGAACACCCCGGAAATCCGGTCTTGAGCAAAGCTCCCCACAAGGGCGTCTGTGGAAGACATCTTGAAAGAAGTGGAGAGCCTTGGAACAACAGTTATAACTCTGGCTTTGCTCATCATGTAATCAACTGCGCCCAAATTATATAAAGAATGACCAAAGGCAAAGACCTTGTTACCATCGATATGTGTTACTGTCCCGACTGCAGACATGTCCATATCACCCCTGACGAGTTGAACAGCCACGGGATCTCCTTCATGAAGAGTAAGATCAGGAGAGGAGATTCTTTGAAGTGATTGTCCTGAAGGGCCTCCTCTAACAGGATTAAAACCAAGATTAGAAAAAATCACTTTGGCTTTTTCGAACGCGTTGGAGGAAAAACCGCTAAAAACAAGAGGTATACTCAAAGGAGCAAAGGTTTGCCCTTCAGAAAAGAGAGAAGACCTGGGAAAAAGAAATTCCTTGTTTATTTCAAAAAGCTCTTCTAAACTCAGGTTCTTTTTAAACGGGATTTGAGGAGAAAAGGAAGATTTCGCAGTTTCTTCCCTCTCAATAGAGAGCATTTCTCCTATGGGAGTGATACCGGCAATTGCCTCTTTGGCGAAATCTCCGATACTATAGGCAACTGCTCCGATAAGCTTTCCTCCCACATAGACCGGGCTCCCACTCATTCCCTGGATAACTCCAGCCTTATCAAAAATTTCCCCCTTGAGCTTAGCCAAGATCATATTTCTTTTTGGAGCAATATTATACAGAACGTCCAGAATCTCGACGTCAAATTCCTCAATTATATTCTCCTCAAAAACAGTCTTCCCCTTGCCTTTCATTCCTGCTTTAATCTGTTCCAAGGGCAGGATAGGAACAGAACCCTCAACCGTCAAAAAGCCGAAGCAGATTAGGAGTAAAGCCGAAAATATTCGTCCATACTTAGCTATCATTTTATTATCATCCACAACTGATAAAATGAGATAAAAATACTAAAAGACGACAAGGTCGATTTCTCCAATCTTTTTATTTTATTATTCCCAACTGCTTACCACACTTCTCGAAGCTCGCCAGCACAGTATCCAGTTCCTCCTCTGTATGCGTAGCAGAATAGCTTGTTCTTATGAGGGATTGACCCTTCGGAACAGCAGGATAGATCACAGGGTTTGTAAAAATGCCATCCTCTCTGAGTAATCTACACAACCTGAAAGCCATTTCATCATTCCCGACCATGACTGGGATGATTGGAGTTTCAGTTGGCCCTGTGTTGTAGCCTAAAGCCTGGAATCCAGATTTCATTTTTTTTGTAATATTCCATAATTTTTCTCTTCTTTCAGGCTCAGTCTGGATAATATCGACCGTTGCTATAGCTGTTGCAACAGAGGCAGGAGTGATGCTGGCGCTAAAAATCAAGGCACGAGCAAAATGTTTGATATAAGAGATAACTTTAGCGTCCCCAGCTACGAATCCTCCTAATGAAGCTATGGATTTACTGAATGTGCCCATTACCAAATCGATGTCGTCCTCGACTCCAAAATGTTCAGAGGTTCCTCTCCCGCTCTTTCCCATGACACCTATCCCATGAGCATCGTCGACCATGATCTTGGCGCTATATTTTTTAGAGAGCTCTACAACTTTAGGCAAGTTTATCAGATCTCCTTCCATGCTGAAGACTCCGTCCACAACAACCATCTTTCCTGCATCCTTATCCAGGGAAGAAAGGATCTTCTCTAAATCAGCCATGTCATTATGTTTGAAACGGTGAACATCCCCGAAGGTGAGGCGACAAGCATCAATTATACTTGCATGAACCATCTTGTCTGTGATGACTGAATCTCCCTTGCCGATTAGTGTAGATATTATTCCTTGATTGGTTTGAAAACCTGTACTGAAAGCAAGAGCCGCTTCTTTTTTCATAAATTCTGCCAATTTTTTTTCGAGTTCAATATGAATATCCAGGGTGCCGTTTAAAAATCTCGAACCGCAGGTTGCAACGCCATATCTATCCACAGCCTCCTTAGCTGCCTTCATAACCCGGGGATGGTTCATCAGCCCCAGATAATTATTAGACCCGACCATAATCATCTCTTTCCCGTCAACTTTCACTTTATTACCTTTCACTTCTTGAATAGGCGTGAAATAGGGATATATCCCCATTGCTTTGGCCTCATCAGCTCGTGTGAATTTATAACATTTATCAAAAATATCCACGCTCTCCTCCTTTTTTAACTTCTCTCCATTACACAGTAAATTTCTCCGCTAATTCTTTATAGCCCATAAATGGTTAAGGTTTGACCATAGCGAGCAATTTTCATACAATCTAAGCAATGAAAGCTCTTCTCACCGGAGGAACCGGCTTTATCGGAAGCCATCTCGCAGAACTTCTTTTGGATAAAAGCGCTGAAATATTTGCGCTTGTCCGAGACCCTCATAATCTGAAATGGTTAAAAGGGCTCAATCTTCACCTCTTAGAAGGAGATCTTCTCTCTATTCCTTCTCTTCCTTCTGACATCGACTATGTCTTTCATGTCGCTGGCTTAACCAATTCTTCCGATGTGGCTGATTATTATACAGTAAACCAACAAGGAACGGCAAGCCTTTTCAAGTCTCTCCATGATCAGAAGATACTTCCCAAAAAAATTATCTGCCTCAGCAGTCTCGCAGCTGTTGGGCCTTCCTTTGACGGAAAGCCAGTCCAGGAAATCGACGTTCCTCATCCCATCACACCCTACGGTAAAAGCAAGCTAATGGGCGAAGCCGAAGCTTTAAAATTCAAAGAGGCCTATCCGCTAGTCATTTTAAGAGCTCCTGCTGTCTATGGCCCAAGGGATAAAGATTTCCTTCAATATTTCAAATGGATAAAACGAGGAGCTCTTCCAGCGATTGGTTCAAAGCAAAGATATATGAGTTTGTGTTATGTCAAGGATCTTATCAGAGCCTTTTATCTTTGCTCCCAAAAAGAACTGGATAGTGGAGAAATCTTCAATATCGGCGACCAGAATCCCTGCAGCTATGATGAGTTCGGAGAACTCGCTGGACAGGCAATGGGTAAAAAATTAAAGAAAGTGAAAATTCCCATCTCCATAGGCTATCTTGTAGCTTTGATCGCTGATATTGCGGGCAGGATGAACAAGAAACCGAGCATTCTCAACCTGGGTAAATTCAAACAAATGAGGCAGAGGGGCTGGATTGCAGATATGAAGAAAGCAAAAGAGAAATTATCTTTTCAGCCTCAGTATTCCCTGCAAGATGCTATTCAAGAAACCCTTAACTGGTACCTCAAGCATAACTGGCTGTAAATTTATTGGATTAAGGCCGGCGGATGTAGAAAACAGCAGAAAATTTAGATGTATTCTTTAAGCACCATCCTTCTTCTTTTGAGCAGGCAAAATATTTAATTTTTCCCTCAAGAAGATGCTTGCCTTTCTTTGCCATCAAGCGGACCGTGAAGGGTATTTCAATGACTCCCCTCAGATCCAAGTGGTCTTCTCCGTTTTCTTTTAAAATATCTATCTCCAGATCAGATTTATTAGATAAACTTTTGGGGATAATAAGCTCCTCACAAGGACTAAATTCGATGATAAAAGAGGGTTCAGGACTGATAAAGATACCTTCTTCCAAAGTAAGTTTCAGAACTATCTTCCCTTTCTGGCCCTTAGAAAGCCTTTTAGGGCCTGAAGAAGCTTCAATCCTTAAAAGATCTTCTTCTTCGGCAAAAGCGAAAAGAGAAATACCAAAAATCAGGATACAAATAAAAATATGCTTTCTCAATTGAGCTTCTCCACCCTTTTTGGTTAAATGGCATATTACTCTCTCACTTTTTTTGAGTCAAGGAAATTATGCCTTTATTTTTTCCAACTCGTCCATTATAATCTATCGAAATCATTATGAGCACAAAAGCACTTATAACAGGAACAGGCCACTTCGTCCCTCCCAAAGTTGTCACAAACTTCGACTTAGAAAAAAAAATGGACACCTCGGATGAGTGGATTCGCCAGAGGTCAGGAATTGTCGAAAGGCGCTATGTGGAACCTGGCGTAGGGAGTTCAGACTTAGCCTATGAAGCAGCCCTGCGAGCTATTGAAGCCGCCAAAATCGACAAATCAGAAATAGACTTTATCATTGCCGCCACTCTTTCCCCAGACCATTATTTCCCTGGAATAGGCGTTATAGTCCAGGCTAAACTGGGGCTTTCTGAAATCGGAGCCCTCGATGTGAGGAATCAGTGTACAGGCTTTATTTACGCACTATCTGTAGCTGAACAGTACATCAAGACTCACACCTTCAAGAAAATCCTGCTTGTTGCTTCTGAGGTCCAATCACCAAATATGGATTATTCTGATAAAGGTAGAGACATGGCTGTCCTTTTCGGAGACGGCGGCGGCGCAGTTATCCTTGAACCCAATGAAAAAAATGACGGTCGAGGCATCCTTTCAACCCATCTTTTTTCAGATGGAAAGTATGTATCTGATTTATGGATGGAGAAACCAAGTCCCAAGGATAACCCCACTTTTGCTGAGGAATTCTTCAAAAAGAGGAGATTCTTTCCTGAAATGAACGGACGAAATGTTTTCAAAAACGCTTCAGAAAAAATGCCCGAAGCAGTAAGAATTGCTTTAAAACATAATGGCCTCTCTATTGAAGATGTTGACTATCTTATACCCCATCAAGCTAACGACAGGATCTCTCAGATGGTAGCAAGGAATCTGAAAATTCCAATCGAAAAAGTTATTAGAAACATAGATCGCTTCGGAAACACAACAGCTGCCTCGATTCCTATTGCCATGGATGAAGCTCTGAAGGGAAGAATAATAAAGGATGGCGATATTGTTGTCCTCACGGCCTTCGGTTCTGGCTACACGTGGGGATCGGCAGTTATCCAGTTCTAGGGCAAGGATTAAAGAGAGGAAATTGTTGCCCCCAGCCATCATTTTATGGTAGGATTGCAGTTTCATAAAGTGAAACAAACACCTGCAAGACGTAACCTGTATGAAATAAAGCTCTTGTGGAGGAGGATTCCATGAAGAGAAAAATCATTCCATTCGTCATCCTACTCTTTGTTTTTTTGAGCACTGGTTTGCTTCTCTCCGAGAAAGATAGTGAAGACGAAAAATTCAAAAAAACATTAGATACTTATCTAGATGGACTTTGGAAGTTTTACCCTACCTCCGCTACTCTTGCTGGCTACCACAAGTATGACGGCCAGTTAGAAAACATCAGCAGCAATAACATCGAGAAGCACCACGAAGCCTTGGATGAATTTAACCAAGAATTTGTAGCTAAAGTTGATAAACCCAAGCTAAGCCCTGAGCTTCAGATCGACCATGAGATGATACTCGATGCTTTAGATCTTGAGCTTTTCAAGCACGAAAACCTTGTTCCCTGGGAATACAATCCTATTTTTTACAATGAAATCTTCGCTAACTGCGTCCGAAGCCTCCTTACCAAGGAATTTGCTCCTATAGATACAAGGGCAAAGAACGCTGCAGACAGATTAAAGGAACTACCGAAGCTCATCAAACAGGCTAAAGAGAATCTGAAGACTCCTGCTCAAATTTTCACAGAAACAGCCATAAAGCAATTCCCGGCAATAATTGACTTTTATAAAAATGAATGTCCCCTGTTGATTGAGCAAGCTCCAGAAGCTCACAAATCCAAACTTAAAGCAAATTTAGCTAAAGCTATTACCGCTTTAGAAGATTATCAGAATTTTCTCCAGAATGAACTTCTTCCCAAGTCTACCGGAAATTTCCGTTTAGGAGAACAGGCCCACCTGAGGCTAGTCCGGCTAACATTTCAGAACGATATTCCTCTCCAGGAACTTAACGCCAGAGCCGATGCTGATTATAAAAATATCCGGCGTGAAATGTTCCTTGTCTGCATACCACTTTATAAAATAATGGATCCGAAAATAAACCTGGATAATCCCCCTCCTAATCTCAGCGAAGACCAGCTCATAAATACCACAGTATCGCATGTGTTGGATAAAATAAAAGTAAATCATGTTGCGAAAGAGGATTATATAAACAGAATCAAAACTTCAGCAGAAGAAATAAAGAATTTTATAATCCAGAACGAAGTTATTGAACTGCCTGAGAACAACCTCGACATCGTTCCCATGCCACTTGAATCTCAGGGAATAACCTGGACCTGCCTTACATCTCCTGGAGTTTATGAAAGTTCGGACACCTTCTCTCTTCAGATCACGCCCATTCCCGAAGATTGGGGAGAGGATCAAACCAAATCCTTCTTTGAGGAATACAATAATTTCCTAATCTATCTCTGGACTGTCAGGAAAGTGTATCCCGGGCAGTTTGTTCCCTTATTTTACACTCGCAAAAATCCATCGCTTGTAAGAAATCTCTATCCGAATATGCCCTTGATCAAGGGTTGGCCTGTCACTCTTGAAGAAGAACTGATTTTCAAAGGTTTTGGAAATTATGACCTAAGACTCCGTTTGAATCAGCTCAAACTGTTTCTTAAAGCGGTTATAGATTTTAAACTCGAACTCAATATCCATCAAGGCGGCATGACCAGAGAAATGGCTATTGCCTATATGACAAGAGGTGGGTTTCAAACTCAAGCTGAAGCCGAAAGAAAATGGAATCGCATTATTCTGAAGCCTGTCGACTGCGCCAACACTTATGTCGGTTTCCAGGAAATCCTGGACATGGAAAAGGAATACAAAAATCTTAAAGGCGATTCCTTCAGCAGGAAAGAGTTTCTCCAAAAACTGCTCAGCTACGGAGCACTTCCTATTCGTCATTTGAAGAAAAAGATTCTGGAATAAAAACAGCAGGCTTTCTTTTTTCCATTTTTCGCTTGAACCTATGCGACACCATATTTGACCGCGGAATAGGCGCTTTTTTTGTTCTTTTATGTAACAGAATCTACTTTTTGCTGTTTATTTTTTTAATTTTACGGATTTTCGCTTTTCCCGGTCTCTCTTTATAAGAGAAAGAAATGGCTCATACTCTTGTTGATTCCCATGCTCATTTGGACATGGAGGAATTTGATGAAGACCGTGATCAGGTCGTCCAGAGAGCTTTCCAGGAAGGAATCAAATCCATACTTTGCCCTGCCGATCTTACCAATCCCAAAAGCCTACAGAAAACTTTCGATTTAACCGAAAAATACGAGAGTTTCATAGCTGCAGCGGGAGTGCATCCGCATCAAGCTAAATACTTCACTCCGAGCCACACCCAAAGAATAGAGGAACTAGCCGGAGATAAAAAAATCAAAGCTGTGGGAGAAATTGGGCTTGACTTTCACTATGACTTCTCCCCGCGCCAGAAGCAAGAAGAAGTCTTCCGTTACCAGCTCAACGCAGCTCAGAAATTGGGGCTTCCTGTCGTGATCCACAGTCGAAATTCAGGCAAGGAAGTGGCTCAGGCCATAGAAGAGGAGCATTTCAGCAAGGGAGGCATACTGCACTGCTTTACCGAAGATTGGACACTGGCAAAGCGAATGATGGATCACAATTTCCTTATCTCCTTTTCCGGGATTCTAACTTTTCCCAAAGCCCACTCTTTAAGAGAGATCGCCAAAAAAATACCTTTAGAAAAACTTCTGGTTGAGACTGATTCCCCTTATCTCATCCCTTTTCCTCTTAAGGGCAAAAAAAAGAGGAATGAACCGGCCCATGTGATAGAAACCGCCAAAGTTCTTGCTGGAATAAAGAAGATCTCTTTGGATAAACTGGCTCGCGCAACTTCTCAACATTTCGAATCTCTTTTTATGTTTGAAATAAAAAATCCGAGATGCTAAGATAAGGGTGGTTTATTGAATTTTTTTAATTAAAGAATGTTCAGGATCCGGGTGAGGATCATAACAACAAAGCCATAATATCCTCCTGCAAAAAGAAGATATAAAAAGGCCTAGGAAGACCAATGTCGTTTAGAAATTAAAGATGAGTGAATTAGCCAGAAATTCTATCAAATCTCACGTGGAAAAAAGCCCAAGTCTAAGAAAACTGTACAACAACATCATGAAGGATCTGGAAAAAGTGGAGCAGGAGCTCAGACTTTTTTCCCACTCTCCTAACAAACTCATCTCCGATATCAGCACCTATCTTTTTCAAACAAACGGCAAAAGGATAAGACCTGCACTCTTATTACTTTGTTCCAAATTATTAGGCTATAAGGGAAAAGAACATATCCTCATGTCCACCTTGGTTGAGGCTATTCATACAGCCAGTCTCATCCATGATGATATCATCGACAATTCAAAAATAAGGAGGGGAAAGGAGTCCATCCACGCCAGATGGGGTCCAAACATTACTGTTCTCTTGGGTGACTATCTGTATATAAAGGCCCTTGACCTCTCTCTACAAAGCAAACACCGCCAGATCATCCAAATTCTAACCAGCATTTCTGCCAGAATGGTCGAAGGGGAACTGACTGAATACTACCTGAGTGGAAATCTGGAATTGGCTGAAAAAGATTACTTGGATATCATCAATAAAAAGACCGCATCTCTTTTCTCCGCTTCTTGCCGAATAGGAGGTATTCTTGGAAAGGCCTCCAAGAAAGAAGAAAATTACCTGGCAGAATATGGTGCAAATCTGGGAATGTCTTTTCAGATAATTGACGATCTTCTTGACTTTACAGGAGACGAAAAAACCCTGGGCAAGCCAATTCTTTGCGATTTAAGCGAAGGCCGTATCACTTTGCCCTTAATATACACTCTGAATAATGACGGCAGAGAAAATAAAAAACGTGTAATTGAGCTACTGAAACAGAAGAATCAGGACAGGGAATCTCTTGAGGAGATTCTCAAAATTGTCAAATCAAACGGTGCTCTTGATTACACGCACAAAAAAGCAGAAGAGTTTTCGCATAAATCCAGAGAAATCATATCTCAATTCCCTAAATCTGCCCAACAAGAAGCTTTAAGTTTATTATCGGAGTTCATCCTCAAGAGAAGGAACTAGGACCATTATAAAGGGTTAGGGTCAAAAAAACTTTAAAGGAATTCAAGTTATCTTTTATAGTTTGCTCTTCGTGCGTTACTAATTTATGCGCCTCTATAGCTGTTCACCTATGAATATTGTGATGTTCGAGATGCAAAAACCTTCAGAGCGGAAAAGCTAAAAAATGAAGATCCTACGGAAGGGAATTGATGGTTGAAATAGAAGTAAAAATCAGAATTATTGACACAAAAAACCTCGGAGAAAAAATCTTGTTGCTCGGAGCCAACCTGGAAAAAGAACGTTTTTATGAAGAAAACACCCTTTATGACTTTCCTTCAAAGATTCTTTACAAAAAGCGGCAAGCATTAAGACTTCGCAAAATGAATAAGAAATCTTTCTTGACATTCAAAGGGCCCCCTCAAAAATCAAGGAAATTTAAAATAAGAGAAGAATATGAAACAGAAGTGAAAAACGAAAAACAATTGAGGAAAATACTAAAATCCTTAGGATTTATTCCTGTCTTCAATTATGAAAAACACAGAACGGTCTACAGAAAAAAAAGCTTGAAAATATCTCTGGATGAAACATCTATCGGAAACTTTATCGAGCTGGAGGGCAAAAAAGAGGAAATTGTAAGATTTGCCACCGCCTTAGGCGTTTCAAAAAAAGAATTCATCAAGCTGGATTATATCCAACTTATTAAAAAAGAGTCGGCGAAAACTTAGATAATTTCTAGAAAAATCTCTCCATCTAAGTCTTATCCCCCTTTTTCTTCTTTTTGGGTTTTTCCTTAGCCTTCTCTTTTGGTTTGTCTTTAGGTTTCTCTTTAGGTTCCTCTTTAGGTTTATCTTTTGGTTTATCTTTTGGTTTATCTTTTGGTTTATCTTTTGGTTTCTCTACTTTCTTTTTAGCCTTAGCTTTATCTTTCTTTATTGGCTCTTCACCTTTGTCTCTTATCTTTTCTCCGATGAAGCCTTCTTCTTCCGGCGTGCGAACCCTTTCCTCTTTAAGCTCAATAATTTCATAGTTCACTAATCCCCTAGTCACTTCCATCTGAGCCACACGGATTGGGTTCTTTGATTTAGTCTTTATTCTTGGTTTACTTCCCCTTAATAACTGCTTTGCTCTCTTTGCTGCTACAATGACAAATCTGAATTTGCTGTCTATTTCTGCGGATGTTTTCAAGTAATTCTATCCCCTAGCATCCTGGTTCCTTTATTCATTTTAGCAAGTAAGATACCAGAAATCTCAGAGGAATTCAATGAAAAATACGAAAAAAGATCTGTGAAGATACCTAATATTCCACGACAATATCATCAGATGTATTAAAAATTTTATCCCTACCAGCAGAAATTAAACGAAAATTCTCGTCTGATAACCTCTCATATTTTATTGCAGTTCCCCAAGAATCTAAATTCGCACCAAATTGACGGCTAAACGCTCTGAGTTCCTTAAGATCCTTTGGAGTTCTTCCTTGTTCAGTGGTAAAAATAAAAATTGCTGTCTTTAGATTAGCCATATTTGCTTTTGTCAATTCAAGCCCCATCTCACTGTAGGCTTTTACTTCTCTAGGCAGTTGTTCCTTTCCTCCCTTCATCATCCAGAGCAAATATACTATTCCTACTCCTAGCACTATTACGACTAAGAAACCTCTTATTTTCATTCTTGTTAAGAACCCAAAAAATCAGAGGGATAAAAAATAACAACGGGATTCATCTGCTGTATTTTATAGCTTTCAGTCCTTGTTTTCAACCAATAGCTGTTTCTACAGGCACAGCCAGGAATTTTGAACTCCGAAAGCTTTTAGTCAATCAGGAACTAAAGGTAAAATCAGAATAGGGGTAATTGAGAATGACCCGTGAAGGACTCGAACCTTCAGCCTGCGGATTAAGAGTCCGCTGCTCTACCAGTTGAGCTAACGGGCCATAAAAATCATTTTTAGTTTAGAGAAGTCCTTAAACCTTGTCAAATTGTCTATTGTTTTTTCCTTATTACAAAATAGTCATTTTATAGTAGTAAGAAAAAGGTGGGTTTGATAAATCAAACCCCTACATAAGACAAACCAAATCCATACAGTTTATTTATATAATCGAAAAGGTGGGCTTGATAAATCAAGCCCCTACACAATAGGAACCAATCCATATATTAAGAAAAAGGTGGGTTTGATGAATCAAACCCCTACATAAGAAAAATCCCTGCGGATGACTCAAGTCCCTACAGAAGAATCAAGCCCCTATATAAGATTTGCACAGGCGAAAGGTTTTCTTTTATAATGGCAGCAAAGAGGAAAGACCCTCAATGAATTTGAACATCTTCTTAATCATATTCGCTGCTGCGCTTATCCTTCTCTTTGTCTTCTTTGTTATCTTCCTTTTCTTGTCTCTGAAAAAGACCGCTTCCAAAATCGATGAGATGAAGCGTTCTCAGTCAGAAGACAAGGCCCTTTCTCTCATGCAGCAGCAGATCGGCCAACTCACCCAGAACATAAACCAGCAACTGCAGAACATGAGCACTCAATTCCAGAAAACAACAGGAAACATCGGCAGCACTTTAGGTGATGTTAAAAAAGATCTGGGAAAAATGGAAGAGGTAACCCGTGAAGTCCTGGAAAAGGCGAAAAACATCTCAAGCCTGGAAAATCTGCTCCGCGCTCCAAAATTCCGGGGTGGCTTTGGAGAACTCTTCCTCGGTGACTTGCTTTCTCAAATTCTCCCTCCTGCCCACTTTGAGCTCCAGTATAAATTTAAAAGCGGGGAAAAAGTTGATGCCATCATAAGAATAGGAAAAAATCTTGTTCCTATAGATTCCAAATTCCCCCTTGAAAATTTCAAAAAGTATCTCGCTGAAGAAGACAGCAAAGAAAAGGAAGACTTGAGGAAAAAATTTATCACTGATGTTAAAAAACATATCGATGAGATTTGCGAAAAATACATCCTCCCTGATGAGGGAACCTATGACTTTGCCCTGATGTACATCCCCGCTGAAAATATCTATTATGAGACCATCCTCAAGGATGAAAGCCTGGGCGAAGAGCGGAGTATTTTCTCCTATGCCATCCAGAAAAGAGTTCTCCCCGCCTCTCCTAACTCCTTATTTGCCTATTTACAAGTCATAGTGCTCGGACTTAAGGGCCTCCAAATTGAAAAATCAGCCCAGTATATCTTTCAGTCTCTGTCTCGGCTTCAGGGGGATTTAGGCCGTTTCAAGAACGACTTTCAGATTCTAGGAACTCACCTGGTCAATGCCAAAAGTAAATTTGATGATGCGGAGAAGCGTCTGGACAGATTCTCGGGTAAACTGGAACTCGTGAGCGAAGACAGGCCGGAAAAGGTTCCAGAAAAAGCTGCCAGTAAGAAAAAATCTTCTTAATTTTCTTCGCTATTCTTTACGCGTTTCCTCATACACTTTCACTTTTTTCAAAGAAATAGGCACCTAATAAGATCATCACTGAAGAAAATATCACCATATAGATGAAATTGGAAAAAATCGAAAACGAGGACACCCCGATCAATGCCGCTCTTAAACCATCAACGCCGTAGGTGAGCGGGTCCAGCTTTGAAATATATCTTAGCCAAACAGGAAAATTTTCAAGAGGATAAAGAGCCCCGGATAAAAAGAAAAGAGGGAATATCACAAAATTCATCACAATGCTAAATCCCTGCATGTCTCTCATTTTCGAAGCGAATACCAGTCCCAGGCCGAGGAACGTAACCGCAATCAGGATCATAAAAACAATCGCCACGAAAATCGATAAGATGTTGATAACCTTAAAACCCATGATATAAGAGATGGCAAGAATAAGGACTGCCTGAATCAACGCTGTGGTTGCTCCTCCTGCAATCCTCCCTAACACGATAGAAACTCGACTCACAGGAGCCACCATGATTTCTTTTAGAAATCCAAACTCTCTGTCCCATAAAACTGATAATCCACCAAAAGTTGATGAGAAGAGAATGCTCATCCCGATTATCCCGGGGACTAAAAACCTAATATAACCCACATCTCCCGCCAATCCTGGAATAGTCATTCTTCTAAACCCCAACCCAAGAAACGCCAGAAAAAATAACGGCATGGCTAAGGATCCGACAATTCGAGACTTTGCCCTCCACCACCGCTTCATTTCTCTCATCCACAATACATAAATAGCGGTTTTATTGATCATCTTCTCCTTCCAAATCTTCTTCTTAATATCTCTTTGTTTCGCTCGGCCTGGCTGGCCTCTTCTTCTCTTATAGTCCTTCCAGTAAAGTGGAGAAAAACATCTTCGAGGCTTGGTTTGCGCAGAAGAACACAGGTGACTTCTACTTCGTTTTCTTGAGCAACATGAATCAATTCTGGAATTCTCCTTTCTCCCCTATCCATCGTCAGACTCAAATTTTTATCGTGCCTCGTTATGTTCTTTATCCAATCCAGACTGCTTATTCGCTTAATGAGAGCATCAGCATTTCCTTCAATTTCCAGGGAAACAACATCTCCGCCGAGTATATCTTTTAATCGACCTGGGGCATCCATGGCAACGAACTTCCCTCTGTCCATGATGGCGATTCTATCACAAAGGAAATCCGCTTCTTCCATGTAATGAGTGGTCAGAATAATTGTGACCCCGCCCTCTTTATTCAATCTTTTTATGTAATCCCATATGTGACGTCTCGTCTGTACATCAAGTCCGAGTGTAGGCTCATCAAGAAACAGAACGTTTGGCTCGTGGATAAGTCCCCTTGCAATCTCCAATCTTCTTTTCATCCCTCCAGAATATTTTTCAACCAACACTTTCTCTTTCTCTGTTAACTCAACGAGCTCGAGGACTTCCTTAATTCTTCTTTTTCTCTCTTCTTTCTCTATTCCGTACATCATCGCATGAAATTCCAGGTTTTCTTTTCCTGTGAGCTTTGTATCAAGGGCAGGTTCCTGAAAAACAACTCCGATGGAGCGCCTAATATTGTTTTTATTCCTGGAGATATCATACCCGGAGACTTCTCCGTATCCTGAGGTTGCTTTGAGCAGGGTGGAAAGCATGTTTATGGTCGTAGTCTTGCCGGCGCCGTTTGGTCCGAGAAATCCAAAAAGCTCTCCGGTTTTTACTGTGAACGTAATTTGGTCAACGGCAGTAAACCCGTTAAACTTTTTGGTTAAATTCTCGACCTGAATTGCGTAATTACTCATTTCACTATGAATAGAAAATTGTTCTTAAGTAAGATATATTATATCAACTTTTAATGAAAATCTTCCTTTTTTTAAGCTCCCAAGTGCCTTAGGAATGAAAGGAGGGCTATACCTAAATCTATGGATTTATTTCCACAATATTAGCTAAGAATTTTTGCTGTGTTCCTTTTATTTTATGACCGTCAGGAAAGGACTTGCAATTTTTATCAGTAAAAAACTGACAATTCCCACTGAAACGGCGGCACAGAGTCCCACCCAGAAAGGTTTGGCTCCAAGCTTCTTCAATTTCTTAATATCTGTTCCAAGTCCAACCCCGGCCATAGCAACGGCGAGAAAATATCCTGCCCATTGTTTGACTATCGAACAGAGGTTGTTCCAAGCCTCTGCATTCCATAATAAGTTCTTGCTCAGAACAAAATAGTCGCCCATGGACCTGAGCACAGCCATGGCGATGAACCCAAGGATGAAAACCGGAAAGAGCGAAAGGATGCTCACTTTTTTTAGGGATCTCACTCTATTCCTTTTGATATAGGTATAGGCCATAAAGGGAATAACCAAGGCCATAAACGCATTGCGCACAAGTTTGGTCACGATGGCAACATCTGCTCCTGAAGGAGTTACCGCTTGAGATTGACCAAGCCAAAGCTGATCATACATGATACCAGCGCCGGCCACCTGGGCGGTTTCGTGGATGGAAGTTCCCATGAATATCCCTGCTTCCACATGAGAAAGGGATAGAACCAAATGACTCAGATAGGGATAGAGAAACATGGCCACTATGCCGAATATTGTTATGGTTCCGATAGCGTAGGCCACTTCATCCTCCTCGGCCTCGATAGCTGGACCTGTGGCCACAATGGCACTCGCCCCACAGATTCCTGTGCCGACTCCGATCAATGTACCGAGTCTTTCCGGAAGACCGAGTTTTCTTGTGACAAAAAGAGTCAAAAAAATTCCTGTTGAAATGCAGGCAACGACTATACCCACACTCAAGGCTCCTATCTTGAGCACACTAAAGATGCTGAGTCGTATTCCCATGAGTATAATGCCAAGCCTGAGGAGCTTCTTCAGACCGAAACCAACCCCTGGCTGGAAACTTCGGGGAACATCGATTGTGTTCTTGACTATTATTCCTAAAACAATAGCCATCATGATGGCACTCACCGGGCTTTGTTTGAGGTTGAGAAGCACTTTTATCCATTTTGTAAGCTGGATCCCGATTATGGCAATTGCGACTGTAAGAGCAAGCCCAGGGATAATTTTTACGGGATTCTGCATGCCAAAAAGGAAGTTCAGAATTCTTGAATCTTTTTTCGTGCTCATTTTCTCTTCCTTATCTATGTAGATGAACTCACGTTTAAGTGTTTATGCCCTGGTTCGGCCTGGACACCGCTATGGCTTGGATTTCTTTGCGGCCTCATCTCTGGAAAGAGATGAGCAGCAAATTATAGCCTTATTTATATAAAAAAGAAAATGAGCCTTTTTACAAAGAAATCATACGGAACCATATACTGTTAACAGGAAGTGAATTGCCGTGAATATAGATGCTTGATAATAAGCTGGCACGCTCGGAGGGATATGTACCCCCGACCTTCAGATTCATAGTCAGACGCTCTTCTTGAGTATTTAAGCTGCAAACTGGGATAATTACTGAATCAGGGGAGCTATGCTTGTATGGCTGAGAAAAGTTCGAAAATCGTATATTAGCTCACCCATTTTTATATAGAGAATGATTTCAAAATAAAACACCATTTATTTTGATAATCTTAAATCTTATCAAAGGTAATTTATATAACTTTATTCCTTATCAAAATATACTTGGCATTTCTTTGATAATATTATAAAAAATCGTCAACAACTTCAGAAAGAATCAGTCTCCACGCCAATTTTCCAGTTATTGGATATGTTATTCTTGAATCCATTTGTCAGTTTACCAGGGGTAAGTGATTACTTGAAAATAACCTGGCCTACTGCCAAAGCATCAGTAGAGCGTCTTGTGAAACTTGGAATTCTTAAAGAAGTATCTGGTCGTAAACGCAGTCGAATCTATTGTGCTGAAGAACTGCTTAATATTCTTGCTGAAGGATAAATGTGATTAAATCCTCTTTCTGCAGTCAGGCCGCCTGCATCTATTTTACGCACTAGGGCTCTTGCTTTTGTAGGTCGGCCCTTGATTTTTAATTCTCTTTCTTTGTTCACTCTCTATCTTTCTAATGAAGACAATCTTTCTTTTCAGATTTCTAAAAACTGCTTTTAATGCAGAGATGTATCTATGTAATCTGAGCCAAATGTTGTAATTGTTGGATTTGGCAAGAAATATCGTAGTGCTTAACTCATCTTTGACAGTTGAAAAATGCAACTTATTGTTTTAAAAAGAATTACAAGACACAAAATTTTTTTTACCACCACATTTTCATATGTATCTTCTTACGATTATTTCAAAGCAGAGAAAGGCTGG
>Ga0307378_10004617_pt1 | contig 19547 bp, 18 predicted proteins | sample UN1MG_FD_202238 | JGI IMG/M metagenome (GOLD analysis project Ga0307378, IMG submission 202238) | Soil microbial communities from Risofladan, Vaasa, Finland - UN-1 | ecosystem: Environmental > Terrestrial > Soil > Coastal area > Acid sulfate soil | place: Finland: Risofladan, Vaasa | collected... | reverse complement strand
AATTATATCAAATTGGTGGAGAACTTCTACTGGTAGATAAGTAGGATTAATTCCACCAGCAATTGCACCAATTCTAGTAATAGCATAATACGCAACGATATATTGAGGGCAATTAGGCAAAAATAACGCTATAACATCACCCTTTTTAATTCCTAAATTAGCTAAAGCAGTAGCAAATGACTTTACATAATTTTGAAATTGTTTATAGGTAATCCAAGTATCTAAAAACCAAATAAAGTTTTCTTTTGAATACTTTTCGGCTTGTTTATCCAATAACTCATTTAGCGTTTTCTCTTCAAAAATTGTGTTAAATGGAACGCCTTCTGGCCACCATTTCTTAAACCACCGTTTATTTTCATTAACATAAAAAGGTTCTTGCATTTTTAATGCCATTTTTTACTCACAGAATTTAAAATAAATATTAATCCTTATGTCACTTACATTTGTATAAATTTAAAACTTTGCAAGAATTTGGAATTCGAAAAAAATCATAGTTTAATTCAAAAATTAATATAATCTGAATAAAAAACCAGTTATATGTAAAAAAAAGATAAAAAAAGATAAAAAAACTATTTAAAACTAAAATTGTCTGTCCTTTCTTCGCTTGATTAGTATAGTTGCAACACCAACTAAACCAACTCCAGCGATCAATACAACCAGTGCCCAGAATCCTTCTCCTTCAAATACCATGTAAACTGAGAACGTAGGATCATGCCAAATACCTTGACCAGCACCATTAAATTCAGGATAACAAACAGCATATACCAGTACATTGAATTCCATTTGAATTCTAATATTAGACGCAAACGTTGTTGAAGTGCTTTCATCTCCTAAAGTAAATGTATCATGCCGATCCATTTCCCATTTCCATAACATGAGAGGTAAAGTATTAGTACTAGCATTGTATTTGGTTGCTGTTGATCTATCTAAACCAAGTTCATAAAACGGTCCCGCGATGTCGACAAAATCTAATTTTTGACCTGTTCTTCTTCCAATATAATTTCCTACTTTTAATTCATGACTTGACTCAATGTAATCTTCTTCTGCATTCAACATTGCTTCGGGGCTATCGGGAACTTCATCTACAGCTACGTTCAGATGGAAATGTAATATGGTTGAGACATAGATAATTGCTAAATCTAATCCTGCTATAGGAGCGTTAGGTTTAGCTCCTCCATTCCAAGGAGCAAATTGTTGATCTAGTTTAACATTTCCTCTCGCAACTCCTAGTTCATCATCTACTGTTGGTTCGAACGTAAAACCAAAGTAAATAAATTCAAGTTCATCCTCTGGTGTTTTTAGATATGAGTCTAAATCTACAAAGATTGGAACTGCTGAGATATTTGCATTTTCTAATGTTAATCCCCATGAAATGCTTTTATCTCCAGGATTAATTGTTGGCTTACTGAAAACAAAATTCTCAACGGTGCCTAAAATAAGCCTATGAGTGAGCTCAGAACCGTCAGGAACTTGAACAGGATCCCCTGATGCATCCGTTACCGGTTCTTCAACATCATTAGTTAGATTTACGTATTTAGCAGAGATCCTCCCATCATTAGTGATAGAATCATTATATAAGAAAGATCCTGCTAAATGATGGGTGAAAAGGAATAATTCAATATCACATCCACCAAAAGCACTAGCGATTGCTTGAGCTCCACCCCCTTGCGCAGCGCTAATTATTTCTGCAACATCAATATGTATTTCAAAATTCTTTATCCATAGTTGAATTAAATCAAAAGAAAATTGAGTCCAAATGGTTTCAGCTAAAGGACCTGGTGTTATGGGGTTTAATAACCATTGCATATAGCTATCATTCCTTGCTGATACGTTCCAATCTGCTAAAACTGAACCACTCACAGGCTTATCGTCTCCACCACCAATTGCATAATCAGGTCCAGACGTTTTCCACGTCTTATTAATCGTATAATCTACTGGAGTCATGTTTAATTTCTGCCAGGTTATTGGATTTAATACAAATAACTCATCCCCTGTAAAAATATCATTTATATGAATTAAAAACCATGTAAGAACAGAAATTCCTTCCCGTAAAATGTCATTTGGAATTCCACCTCCACCCAAAGAATTATAATATATAATTTTCCTGAAAACACCAAGCAATCTAGTTATAGCATCAATGAAAGATTTGTCACTATCCCATATAACGAGTGTTACTGCGGCACCAATTTCTAATTCATAAGTATAACTACCATTTTTTGTAACCTCACAATAGGCAAATCCTTCATTAGTTGGAGTTTCATAATCATTTGGTAGAAAATAATATTCTTTATCGTTACCGGGACCAAAGGTTCTAACACCCGAGATAGTTCGTGTTGTATTTGCACTTAAAACATAGACACTCTGCAATTTTTCTTGTTTTTCAAGGTCTAATCCTTGTGTAAGTAATGTTTCAAAAATGGTTCCGAGTATCTCTCCAGCATATCCTAAGTTACTCCTGAAAATTCCACCAAAACCCCCCAAAAAGCCTTGGAAAATACCTACATCAAGTTGGTTGATATTAAAAGTGTCATCATAATCTTTTTCCTGCCCCATAGCTACCGCAGGCATTGCGAAAACTGAAGTAAGGACAATTGTAATGACCATTATCGTTTTTGTATTTAAATTTTTCATGTTTTTCACATATTTTTATAAATTTTAAATTATGAAATGTATTAAGGTAATAATCAAAATCTGAGTTTTTAATAATTTTTATTCTAATATAGTAGAATCTTTAATTAATTGGACATTCAATAAAATAAATTGGAGAATTGAGCGTTAAAATTATTTGAATAATTATTTCCTTATACTTATTATGATTATTTTAAAATAGAACCATTATTAATCAAATTAAAATGAGAAGCATTTTCTATATAGAAAAAAAAATTACTTATTTATCTTAATATGGTTAATTTCTGATTAGAACAAGGTATAATTTTAAACTTTATTCAGCCACTAAAAAGGTATAAAAAAACACAATAATGTATAACACTGCTGAAATAATCAAACTCCAAACTCTAAGGAATCCAGATATTTCTGTTGTTGAGAAAATAACATTTGAGCCAATAAATACGGCGGCTATTATATATCCAAATAAGTGACTTTTAAAACTGACTACTTTCGTCTTTCCTTGAAAAAAGTTAATAATTGAGGTGAGAATTATAAATACAAATCCAGCCATATAAAACAATTGAATAACCTCGTAATTTCCAAAATCTAAAAACAAAAAAAACCCAAATAATCCAATTTCAAGAACTTTAACGTTCCAGAAACTCTGCTTTTTTGAAGACTCTACAAAAAGTTGTTCATATTCACTTATTCCAGAATTTAAAAATAATAAAACAAAAGAGCCGATAGCTAATGATGTAAACAATGAATAAGAAATTGTAAAAAGTATTTCAAGATTGGGTACCCAAATGTCTCTCCAAAGGAATAGTGCTAACGTAAAAAATTCGGGTAGAACTATTATTCCACAGAATATAGGAAGAATTGCAGCTATTCCCATCATGATCCAAGTTACTGAAGAAACTTTAGTATCTTCTTCCCATCTTTTTTTTCTAAAAGTTGTCAATCTCCATGCAAAGGATGCAAAACTTAATACAGCTATTACAGGTGTAATTATGGGAAATATAAAGATAAAAAGAATATATATGGCATTGATTCCATAAAAGAATTTTAATCTTGAAGGGACAACACTAATAGTTTTATCAAAGTCATCGAGAGTGGAAGCAAAGCGATTAACGAATAGAATCAAAAAGAACAACCATGAAATACTAAAGACAGTTGGGCATAGTACTTTTATTAATACTGTTTTGAGTGTTTGATCATTTGAAAACCATAAATTGAAATTAACTAAGTTATATATTACAAAAATTATGATAGGGACTAAAAATATTAAAGCTAAAACGATTAAGCGACTGAGTATAATTCCTTTTATTTCTCTTGACATAATCTGTATTAATACATTGAATTTTTAATATTAATATAAAATACTATAATTTAATAATTAATATATTTTGTATCGAAATTTTTAGGAGTTCCAAAAAAAACAATTAAGGATTTATATTTCATTAACTTGAAAAATAATTTATTTCTATTTTTTCGCTCCGCAATTAGTACAAAATAAATCATCTGTAGTAAATTTAGCTCCACAATTGCGACAGATATTTGTTGCAGGTGTACTTGTAGGTTTTTCTTCAATAATTTCTGTTGGGAACATTTCAGAAGTTTTGGTAACCTCTTTTTTGACTTTCACTTTCTTTTTCTTTTGTTTTTGTTCCCCTCCCTTACCTTTATATCTTAGACTTCCAATAAATGCTCCAAACACAGCTCCGACTAAACACCCTTCAAAAATTGCAGTAAGAACAGCAACAAGATACGGTAAACTTGATAATCCCCATAATAGCCCATCTAATATTACTGCTCCCAATGGAACTGCTATAGCTAATATAATGTAGGGCACAGTAAAAATAATCGCATAACCTATTCCTATTGCAAGACTAGTATGTAAACCTCCACGTGGAGAGTGAGCAAAAAGTCCGCTTGTTATGGCACAACATAAAATCCAAGGAATTGTTATTGCGATGAGTAACATCACATCATCAGGACGATAAAAAAGACACCAGTGTATAGGAAACAAAAATATAAGTACAGTACCAATTAACATTCCGGCAAAAAATTGTATAAAAACTCCTAATCCGCCAAGAGAACTAGTAACAGTCGCTATTGCATCATCTATATTCGTAATTAATCCACCCGTTACGCCCTCTGTGAGATTAAGAAACCGAAATGAAACGTATGCCATAGGAATAAGGCAACACATCCCTGCACAACCTGATTTTATTACACGACCCCATCCCATATTTATCCCCTTTCCATAAGTGATTGAATGATTTTACTTTCCTTATTACTAATCAAAAATGCAATATATATTTATATTTTTGGCATAAAATTCAATCTAAAATTTAGTTGAAATAGTTATTAATAAAACCTCAAGAGTATAAGATACCAATACTAATTAAGGATTAATTAACATTTTAAAAAAAGATTTAAAATTAAAGTTAAAAAATGAAGTAAAAATTTATTGAATTTTGGTTATTCGACCGGAATCCATGCGAATTGTTTTATCTCCATATTTAGATAAATCTCTATGAGTTACTACTAAGATTGTGGTTTCCATTTCTTTATTTATTTTTTTAAGTAATTCCATGACTTGCTTTTCTGATTCGGGGTCAAGATTTCCAGTAGGTTCATCAGCCAAAATAACTCTTGGTCTATGAATGACTGCTCGAGCAATACCACATCTCTGTTTTTCACCACCAGACATTTGAACAGGATAGTGATCCTTACGATCGAGTAAATCAACATCTCTTAAAGCTGAGATTGCTCTATTTTCGATCTCCTTTTGACGTAATACTGTTGGCCATAATACTGATTCTACATTTTCTATTGCAGTTAAAGTATTTACAAGATTAAAATCTTGAAATACGAAGCCAATTTTTTGTCTTCTAAGTCTACTTAATCTATCTTCGGTTGCTCTTGCGATATTTTCTCCATCAAAAATAATCCTACCAGAATCTGGTAAATCTAGTCCCGAGAGAACGTTGAGAAGTGTTGATTTTCCACAACCAGTTGGACCTTGAATCATAACAAATTCTCCGGATTTAATTTTTAAATTCACATCTGCTAACGCTCTAATAATCGCACCAGCTCTTCTGTATTCTTTATTAATATCTACAGCTTCAATCATAATATCTTTATCAGATGACATTTTTCTCTAACCTCCTTACTCACCTACTTTTTTTAGTGCTATTATTGGGCGCACTTTAAGAACCTTTCTATATACTAAAATAAAAGCAATTAATTGAACAATAATAAATAATGCGCTTGTAATTATCACTGGAAGTAGTCCGACTAGGATTTCGTTAATACTTGTTAGAAATCCTTCTGAGTGTAAATAAGCCAAAGCAGCAGTATAATGAAATAACACTTCAATAACAATTAAAAATCCGACTATAGTAGTAAACAGAATCATTCCTGAAACCAAAGATAATATATTTTTATTTGTATATCCAATACATTTGAAGGTTGCCCAAACACGCCTCTTTCTTGAAACTAAAATCCATGCATAAAGTAATGAAAGAATTAAAGAAGTACCAAAAAAAATAGTTAGGAGATATCCTGCTCCAACTAGATCTCCACTAACTGCTAATTCCCAGAAGAGGCTCGTTAAAAATATTAGTATTGTATATATAAGTGTAAATATTGTAAAAACTTTCTTTTCTCGTAATGATAAAAGAATAGCCTTTCTCCACATTCTAAAAGCCAATTAATTTCACCGTGCTTTTTTCAATTTATTTTTAAATTATATTTAAATTTATGATTGATTTTATTTATGTTATTATAACAATTTAATAATAAATATTTGGTGGAAATGTCCGAAATTGAAGCAATAATTGATGATTTATTAAACGAAGAAACTAATATATTTGGTGTGGCTATCATACGTAAAGATGGTAGTCTAATAACTCAAACAGAAAATTGGGATTTAACTAATGATCTTGATCTAATTAATGAATTACTAAATCAAAAAATAGAGTTGGGACAAAAAGGAATAAGTAGTGTTGTAATTCAAGGTATTAAGTATATGATTGTCGAGAACACAGAAGAGAGAAAAATTGGTACAAATATTACTGGCAAAGGGCATCTTATTATTTGTCCTGTTCCAATAGGAGGCACTGGGGCGTTAGTTTGTTATATAAACCCTCAAGCAGGTCCTAGAGACGCACTCTTTGCAGCTCAAGATTATGCCTTAAAACTTAGCAATCTTATTTAATTTTTTTATCTTTTTTAAACTATAGAACTCCAATGATTAGCTAAAAGCTTTTTTAAGCTAGATTTAATCTTATTTATTTCACTTTTTTTAGAATTACTCGAAAAATCTAAATATTCAAAAGGAGGGGGTTCATACTTCTCTTTTAATAAAGCTTTAATCACAGAATATACGCAAACGGGTAATCCTATTAAACTATAACCACCTTCTAATATAAAAGCTAATTTACCTTGGCAAATATCCTCAGCAATTTTTAATAATTTCTCAGTGAATTTATAATATGAATTAGTTGTTAATAGACAGTTTCCTATTGGATCAGCAAAGTACATATCAAAACCTGCAGCAATTATAATGAGATCTGGTTTAAATTCTCTTAAAACAAGCTCAAGGATTTCAGAAGATTCCAGAAAATCATTATCGGTAGAATTCAATGGTATTGGAAAGTTAATACTTTTCCCAAGACCTTCTCCTGTGCCTAATTCATCAATATATCCAATTTCTCCTTCTATAAAATCATATTCATGAATGGAAAAATATAATACACTTGGATCATCGTAGAAATATTGGACAAGCCCATCCCCAAAATGAGCATCTATATCAATTATTGCTATTCTTTTGTTATACTGAAGCTTTTCTCGTACAAACATTATAGAATTAGCTATATTATTAAATAAACAAAGCCCAGAAGCTGTTTCTCGCAAAGCATGATGCCCCGGGGGTCTTATTAGTGCAAACGATTGATTCACTTCATGATTAATCACATTAATAATTGCGTTTATAGCTCCACCTATTGCTTTTTTAGCTAATTTAAAACTATCTTCAGTGATAAAGACTTCCTCTCCTAATATTCCATCTCCTCTACTTGAAAGTGTTTTTATTGAATTAATATGATAATTCGTATGTGCTAACTGAATCACGTCTTCTTCTACTATGAATGGTTTTATCTTAATAATACGCTCATTTTTAAAAATTTCCGTCTTTTCTAAATAGCTTAAGATAGATTTAATCCTTAAGGGGGTTTCATAAGAAAAAAATGTAGGATGTGGATAAGGGGGTACATTTTTTGTAGCAAAATCTTCATCTACAATTATCCCAATTCTATTATTATATGTCATTTTAAAAGTAAAATTATTCAAAAATACCTAAATTATTATAATAACAATTACATACATTTATTTTAAATAAATTCTAATTTTATCACTAAAAAAAAGTGTTTATTATGGCTGGATTAGTACTTTTTTTTACAATATTATTAAACGCGCTACCAATTCTTATTTTAATTATACCTTTATTGTTCATTTGGAAAAAAACTATAGGCAAATTATACTTTAGAATTTTTTTAGGAATAGTAGTTTTCTACTTGATTTATTGGATTTTGCCAATTATTTTTCAAATTATTGATAATCCTAAAGAATTAACGGGGGGAAATACAACCTTAGCAATTCAATTTATAGGTGCAAGAGTCGGAACATTATTAACTTTATTCGCGTCATATCCGTTAGTTACTTTACCGTTTATTTTTTTTGTTGCTCCCTTTATTTCTCTAATAATCATGTGGAATCGTATGAGAAAAGAAGAAGGTTCTATTAAAGAAAATTTGAAACAAATAACTTATCATTTAGAAAAAAGCCCATTTAAAATGATACGAGACGAAATTGTTAAGAATGATTTTACTAGGGAAAAAGAAATTCTTAAATTAATGGTAGTACTATTACCTATTTCTCTCTACATAGTACAGGTAGTATTAACGGTTACTGGATTAGAAAATGAATCACTGACGACCGGAAATACTGCATTAGGATGGTTTCTCGAGATCCTATTTGTCTATCTGGCTATTTTTATATTTAGTATTGAATTAGTTTTTAGCTCTAAAATTGCATTAAAAGGCAAATATATTGGAGAAGAGATAAGGAACCAAACTTTTAAAAGTCTATACACAGTTGGAACTCCAATATCAATTTTGTCAATTTTATTGTTTATAGCTCAATATTTTGATTCAATTCTCATAATTATCTTTTTCTTTGCATATTTCATAATGGCTTCAATAATTTTTGTTTTATTCCTTAAAGTCTTTGAACCAATTTCTATCCTGATTCTTGTAAAATTAATTGACTGGTGGAAAACTAGAAAAGAAAAAATGAAAAATATTGACTCAACTAATATTTTACTCATCATCTTCTACGGTTTAGTTGCACTTGGACTTTTTTTTATTATATATTTAGCAATCTCTAGTTTTATCTTTTATCCATATTTTAGTGATCCGGATATTCTATCACAAGCAAATTTCACAGAGCTTAATCCAAATTTAACAAACGCCTTAAAATTTGAGCTCTTGATTTCTTTAAGCTTTTTACAAATTGTTATGCCAATCATAATAGTAGGGTTTTTCTTATCAAAAAGTCTAAAATACGCTAAAAGTAAGTTTATCGGTTATATCATTTTTCTCCCAATAATTATTATAATATCAATATTTTTATTTGCAGGACAAGAATATTGGTTAACTGGTCAAATAAGTTACATATCAATTTCTAATTCATATTTCTTTACTTTTAGAACTGCTAGTTTAGATGCAACATTTTCAGGTATTTTAAATGGATTAGCTATACCGTATTTATATACTCGATTTATATTTAATGTAATTATATGGAGTCTGATAATTTATTACATAGGAAAATCATTTAAAAGTATCACAATCTCGATAGATGATCAGCATCAAGAAAAAATTATTTTCAGTACTATTGGTGATTTCATTAAGCACGATGATTATGATCAAAGTGAGATACAATACTTAATTACTAAAAATGAAGAAATTGTCAGAGAAAATATAGATAAAGAACGTGAAGAGGTAAAATCAATTTTAAATAAGCTAGAAGAAGATAGATTTCTGAAAGAATTAAAACCTTTAGAAGAAAATGAAAAAAATCGATTTTATTTTACATTAAGATATCTTTTTAACAATAATCTAATTAGTATATGGAAACCTGAGTTAAGCTATATCTTTGAACCCGTAGAAAAACAAGGTCTTTACATTATATATGATGACGGACGAGGAGTTTATAATTTTGCTTTCCAAAAAGATGTTGATCAAGATCCAGGACTCGTCTCTGGCATGTTCTCCGCCATTACTTCTTTTATTAAAGAAATGACGAAATCTACTGAAGCATTGAAAAAGATTGACCATGGAGATATTACCATTCTCATAGAGTATGGTGATCGTATATTTGGTGCTCTATTCATAAAGGGAACTCAATCTGCTGAAGTAAGAGCCCCCTTAAAAGAATTTGTTACTTGGTTTGAAGAAAAATACAGAGACATTTTAAAAGATTGGACGGGAGCACTACAATATTTTAAAGCGGACGAAAACGATAAAAAAATTGAACAAATTTTTAAAGAAGATTAAATATAGCTTTTTTTTAAAATTACTTTTTTATTAACATTTTTTTGTAAAAATATTTTTATAACCCAATATCAAAAGAATATATTATGGATATTTTAAACTTAATTAAAATAATTGCAGCCACCCTAACAGTTATAATTTCATTTACAGTAGGATTTCGGGTGTTAAGTTTAAATCCGGGCAATTTATTGAATAAATGGTTTACCTTATTCTTTATCTCCTCTTCCCTCGGATTTTTAACTTATACATTTTACCATTTAATACTAAATAATTCACAGATTATTATTCCGATTATGATAACAGCTCATATTTTTTTCAATTTTATATTTATTTCCTTAATGATGACGGTTTTCATATTAGAAAAATACGAAAAGGTTGCCATGAGTCTTAGGTACCTCGGAATAATGTTAGTATTATTTATCATAATGAGTGTTGGATACTTTATCTGGACACCAGAATTAGATATGGCTAGATACTCACAAGGTATTGTTGATACTAACACCCCTACTGAATGGTTTATTTTCATAACTCTGATCAGAATAGTATTGTCTATTTATGTAATATATAAGTATGCTATGATTACAAGAAAAATTGAGGAAAATACTAAAAAGAAAGTACAATGGTTTTTTATAGGTATTACTTTTGCCGTTATCGGGATGTTTGTCAATCTAATTGGAGGATTCCTCAGATCAGTTATAATTGAGATTTTTGCATTAATTGTAATAGACGTTGGAACATTAGCGATATTTAGAGGTTTTTTAATTAAATAGACTAGTGTAATTGTTTTTAATTTCTCAGAATTGCTTAATCGAAAGGAAAACTTTACATTTAGTGATAATAAGATAACGTCTAAATTCCAAAGACGGATTTAATACGGTCTTCTACTTTAAATCTTAAATCTCCAAGAATTTCATCAATTCGGGGCTCAGCTTTTTTAAAGTAATTAGGCTCTTTTGAAAAAATATCATTTAGAGGATATCGATCAAGAAAATAAAAGACAATTTCCTTTAAATGTTGCTTTACAAAATTTGGATCTGTTCCCTTTTCAATAATGGCATAGGATAATAAAGGGCGAGTATTATTACCTTCCTTACTTGTTAATTGGACCATTTTAAAATAACATACGATTTCAAAGCCTGAAAAAGATATTACATTAATCTTATCACCATATACTTCAGTAATGTAACTCTTCAAGCCGGTTAGAAACTTGGCTCGTATATTAGGATCAAAAACATTATCTGTAGATGAATAATACTTGATCTCAACTAAATTTTTCATACCAATATTAATCCCAACTTCTAAAACCGCCATCTCTCAAAAGGGTAATTATTCAGAGTCTCAATATATATTTTATTACTTTTTTTTTAAACCTTCATATTTTATATGTTTAATTGTTTTTGGTAGATATAAATCTTGAAACAAACAAGTATAACTATCCAGCATTAATTTTTCCAGAATAAATTTTACTAAATTATTAAATATTACTTCACATCTTATTATTTACAAGGTTATATCTTAATCGCGAAAAATAATGAATATTAATTATTTAAGATCCAAATATAAAAAAGAAATTGAGAAACTTAGAGCAAAAGTACATAGAGAAAATACCTTTATTAGTTTGAGTGGTATTGATGAAATCATTAAATTACTTGAAAAATTAAACCTAAAAGAGAGAAGCGAAATTCAGGATGTATATTTAGAAAAATTAATAGATTATGCAATTAAGCATTGTCAAAAAGTTAATGAGGGTTTAATTGATGAGAGTCATATTAAAAAAGCATTTCAAGATATATATAGAATAGAAGTAGATATGATGAAAGAGATTCAATCTATTGAAAGAAACGGAGTGAGTGAAACACAAAAGCAAACAGAAAAGATGGAATTTTTACAAGAAATCTTAGAATTAAGTACTCCTGAAAAAGAACGGGAAGAATCAGAAAAATTTGGAGCCATAAAAGAGCAAGAAGTAATTAGTGTCCAAGTGAAAACACCAGTTCAAGAGAAAACATTGATAAAAGAAGTATTAGTAAGCACTCCTGAAGAACAACCAGAAGAATTAATGCCACATGAGCCCGTAATAATTAATTGTCCTTTCTGTGGGTTGTTAAAAAATGAAACAGCAATTTATTGCCCCCAATGCGGTATGATTTTTAAGAAAGAATAAACTCTATTCTAATAAGGACAATCATAAAGATTTTAATCTCTTGAGTTTTTCGTCTAATAACTTCTTACTCGTTTTCAACTATTAATTAATATAATTATTTTAAAGCGAATTTGTTAATAATCACTCTTCGATACCGATTTTATTTTATTCGGGAATAGTAGCTACAGCACGAACCCATCCAGCACTAGCTCGAGCAATCTTTATAGGGAAACAATATATTGTTGCTCCCACTGGAGGAACTTTATCTAAATTTGTTAATTTTTCCATTTGAAAATATCCTAGTTCGATTCCCGCAAAGTGCCCTTCCCAAATTATAGATGTGTCTGGGTTTTTTTCTCTTAAGGATTGTTTCCACTTTTTTGCTGTTATTGAGAAAGGAGCATCCCAAGACCACGCATCAATCCCAACAACGTGTACTCCTTGCCTAACTATATGTAATGTTGCTTCTTTTCCAATACCAACTCCATAGTTTATATAATCATTTGTTCCATAATGATTTGGAGCATTTGTATGAATACTCAAAATGTCTCCCTCTCGTAATTTATGTCCAATTTCATTTAACTTATTATCGACATCTCCAGGAGTCATAATATATCCCTCCTCATATTCAGTACAATCTACCACTATTAAAGGACCTATCCCCCACTCTAATGGAAATTCATCAATTGTAATGGCCTTTTTTTGTCCAATCTCTTTATCCTGTATCGGTGCATAATGCCAGGGAGCATCCATGTGCGTTCCACTATGCGTTCCTAATGTGATTGATTCAACTGCCCATCCTTTTTCATCTGGTAAGTGCTTTTCAGGTTTTAATCTAGGGAAGACAAATCCCATTTGTAGTGCACCTTCATTATGCGATGTGTATTCTATTTTTGGTTGTGTTAAGGGAGGATCAAACACAGCCTCATCCGGATTAATAATAGGAATAGACAAATCAATAAATTTCATAATTAACTTTATGCTTCTATTTAATTAAAATGTTGATTAATTAAGTAAAAATAGAAAAAAAAATATCTTAAAAAAATGATTTGATTCTTTAATATATTAAATTAATTAAGATTTTTTCTTTTTCCATCAAGTATCGCTAATCCCATCTCCATAACTCTGTCAAAAGGTTCTTCTCCATCTTCTCTCAATTGCAAACTTATTGCTTCTTCAGAGCAGACTGTAGCACATAAACCACATCCAAGACATTTCTCTCTTGATACAACAGCATTATCATCCATTTCTATTGCTCCCACAGGACAACGTTCAACACAAGTTCCACAACTAACACAGATTTCTTCATCTATAATTGATTCAAATATAGCGTTCATAAACTTATGTTTATCTAATCCTTTTTCAGTAATACCTTTCATTGAAGCGCAACAGCAAGGGCAACAATTACAAATATTTGATAGATGTTTAGAATTAGCTCCTGCGTGTACTAAACCCGCTTTGTCTGCCTCCTTAATAATTCTAATCGCTTCATCAGCAGATATTTCTCTGCCAATACCATTTTCAATATAATACTCGGCAGCAACTCCGAAGCTGAGACAAGTCTCAATAGGATAATCACATCCTTCCCCGTTTAATCTAGCTTCTTTGCGACAAATACAATCTGTTACAGAAATCACTCTTGCATTTCTTATACTATCTTTCAATTTGTGATAGGGATAAAGTGTAGTATTAGGTTCAATAGTTTCTTCGATAGGGATTACTTTAAATCCTGGTACATCACTAATACCCATTTCTTCTTGATATGCCGTATCGTAATATTCCTTGAAGTATTTAGCGAGCTCTTCATCTACTTTTTTAACAGAATATTCATATAAACCTACCATAAAAGGCACAGCATTGAATAAAGTTTTATTATTTCTTCGCATTCGAAAGACCAAACCTTTTTTTGCCATCAATTCTAGCTTATCTTCTAAGTAATTAGCATCCATTCCCGTTCTTTTAGCAATTTTGCTTGCTTCTTCAGGAATATGGGTCAATATTACTGCTATTTTTGCTTCCTCTTCAGTAAAAAGCCTTTTTAGAATTTTAATCTCAACACCAGAAGGAGTTTGGGGATATCCTAAAGGGAATTGATCTAAGAATTCTCTTAACTTTAAAAAAACATCATCAGACATTATAATCGATTAGTAAATTATTTCTTTAATTTTTTAATAATTTTTCATAGAATTCAAATTCATCGCTAATAGTTTTTATTTTTTATAAGAATCAGTTTTCTGTAAGGATGTTAAAATTATTGCTTTACTAATATTAGGGAGTAGCAATTTAACTGCTCCTTAGTAAATTTTAAAAATTTTATAGATGTTCCATATCTTGTTATTTAGATCTAATTTAATCTTTTTTACTAGAGATCGTGAACATCTGAACCATCCATATCTCCACGTAATTCTGAATAACCAATTATGCCACCAACTAACACTAATAAGAATGGAGTCAAATTATAGCTAAGAGGCTCAATAAGGTACAAAAAAACAAATCCCTTACTAATGACAGCAAAATACAGAATATAAATAATTCCTGAACTAATGCAAATGATACTTCCAACTTTTTTATTATATACTAAACTAACTCCCACCCCTATTATCGCTCCCCAAGTAAGTATTAAATATAAGGAAGTTAAATAAGTATCGTAATAAAATGTTGGATAAATAGAAAGGATCATAAACCAAGATACAATTCCTCCAATCAAGCTTAAAATTAGCCCTCTTGTTAATATTTTTTGTCCTTCTTTTTTGATTACAAGGTTCTTGTTTATTTTTCGTGAATCTATATAGCCAATTATGCTCCCAATTAATACTAAACCAAGCGGGGCATAATTGGCCCCACCAGAGAGGAATATCCAGTAAAGAAAAAAGTTACCCCACGTAATCACTATTTGAAATATCACAAAACCAATACAGGACCATAAACAAATTAAAATTCCAATCTTTTCATCATACCGCAAACCAACTATAACTCCTACTATTGAACCCCCACCTATAATTAAGTATGAGTAATTAAAATAATTGAAAAAAAACCACCCATATGAGGAGGAAAGAAAAATACTAAGAGCCCAAATCCCCCCGATTAAGCTTATAATGAACTCTTTTTTTACCATCTTCTTCCTCTTCCTTTTATTTTCGAATTAATTTACATAAACTCTTTATTTGAATTATTTCTTAATTCTCTTTTGATTAATTTTCTTTTTATAATTATAATAATAAAAATAATGCTTATTCCGATAAAGGGTGAAATATAATACAATATATATTCCAATATTATTTCGAACTGGGTAGCTTCTCTATAATATTGAATTCCTATATCCATATTGGGACTTTTAGAATTGTTCCATTCACATATAAAAGATCTCCCTCCAATAATATCTTCAACTCGGCGGTCAAGATTACTAAATCCGAAAGTCCCAAAAATTGGTTGCTTCCCATATGCGTGAATCTCTACTCTTCCAGTTGTGTTTCCTATCCATTCTTGTGATGTTCCTATATGATAGACTATGTAGAATAAATCACTTATTCCCACGGGGTTGCTTATTACGCCATTGAAATAATACCTAATAACTGAACTGGTATTTTTTTGAAGGGTTACATTACTTCTAATTAATATAATTGGATAAGTCTCAATGAACCATGCTAAATGGATATCTATTTCTGTAATATTTTCATTCCATGGAGATACACTGAATAGATCATAAGGGATCTGAGTATTATTTACATACACCTCAAAAATAAAATCACTAATACTTGTTGCGAAAGAGAAGGGCAGAATTATAGGTATAGTGGTTGTGTTTTCAGAATTGTAAATAGTATAATTTGCATCAAAAGTAATATCAATTTTATGAGGAAAATCAGTGGAATTGAACATAATAACAGTATTGGTGTGAGGAATTTGTAAAGGCAATGTACTATTTGGAAATATTTCAGAGATAAATTGGTCTGGGAAAGAGGGGATAGAAGTAACCGAAATGTTTGGAATTGAGATAAAGAGATTAAATAATAAAAAGCATACAATGATAATTGGAGATAAGTGCTTTCGATTCTTCATTATTTCACCCAATTCAATCATCTTAAATGATCCAATATATCCTTTTAAAACTATCCTAGGAAATTATTAGAGTTATTCAATATTATGAAATAACCTCAAATTTCACTGAAACACTAAAAGAAAAAGAGAAAGAAAAAATAAATTAAAATAAATAATTAAATCTTTAATAATCCATTGGCGGCATGCCTCCCATGCCTCCCATACCACCCATACCTCCCATACCACCCATACCACCAGGGGGCATTCCACCGGGAGGACCTGCGCTTCTAGCTGATGCAATTACATCATCGATACGTAGAATCATTGAGGTAGCTTCGGTAGAGCTTTTAATTGCTTGTACTTTTACGACAGTTGGTTCGACAACGCCAATTTTTGCCATGTCATTTATCACATCGCCTGTATCTAAATCGGTGCCAGCAAACTTATTGCCTTGTTGATGTGCAGCTCTTAGTTTCATGAGCGTGTCAATTTGGTCTAATCCAGCGTTTTCGGCTAGTGTTTTTGGGATGATATCAAGCGAATCTGCGAATATTTCGACAGCGAGTTGTTCCCGACCGCCTAGAGTGGACGCATATTTCCTTAATTGGATGGCAACCTCAATCTCAGGAGCGCCACCACCGCCAACAAGTTTTTCATCTTCTACAACATCTCTAACTACACAAAGTGCGTCATGAATTGCTCTTTCAACTTCATCAATGATGAGTTCAGTTCCTCCTCTTATAAGAATTACAACAGATTTAGGATCTTTACATTCTTCAATGAAAATCCATGAATCGTTCATAATTTTACGTTCTTCGACTAATCCAGCCCATCCAAGTTTACCAGTGGCAATATCATCGAGATTTGTAAAAATTGCACCACCAGTGGCTTTCGCGAGTTTTTCAATATCAGATTTTTTCACTCTTCTTACTGCCGTAATTCCTGCTTTGGTAAGGAAATGTTGAGCCATATCATCAATTCCTTTTTGACAAATTACGACATTTGCTCCAGATTTTTTGATTTTCTCAACCATAGTTCTTAGCATATGTTCTTCTTCATCTAAGAATTGCTGGATTTGGTCTGGGCTAGTGATTTGAAGTTTAGTGTCAAATTCAGTTTTTTCAATTTCTATTGCGCTCTGCAATAGTAAAATTTTAGCATCCCTAATACTCTTTGGCATTCCAGGGCTTACAACTTCTTTATCTAAGATAATACCCTTAATTAAACTGGTATCATCAATTGAATCCCCTTCTTTCTTCTGAATTTGGACTTTTTCTATATCAGCAATCCATTTTCCATTCTCAGATTTCTCGGCAACAGCTATAATAGCATCCAAACAAATTTGAGCTAATTTTTCTTTTGATTCAGATACAATTTTACTAGACATACAAGTCATAGCAGCATTCTTCAATCCTTTCTTATCATCAATTCCACTTTTAATTGAAATGTTATCAAGAATTTCAACAGCCTTTTCTGCTGCTTTTCGGAAGCCTTCAGTAATTACTGTAGGATGTATTTTCTGTTCTACCAATTTTTTAGCGCGCTTTAATAATTCTCCGGCAAGAATAACTGATGTTGTTGTTCCATCACCAACTTCTGAGTCTTGAGTTTTTGCAACTTCGACCATCATTTTGGCAGCAGGATGTTGTACATCAATTTCTTTTAAAATTGTTGCGCCGTCATTCGTGATTACAACGTCACCAAACTGGTCTACGAGCATCTTATCCATACCCATAGGTCCAAGTGAAGTTCTCACAGCTTCAGCAATAACAATTGCGGCAGCAATGTTGTTTGACATTGCATCTCTTCCACGTTGTCTTTCTGTACCTTCTCTCATAATAAATACGGGTGTTCCGCCTAATTGTGCCATTTTTTTCACTCTTCGTAAATATAATTATTGAATTTTTTTTTAATATAATATTTTATTTATATAGATCTCTAAGTCATAAAATTAAAAAAGTTTACGAATTTTGAATTCCGTGAGAAAACTACTAAATTTTTAGATTTTTAGAAATTCATACTTATACCTAGAAATTAGCTAAGTTGTTTTTTAAAATGGATAAAAATCAGATATGTCTTTATTTAGTGAGTTCTCTCCTTTTGAGTCTTAGATCTTTTCCATGGCATCTACGGCATTTCTTTGCTCTAAGTGGATTAAGGGCTCCACATCTTCTACAAACAGTTTTTTCTAGTAGATGATATCTGGCGATTCTCCTCTTCACTGGATCGTCTATAGGGCTCATTATTCTTCAATCAATATTTTATTCCAAAGAAATTTATACTTAAATCAAATAGTAATAAGAATAATTTGTAAAACACACGATTTAAAATAAAATTTTTGTTTAGGCAATAGTAAAATATGATAAAATTAAAATTCTATAAATAATAGATCTATTCATACTTTACATTAAGTAAGATTAGTTGAGTAAATGTGCCAAGAGAAATTTATAATGAAGAAAAATTCATAGAAATCTCCGAATATGCAATTCATTGTCGGGTTAAGCGCTTAAAAGATAAAGTGAAGCTAAAATTAAGAACTAAGAAAATCCTTTATACTTATAAAACGGATCCAGCAACAGCAGAAAGATTACTAAGAAATATTAGTTGTGATATTATAGAATTATAAAATTTGCTTAAATGAAAAAGGATTAATTTACTCTGCTAATAAAATTGAAGAATAACTTACTTTAAGATTTAATTTGGAAAACTAAAAAAATAAAGAAAAGTCAATTTTTAACTCGATTTTTCAGAAAAGTTAATTTTTTATTATTTTATGATGATCTTATTTTTAATAATGATAATAGTATAGATGAATTATCAATGATACAAGCATTGTATATTTTTCAAAGTGAGTCAAAGGACCTTATTTACAATAAGAATTTTCAAAGTGATGAAAAATTAGAGATGTTTGATTCTTTTTTTTCTGCATTGCAAACTTTTGTCTCTGAACTTACTGCAAGCAGTACGGAATCGTTAAATACCATTGAATTAGGCGAATATTTTGTTCTAATTACACGAATTCATGAAATTTTATCTGATTTAGTTATTATTACTGATAAAGAAGATATTAAAGAAGTCCAAAAATTAATCCCTAATATAAATGAGATTATCTTAAATTATCAGGATTTATTTGTTAACTGGGA
>Ga0307378_10004613_pt1 | contig 19551 bp, 12 predicted proteins | sample UN1MG_FD_202238 | JGI IMG/M metagenome (GOLD analysis project Ga0307378, IMG submission 202238) | Soil microbial communities from Risofladan, Vaasa, Finland - UN-1 | ecosystem: Environmental > Terrestrial > Soil > Coastal area > Acid sulfate soil | place: Finland: Risofladan, Vaasa | collected... | reverse complement strand
GATCAGATCCCAACGCTGCGTGCCGTCCTGCAGGAATCTGACCTTCACCGAGTCAGTGTCCAGAACCAGGTTGTCGATGAAGATCGAAGGGCTCTCTGAGGACAAGAAGACGTCGGCGAGGAAGGCGGCGTCCCCGCTGGCCGTCATGGTGCCCATCTGTATGTCCTGGGCTGCCATGTCGCCGACATTAGTGATGTCGTTGGCGTTCATGAATACGTCACCGGTCATGGAGCACCCTGCCCCACCAGCCACCTTACAGAAGGCCGTATCCGCAAATCCGTTGACCTCGTCGGAGTTCGTCACATCGAACACGCCAGTCGTGCTGATCGTCGCCACGTCCCCGCTGGGCGGCACGTAGGCCCCCGTCCCGGTCGTGGTCCCGCCCACCAGGATCTGGCCAGAGGCGATCACATCCACGCCGGTCACCGGGATGTCGAAATGCATGGCCGCGCCCAGGCAGATGGTCGGGTCGTCCGTGGCCGTGTTGTTGTCGTCCAGGATGCAGATCTCACCGCTGGCGCAGAGATCCGCACACGTGCTGGCCGTGCTGCCGTCGTTCACGAACAGGCGCACCGCGTTGCCCTCTGCGTTCTCCAGGTTCGAGGTCGTGAGGCTGCGGCCAACGAGGTCGCCATCTGAATCGATGCTGAACTCCGCGCCCAGGTCATCGTTCATGTCGAACTTCATCGTGAACGGAGCACTAGCCTCCGTCACTCCGATCATGGGACACGCAGTCACGCCGCACATCCGCACCCAATCGACAGTCGAGTTCGATGGAGACACGATCGTGGACACACGCGTCCACTCAACAACGCCAGTATCTAGCTGCGACCAGGCCGTGCCGTCGCACCAACAGAAGACAGTGCCTGCGCCACCAGTAGAACAGTCGGTCGCGGCGTTGACCGTACAGAGCATGCCGGCATCAGCGGCAACCGAGCAGGTCGGCAGCCCCGCTGGGTTAACGACAGGCGAGGCGCACTCGGTGCCGCCATCTTCAGTGAATGCAGGCTGGAATGTCTGTGCGTGGGCTACCCCACTAAGCAAGAGTGTAGATAGCAATAACCGGAGTACCATCAGGCGCACCACCTCCCTGGAAGTTGATCGTCGTCCCGCTCACCTGAAACTGGCCACGGCTCGTACCCGCAGCAGTGTACAACCAGGGCATCCCGTTCACGATCATGCATGGGACGTTGGGTGTCACCTCTGGTGTCGCCAGGAGTGTTATTGCATCCGACAACATGGATTTCTGCTCGATCTTCACCCCCGAGCCCAAGGCATTGATGCGGCGGTCCAGTCCATAGTCGCCAAACATCACAGCCGGGTCGCTCTTACCGAAGTTGGGATGATCGGCAGGCAACTCGCTTCCCGTCCCTCCATCGGCAGCAGGCTTCGGCGGCGTGAACTCAAGGGTGACGACACCAGCGTGACCGGCGCTATCTGCCGGAGCGGCTTCAAACTCTGCTGCAGTCAGCCCCTGGTTCACAGTCATCGCGCCCTGCGACCATTGCCACGGCGACACCGACTTCACTTGAAGTTGGTACGTCCAATCGGACTGGAACCCTCGCCCCGCCCACTCCGTCGTAGCTCCAGCGCGAACCGGAACGAACACATCGTTCCATTCGAACTCGCTTGTCTCGCCCTCTGTGTCCCCCGTTGTCTTCCTACGCCACCGGACGACAGCCGACTCGACCATCTCTTCTGCGAAGATCCCCGACGGCATCGTGAACTTGATCGTCACGATCACACCATTGTCAGTGATCTCGAATGCCGTGATGTGCAGAGCCGTCGGTGCAGGGGGAATAGTGAACCGATAGTCGGCAGACGAATCCGGGTTGATGATCGTGACCTCGTTTGTCTTGTTACCTGACCAGTCTAGTGCTGCGGTCCGCGCATCCTCGACCATACCCACCGTCATCTTGTCGCCGTTGCGTCCTACATTGACAACTCGGAAGTCCTGAGCCGCCACGCCAATGGCCGGGATGTTGACGGTCACTCGCGCGCCACACACCAACACGCGCAAGCTCTGCGCCACGTTCTCGGCTTCCATGCGTGTGTCCGCTTCCAACCACGCACGATAGAACTGCCGGATACGATCAGCCACTTCCCAGTCGCGTACGAACTGCATGTCCACGAGCAGTACGTCCACGCCAGACGCGACCACGCCCTGGCCTGGGTCGATGGCCGCTTCCGCATGGTTGGGGTTGGTCTGGTACAGGAAGAACTCCTGGACCTGGGAATCGTTCACCCCGAAAAACCGAACCGACACAGACTGCGGAAGATTGTCGGGGTCGAGCCTGGTGTAGGAACCGACCTCTCCGATGTTGTTCAGAGTGTCGTCTAGATAGCCGATGTCCGTAGTCGTATCGGTCGGCGGCGTAAGCAGTGGGTTCCGCCACGCGAAGTTCAGCGTCCAATCGGTGCCGTCGGTGCCGAGGACCATGCCATAGACACTGAGGATCTTCTCGATCACGGACCGTGCCGGCTCCTCTCCATACACTGCGCCCTTCAGGCGAATTCCTCGCACCTCAAGCTCGTCTTCTGCGTCGTCAAAGCTGGTGCTATCTATCGTAACTCCGAGACCGAACACGCTGCTGGTCATCAATCGCCGGATCATGCGCGCCGGGTTTCCGATCGCCGTCATGTATTGCGTACGGACGTTGGCTACCGTGAAGTCAGCCGCCGCGCCAGGACCGATAGCGACCATCACCTCGTCAACGTGAGTACCGTCCAGGCCGTCAATACTGTCCCCTATATTGAAATCAGCATTCGTCTCTGTAGGGGCGTTGATAGTACCCGCCCATGACTGCTCAACTCCGTTGATCACCACCCGCGCCAAATCGCCTCCAGCACGATCCGCGATGCACCAGACCTGATTCCAGTTATACGGCGAAGCCGTGTTGTCGTCCTCGACGATCGCTATCGTACTCACCCTGGCCGTGCCACCGGCAACCCGAAACACGACCTTGTCGTTCGTATCGATGTAACAACCGTAACCGGTGGTATCCATGTCGCCATGCTGTGCGATGACCCTGTTCCCCGTGCCGACAGGCATCTTGAACCACGACATAATGATGATGTCGTCACCAGCACCAGCCTCGAACCGTGCGTTCTTGCTGTTACCCGACGGCACCACCAGACGCATGTTTGTGCCAAAGACGAAGGACGAAGTGCTCTGCCCGGAAGCTCCTTCCGCAAAGGTCGCGGCCGACGCCTGCGTACCGTTAACGATCTTCAGGTAATCAATGGTGCCGACAAACACATTCGTGCCGGTTGGCGTCGCCAATACGTACTGATCAACAGCAGCACCGCCAGACTTGTTGACCGTCCAGTCCGCTGCCCAAGTAGCCGCCAGGTCGTTCTCTGCCTTCAGGTCGTCGTCGATGTAGATCCGAAGTCGCTCTGCGGTGCGGTCAACCTCCCATACCACCTTGTGCCAGAATCCGTCGTTGACATCGCCACCACCGCTAAGCGAAAACACTCCAGCAAACGTACTCGGCTCATCCCAGAGCCGAAGCTCGATGAACGGTACACCCCCAGTGAAACCGACGATGTATCCGCCATCGGTCGTGCCGGAAGGTGCCTTCTGGAAGACCCAGCCTTTTACCGTGTCGAACGTCCCGCCACTGTCGGCAAGCACCTGACACTCGATGTGGAACGACCCTGTACCGAAATCATAATCAGCGTGGTCCGTGTCCGTGTAGTGTGGATTGTCGGCCTGGAACGCACTCAACAACGCGGCATCCGTACCGCCGAGACGATCAAACGAGAAGACCTCAGTTCCTCCTACCTGCGTCAGGTCGTGGCCATTGGCCGACTCGTCCTTCTCCGGAGTTCCCGCGCTAGTGAATTCAAACCACGACACGATAGAACCCGCGCCACCGCCAGGTGCGTTCGGCTGCAGCAGCACACTCCCCGATTCATCAAGCGTGTTGTTCCTGAACAGCCAGTGTCCCTGCACGCTGTTAGGTAGCGCCCCTGTATGCAACGTGTCGTACTCGAACGCCTCCACGTCGGCCCGTAGCGTTGCGCGCTGTGCTCGCGAAAAGCTGACCGCCTGGTACGGATGACCGTCCTTGTCGGTGACGATACCCTGCGCATACTCGCCTGGCGGGATCGCACGGATCTTGCCGTCGTTCGTGCTCTGGCGATAGACCGTATTGATGTAGCCCTGGACCAGCGAGCTTTCCCCAGTCGGACTATGGAAGCCGAGGTAGACGTAGGCCGGGGTCTCAGGGTCGGCCTTTATCTGAAGCATCGGCACGTGCTCGCGTGTCCCCTGGAACACCACGGCCGCGCGCTGGCCGAAGTTCTCAGGGATCATTACGTCCTCGGCCACCGACACATCCCCGAACACGTCAGTCGATCCACCGACGAACATATCCTGCTCATAGATCTCGGCAGGCAGGATCGTATCAAACAGACCAGCCGAGAAGCCTTCGGCTGTCACCTGGATGCTCGACTCCCCTTCCTTCAGCACGGCCTCAACCTGCTTGACGATCCCGCTGAAGACCGAGACCGGATCTTCGGTGGTCTCGTACTCGTGCTCGTGAATCAAGATCTCGCGACCACGCGGGTCGTCGGTCGTCAGCATCGCGCTGAGAGAGTTGTCGTCATTCAAGAACTGCAGCGTGACCGTTCCGACACCGGCAATGCCGTTACCAAGAACATCGCACTCGGTCGAGATGTTAGGCGGGTTCGCTAGACGGGATCGATACCCGCCGCTGAGACCGGTGAGGGGAGTGGCGTCTACTTCCAGCAGTGAGAGCTTTTCGGTGCCCGTCGCAGTTGCGATGGTGACAAGATAATTGAATGTCGCCACATCAAATGACCTCCACCATGCTCATGTCCACTTCGAGGTTCGGGAAGTCCTCGGTGACATCGGGGTTGCCGGTCCTGCGTACCAGGTAGGCGTGCTGGTTGTTCGTGTCGTCGTCCCGGTCCTCCCAGTGGAGGATGCGCTGATCAGTAAGGGTCTTCGTCATGGCCAACGGGTGAGACCTCATCGCGGCGTTCAACACCTCGAACCGTCCCTGGACATCGAACTCCAGGAAGATGTCGGACGTGCTCGTCGTCTCGGTAGCCCCACCGGGGATCTGCCTGTCAGCGCCAAGCGTCTGCGGCGACCAACTGAACGGCTGCTCCCAAGGACGCGTCATCGTCTTCAGCGATCCGCTCTTCACCATGCAGATACGACCGCACTCCACATAGCCATCGTTCGTTGGCGAGTCGGCCTCGTCGAACGTGAACGTCCACGACGTTGTGGTGTCAGGCGGCTCGATCAACCGACCCCACCTCCCCGTCCGTTCGTTCTGTGTCAGGTTGTAGGTGGTTGCCTCGACCTGAACCTGGTCGACGTTACAGTCCTCGATCAAGATCGCATCAGGGTTTGTCGACGCCGTAATCACATTGATTGCTGCCGTGCCCCCAGTCGTGAATCGCCAGCGACGACGCATGTGCTCATCAAGCACATTCAACGCGCTGAACCCTGCATCCGCACTACCCGTAGCATTCGTCATGATCAGGAAGTCGCCTTCCCGCCCAGAGGTCTGTGTGAACGGCCGACCAATTGCGTACTTGATTTCGGCCACTTACCAGCACCTCCCCGTCATCAACGTGCGAACATGACCTTCGGAAATCCCATACTCAACCGCAATGGCCTTAGCCGTCTCCCCCTTCCGTTTCCTTGCCCTAATCTCCGCAGCCTTGCGCTTGTCAATCTTCGACCGCGCTAGCTTCCGCCACGACTCCCTCTCCTGACAATGCGTGCGGTGGTGGTCTACTTTCGGAACAGACTTGAGGTGCTCAAGGTTCACGCATGCGGGGTTCCCGCAAAGATGATGAACATGATAATCGTCAGGAATCTCCCCGTAAGCATCTATCCATGCCTTTCGATGGGCAGTTGTGTTTGACCATTTCCCGTCCCGCTTGATACGCACACCACCATACCCATTCCGGTAGCGATAGCCTGTCCATTCGACGCACTCAGCCACGACGGTCGAACTCCTTCATCACTTCCTTGATCGCGCGCCGTACCTTCGGCCGCTTCATTATCTTCGGCATCAGCTTGAGCATCATCTCCTGGAACTGCTGCTCCTCGCTCTCGTCCGACGCGCGCTCCAGCGTGGCGTTGATCACCTGCTGAATCTCTACCTTGCGCTCCCCTCCCCTATCGCCACGGTCGATCAAGATCTCGCGGATGTCTTCCAGCGCTCGCGTCTTGCGATCCTCCTCTGAGGACTGCGACAACACCTCGATGATCTCCGCGATGTCGTTCTTACGGCCGACACCGGGGATGCCAGGACGGAACACGTTGGCCAGTCCATCGAAGTCGATGAGCTTACCGAGGATCTGCGGCAGCTGCTTTAGTGGGATCACCGCCTCTGGTCCATGGAGCAAGGCCGGCACAGCGCCGCCGTTCGAAGTCACGATGCCGCCACGTGCGAACTCGATAGGATCGAACCCGCTCGTCTGGCCTCCCGAGGCACCTGTTCGGAAGACGTTGATACCCAGGTTTAACTTCTGCAGCGTCTTCTCAGCTATCTCCTTGATGTTCGTCAAGTCGCCAACCGGCCCCACTATCTTTTCGCGGTCGGTCTCGGCCCTCTCGGCTCGTCGTCGCGCTTCCGCAGCAGCCGCGACCTCGACGAGGCGGATCTCTTCGAGCTTCGCAACTGCCTCTGCCTGCAAGTCACGGATCTCTTCCTGTAGCTCCGCTACCCTGTCTTGCGCCGCAGTTGCCGATTCGATCACGTCCTGTAGCACCGTCTCTAGCGTCGACCGAACGTCCTCGAAGGTCTTCGAACCTGGATCGAAGCCGGCGGCTTCAGCGAGGTCCAGCAATGCAGGGCCGAGGTTGACGAGTTCCTGTGCTGCCGCCGCGCGCTCCTCGTCGGTCCCGGTACGGAACTGCCGGATCAGCTGCTCGACCCTGTCGCGCTCGTTCTCGAACTCAGACGTGGCCACGTCCAACGGGTCACCGCCCCGGCCACGGACATCCACGAGGGCAGCCTTGGCGTCGATCAGTACGTCGGCCATGGCCTGGGCCGCTTCGAGTTGGATCTCAGCAGCCTGGATCTGCTTGTTGAACGAGTCGGTGACGGCCGCTGCCATCTCACCCAACTCGTTGATCAGGCGCTTGAGGTCTTCGTCTTCGAGACCGCCGATCGCCTCCAGTAGGTTCGAGCCTGGGCCGGCGTTCCCTGCCCCCCTGGCCAGGATCTCGTTGACCTTCCTCTGCTGACGAGCCGCCGCCTCCTGGAGCTTGGCCGACTCACGCTGCGCCACGAGCAACTCTGCGTTACCAGAGAAGCTCGCAATCATCAGATCGATCGACTCGACAAACGTCTTGGCGATATCGGCAGCTTGCGTGAACGTCGTCATCGCCAAGACGATACGTTCCTGCATGTCGGCAAACGCCTCGATGACCGGACCCATCGCCTCTATCTGTGCGAGCGACGCCTCGAAGTCCATGCCCAGGTTAGCGATCAGGTCATCCATACCGAGGCCGAAATCGAAGTCGTCACTGCCTTCGTTCAGATCCTTGAACAGCTGCTCTAGTCCGACCTCCAGGTTGTTGAACGGAACGCTCAGCAGGTTGTCGAAATCAGTGCCACGGAAGAACGCCTCGCCTAGCGCCTCCTGCGTACGCTGGATCATCGTGTCACGCAGCTTCAGTCCAAACGCCTTGAGGGCTTCGTCTGTATCCTCGCCTGCTAGGATGAGACCCGACGCCTCAACAACCGCAGCCGATACGGCAGAGAACGCTTCGGCTTCCAGCTGTAAGCGCCTCACGATGTCCTCACCAGTGATGTCCAGGTCGGCAAGCGTGAGGTTTAGCTGGAACTCCTCATTCAGTTTGTCGAGGATCTCCTCCACGGTATCGAACTCCTCGAAGAGTTTGTGCAGTGGGTCAAGGAAGATATCGACAAGCTCGTTCAGCCGGATGTCGAAATCGTCGGGGAGTGTCTCGTCGCCAGCAACGCCACGAATCTCCCGCGCGAAGTCCTGGGCTACAGTCTGGAAGAGTTCCTGGATACGTCGCGCCTCTACAACCGTCACCGTCTTGAAGATTGCCGCGAGGTCTCTCGCGTTCAGCTGTGATCCCGTTTCCTGGAACCCGCCAACTTTCTCGTCCTGGCGTCGGGTAGTGAAGATGCCTCGGTTCAACTCACGGGCAAACAAGAGAAGGTCTCCGATGCTATCGGTAAGCTGTCGCTGGACACCATCGATCGTGATCCGTATCTGCTTGAAGAGAACACCACTGCCACCCGCAGCTGCTTCGTCCGCGTCCCCTAGAGCACCAAAGATATCGACAACCACCTGCTTCGCTTTCTGACTGAAGGCTTCTGATCCATCGAGTGCGCCCTCGACCAATCCCCTGGCTATCTCTTCACGGAACTTCTTACCCATCGCCACCAACTCGTCCTCTGGCAAATCACCAAAGTCGAAGATGTCGAACTGGTTACCCAGGTTACGCAACGAGACCGCGAACGCCTTACGTGAGGCATCCTCCGGTACGTCGCCCAGCGAAGTCGGGAGATTGGCCTGGATCAGCTTGATGATCTCAACGATACCGCCGATCACGGTTGGCAGTAGACCGGCAAGAATCAGCTGCTCGCGTGCGCTTGCACGGTCCGGGGATAAGCGCGTGGACGGATCTTGTTTGCCTGGGCCGTTGATGAACCCTTCCGGGTTCTGGGCGAAGAAGCCGATGCCCTTACGATTGATGATCTGATCAGTGATCCTCGGCAAGACCTTGATGAAGTTGTCGATCGCCGTTGGTAGATCGCCACCAAGTGCCTGCGCCAGTGCTGACCCCTTCTCGGTCAACAGCCCTGCGTTCGCCGCAAACGCGAACGACAACTGGTTCAGTGCGATATCGAACTCTTCGAACGCCTTGGCCGGTGTCTTCACACTCCCGGCCGCAAGCACGGCCAACGCAACGGTCGTCGCCCTCGCCTCCTTGCCCAAGGCAACGAACGCACCAGCAAGCTCGGTCGCGCCCTGATCGATCTGCCTGGGTATGCGAACGCCAAGCACATCGGTGAACAGGTTGTCGAATGTCTTACGAGCAACGTCACGTCGAGACGGCTGGAGCTTCGCCACGAGATTCGCGAACGGCTTGAAGGCGCTGATCGAGTCCGCGACCTTCTGGCCAAGCTCCAGCAATGAGATACGCGTATTCTCGTTACCGAGCACCATGCCCAAGACCGAGCCGGCTATCGAGCCCACGATCCCGGCTATCGCCCCCAGCACCTTGCCGATGCCAGCGAACAGTCCCTGGATTACACTCCCTAGTTTCTGGAACCCCTTGGTAACCTCATCACTGAGAAACCCACCAAGACCACTGACACCAAGAACCTTCTCGAAGACGGTCCCTATCGAGAAGCCTATCTCATCGGCTGCACCAGCGAACGTGTCTCCGAGTGCGCCGAACAAGGGCTTCAGTCGGTCAGCAAGCCCCTTACCTAACGGCCTGATCAAGACGTTCCCGATCGCGCCACCGATGATCGCGCCAGTCTTCTCTTCCTTCGACTTGGCAAACGCACCGCCGACGAAAGCACCGATACCCGCTCCCTCTGCCGCCCTACGAAGGTTCGCTCTGTCGAACAACGCCCCGGCAATCGGGATCTCCGACAAGTTCGCCAACGCATCCGCAAGCGCAGGGATCATGTCGATGACCGCATCGAACGCATCCCCGAACGCGGTAACGATTCCATTCGCAGTCCCGCCGATGAGATCCATGATGCTGCCGTTGGGGCCGAGGTTGAGTTCGATCTCCTTATCGAAGCCGGCCTTCTCAACGAGAGCAGCGGTGAACCCACGCGTGAACTCCCCAACGATGGCATCGCCCATGCCCTTTACGAGGTCGAGGGGGTTAGCCTTCCCCGTCAGCAGTTCATCAAACGACTCCTGGAACGCCGTCTCTAATGCGGTCGCGATGTTTACGGTGTTGGCGAGTTCCTCACGTAGCTCTTTCGCAGCCTGGACTGCCTCCCTGATTCTCCTCTCGCCTGCCTCATATTCATTGTTCAGGCCCAGCTGCTCTTCCTCGGCCTTGAGAATCAACGCTACGATCGCATCCCACTGCTCACGCTTCAGCCCCAGCGTATTCGCGCCGAGCTTACTCAAGTTGTTTGCGATGAGTTGCTTGTCGCCAGTCTCGCTTACCGCCGCAAGGATGGCCAACTGATCTTCTTTCGCAAGCTTCCTTGCCGACTCCGACAACAGCTGCTCCCTCACCGTCTTCGAAAAGACCTCAAGCTCTTGGCTGCGCAAGTCGAGAACGTCGCGCTGTTCTCTCACCTGGTTTGCCGTCAGTTCCGTGATCAGTCCCTGCAGTCGCAGCGTCCCTACCGAGTCGGCCTTAGTCGCCGTGCGCAGTGCGATCTCGTCTTCCAGGTTGGCGATGATCCCCTCGATCGTGTCGGCTTCTTGCTGCTGAAGCTTGATCCTGTTGGCCAACGGCTTGATCGCGGCGTTGGCCAGGCTCTCAAGTTTCGTAGCGCTGAGAACTTCATTCGCAAGAATGATCTCACGTTGCTCTTTCGTCAGCTGGGCCTGTCGCAGGCTGGTCGCCAACGCGATAGCCTGATCGGCCTGGAGTTCCAGCCCCTCCGCGTCGAGCGAGTTCAGGCCTTCCTTAATCATCCTCAGCCGCTCAGCTTCAGCGATCACCGCCGGATCGACCGTCCCGGTTAATTGATTTGCTCGCTGCGTCGCCTCTAGTAGTCGTAGCCTTCCGGTGATTACCGAAACGACATCCGACATATTTTCGATGCGACCTGATTCGTCGTCGATCTCCAGTCCGAACTCTTCCGTCGCCATGCGTACCGCATCAAGACTGCTAGCAAGCAATCCAGACTGCAGATCCATCCCCTTGACACCATCGATCACCGTCTGGATCTGGGCCGGGGTCAAGCCACTGAGAGCAAAGCCAAGATCGATCGGCTCGCCCTTCAGGACACCACCCTTGATCGCAGCAATGGCTGATTCTATCGGCTTGCCTGCATCAGCAAGCTCTCTTGCTTGTATGTTCAGTAACTCGATCTGCGACGCCAGCTTCCCGGCCACGTCCTCCTTCGCTGCATCCTGGCCAGCCTTCCAGAACGTCCGCCAGTCCGGAAGGAAGTCCCTCAGGGAAGTACCAAACGCGCGAAGAACTCCTTCGAGAATAGTAAGCGCGAAAGCAAGAGCACCTACTAGCGTTCCGGCCTTCAAGAGACGCAAGCTCCACGTCTTTATAATCCGGACCATGCCCCCGAACATCAGACCAGCCTTGCCGCCCTCGACAACCATCGCGGCAAAGCTGAAGTTCATCTTCTTGAATGCGAGAACAGCCACTGCAATGAGAGCAACATTGGCTAACAACTCGAAGAGTCGGCCCACCGCGCTACCGAGCGTCAACGCCGCCCCGGCCGCAAGATCGAACGCCTGAGTCAGCGCTGGCATTTCCTGCCTAAACAGAGTGAGTATTTCTAGCTGCTTACCCGCAGCCTTGTTGGCTGCATCGAGCACGCCCTTCCAATTCTGATACACATCAACGAGCAACGAGACACGCCGATTCTCGTTGATCTGCTTGATCTTCTGTAAGACCTTCAGCTGATCCTCGAACGCCACATCGACGTTGTCAGCTTCGAACGCCATCGCTCGTAGGTTACGAGCAACTTGAGCAGCGGCAGCACCAGTCAACAGCGTGGCTGCTGTCGTTGCCTGGACGCGACCAAAGAACTTCGCGAACGTCGCAATGTTCCCTTCAGTCTGATCGCGTAGTCCTTGCAGGGTTCCCTGTAGGCCCAGCGTGGCGACTGCTCCCTGAGCAGTCGCGAAGCCCATCTTCAGCAGCGCCTTCTCCATGTCGGCCGACGGCTTGAGCAATGACAGGACTGTTTGGCGCAGGTTCGTGTACGCCTCAGCAATGCGGATACCACCGGTCGTCAAGGCAGCCGACTGTGCCTGCAGTTCGGTGAACGACACGCCCAGCGCCTGGGCCACCGGCAACACCTGACCAATGGACGCAGAGATCTGGTCCATCGTGGTCTTACCAAACTTGACCGTGTTGAACAGGATGCCACTGACGACTGCGGCCTGCTGAGCCGTGAACGCGTATGCATTCAACACCGATGTCACTGCATCGACAGCAGCTTCCATCGTGGACAGACCGGCCGTGGCCAGCTTGGCGCTTTCTTCCAGGACTATGAGGGCGTCGCTCGTGTCCGTGATCCCGGCCGACACTACTTGGTAAGCAGCGCCGCCGAGATCATCAGCAGACACAGGCATCGTGACGAGCAGCTTGAGCATCTTGTCGGTGAAGACAGAGACCTGGTTTCCCGCCGCACCGAGCAGCGTGGCTATGTCGCCTATGCGTGACTCAAACGCAGCCCCCGTGCTGACGACTGCGTTCAGAGCCTGATTGAATCGATCGAACAGGGGCGCAATCGCGGCGATTGCCTGATTGAACACGAAGAGAATAGCGCCTGCTTCGAAGTACGCCTGCCGTGCGCGCTTCGCTGCCCCGCTGAGCGCGTCAACGCTTTTCGCGGCATGCTGACTTGCTTGCCCAATGCCACGAATGCCAGCCTGCAGACGCTTAGAGCCTTGTTCGGCAGTAACCGTCCGCAGATCAACTTCGATGACCAGGCGATTCTCGTTCGCCAACTACCTAACCTCTTCCCACCCCACAATCTGCTCGTCTGTCAGGTCCGCAGCATTCATTGCCAGCATCCGTATGATCCTGAAAAGGGTGTCGATACCTCTCTTCTCGTCACCGATGCCATAGGCTCGGAATGTTACCTCCACCGCCTGCCAATCGATTTCGAATTTCGCTTCCTTCGTCTTCGGGTCTTTCCACCTCTTAGTGACGGTCTGAAATAGGCCCCACCATTCAAGCGACTCCGGTGAGAACGTCGCCCACACACACCCGTACTTGCACGGGTCGGGACTGAACTGCACCTTCATCTGCTTCATCTCCTGGCACTCCTCGCAGTTGCGAGGCCAGTGACGATGCTTTACATAGCCGGTGAGGCGTCGGAGTTTTTTTCCAGATGCGCGTCTTCCAACTCCCGCATGCGACGAAGATCCATCGCAGCCTCCATGACCAGGTCCATGAAGGATCTAGTATACGTGTTATCGACGACGACCTGCATGTTGTCCGCATCGAACGGGACCATGCCATCGAACTCGTCGTTGAGTCGGTCGAGCGTCGCTTGCGCGACCGGCATCATGTCCTTCAGGTAGTCAGCCTTGAAGCCGTCCCACCCTTGGATCATCTCCTTGGTCATCTGCTTCGCAAGAAGCTCGTTGTCGGTGACTTCCTCGTAAGCACGAGTCTGTCGATTGAGTTCCTGGCGTGAACAGGACTTGCCCAGCCGCTTGATGTCGGCGGGTGACAAGTACTTCACATTCAGGCGAAATCCTGGGTAGCCGGGGACCGGTATCCAAGCCTTCGGAGACTCGGCCACTTCGAGAATTGACGACATTCCATCCTCCAACACCACCAGGAGGGACGCACGACGCAGGATAGCGCCGCACGCCCAGCCTGGCAACAGGAGGTCGGTTCCTTAGAACCCGTCGTTGTTCACCGTGAGGGTGAACTCCGCGTTGTCTGTCGTGTGCGTGAGCTTGTAGCTCAGCACGTAGTTGCGGTTACCCGCGTCTCCATCCGGCGTGTCGATGTTCGTCAGCTGCGCCTCCGGACAGTTGAGCAACCAGATACCGCTGGAGTTCGCACCCCACTGGATGGTCACATCATGGAGTCCCGTCGCCCCGTTCTGGAGTTGGGTGTACATATCACCGAACTCGGAGGCCCCCGTCGTGAGGTCTCTCATCTCGACGACCACTTCGAGCGTCGGGTTGAAGTCCACGAAGTCGAGACCGGCCAGGCCGCTGGCCGCACATGCCGATGTCCGCTCCCCGACCTCAGCACCACGAACGAACGTGAAGCTCTTGAGGATCAGGTTGTCGGCACACGAGATGATGTCCGTACCCGGTGGGTCGATCGTCGCGGTGACGTTCTTGAACGTCTCCACAACCGACGGACCCGCATCGAACGAACCGAACGATGTCGTATTGACCACGGTGTCGTACACGCCCTGAATGTCGAACGTGATGTCGACCGGCTCACCCGACGTGGCGTTCATGGTGAACGTGCCACGCGACGGGTCGAGTCGATACTCCACCCCGTTCAAGTCGACGTAGATCGAGGCTTCCTCGAATCCAGTCGAACGGGGCGAGTAGACGATCGACGTGTTCACGGCCGGTTCGTTGGACGACAAGCCGCAACAGCGGAGCAGCGGATCGTAGCGAATCGAATCGCCGGAAGCGTGTTGGTCCGCGAAGACCTTCCCGCTGAAGTTGATCAGCTGCCGGCCGATGGTCGACGGCGTCTTCGTGTAGGAAGCACGCAGCGGATTGATGTCCGTGGTCTGCGTGTCCAGTGAAAGGATGTCCACGTTGTCATACAGGAAAAAACCTTCGGTGCTCGCCGTAGGTGCTCCCGTCCCGACCTGGGCCATCGCTTGCGTGATTCTGCTCTTAATTGGCATGGTCTACCTCTACCTCCTGCTACTACTACACCGCTACCTGCGGTCGATGTTCAGACTGTTCCACATACTCACCCAACACGTCCGCCAGTCTGCTCACGGCCTGGGACCATGTGAACCGCTTGTGTATCCGGTTCGAGCCTTTCTTGGCCATCACCAGCGCTTCGTCGTAGTGCTTGATGACCCACTCCATTCCGTCGGCAACATCCTGTAGTCGCGCGACAGGCACCTTCAAGTTTACCACTTCCGTGTGGAAGTTGTACGAGGTCCACCATCGATCGTAATCCATGTACCGGACGCTCTGGGAATCCGTGAAATCGAGCACCCCGGAGTACCGTGTCGTGATGCACGGCAGGCCAGTAGCCATTGCCTCGGCCAGCGTCAGGCCGAATCCCTCGCCAGCGGTCGGGAATACGAAGGCATGGGCGCTGTGGTACAGGTCCACCAACTGCGAGCGGCTGAGGAACCGGCCGTCCAGGATCATGTTCTCTTCGCGCATGATGTCGCACCCGATCTGGGTGGACTTCAGATATAGCTCGCACGTCTTGGTCCGAACAAACGACTGCATCCACACCTCGTGGACCAGCTGCCAGCCCTTGCGGGTGTTCGGGGCTCCGACCCAGAGGAACCGGAACGGCTTGCCGATCTCGCGCTTCTTGTAGGTAAACAGGTCGGTCCCGACACCAAGCGGCACCACGTGGATAGGACAGCGAGCATACTGACGGAACACGTCCGCGCAGAACTGCGACGGGACAATGATGGCGTCGGCGTATTCCAGGGTGCCGCGTGAACAAGGGTCGATCCACTCGTGCTCCCACATCGTATAGAGCACGTTGCGCTTGTTCCTCACGGGGCTGAAGATCCACGGCGGGCAGAAGTGAACTGCCGTCCCAGCCTCCCTGTCGTCGACCACCCATCCTTGTGCTTCCAACCCTCGCAGCATCTTTTCTCTGGCTATCGCGTAGCCAAGGGCGATGCCCTGCGCATCATTTTCAATATTGTGAGGTACGCAAACCCTCACTGGACTATGCTCTGATCGCCACGCTTGTGATAATACTGCACCTCGAACTGGACACCAACGTAGATCAACGAGTTGTTCTGATCCCCCGTGATCACCTCGTTCGTCAGTTCCTCCATGTCTACCTGCTGAGTCTTCCCGTTCTCGTCAGCCACGATGAAGTCGGCACCGACGATCCTGGTAACATCTTCGAGCATTGAGTTCCCGGTGGTGAGTTGGGTGGAAGGGTCTGCATCATCGGCAAGGTATACGATCGCAATCGGCAAGGTACAAAGGTAGCTGTTCGGTGAACGTCCCGAGTCCTTAGTCTCGTCACCCTCGTAGATGTAGATCGACGGGGTGTTGGGCTGCTCCGGAAGCTCGATATTGCGACGCTCGACCGATGTGATCTTGAACGTGTAGGACGGCGTGCCCATCGCTTCGAGACGCGCGACTAACGTCTCCATGATCCTCTCTCGGATCGATTTGACTGTCTTCGGCATTAGAGAGCCTCAGCAGCTGCCTGCCGCGCCTTGCTTCGCGTCATGGCCTTAAAGAATCGGTCGGCCACCGGCCCTACGTACGGACGCGGCTCCACCTCTACCTTCTTCAGGAACACCGCGATCAACACCGACCGCTTCGCTCCGACGTGATGGCCCCACATATACGCCTTGGTCGGTGACTTGTGTTCCAGGTATGTCGAACTGAACCCGGCAGCTTTTACGCGTGCTGCGGTGAGCGGCGCGTCCGGTCGGCCCTTGGGCTTAAAGATCGGCGTCCCGTCCGAACGTCGGACGTAGTCGGTGAAGACCGTCAGCCACTCGCCCTGCTTCGGAGTGATGGCCGGAATGCGTTCGCCACTAGCAGTCCTGCCTGGCGCTCCGTACTCCAACATGTTCGCGTACGAGTTGATCTTGGGCGACCGAGTAATAACGCCAAACCGCCCACTGACGACACTACGCTTCACCCTCACCTCGCCATCGATGGACTCCAGGAGTCGGCCTGTTCGGAATAGAGGGGCCTGGCCACTGCGCCCAGACGAGGAGAACGGAGCCCACTTCTGCGAAAGGCTTCGCTTGACCTCGCCAACAGCTTTCGGAATCTCAGCTTCGAGCGTCTTTCGAAAGTTGTCGACGAGCTTCTTCGGCAACCTGCCGAGCTTACGCTCGACCTGCTTGCTGTCTACCCTGATCCCGCGTGTCGCCATCAGAAGAACCGCAGTCGCTCTTTCTTGCCACCACCAAGCGTCTGTAGCGAATGCGTCCAGAGGATGTCCTCGACTTCCGGCAGCAGCTTAGAAGGCGAGTTCACCGAGATCGCTCCACCTGTCTGCGTCCGCTGGGTGAGGCCAAGCTCGTTGCGTCGCTGAAACCAGAACGCACACTGAAGGATTGCGGCCATGCGCAGATCTTCCGGCACGTCGTCGACAGTCGTCCCGAGCCCTGCATCGTAGACCACCTGGACGACTCCGCGACCTGGAAAGAAGGTGCCACCATCGCGCGACAGCTGACCGGTCTCGGCATCCCAGTAGTAGTCCTCGGCATCGACCAGGGTTGATGCGTCGAACACGCGATCATAGTCCTCATGAACCGTCGTAACTGTACCGGTGCCGTAGGCTCGTAGCTGTATGACGTGCGACGAGATGTTGGGGCTCAACTGCTCGGTGCGTATTTCTTTGTTGAACTCCCGACTGGTGAACGCCTCGGCTCGACCAGAGAAGCCCCTGATGAGCCGCTCCAGCCAGTCCTTGTCATTGGCCTTGATCGTCTCAAGGCCAGGGTAGTTGGTCACGTCGTCGAGAGTGCAAAGTTCGAGCAGCGCCATTAGGTCACACTCCCGTAGTTCTTGACGATGAGCAGGGCCGTGTTACGACCCGTGCGAGCACCACCGTTGTAGGTGAACGCGAAATCGAGTTGGTGTCGTTCTCGTGAGCGTGCCTGGTCCACCATCGCCGTATCAGCCGGGTCAATATACAGCGTCAAGATACCATCGGTCGCCCCGAATGTCCCACCATTCTCATCAAGCACGCTCTGATCGGTCCAGGTGCCGATGGGCGTGTTCCCCGCCGTGTCTTTCAGGTACATGGTCAGCGTGATCGTCGTCATGTTCGCGCTGGGGATAGGACTGCCGTCTTCGTCAACGAATGTGCCCCTGTAACGGACCGTGGTCTTCTCCGGAACCTCTTCCGTGAGTATCAGTTCTCGTACCGCCATCTCTAAACCTCCGGATCGAAGTCCCGGTCCTGGACCTCAGCCACTCTAAATGATGCACTCTCCACGTCCGCATTCGAAATCTTCTCGTCCTCTACCGTGGCAACCGCGAAGGATTCATCAGTCACCCTGACGATTTCGACCGCGAAGAACTGAACGAGCGTCGGTGTCCCGACCGCTTCGCCAGATCCGATCCCGCCTGCCAGCGTGACGTACAGGACGATGTTCGGCGTCCCATGGACCTCGGCACTCGGAATCGCTGTCGGTACAACAACGGTAACCCCAGGCTCGATGGTATGAGAACCGAACGTCTCCGCGCTCGCGATCCCACCAGGGAAGATCGTGTGATCGATCTGGTGTGTGCCGTGGACCTCACCCGACAGAATGGCAGTGGGCTCGACCGCCACCGCACCAGTCACGATCAGGTGAGCGCCATGAACCTCTGCGCTCGCGATACCGCCAGGGGCAACAATCGAAACGACTACATGCGTTCCGAAGTCTTCAGCACTAGCGATCCCGCCAGGCTGTACGTAGAGGACGACGTTGTGCGTCCCGTGGACCTCACCCGACAAGATCGCAGTTGGCGTAAGGCCAACTGCCCCGACGTTGATCGTATGGGTACCGTGCGTCTCAGCACTGGCGATACCACCCGGCTGCACGTACAGAACGATGGTGCCAGTACCGAACGCCTCCGCGCTGGCGATCCCACCAAGGAAAATTGCGTGGTCGACCTGATGTGACCCGACGACTTCAGCACTGGCGATACCACCAGCACCAGTGACGAAGATCGCGCCTACCGTGAGGACATGCGTCCCGGAGACCTCAGCGCTAGCGATACCACCCGGAGTGACGGTGACCGCCCCGACTGCGATCGTGTGAGATCCGATGTCCTCCGCGCTAGCGATCCCGCCAGGGAAGATAACGTGTTCGATCAACGCGGTGCCGTGAACCTCGGCACTCAGAATCGCCGTCGGGTCCACGATCACGTGGATGATCAGGTGCGTCCCGTGGACCTCACCCGACAAGATCGCAGTTGGCGTAAGGCCGACTGCCCCGACGTTGATCGTCAGGTTGCCGAAGTCTTCCGCGCTGGCGATGCCGCCTGGGAAGATAACGTGCTCGATCAGTGCGGTGCCGAAGTCCTCCGCACTGTCGATGCCACCAGGCGTGACAGTCGAGACGATAACGTGAGTGCCGAAGTCCTCCGCGCTCGCGATCCCACCAGGGAAGATCGTGTGATCGATCTGGTGTGTGCCGTGGACCTCCGCACTCGCGATGCCGCCAACGTCAGTGACGAAGCTCGCGCCAACCGCAACAGTCGGGTTACCGAAGTCTTCTGCGCTCGCGATCCCACCAGGGAAGATCGTGTGGTGAAGGGTAGGGGAGCCAACCTCTTCAGCCGATACGATGCCACCAGGCGTGACAGTCGAGACGATGACATGCGTGCCGTGTAGCTCACCCGAACCGATCGCCGTCGGCTCAAGGACAAGCTCGATCAGGTGAGTCCCGATAACCTCCGCACTGTCGATGCCACCCGGAGCAACCGTGACAGCACCAGTCGTGATCGTCGGGTTACCGAAGTCTTCCGCGCTGGCGATGCCGCCTGGGAAGATAACGTGCTCGATCAGTGCGGTGCCGAAGTCCTCCGCACTGTCGATGCCACCAGGCGTGACAGTCGAGACGATAACGTGAGTGCCGAAGTCCTCCGCGCTCGCGATCCCACCAGGGAAGATCGTGTGATCGATCTGGTGTGTGCCGTGGACCTCCGCACTCGCGATGCCGCCAACGTCAGTGACGAAGCTCG
>Ga0307378_10004612_pt1 | contig 19554 bp, 20 predicted proteins | sample UN1MG_FD_202238 | JGI IMG/M metagenome (GOLD analysis project Ga0307378, IMG submission 202238) | Soil microbial communities from Risofladan, Vaasa, Finland - UN-1 | ecosystem: Environmental > Terrestrial > Soil > Coastal area > Acid sulfate soil | place: Finland: Risofladan, Vaasa | collected... | reverse complement strand
ATTTTGATGGTTTCGTAAAAAGTCCGTTTTGCTCGCTCAGTGACCATTTAGAATCAATTTGCGTTAAACTTTTCTTTTGGAGGATTAAAGTATCCGTATTTTAATTTCGGAAAAGATTCTTTAATTCGATTGAGCGTATGTTGCATCCCCAAGGGTATGCCGGGGTCAGCAACCGCAGACATAATCTCCCAATACCTCATTGGGTCAAAATTCAGGTTTCGCCATTGGATCATGTTTATGGGATGCTGGTTTAAAAACTCAGTCAGCGCTTCCAGTTCTTTTGGCGTGTCCGTAAATCCGGGGCAATTTAAATAATTAATGGATACAAATTTCCCCAGTTGCAGTGCAATTTCAATGCTCTTTATAACATCCGAAAAGCTGTAACTGTTGGGTCGAAAATATGCATTATAGCAGTCTTTTCTGACACTGTTGAGACTAATGCGGATGCTGTCGAGGCCTGCTTCAAACAGCTTTTTCAGCGTTTGTGGCTTGCTCCCGTTGGTGTTCATGTTGATGGTGCCGCGACCGGTCACGGAGCGAATCTTGTTTATGGCCGGTGCAATGACGTCGGCGGCCAGCAACGGATCTCCTTCACACCCTTGTCCAAAGCTGACAACGCTTCGTTTTACCCGCCGTATGTGTAAAAGGGCCACCGCTGCAATCTCTGCAGAAGACGGCTTGAAATTAATTCTGGCCTGGCTGTGCGGAATTTCACTGTTTTTCTGAAGGGACAAACAGCCAAAACAGCGTGCATTGCATCGTGGGGACGTCGGTAGCGGTGCTTCATACCTTCCCAGAAAGAAATTTTTGGCTGCCGGACAGCCGTATTCCATGGCGCATTTTTCAAGGTGGGTTTCCAGTCGGTTGTCCGGGATTTTCTTTTGTATGTCAGCGATTCCGGCAACAACATCTTCGGTTTTCATCAACCGCAAATCCTGCCGCCGTTCTCTATCCACCCGTATCACTGCGGATCTGAATTTGCCCTTGTGCCATCCGATGGCCCCGTATGAAAACAGGGGAAGATATCCGGCAGCCGTGTTCTCTCGGTATGCGCTCACATAAGAAATTACAAAACCGGGTGAATTAAATGCAGCAACCGGGAAGATCGGTTCTCCGGGTGTGTATGGATTTTTGTCCAATATTTCAAACTGCTGAGTTCCAATATTGTAAAGAACAGGCTTTCTGTCCGGCATCATCATAAGCTCTCCCCCGAATGGCATAGGAATCGTGTCATCCAATGTCAGGGGAACAAGGGAAGCGTCGGCCATCCCTGCAGCTGCATATCCATGAAGGTCAAAAATCTCTCCTGCACTATTTGCGACAACGGCTGTCACAAATTTCTTTCTGCTGTGCACCGGGTTTATCGGCCTGTTTTTTGTTTTGCCCATCCGCCTGCCTCTTCGTCTGGCTTTTATTGCCAGACCGGTCCTTTTGTTTATGAAACATTGGGGGTGTCTCAATTAGATAGTGTTCATCCATAAATGACTCTTTTTCCGCCGAACAGCGTTCTCCGCGGGTTTCCGGCTGCGGCGTACGCCCAGTATGCCTCCCCGCAAACTCTTGTGCGGCCTTGCTCGACGAAAAAAATTGCTCATTTCTGAATTGGATACGTCATTATGCCTCAAAGATTCGTGGATGGGCACTATATAATGATTGATAATAATTATCTAATAGAATATATCCCAAACATCAGACGAAGTCTACAGTGGGAACGGCAATGAAAGCGTATCGGGAAGCACTGTGGTTTAAGGTGCCGGCCCGGCAGGCGGTTGTCGATATTACGCCCCGGTCAAAAAATGGCTTCTAAAAAAAGCAGCGTAAAAGAAGGTCTTGTTCTTTTCAATACAAAGTCGGTACCGTTCAACGCGTCATTCCCTTTAACATCAAAGGACAAATATTACCGAATGGGGGGCAAAATGAAAAGCTATCGAAAAGAATTGTGGTTTGAAGTACCTTCCCGCCGGGGGTTTGTTAATATTACGCCTGAAGTTAAAAAATGTTTGCGTGAAAGCGGTATTAAAGAGGGTTTTGTACTATGCAACGCCATGCACATAACCGCCTCTGTTTTTATCAATGATGATGAATCCGGTCTTCACTATGATTACGAGGTCTGGCTTGAAAAACTGGCGCCGTACGGACCGGTGTCCCAGTACAAGCATAATGTGGGAGAGGACAACGCGGATGCTCACATGAAAAGACAGATTATGGGCCGGGAAGTGGTTGTTGCAATAACCGATGGAAAACTCGATTTTGGTACCTGGGAGCAGATATTTTACGGCGAGTTCGACGGTAGACGACGCAAGCGAGTTCTTGTGAAGATCATCGGAGAATGATAAATTTTGCCTGTCTGACCGCGCAAATCAGAAAAACCGATTCTCCCAAAGGTATCCGACGGTTTTAATCCAACACACGTTTCTTTCCTTCAAAATAAATATTCTCTTTTCACTTCTTAATTCCCTTGATATTAAAATGATGGGTAGGTGCCATGAATGAAGCCGGTACATACTGTAACACCTCAATCCACCCTGTTTGTCTGATTTCTTAAAAAGGAATCCAACGCCTCGATCACGACACTGTTGTGTGTCGTATTGTTGGCAGACGTATAGGCTTCGACTCTTTCGGCGAGTTTACAGGGGATTTCTATACGGAAGGCTTTGGTCATATCAGAGCATTGATCTTTGAAGCTTTCATTTTTCATCGGCGGTCCTTTAGAATGTCATTTTTGTCCGGTGCGGTACGGCGCTTGATTCGGGGAAAAAAGAGAAAACCAAGGCGCAAAAGATTTTGAAACCCGGATCAGGAATGAAAAAAATCTATTTCAAAAACTCCTCTTTAATGGAAATATCACTTTTGCTTCTAATTTGTGTCAGCAGCGCATCAAACGTTCTGGATTCCTTTTGCGCTAACAGTCTTTTCTCAATGTCGCCTTTTTCCTTGTTAAAATTTTCAGCTTCCGGTGTTTTTCTGCCGCTGAATTGAATAATATAATATCCTTTGGCACCTTCTATGGCGTTTTCCGCCAATTTTTTTTCGTTGGTCAGCTGAAAAGCAGTTTCGGAAATCTCGCGTTCAGGCCCAATGTTAGGAATTGAGTCACTGCGCTTAAAAAAACCGGTGGATGCCGGCGTTAAATTAAACTGTTTGCTTTCCGCGTCCATGGATTTGCCGTTTTTTAAAGCTGCCAGAAATGAATTTGCATCCGCTTTTGCTTTTTCCCCCTGTTTTTCCTCGACCCAGTCCGCCCTGACCGTTTCCTTGACCTGGGTGAATTCGGGTATCTTCGGCGGAATTTTATCCATAAGCTGGATAATATAATATCCGTTTTCGAATTCCTGGATATCGCTAATTTCCCCAACCGAGAGATTAAACGCAATCGATGCAAATTTTGAGGGCGTACTTATCCCTTTTTCCGGACCTTTTCTTGAAAAGAAATCCGTGGTTAAAACTTTCAGATTTCTGTCTTTTGCTAATTTTAAAAGATCGTCTTGTTCAAAGGAAACCTCAGACACCGCCGCTGCCTCGTCGTAAGCAAGCGTTTTTCCCCTTTCTTCGGTCAATTTCTTTTTTATTTGCGCTTCAGCTTGGTCAAAAGAAAGAACAGATGCTTCATTTACCTTTTCAACTTTAATGATGTGCCATCCGAATCGCGTGCGAACCGGTTCGCTGATTTCTCCGGCTTTCATGGAAAAGGCTACATCTGCAAAGGGTTTAACCATGGCTTCCTTTGTGAATGTGCCAAGGTATCCGCCACTGTCTCGTGTCGGCCCTTCTGAATACTGTTTGGCCAGTTCGGCAAAATCTTTGCCTTCCTTGGCCAATTTCAATATGCCGAGAGCTCTTTCTTGTGTCTTGTCCACGGCTTTTGGAGTGGCATTTTCATCAACTCTTAACAGAATGTGTCTGGCTTCAACATTTTTCGGTGTTTTAAACGTTTCCTGGTTTTCGTTATAATATTCAAGCAGTTCTTCATCGGAAATTGTCACTTTAGAACGATATGTGTCCGGGCTGAAATGCACGTAACGGACGTTTACCATCGCTTCCGTTTTATAATTCTCTTTATGACTCTCAAAGAATGTTTTTGTTTCCTCCAAAGAAGGGTTGACATCTTTGTAATGGTCGGGCTCGAATAGTACGAAATCGATATTTACAGATGCATTGGCCCAGTTGAACCATTCCATGGCTTCCTGGTCTGAAATTTTGATACCACCGGTAACGAGCGTCGATAATTTTTCAATCATCATCGCATTTCTTTGAGCTGCTTCAAACTCTTCAGGGGTCATTCTCATACGCTCCAGAACATTTCTATAAAGTTGCCTATCAAACGTTCCGGCTCTCTGAAAAGCCGTGATTTCCGAAATTGCGCTGGTAAGCTCTGTGTTGGAGACTCGAAATTTAAGCCTTTTGGCTTCCTGGAGCAACAGCGTGTTGTTGATCAGCTGATTTAAGGCCTGCTTTTTTATCTGAAGTTTCTCGATCATATCTTCATCCAGGTTGTTCCCGAATCTTCTGCGCAACTGATCAACAAGATTATCGAAAGTATCTCTATATTCATCCAGGGTAATCGGGTCACCGTTGACTGTCGCAATCCTGTCGCCCCTTTGTGACCTGAAACTTCCGACACCCCAGAATACAAACACGATGACAATAGCACCTAAAAGTACTTTGATTAGCCAGCTGCCCGCTTGTTTCCGCATTAACCTGAGCATAAAATTCCTTTCTACCTACATATTGTGTTCAGTTTAGACAATGACCGTTGGGGGTTTCAACTGCCGATCGATCTTATATCCAACAGACTCGGAGCAGAACCCGCACAGATATTCATATTTATCGCCTTCCGGCAACACAAGCAGAAGGCGTTTGCGAACCGGGACCGGGCGTTTGCACTTTGGACAGTAAAGCTCAGTGGCATCAAACTCCCTAAAGGCTCCGTTATCTTTGGCCTGTGAGGTATAAGCTTTTGGTATTCCCATAAAGTATTTCGGATCCATCGTTATACCTTATATAACATTTATTTTTTTATAGATCGTCTCAATAGCGTTGACGCTCATTTAGGGTAAAATCTTGTATGTTCAGCAAGTTGTAATTTGTGAAACCTCTATACTATTTTTCATCATCACTTTTGTCAACACCTTCTCGACGTAAATTTTCGGGCAAAATAATTATTGACACCTATAGCACCTTTTGTTAATTTTCAATTTTTATATGGGGCTGTAGCTCAGCTGGGAGAGCGCATGACTGGCAGTCATGAGGTCAGGGGTTCGAGCCCCCTCAGCTCCACCAATGATCATAGGGGGTTAGCTTAATTAGCAGCCCCTTTTTTCGTAGAACAACCCTGAATGGGGGGAGGCCGAAAATCCTGGGTATTGTTGATGAAATGTATTTGAGCGGATGGATGATCTCCGTTACGATAACCGGGTTCCTGGGCGCACTGAAACGATACGACGCTCGATCGATGAACTGCAACAGCTCGCCCCGTTGAATTGCGGGGATTCAACAGGGCAAGCACATTCCCCGAAAGCTTTTTGGAGCGCAGCGTTAATACCGCTTTGCAGTGCTGCAGGGAGCTTCAATCTTAAAAAAGTAAGAAAAGAAGCCGATGACAGTTAACGATAAAAAATTAAGCATCACTGAAATCCGGGGCCGTTTGTTTGAATTAATCTTTAACATGCCCGAAGTAGAGACGAGAAACCTCCTGAAAAAATTGGAGATACAATGGCGGCCCAAATACCAAGAGAGACGGAAACATCCAAGAAAATCTACCTTTATCCGTGTTGATTGTGCCGGCAACAAATGTGCTTTTACGGATTTTATTCAAAATTTAAGCGCTGAGGGACTGTATATTGACACGCAACTTCCTTTCTTCGTCGGGCAAGAGCTTTCAATGACCTTTTCTGTTACCAACGGTGAAGTCCCGATCAAAATCACGGGAAAAATCGTTAGGGTGGACTCACGGGGAATCGGCGTCAAATTTGATGCGCTTTTATCCTAATTGTAAATAAATAATGTTGATAAAATAATTACTTTATGATATTTAAAAAAGACTAAGAAATGAGGATAACTGTTTTCGTTTTAACTTAAATGCCAATACGTTATAAATTATCATCTGCCTCCGCCTGGAAATTTAACGACCCTATCATGCAAGAAGCCAAACCTGGTCCGATCAACCCAAAAAATCTCTTTCACTCCAAATATAAAAAGGAGGAATGGCATGGCAAAACAGATTTCCTTTACCAAGTACGAGAATGAAGTCCTTCCAGATTTCAGAAAAAAACTTAACTTGGCGGAGTCCACCGAGGATGTGGTAAATTTTTTCGCCCACACCATCATGGAATTATGTAAAAATATTTTTGAGGGTAAAATCGATTTTGGCCGTGAAGACATCACCCTTATCTTGGACCGTGAGCCGTATTACAAAATGAACCAGCGTCTATTTTCTTCAGATTCGTTCACTTCCGTATGGAACGATTCCGACTTGCCCCGAGTCATTGGCCGGTTTGCAAAATCAGCCATGAACCGTTTCAAACGTCTGGAAAAATATTCAGAAAAAAGCGACACTAAAATTAGAAAACAATAAGGCTGACACTGTCAAAAGCGGCCTGGGCTAGGTCCCGGTTCGCTGGCCACAAATCGTTCGATAACGTCACTTTATTTCCTTATTTTAATTCGATGGCATAACTATCGAGCGGTGGTATTCGCTGAATCAAGCCCTGGGTTTTTAGAAATTTTGCAAAGCGCTCATAACGGGCGCGATCCAGGGCACCCGGGCGAAGCGCAAAACACGGAAGTGTATCCCGCCATGCCAAACGATTCAGCTTATTGTCCAGATCCTTTCGTCCACGAACAAATAACTTCCAACTTTCTTCCGGATGATTGACCAGAAACCGAACACCGGCCTCCATTGCATCTATGAATTTTCTCAATTTTGGTTGTTTGACATTATCGTGATGGGCAATGAGTATCAGCTCGTCATAGGGGGGAATTCCATGTTCCTCGACAAAAAAGGCCCGGCCGGGCCGCCCTTCGATATCCATCTGATTCAATTCAAAGTTTCGATAGGCGCCGATGACTGCATCTGTCGCTCCGGAAAACAGGGATGGAGACAGCGAGAAATTAACATTCACCAGTTTAATATCGTCCAGGGACAGCCCTTGGGTATTGAGCATGGCCTTGAGAATAACGGTCTCAAAACCACCGATTGAATAACCGACTGTTTTTCCTTTAAGATCGGCAATTGATTTGATATCACTGTCTGCCAGAACGACCAATGTGTTCAATGGGGTTGCGATTAAAGTGGCGATTCGAACCACCGGTAGGCCCTGATCAACATGAAGATAATGCTGGGGCTGATAGGACACGGCAATGTCGGCTTTTTTGGCTGAAACCAGTTTTGGCGGATCATTCGGGTTGGAAGTAACTTGAAATTCGACATCCAGTCCCCGCTCGTTGAAGAATCCTTTTTCTAAAGCGACAAACAGCGGTGCATGGTCCGGATTCACAAACCAGTCGAGCACAACCGTTACTTTTTCTGAGGCGTGTATCCCCGTGGAGACCCCTCCCAACAGGGCCATTATTGTGAAAAACAATGTTAAGACCATTCGTTTCATACGTTCGTCTCCTCTTATTCCGTTTCTTCTTTCTGCCAATAAACGATTTTTATCATTGCCCTGTCCACTGAAAAGTAGATGGCCAGGGCAAGGACCCCGAGAACGACCAGTGCCGCGAACATGACATCGATTTGCATGCGAGCATTGGCGTGCAGCATATAAAAACCAAGGCCTTTGCTGGACCCGACCCATTCCCCGACAACGGCGCCAATGGGGGCAACAGCGGTTGCGACCCGCAGGCCTGAAGCGAATGCGGGCAGTGCCGAAGGAATCCGGATATGCCGAATAACCGCAAGCGGCTTTGCGTTCATTACCTGGGCAAGCTCCAACCATTCGGGTTCTGTACTGCGCAATCCATCATAGAACGCCGCTGTGACCGGAAAGAAAATTATCAGGACCGCCATTGCAATCTTTGAACTCATGCCGTAGCCGAACCAGAGGACCAATAGCGGCGCAAGGGCAAATACAGGGATCGCCTGACTGATGACAAGTACGGGCAACAGCCATCTTTTTAAAGAAAAAGAAGCAATCATGGATAGCGCGCTAAAAGCACCCAATAACGTTCCGAGCAGTAAGCCGGCAATAATTTCAAACAACGTTGTCATGGCATGATCGAATAAGGGCCCTGCATGGGTCAACGCTGCTTTAGCAACATTTACGGGCCCCGGTAGAATATAGGGGGGTGCGTGGGTCAAAAGGACAATTGTCTGCCATACCAGGACCAATCCAACGGATATGAAAATAAGACGTACTATCCTCATGTGTTGGCCCCTCCCACAAGCCGGTCGAGCAATTTTGCCTGTAAAGATATAATTGCAGGATCACCGGGTTTGCGCGGCGGCGATCCGGGGGGAATCAGGACCTCGCTCAGCTTTGCGGGCCGGTGGGTCATCACGTATATCCTGTGTCCAAGACGTAATGCCTCCAGGGGATCATGCGTCACCATTAAAACGGTTGCACCTTCAACCATTCTTGCTGCAAGGTCCTGAAGTTTGAGTCTTGTCAAGGCATCGAGTGCTGAAAACGGTTCGTCCATCAGGATTACAGAACGTTCTTCCATAAGCGTACGCAAAAGTGCCACGCGCTGACGCATGCCACCGGAAAGCTCTGAAGGGAGTGAATCTGAATATTCGCCCAAGCCGGCATCTTCGATCAGTGAAATCGCTCTTCGCCGTTTTTGATCGGACATTTCGCCCCGCAAACGTGAACCCAGGCAGACATTATCCAGAACGCTCAACCAGGGGAGCAGCAAATCTTTTTGGGCCATCCAGGCGGTACGTCCAGTATGGCTGTTGCCGTCGCTGAAGTGAATTTTACCGGAAAAGTTCTCACGAAGGGTGCCGGAAATCAATCTGAGCAATGTAGATTTCCCACAACCACTGGGACCGATGAGGCATGTCCACTGTCCGCTCTTCACCGTAAAATTCAAAGAGCGAAAGATCTGTTCGCCGGGATATGAAAAAGATACATTTTCCAGAATAACGCTCGGCGCAGACGGACGTTTCCCATGCCCGGCAAAGGTTTTGGTGCTGTTATTCATCATGCAATATACAGATTGTCCGAAGTTTTACTGAAGTTGTGCCTTAAACGATGGAATTTTTTTCCGCATGGATCGATGCCGGAGAAAGGAGAGGAAAATAAAGATGTGTTTTTATCAACTTCCCTACGCCGGCATGATCCGGATCAGGTTCCAGGGGTCGAGGCCTTAAGCCTCCTCTCAGCCGATTTGCATCAGCTCCCCCAGTGACTCAATGGTTGATTGCTAACATGAGTTTTTCGGTTTGTCAAACATGTAACCGGTTGGGCGATAATAAAAAACTTGCTAATTTTTTTTCAGACTGATAGGGGATTATCAAAATCCGGATGGGGGTGTTCTGATTTTATTACAGAACTGAGAGCATACCCTTTGAACCTGATACAGTTAGCACTGTCGTAGGGAAATCGGAGAACCATGCATGACGTTTTTACTCCGCCATTCTTTTCATCGTTTTTCAATTCCCCTTATCGATATTGTGCTTTCGTGTTAAATTCTTAACGATCACATCGGATCAGGAGGTTTTTCATGCGAGTCGCCCTTACCATTGCGGGTTCCGACTCTTCGGGCGGTGCCGGAATCCAGGCTGATCTAAAAACATTTCAAGCACATGGTGTTTTCGGTATAAGTGCCATCACCGCTGTAACCGTCCAGAATACTCAGAAAGTTTATGACATTCAGGAGATACAGCCAAAGATTGTGCACGATCAGATTATTTGCCTGTTTGATGATATGGAAATCCATGCCGTGAAAATCGGCATGGTCTCAAGTATCGAGCTGATTCAGACTATCGCAAAGGCACTGACTGCTGTAAAACCACCGCCGATCGTTCTCGATCCGGTGATGATTTCCAAAAGCGGATATCGCCTGCTCAATCAAAATGCCCAGGATGCCTTGACACACTATCTTTTCCCGCTGGCTGAAGTCGTCACGCCCAACATCTACGAAACCGAAGCGCTCACCGGCAGAAAAATCGCCACTGTGGATGACATGAAACATGCGGCTCCTGACATCCTGAAGCTGGGCGCCAAAAAAGTGGTGGTCAAAGGAGGACACCTTGAAGAAGATCGCGCCACTGACATCCTATTCGATGGTCTGGAATACAAGGAACTGAAGAGCCATTGGGTGGAAACCAAAAATACCCATGGCACGGGGTGTACATTTTCTTCGGCCATTGCAGCCAATATGGCATTGGGTAAAAGTTTTTTTGAAGCCGCAACCCTTTCCAAGGTCTACATCACCGGTGCCATCGAACATTCGCTGTCCATTGGGCAAGGCCATGGCCCCACACATCATTTTTTTGATTTATATGATAGAGCCGGATTAAACACTGAATGAGCGTTAACCGACTTTTTCGAAAGAGGTTTCCACATGCAATCCCTAAACAACTCAGATCATCGTGAACCCTCCTCCTTTGGCCGATTTTTCCGGCAGATGGGGCCTGCTTGGGTTATCAGCGCGGTGGCCTGTGGGCCGGCCACTATGGCCAGTGTATCCATAGCCGGCGCCCATTACGGGTACCAGTTGTTATGGGTCGTGGTTTTAAGCGCTCTTTTAGCCTTTGTGGTGCAATTCATGGCAGCCAAAGTAGGGCTGATCGGTGGAAAAGGGATTATCGCTATCGTGGAGGAGCGCTGGGGCAACGTATGGGCCTGGATCTTGATGGTTGATGCGCTTTTGGCGACCTGGCTGGCGGCCGCGGTGTTGATGAAGGCCCTTGTGGTCACCACCGGTCTTGTCACGGGGGTGTTCACGCCCTGGTGGTCTCTGATCTATGTGGTCCTGATTTTTCTCCTGGTCGGCGTGGGAGGGTACCGTTGGGTGGAAAGGGCCTGCAAGACCCTGGTGTCCATTGTGGTGGGCTGCTTTGTTGTCACCGTGATCATGATAAAGCCGGACCTGAGCGGGATGGCCAGAGGGCTTGTCCCGACGTTTACCACGGGTTCGCAAGGCGCACTGATGATGGCCGGAATTATGGGCGGTGCCGTTCACATTACCATCATCGCCATGCATACCTATAACGTAAACGCCCGAAACTGGGGACCGGACGACATGGGTCTTGCTTGGACGGACACCTTTCTGTCCATGTTCTTAGCCTTCGGTATTTACAGTGTCAGCATATTTGTGGCGGCGGCTTCGGTTCTTTGTCCCCAGGGAATCGAAGTCAAAACAGCTTTTGATCTGGCCCGACCCCTCAAACCGGTTTTGGGCGTTTATGCCCATGGTATTTTTCTTGCGGGTTTCTGGGCTGCCGTATTCTCCACCATCCTGCCGACCTATCTGGCTGGCGGTTATTTCATTGCCGACAAAATGAATTGGACGATCAGCGTTCGCGATACCCGGTTCAAGGTTGCTGTTTTTTTGGGATGTCTGATTAGCCTTGTGGGACCTTTGGTAAAGGGCAGTTTCTTGATATTGCTGGTGGTCATGCTGGCCCTGGGTCTCTGCGGTACGCCCTTGGTGGTCTTTATTCTGCTTTTCTTGCTCAACCAGAAGGACTGGGCCAAAGAGCATTGCAACGGATGGCTGCTCAATCTCATCGGCGGCGCGGCCCTGTTGATCACGACATTGCTCGCCGTGCGCTTCATCCTGGCCAAAACCGGGGTCTGGTCCGGATAAGCCGAATCTTTCATGAAGCGGCACGGCACCCATTTTTGACGATTCTGGGTGCAGCCAAGGAAAACGACCTGAACGGTTTGAACTCAGAAAGGAATCCCCATGAACACTATGGAAAAACTGGAAGAACTGAGGCGATTTGCCGAAACCCTGGGGGCCGACCGGGCGGTGATTATACCGACATCGGACCTGGTGATTCGGACCACCGCTTGGGCCAAGTGCTTTATTCCGGCATGCAAGTTTTATGGCAGCAGTATCATGTGTCCGCCGCACAATCCTTTGACTCCGGAAGTTACGGAACGGATTGTCTCGGAATTCCAGCACGGAATTTTACTGCAGCTGGATGCCAAGGTTGAAAACTTCGTGGGGGACCAATGGCGCGAACAGCATGTTGCCACCGAACTCAAACATAAAGAAATTGTCGCCAAACTGGAAGGCCGTGCTTTTTACATGGGGTTCCCTTTGGCCATTGGGTTTGCGGCCGGCGAGTGTTCCCTGTGTCTGCCCCATACGTCCTGTTCCGTTCTGAAAGGCCTGGACTGCGCCCATCCCCTCCAAGCCCGGCCGGCCATGGAAGCATGCGGGTTCGATGTCTTCACCATCGCACGCCGGGTGGGATGGGAGCTTGTTCCCATCGGACATGAGTCCAAACAAGATGCAGTTCCATGCGCCAGCCTGATCGGTCTGGTGCTGGTGGTCTGAAAACCATGTCCAATCAAATATTCATGCGGATGTAAAGAAGCGCCAGATTCATTTCAAATAAATAGGGAATAATGGACGCCATCGAAGAATATATAGATCGCCGAACCCTCATCGTGGGAGACGTCAATTCCGGTAAGACCGGCCGAACGCTGAAGATACTGCAACGCTTCTTAAGGGCAGGGTATGGGAAAAATATTGCAGTACTCGACCTTGCCCCGGATTCCGTACGCGGCGTCGGCGGGAAAATGGAACCGCCTTTGGATGAGCCGCTTGTCTATTTAACGACATCCATCTCAGCGCCCCGTCTTACCGGCAGAAACGAAAACCATATCCGGCAGCTGGCCGAAAATAATTCAACAGCCATTGAAAAACTCTTCGTAAAATTACATCAGCAAAAAAGAGCGATCCTGTTTGTCAACGACGCGACCCTTTACCTTCAGGCCGGTCATTTTAAGCGATTTATAGAGATCCTCGACACCGCTTCGACACAGATCATCAACGCCTATTACGGCAATACATTCGCCGATTCAGAACTCACTCAACGAGAAAGAAACCTGACGGAAGATTTGATGAAGATCTGTGACAAAATCATCACAATGGGGTGCGTGCCAATGAAGGGAATTTGCTCAATGTCGGATACGCAATGAACTCTTTAATAATTTCCCGAAGGAAATCGAGTTGCCGGACAAGGACGTTTCGTTTGGGTGATGTGTCTATCTAGTTCGTTTGAACTTTGCCTTCAATTTCTCGTTGACAATGGGCGGCACCATGCCTTTAATATCGCCGCCAAACTGTGCAGCCTCCTTTATTATTGACGAGCTGGTGAAGATCCATCGCAAGCTTGTCATCAGGAAGACGGTCTGAACTTCTCTGTTTAGCTTGCGGTTCATGAGCGCTAGCTGAAATTCATATTCAAAATCAGAGACAGCGCGCATCCCCCGCAGTATGGCAATCGAATCTTTCTTGGCCGCATAATCCACAAGGAGCCCGTCAAACGTTCCCACTTCAATATTGGGATATTCTTCAAAGCTTGACTCCAACATCTCTATCCGTTCCTCGACGGTGAAGAGAAAATCTTTTCCCGGGTTGCTCAAGATGGCGACAATAATTTTGTCAAAGAGTCTGAGTCCTCTTTGCGCAATATCAACATGACCGTTTGTAACAGGATCGAAGGACCCCGGATATATGGCAATTTTTTTCATCTATTATCTTCCTTCTCCGGTGTGATGTATAGCCCCAATTGTACAGAAGCGTAAGCCGGGGGCTGTCTGTTTAGTTGTTATCCGCTAAGCGAATGTCAGACGGACAGTGACGATTTTTAAAAAAATTTCTCATATCACATAATTTAAGAATGAAACAAGCGTTTTCCCGTATCGTCTCTGATCTGTAAGCTCAAATGCTAAAAGATCTGCCGGAACAGGTTCCAGAGAAGCGTGTTCAACAACGATACAGGACCCATTTCCCAAAGATTTGCTTTGATCCAAATTGAAGAGGGTCGGTTTTACCAAATTCCGGTTGTAAGGAGGGTCTATAAATACAAGACCAAAGCCCGTTCTCATCGCTTTTAAGCAATTTAAATTCTTTTCAATATTCCATTTAATGATGTTGGCCCGGTCATCGAGCGCACACGATTCGACATTGCGCCGTATCACCGATAAAGATCCTCTGCTGATGTCTACAAACACCGCTGATTCAGCCCCGCGGCTCAGGGCCTCGATACCTAAAGCCCCTGTTCCGGCAAACAGGTCCAGAACATCCGTCCCCGGAACTCGATGGGAAAGGATATTAAACATCGATTCTCGCGTTCGGTCAGCCGTGGGCCGGATTGTTTTACCTCGGACCGAGTACAGCTTCTTTCCTTTAAATTCGCCACCGATGATTCTCAATCCCATATCTCTTTCGTATGTTCAGCCTTTGGTCTCCTGTTTCACGGATAGTTTCAGGCTTTTAAGCCTTTTATTCAAATAACCCTTTTCAACCCCGATGGATTTAGCGGTTTTGGTGATATCGTTATTGTTTTGCATAAGCTTTCTTTTTATAAATTCGATTTCAAAAGTCTTTTTGGCGTTTTTTAAAGAATCGCTCAAAAAAAGCTGTACTTCAATCGATGCCGTCCCGTCTCTTGAATTTGGGTTATAGGGCGCAGGGATCTCTGCTTCATCGACAACTTCTTTTCCAACCATAATGGCCAGACGCTCAACCAAATTTTTCAACTCCCTGACATTTCCAGGCCATGAATATTTGCATAACAGCTCCAGAGCCTCCCGGGTTATCTCCTTCTTTTTACTCCGATTCTGTTGGGCACATTCATTTAAAAATATTTCCACCAACTGGGGAATATCCTCGAAACGATTCCTTAACGGCGGCACCTCTATGGGGATTACATTCAGCCTGTAGTAAATATCTTCTCTGAAAGTACCCTTTTCGATCTCCTTTTCAAGATCTTTATTGGTTGATGCAATGACCCGAACATCGACACTCAATGTTCTGCTGCCACCGACCCGCTGAAACTGCTGTTCTTGTAAAACCCGAAGAATCTTTGACTGAGTCTTTAAACTCATGTCACCAATTTCATCAAAAAAAATCGTTCCTTTATTGGCCAGTTCGAATTTGCCGATCTTTTTTGCGATAGAGCTGGAAAGCGCGCCCTTTTCCTGGCCAAACAGTTCACTTTCAATGAGTTCTTCCGGAATTGCAGCACAGTGAACATCAATTAGGGGATACTCTGCTCTGGAGCTGAGCTGGTGTATGGTGCGTGCAACCAGTTCCTTGCCGGTTCCATTCTCCCCTGTGATCAATATCCATGCCTCTGTCGGTGCTGAAACGGCGATCTGTTTTTTCAATGCGGCAATGGGGGGGCTGTTTCCGGTAATTGAGTTTTTTTCTAAAGTCTTTTTGCGCAGATATCTGTTTTCTTCCTCCAGCCGTCTGAAATTTAATGCGTTATTGATCGACACGATGACTTTGTCGATGGAGAGTGGTTTTTCGATTAAGTCGAATGCACCCAGTTTTGTGGCTTTTACAGCGGTTTCTATATTTCCGTGTCCGGATATGATGATGACCTGTATGTGCGGATTGTCCTTCTTTATCTCTTTTAATGTTTCAATACCATCGATACCCGGCATCCAAATATCGAGCAACACGAGATCCGGCGATTCGGTCTCAACGATCTTCAACGCCTCATACCCATTGGCGGCAGTTACGACCCCAAAGCCTTCATCTGAAAGGAGCCCACCTAAAGACTTAAGTATGGAAGGCTCGTCATCTACAATTAAAATAGAAGGAAACATATTTTAGCTCCTTGGTTGTTAATTACACCGGCAAATCGACAACAAATTTGGCGCCCTTGGGCTTGTTGTCCTGAACACGTATCATTCCGTTGTGATCCGTAACAATACTGCTTACGATGGTAAGTCCTAAACCCATTCCGGCTTTTTTCGTTGAAAAATATGGCTCAAAAAGGCGTGTCTTGTCGATATCGGAAATGCCCACCCCATCATCAGCAACTTCTAATCGAACGATTTTCAGAATTGGATCATGGGTGAGTATTATTAAAATATTGCCTTCAGTCCTTATGGAACCGATGGCATTATCGACAAGATTGATCATCGCCTGCTTTATTTGCTGCCGGTCAAGGTTAAGGCGGGGAATATCCTCTGTAATTTTGAAATTAAAATTGATATTCTGATGCCCCTCCTTGTATAATGCCAATGTCTCTTCAATGATGGGCGGTAAATCACAGGGCTTTGGATTTGCCGTGGGGAATCTTGCAAACGAAGAAAATTCGTCCACAAGATTCCGTATGAGTTCCACATGATCCGTAATGGTCTGCGTACACTCATCAAAAACCGGCTGTTTGATCTGATCCGAATACTTTCGTTTAAGGCGTTGGGCTGAAAGCGATATCGGGGTTAATGGATTCTTAACTTCGTGGGCAATCCTTCTTGCAACCTCGCGCCAGGCGGCCATACGCTGAGCCTTTTCAAGCTCCGTCAGATCATCAAACACCACCACGATCCCCATATGCTGTCCGATGTCGTCTTTAAGGGCGTTTATATGCATCAAAAAACTCATTGGACGTCCGTCTATGGTCAGCTTTAACGGCAATCTAACCGCATCATTTCGTGACGTTTTCAGCTGCTCGATAACTTCTTCAGCAAGATCCAGCATCTCTCCACCGAGAACTTTTTTATAACTTTTCTTGATAATATCTTCAGATTTGAGATTCAACATCTTTTCAGCCGATTTGTTAATTGTTGAAATGAAACCGCCGGCGTCCAGCGTTATAACACCGGCTGACACGTTCTTGAGTACGATCTCCATGTATTGCCGTCTTTTTTCAATCTCAACGTTCTGTTCTCGAAGCAGACGGGCAGAAAGCTCAAGTTGATCTCTGCCGATCCGCAAATCTTTGGTCATTTTGTTAAAAGAGTTGACAAGACTTCCGATTTCATCATCCGCCACCATCCCGATGCTGAAACTCAAATCTCCTTCGGCCACCTTACGGGTTCCTTCAGCAAGCTCCCTGATGGGTATGGTAATTGTTTTAGCAAGATAGAAGCCGAACCATACCGCACAAAATACCACCAGTAGCGCCACGATGGAGAGGGTTATGTAGTAAGTAATCTGAATCGGTTTTTTAAGAAGTTTTATTTGCTGGTATTCTTCAAAACCCCTTGAAATTGATGTCATGTTTTCTGCGAGGTCCGGTGGCATCAGACTGGATAGCGCCACAAAGGCCTTTGCATCCGCGAGCGTTACGCCAAAGGGGATGGTTCCGATGGTTCTGATTAGCTCACCGGAAGATATCCTTTCGGAAACGGTCCTGACACTATTCAGCGGTATATTTTTTTTGAGATTGTCGGGGGAAATCACAGAAAAGGGCTTATCTTCCAGTTCCGGGTCAAGGGCAAATGTAAGACGATCGGCATTCGCTGAATAAATTTCTACCGCATTAAAATTAAACTCACGCTGGACGATTTGTATATAGCGGAAAAGAAGTTTTCTGTTTTTTGGATCTAAAAGCTTCTTCGCTTCTATCTGATACGATATTTTTTCCATAAAGAAGCTGCTGGTCTCTTCAGCATGCCAATATAAACTTCGTCCCACACGCAATGAATTCTCAAGGGCCTGCTCTACAGGAACGTTAAACCAGAATTCGATGCTGGTGGTAATAAAATTTATGGAAAAGAAAAAAAGAACAGTGGTCGGCAACAGTGAAAGCGCGATAAAAGCCACCACAAGTCTCGTTCGAAGCTTTGCCCCCATAACCTTTCGTTTTCTGTCATAAAGCAGCTTTACCAGATTTCTGAAGACAAGAAAGATCAACAAAATGAGCAAGAGTAAATTAATGTTTATCAGAATAAACATCAGAATGGTATTGGAAACCGGGATACCGGCGCCAAAGTGCATGATCCTGTTTTCGGCAAAAGTGAGCAGCGCAATTACAGCAATGACTACAACACTGATAATGACTTCACGCTTTCGCCGTTTCCGCTCTTCTGCCGAGATATAAGATGCTGATTTTTTATATCTGTTGTCGCTCATAATAACCGGTTGTTTTAGAAGGTGAAATCTATGGTAAACCAGTCGGTTTCAAAATCCCAGAGAGAAACAAAAAAGAGGACATAATGCAAATAATAAGGAAGGGTTACTTTGCTGAGTTCGGCTTTGGCTTGTAATTGATACTGATTTCCTTTTTCAAGCTGTTCGAGAGAGACAACTTTGAGACCGTCAATTTCCGCCATCCATTTCTGGGCCTCATCGAAAGATCGTGTAACCCGCGGTCCACTTTTTTCCCACGTGCGTTTTATGGTAAATTCCTCTTTCAGGTTGTCGTATTTAATCATATTTGTGATCGTTATATCTGCTATCTTTTTGTCAAACCATAGATTTCGGACTCTATAAAGACTGACAAAGAATGAAAAGTTCGTTGGAACGCCACTCAAGACGGCCTTTTTCATTTTTTCTCTAAAGGCACCTTCAACCTTCAGATAAACAAGAAGGTCGTCCTGTGTATTTGTGACGATTATATCTGTCAACCTGGCATCTTGGGCAAAGGCCAAATTCTGAACAAAAAAGACGATGGCGAGGAGCAGTGCGAGTGTTTTTCGATTCATGAATGACATGGTTACAATTTTGTTTTTCGATGCGTAACAGATATCGGAGTGGTCATTAATATTGACCGATCAATACCCGGTAAAGTGGCATGCCGAATCAAGCTTTAACCCGACTCAGATTTTTCCCCAAACATATGAGTCTCAATGCCTCGGATTAAAGAGCGAAATTTTAGCAATTATCTCCAAAGGATACTAAAATGAATTAATAGCGGATACCTTCTTAAATGGCAAGTGATTTTGATTGAACGGAAGGCAATTCGTTTAGATCGTTGATTATAAGGGTTTCCCATGATTCTTTTTGGGCAAAGAATTTTTTAAGAAAAGCATGGTTGAAGGCATGGCCGGATTTGCTGGCGACCACATGACCTAAAATAGGCATGCCCAGAAGTGAAAAATCACCGATGCAATCGAGGATTTTATGTCTCACAAACTCATCCTTATATCGCAAGCCCTCATCATTGAGCACATCCTCATTGTCAATGGCGATCACATTTTCCAGGGAAACGCCACGGGCCAGACCGTGACGTTTTAGATATTCGTATTCATGTACAAAGCCAAAAGTTCTGGCTCGACTTATTTCATGCTCAAAAACATGATCCGACATGTCCACAGAATAGGACTGCTTTTTTATTAGGCGGTGATCATATTCGATGGTACAGGTTATCTTATAACTCGGATGTGGATATATGCCGACCATTTTTCCGTCTTTTTTAATCTCGATCGGCTCTTTGACCACAAAAAAACATTTTGGCGCGTCTTGATCCTCTACCCCTGCTGATTTTATCAATGAAGTAAAAGGACCGGCGCTACCGTCCATTATCGGCATCTCATACGCATCGATCTCCACCAGGGCATTGTCGATGGAAAGGCCGGCAAAACTGGCCATAAGATGCTCTATTGTTGAAATAATAAAGCCCTCATACCCGATAACAGTTGCCAGGCTTGTATCCACAACCATATTAAAATGTGCGGATATGCC
>Ga0307378_10004606_pt1 | contig 19580 bp, 17 predicted proteins | sample UN1MG_FD_202238 | JGI IMG/M metagenome (GOLD analysis project Ga0307378, IMG submission 202238) | Soil microbial communities from Risofladan, Vaasa, Finland - UN-1 | ecosystem: Environmental > Terrestrial > Soil > Coastal area > Acid sulfate soil | place: Finland: Risofladan, Vaasa | collected... | reverse complement strand
GGTTCTTTCCGGTAGGTGGCGTTAAATGCCCACGGCATGAAGAACATGCCGTGGCTGCCAACTTGCGGTGGAAGTCTGCTGCGGCTGGGATTGGGGATTCAGCAAAAGCCGTCCGTCGCCTGACGGACCTCGAGGTCCGTCGCCTGACGGATTAGCAGACAACGCCGCGCTGCTTTCCCTCCTTTCAGGAGCAATGCGCCGCCTGCTCGTGCTATCGAAGGTTGAGAACCAACATCACCACGCTCGCCCCAGCAACGATCAAGACAAAGCCCGTCTGAATCCACACCACCAACAGAGGTCGTTGTGCGCTCTCCCATCCCTCCACGGGGCGCGGACCCGCCGCCACAACAGTCAACAGCTTAAAGAGGGCCACACAGATAGGCGCCAGGCTGGCCAGAAGGAATCCAGGAGCAAGTTCCCGGGAATGAACGAACAGAAACTCCACGAGGATATCGCTGCCCTGAGCAATCGTGGTCGTCACCATCATGCGAAGGGCCCACACGCTGAGGATGATGCACCCGGTTATTATAGAGAGCAGGGCGCCTGAGTCGGCGTGCGGCGCCTCCGGAAGTCGCCACTTCAGCGTCTTGATGGCCTCGGCGAGCAGAAAGAAACTGAGCATAAACAATATGAACGACAAGAGTAGTGTGAGTTGGTCGGACAAAGACCCTGTTGAGGTGTGGCCGGCTTCGGCCAGAATCATTCCGGCGCTTGCCATCATTTCTTCCTCCTGCCGTTGTGCTCTTGATTGACGTTTTTCAAGTGTCCCTTCATGTCCTTATTCGCATCCCGCGGGCCCGTGCTGCCGTGGACGCTGGCCTGCTCTCCTGCAAAGCAGAGACCGGCGGTACGCCGTGCGCGCCGCGTCTCTTCCCCCGGTTCATCTGAACGGACATGCGGAGAACCAGGCGGACCCGATCGTTCTTCCACTCTCTCTTCAACGTGACGAAGCTCGAGGGCTTCGCTTCGATCCTCTGTGCTTGCGCGCTGACAAACAGCAGGTAGCGAAGAGTCTCGCTTGTCAGAGACTCTGCGGCCTGTTCGTGGGCGAGGGAAGTATCATCCGCGGTCCTGTGGAGAAAGAACCGTCCGTCAGATGACGGATTCGAAAAGACCGAACTCTGCGCTATGCCTTCTCTCGAGGGTAGGCGCCCGCCTACTTCTTTCGGCCTCGGGCCGGCCCCAGCATCTCGATGACCGAATCGACGATGGCGATTTCCACCCGCCGATTGGCGGCGCGAGCCGCCGGGGCGGTTCCGGGCGCCCGGGGACTGGATTTGCCGAAGCCTTTGGTGGAGATAATCTCCGGATCGACGCCGGCCTCGACCAGGTAATTGCGCACCGACTGGGCGCGCCGCTGCGACAGCCTCAGGTTGTATTCCTCCGTCCCGATGTCGTCGGTGTGCCCGAAGACGTCGATCCGATAGCCTCTTGAGGTCAGGAGCACGCCGGCGATTCGGCTGAGCAGTTCGCGATTCTCGGGGCGCAAGGTCGCTTTGTCGAAGTCGAAACGCAGGGTGTCCTCGCCCAGGTTCATCACCAGGCCCAGCGCCGTGCGGCGGGTTTCGGCAATCTGGCTGAGGGCTTTCTGCATGCGGTCGAGTTCCGCCTCGCGCTCCTTTCGCACGCGTTCGACTTCCTCGCGCGCCACCTGCGCTTCTTGCCTGGCGCTCTCGGCAATCCTTTCGAATTCCGCGCGGGCGCGCTCCGCCAATTCCCTCGCGTGCGCCGCCTGGAGGGCGTTCTCTTCCGCCTGCGAGGCTCGAATCAGCGCCTCCTCCGAGCGCTCGGAAACAGCCTCAACTTTCTTGACGGATTCTTCCGCCTGCCGGCTGAACCGGTCAACCCGCTGCTCCAGGTGCCTGATGCGGAGGGATCCGTAGATAGCGAGAGCCAATACCGCCACACCGAGCAGAATCAGCAAGAGAGCCTGGCGGGAAAGCCGCCGGCTCGCGCCCTTTTCTTCCGGCGCGGTAGGTTGAATTTCGTTTTCAGGAATCATCAGCAAACCCTTCCATCATTATCGCACACTCGACGCGCAGCCTAGGCCTTCCGGCCGTCTCATTGAAACGCCTTCGGGGGTTTCTCCTCCACCCGCCGCCGAGTGAAAATTGTGCTGAGTTCAGGTATCCTATCTTTGCGCAGGAGTTGCGCAAGCTTGTTCGCGATCCAGTTGAGCACCTGGCTTTGGACCCCGGCCTCGAGGGCCGGCGTTGTGGCTTCGCGGCTGGTCGCGGTGATAGCGACCACCGCTGCGATCACTCTCCTCGGCACCCGCATAACCCACATCAATGCAACAACCATCGGGTTTGCCTATTTGGTCGGCGTCCTGGTGGTTGCCACGCGCTGGGGCTTCGCTGAGGCACTGCTATCCTCGTTCCTCGCCGTGCTTTGTTTCAATTTTTTCTTTCTGCCTCCGGTGGGCACATTCAACATTGTCCATCCGCAGAATTGGGTGGCTTTGTTCGCGTTCCTGGCCACCTCGGTCATCGCCAGCCAGCTTTCCGCGCGTGCCAAGCAACGGACGCAGGAGGCCCTGGACCGTCAGAAGGAGATGGAGAGGCTCTATGCTCTGAGCCGGGCCATCCTTCTGGCGGACGCCAGCGACTCGCCCGCCAAACGGATTGCAGACCGGATTCGGGAGATTTTCGATTTTCCCGCCTTGGCACTCTACGATTGCACGACGGGGCAGATCCACCGATCGGGGCCTGTGGACCTCCCCGACATCGATGACACGCTGCGCAGGGTGAGCGAACAGGAAAAGAGGATCAGCGACAGCGCTCGCAACCTGACGGTGATACCGATCCATCTCTCCGGCCGGCCGATTGGAAGCCTCGCCATCAGTGGCGTCACGTTGTCGGACCCGGCCCTGCAGGCTCTCTCCAACCTGGTGGCGGTTACCTTGGAGAAGGTGCGTGGGCAGGAGGCGGCCAACCGGGCGGAAGCGGCCCGGCAGAGCCAGGAGCTGAAGTCCACGCTGCTGGATGCCCTCGCCCACGAATTCAAGACGCCACTGACCGCCATTAAGGCGGCTACAACGGAGTTGCTGTCGTCCCCGGTCGCCGGGGCGGAGGAGCAGCGCGAGCTGATAACCATCGTGGATGAGGAGGCCGACCGCCTGGGGCGGCTGGTGACCGAGGCCATTCAGATGGCGCGCATCGAAGCGGGCAAGATCCAATTGAAGACCGGGCTCTATTCCGTCGAGGCGTTGATCTCTCCGGCCCTTCAGCAGATGAATTCCATGACCGAAGGAAGAACGGTGAGCGTGAATATCTCCGGTGATTTGCCGTTGATCGCGGCGGACCAGGAGCTGATGCGAATGGCCCTCCATCAGCTCCTGGATAACGCCCTGAAGTATTCGCCGCCCGGCTCCCCGATTGCTGTCACCGCAGAGAAAGCGCAGCTCCACGTCATCATCAGCGTCAGCGACCAGGGACCGGGTATCCGAGCACAGGAGCGGTCGCGGATCTTCGAAAAATTCTACCGGAGCCCCGGCACTCCCCAGAATGTTACGGGCGCGGGGATGGGGCTCGCCATCGCCCTGGAAATCGCGCGTGCCCACGGGGGGAACATCCAGGTCGAGAACAACCCGGCGGGTGGAGCGAAGTTCTCCATCGCCATCCCCGTCGGCGAAGAAGAAGGGACGACGTGAGCGCAGGACGCATCCTGGTGGTGGACGACGAACCGCAAATCCGGCGGGTCATGCGGACCAGCCTGGTCACCCGCGGCTATGAAGCCGCCGAGGCGCGCAGCGGCGAGGAGGCTCTGGAGAAGACACGAGCCGGCAGATACGATCTGGTGCTGCTGGACATCAACATGCCCGGGATGGGGGGTCTGGAGGCCTGCCGGGCCATCCGCTCCGGCTCGGATGTGGCGATCATCATGCTCACGGTGCGAAACGCTGAAGAAGATAAAGTCGAGGCGCTGGACGCCGGGGCCGATGACTACGTCACCAAGCCTTTCGGCACGCCAGAACTGCTGGCGCGCATTCGCGCCGCGCTGCGCCGGGCGCCCGTGCCTTCTGATGCCGGGCCTCAACGAATCCATCTGGAAGAGACGGAAATCGACTTCCCATCCCGGCGCGTCTCCGTTCGCGGGCGCCAGACCCGTCTGACGCCCAAGGAGTTTGACCTGCTGCGCTTTCTGGTGACGCACCCCAACAAGACCATTCCCCACCGCGAACTGCTCCAGGCGGTCTGGGGTCCGGAATACGGTGAAGAGCTGGAGTACCTGAGGGTGTTCATCAACCAGTTGCGCAAGAAAATCGAACCGAATCCCGCCAAACCCAAATACTTACTCACCGATCCCTGGGTGGGCTACCGATTCGCTCTGCCCAAGCAGGACTAACAGTTTCCTTATGCTTTCCTTATGCCTTCTTTACGGGTATGCGCTTACCGTTATGCTGGATAGTACCCATGCCCGGAAGCCTACCTTCTGAAAGTGCGTTGCTGACCCAAAACACACGGACGGGTGGTTCAGAAGATCCGCCGCCCGGCAAAAGCGAAGACCACCCGCTAAGGGTAAACGTCGTTTTTACAACCCAGGCGGGGACTCTTGCGGCCCTCAGGACGGTTTCGCGGTTGGGCGCGCACCTCGGCGTTCATCCGAGGGTCCTCATCCTGTACGCCGTGCCCTTCACATTGCCGCTGGAAGATCGGGCGGTACCCGAGGGATTTCTGGAAGCCCGAGTTCGCGCTCTGAGGCGCGGGTCTCCAACCGAGATCTCGGCGCGGACCTATCTCTGCCGGGACCCGCAATGGAGTCTCCGCCAGATGCTGCAACCGCATTCATTAATCATCATGGGAGGCAGGATGGGCTGGTGGCCCACCAGGGAGCAACGGCTGGCAAGAGCGCTGGTGAAAGACGGCCACGAGGTGATTTTCGTGGGGGTGGGCTGACCAGGGAAGGAGGAAGTTGGACTCCGGAAGGCCTGAGATTGCCGGTGAAGGCGCTTCGCAGCACCGGGCTATCGCAGGTTCTCTAGCCACCCGTTGAGTCCGCACACAATGGGAAACAACTCCGCCGCGTCGAACGCACCGCCACGCCGCCCGCCCCGGGTCCTTGTGGCCACCACCGCCATGCTCGCCTTCATTTCGTTCTGGCGCGCCTCCGCCATCGTCCTTAATGACATGGGTTCGTCGGCATTCTACGCCGGCGCCATCGCCGAACACTTCATTGGGAAAGCCGCCCCGTGGTTCATTCTGGGAATCATGCTGCTCGCCTATGCGGTGCGGGCGGTTTACATCGAGAGCTGCAGCATGTTCGTGCGCGGCGGCGTGTACCGCGTGGTCAAAGAGGCCATGGGCGGGACATTGGCCAAGTTCTCGGTCTCCGCCCTGATGTTCGATTACATCCTGACCGGACCCATCAGCGGCGTGTCGGCGGGCCTGTATCTGGCGGGTCTCTTGAACGAGCTCCTGAGATACGTGCACTCCGGTTTCGTCCTGCCAATGAACGCCACGGCGGCGCTCTTCGCAGTGCTGGTAACGATTTACTTCTGGTGGCAAAACATCAAGGGCATCCCCGAATCCAGCGAGAAAGCCCTGCGCATCATGTACGTGACCACGGTGATGGTCGTCATCATGGTCGGGTGGTGCGGTTATACGATTTGGGTACGGGGGGCCCATCTTCCCCCCTGGCCGAGCCCCTCAAACCTCATCTATTCCGAGGATGCGCTGGGGTGGCTCCGCTACACCAATTGGCCGCAGACCGTCGGACTCATCGGCATTCTGATCGGCCTGGGCCACTCCGTACTCGCCATGAGCGGCGAAGAAACCATGGCGCAGGTTTACCGCGAGATCGAACACCCCAAACTGCGCAACCTGGAAAAAGCGGGATTCGTCATTTTTCTGTACAGCCTGATCTTCACGGCCGGTGTGGCGTTCTTCGCCGTCATGATCATCCCCGACGAGACGCGCCAGAGCTTTTTTGACAATCCCATCGGCGGGCTGGCAATGTATTTGGTCGGTCCCGTTTCTCTCCGGCTGGCGTTCCGCGCCTTCGTCGTGGTGGTCGGCGTCTTAATGCTCGCCGGAGCGGTCAACACCGCCATCGTCGGCTCCAACGGAGTCCTGAACCGCATCTCCGAGGACGGGATTCTCCCCACATGGTTTCGCCACCCGCACCGGCGGTTCGGGACTTCCCATCGCATCCTCAACCTCGTCGCTACCCTCCAGATCCTCACCATCATCCTGAGCCGGGGAAACATCATTTTGCTCGGCGAGGCATACGCCTTCGGGGTGATGTGAAGCTTCGCTATGAAGGGGCTGGCCGTGATGGTCCTCCGGTACACTCGGCCCGGCGAGCGGGAATTTCGCGTCCCGTTGAATCTGACTGTCGGCACATTGAAGGTTCCTCTGGGTTTGGGCCTCATCACCCTGACGCTGATCGCTCTGTGTGTCGTGAATCTTTTCACCAAGCAGGTCGCCACGATTTCAGGAATCGGGTTCACGCTGATCTTCTTCGCCATCTTCACCGCCTCGGAGAGGGTTACGCGGAAGAGCAGCGCGCCCCACGCCGAACTCGACCAGTTCAATCTGGAGCCCGGCGAAGACCTCACTCCGCAGACCCTCGGGGTACGGCCGGGGAACATGCTGGTCATGGTCCGCGACTACAATACGCTCTACAATCTCTCGGCCGTCCTCGACAGGGCCAATACCCACCAGCAAGACGTGGTGGTGCTCCACATCCGTCTGCTGGCGCGTGCCGCCTCGGGCGAGCACGAACTGGCGCCCGAACAACTCTTCAGCTTCAAGGAGCAGGAGCTCTTTACGCGCGCCCTGGGTGTGGCGGAAAAGAAGGGGAAGACCATCCACCTGGCCGTCGCGCCGGCGACCGAAAAATGGGACGGCGTCCTGCGCGCCGCCCAGAGCCTGCAATCGTCAACGATTGCTCTGGGCCTTTCCCCCTGGCGCCCGGTTACCGAGGAGGCCCGAATTTCCGGCCTGGCTTGGGAGCGCCTCCCCGATCCGAAACCGCAATTGACCCTCGAAATCTATTCGCCGAACGGCCAGGAACACATCTGCTATCTGGGTCCGCATGCGCCGCGCCTCACACCGACGGGAATCAACCTCCTGCATAGCATCTGGCTGGAACTCAGTAATGAAGTGGCTCCGGAAGAGCTCCACCATCACGATGTCGTCCACTTCGCGCTGGACGAACTCCAAGAACACATCAAAGATGGGAAGCGCGAGGAAGTCCTGGAAAGTCTTCGCGAACACCTCCAAGAAATCACCCAGCGGCGCCTTCCCCACACCTAGGGCCGCTCCAGCTTCATGGTCCCGCTCTGGGGGATCGCATCCCGGGAGCCCTGGCCTTGTTTGGGAAATCCAGCGCTTTGAATCTGCGCCCGGAATGTGCATAATGGCGCGTTCGGCGCCGCGGGGGACAGGGGCGCGGCACCTCAGGGCACAAGCGGAAAAATAATGGAAGTGAAACCCGAAAATACGATGGGCGGGCGCATCGCCTCCATCGACGCGCTGCGCGGCTTCGACATGTTCTGGATTTCGGGAGGCGAAGGGATCATCCACAGCCTCTACCGCGTTTTCCAGAACCCGGTGACAGGAGCGCTCGACCGCCAGTTCCACCACGTCCGGTGGGAAGGATTTCACTTCTACGATCTGATTTTCCCCCTCTTCCTCTTCGTTGTAGGCGTGGTGCTGCCGTTTTCGCTGACGCGACGGCTGGAGCGCGGAGCGAACCGCGGCGAGCTCTACCGGCACCTCGTGCGAAGGCTGCTTCTCCTGCTCGTGCTGGGGCTGGTCTACGAAGGCCTGCTGGATTTCAATTTCCACGACCTTCGCATTGCCGGTGTGCTGCAGCGGATCGCCATCTGCTACTTCATCGCGGCACTAATCGTGATGAACACAAGCATCCGCAATCAAGCCATCACGGCGGGCGCCATCTTGGTGGGTTACTGGATCATATTACTGGTCATTCCCGTGCCGGGGGTGGGAGCCGGTGTGCTGACGCCGGAAGGAAACCTGGCGGGATTTCTCGACCGGCGCCTGCTTCCGGGGCCGTTCTGTTGCTACCATTACGGCGACAACGAGGGCGTCCTCTCCACGATTCCCGCCGTGGCTACGACGCTGCTGGGCGTGCTGGCCGGACACTGGCTGCGCTCGAACCAATCGCCGGCACGCAAAACACGCGGACTGGCGCTGGCCGGCATTGCCTGCCTGATTGCGGGGCTCGTGTGGGGCCTGGCGTTCCCCATCATCAAGAACCTGTGGACGAGCTCCTATGTCCTTTTCGCCGGCGGCTGGAGTCTGCTCCTGCTGGCCGGATTCTATTGGGTGATCGACGTGCGCGGCTATAGGCGCTGGGCGTACTTTTTCACCGTCATCGGCCTGAACGCCATCACGATTTATGTCGCGTGGCGTCTGTTCAACTTCCGTACCGTCACCGAAATTTTCGTTCACGGCTTCATCGACTATCTCGGGCCTTTCAAACCCCTCTTCTGGTCGCTGAGCGTTGCCGCCACGACCTGGCTCTTCCTTTGGTTCCTGCATCGGCAGAAGATCTATCTCAAGGTGTGACCGCTCCGAGGATACCGGTCGTTCTCGGCCGCATCCGGACACAAGCCTCGTCTCGCCCTCAGTTGAATCCCGGCGGCGTTCAAGCAGGATTTTTGCGGCGAGTTTCAGGCAATGGAGGATTTCGATGAGAAGCTTCTTGCGGCTTGCGCTGCCCGCTCTTCTGCTTGGAGTCTCGTTGGCTAAGGTGACGCTTCAGGTGACATGGGGGAACTATCTGCTCAGCGCTCCCATTGAAATGACGCTGGCCAAATAGGCGGGGCTGACGGCTACGTCTGCGTCGCCGAGCGAATCCTTGCCGTGACTTCCACTACCAAGCCGAAAGCTGCGGTGGTAGATTTCAAGCTGCAATTCAAACGACTGAGAAGCTCTCTTCCACAAGCTAAGGAAAGGCGCCGATGGAGCTTCAGAAGACGCCGTGGAGGCGTGCAGGCATTACGGTGCTGCTTGCGTTGGCGCTACCCGCGCAGTTCGCCCGCGCTCAGGAAGCAAGTTGGAATCAATCCACCGACGCCGGGATGAAGGCATACCGGGAAGGACGCTACGCTGAGGCTGAGCAGTATTTCGAAGCTGCACTTCAACTGGCGGAACGTTCCGCGCCGGAGGGCCAGACCCTGGCCACCGCCCTCAACAACCTGGCGGAGCTCTATAACGCTCAGGGCAGGTACCAACAGGCCGAAGCACTCTTCAGGCGCTCGCTGGCCCTCCGCGAGAGAATACTGGGCCCCGACCACCCCGACGTGGGGGCCACCTTGAACAACCTGGCAGGGGTCTACCGGGCGCAAGGCGAGTACGCCCAGGCGGAGACGCTCTACCGGCGCTCGATGACCCTCTTGGAGAGGTCTCTCGGGCCCGACCATCCCGGCGTCGCCGCCAGCCTGACCAACCTGGGTTTAGTCTACCGCGAGCAGGCACGGTACGCGGAGGCCGAATCGCTCTACCAGCGGGCGCTGGCGATCTTCAGGAAATCCCGCGAACCGGACAATCCCGACGTCGCCCTCAGCCTGCACAACCTGGCGGAACTCTTTCGAGCCCAGGGCAAGTACGCTCGGGCGGAGCCGCTTTACAAGCAGTCGCTGTCAACTTTCGAGAAGGCCCTGGGACCGGAGCACCCCAACGTCGCCCTCAACCTCAACAACCTGGCAGAACTCTTCAAGGCCCAGAAAAGGTTTACCGAGGCTGAACCCCTCTACCTGAGGTCACTCGAGATTCTCAAGAAGGTTTACGGGCCGGAGCATCCCAGCGTGGCACTGAACCTGAACAGCTTGGCGACCCTTTATCACGCGCTGGGAATGTATACGACCGCTGAGTCGCTCTACGAACGCGCAATCTCCATTTGGGAGAAAGCACTTGGACCGGACCACCCCTCGGTGGCCACGGGCCTCAGCAACCTAGCCGCGCTCTACCGACGGCTGGGCAAATACGCCGAGGCCGAGCCCCTTTACATGCGGGCGCTCAAGATCCATGAGAAGGCGCTGGGGCCGGACCATCCCGACGTGGCCATGGATCTCAATAACATCGCCCTGCTTTACGCTACGGAAGGAAAATACGCCGAAGCTGAGCCCTTCTACCAACGGTCACTGAGCATCCAGGAAAGGGCTCTGGGGCCGAACCACCCGGTGCTGGCCACGACGCTCGAAAACTATGCGTACTTGCTGCGCAAGACGAAGCGCAAGGCCGAGGCCAAAAGGATCACCGCGCGTGTCAAGGCCATCCGCGCTCGACACCGCAAGCTGAATCCGGGTTCTTGACTGGATGCTGAAAAAGGCAACCAACGATGTCATCCTGAGCGCAGCGGAGAGTCCACCCGCTGTGTTTTCAAAACACGAACGAGATGCTTCGCTCGGCACGACAGACACACGGTTTTGAGCACCCCGTTATAAGCAAGATGCCTCCGGACAAGCCGCGTCAGTTGATGTCCCACTAGCGCTGGCGGCACGAGAGGGTCCCACTGTTCTTGACTTTACATCTGGGCGGCGTAGCATGGCTGCGGGTGAGCACGCACTTGGGGCGCTCAAACGAAGCTGATAGTCGGGTGGTGCGTCCCCCGCGGTGCCGGCGATGAATCATCCTTCATCGGCGCCGGGGACAGAACACTGGCGAACCTCTCATGAGAATCGCAATTTCGGTTTCGCGGAAAGAAAAAGGCAAGGGCAGCAAGTCCCCCTACTTTCAGGCGCTGGTGGAGGCGGGCGCGCCGCCGGAGGAACTCTCACTGATCGCCGCGGGCGACCCGGCGCGCGCCCAAGACTTTGACGGCATCCTCTTCGCCGGCGGTGGGGACGTGGACCCGAGCTTCTACGGAGAACAGACAAAACACGAGAGCCTCCACACCGACCGCGCGCGGGACGAGTTTGAGCTGGCGCTGCTCGACGAGGTCCTCGCGGCTCGCTTGCCCATCCTCGGCATCTGTCGCGGAATTCAAATGATCAACGTGAAGTTCGGCGGAACGCTCTACCAGGACCTGAAGGGCGATACGACGATCGAGCAGGAGCACAAACAGCAGGGCGACCGCGCCAACCCCACGCACTCCGTCACGCTCACCGATCCCGAATCGCGCCTGGCTGGGGCCTTTCAGGGAAGCTGCCGGGTGAACAGCCTGCACCACCAGGCGATCAAGCGGCTGGGGCGAGGGCTCAAAGTCACGGCGCACTCCGAGGATGGCTTGGTCGAGGCCGTGGAAGCCGCGGACGATTATCCCTTCCTGCTCGCCGTGCAGTGGCATCCCGAGGAAATGGCGAGTGTGCCGGAACAGCGGACCATCCTCCAGCAATTCCTCGCTCAGTGTCGAAACGCCGCGGCGCGCCGGGGAGCTTGAGCGGACGCGCTTGTGCGCCTATCCTTCACAGGATGCATCGCCAACTTCCGGATTACCTGCGGCCGGGACTCAAGGTGGTCTTTGTGGGCATCAATCCCGGTGAGTGGGCGGCACGGCTGGGACACTATTACGCGAATCCAAGAAACATATTCTGGGACTGTGTCTTTGAATCCCACCTGACTAGTATAAGACTGGAGCCCGAAGACGATTGGAGAGTCCTTGAGTTTGGTCTCGGGCTGACAGATCGCGTCAAGCGGTGGACTAAATCCGCGAATGAACTGCGAGCAAACGATTTTCGGCACGGAGCAGAGGAACTGCATAGCAGGCTTGAAGGGCAGTGGCCCCGCCTTCTGGCTTTCAACGGAAATAGGGGGCTCAAGTGGACTCTAGGATATGAGCCGAGTTTCGGCCCGCAGAGAGAGCGATTCGGTGAGTCGGAGGTTTTCGTGCTGCCGTCGACGAGCGGGCGGAACGGCAGCTTGACGCGCGCCGCAAAACTCCGCTATTTCCGGCGGCTCGCGAAGTGGGTGAACCATTATGTCCGATGAACCCGTGGTGCTTTCACAGGACGGCGCGGTAGCCACTCTACTCCTGAATCGGCCAGAGCGGCTCAACGCCTTCGACGAGAGCCTGTGCGAAGGCTTGAACCGAGGCCTCGAAACCGTGGCGCGTGAGCCTTCCGTACGCGTCGTGGTCATCACCGGCGCAGGAAGGGGCTTCTGCGCGGGGGGCGACATCCACAAGATGGCGGAGCTGAAGAAGACTCACCACTCCGCCACGTTCCGCGATTTCCTCGAAGCAGGACACGAACTGGTCAGGAAAATCCGCCGCCTTCCCAAACCCGTGCTGGCCTCGGTGAACGGTGCGGCGGCCGGCGAGGGGATGAATCTGGCGCTCGCCTGCGACCTGCGCATCGCCTCGGACCACGCAACGTTCTTGCAGGCGTTCGTTAAGATCGGTCTTCACCCGGACTGGGGCGGCACGTTCTTTCTCCCGCGCCTGATCGCAACAGGGCGTGCCATGGAGATGTTTTTTCTCGGCGAACCCATTGATGCCCGGGAGGCGCTTCGGCTGGGTCTGGTGAATTCAGTCGTCCCTCACGACGAACTGAACGCCGAGGCCCGCAAGCTTGCCGAGCGCCTGGCGGCGGCTCCGCCCTTGCCCCTGGCCTTGGTGAAGAAGGCGCTCTACGAACGCCTGGAGACGCAGCTCGATATCCTCATGGAATATGAGGTCCAAGCACAGATGAAGTGTTTCGATTCCGAGGACTTTAACGAAGGCCTGCGGGCTTTTCTGGAGAAGCGGAAACCTCATTTCAGGGGCACCTAGCAGGTGGTTTCCCCTCGGCTGCCACGCAGCGGCGAAGAAAGTAGCCGGAAATAGTTGGAACGGCACTAGCCAAACACCGGAACCTCGGGCTATGCTAAATCCGTCAGCGGGGATTTGTCAGAGCCCTGACGGGGACAGGCCGGAGGCATTCTTCGGTAGACACCTATGCGACCCAAAATCGAATTCATTCAGGGCGACATTACGAACATGGCGGTAGACGCCATCGTGGACCCAGCCAACACCGACCTCACCCTCGGGACAGGAGTGGCGGGCGCTATGCGGAGAAAAGGCGGCCGAGCCGTCGAGGAAGGCTGCGAGAGAATCGGCCCAATCCGCCTGGGCGAGACCGCCGTGACCACGGGCGGGAATTTGAAGGCGTTCTACGTCATCCACGCGGCGAGCATGCGGCCGAGCGGGAAGGCCACAGCGGAATCCCTGCGCCTCGCCACTCGTAACAGCCTGTTGCGCGCCGAAGAAAAGACTTTCAAGAGCATCGCCTTTCCGGCCATCGGCACGGGCGTGGCGGGATTTCCCATTGAGGAGTGCGCGCGCATCATGCTCAAGGAAGTGTTGGAACACATCAAGTCGCGTTCCAGCCTCGAGACCATCACCTTCGTGCTCTTCGATGAACCGGCGTTGAAGGCATTTGAGGATGCCTACAAGGAGTTGACCGCGTCCGCCGCTGCGGAAGCAGGCTGAAGGTCTCGCATCTCTCTCACGTCTGCGGTTCATAACCTTGCCTGAGACACCCATCAAAACCTTGCTTGTCGAAATGCTTCGCCGCTCGGGGCCCATGACCTTCGCGCAATACATGGCGCTGTGTCTTTATCATCCCGAGCACGGATACTACACGCGAGGCGGGGAGCGAACAGGGGTGCGCGGCGACTATTTCACCAGCCCCGACCTCCATCCCATTTTCGCGCGCTTGCTGGCACGCCAGGCGGCGGAGATGTGGGAGATTCTCGACCGGCCCACGCCCTTCACCTGGGTCGAGATGGGACCGGGACGGGGCTGGTTCGCGCGCGACTTCCTGGGTGGTGCGAGGGAGGCGCTCCCCGACTTCTTCGCCTCGCTGCACTATTTTGCCCTCGAGCCCTCAGCGCTCGACCAAGCGCGCTTGCGCGAGCGTTTGAGCGAGGACGGGCTCGGCGACAGAGTTCGGGTCTTTTCGAACCTGGAGGAAATCGAGCCCATCACGGGATGCTTCTTTTCGAACGAACTCGTGGATGCTTTCCCGGTCTCCGTGGTCACGCGCGCCCGCGGCCGGCTCAAAGAAATCTATGTGACCCTGGAAGGCAACGCTCTCGCCGAGAAACTTGGCCCGATCAGCAACCCGGCGATCGCGGGCGCCGTGGCCCGTTACGCCAATCGGCTCGAGGAGGGCCACCGCGTGGAAGTAGGCCTTGCGGCGGTGCGGTGGATGCGCTCCGTGGCGGAGAAGCTGGCTCGCGGGTTCGTCGTCACCATCGATTACGGCAACCTCGCCGAGCGGCTCTACACCCCGGACCGGCCGCAAGGGACCTTGATGGCCTACCGCCGGCATCTTGCCTCCGAGGATTACTACGCCGCCTCGGGCGAGCAGGACCTTACGGCGCACGTCAATTTCAGCGCCTTGATTGACGCCGGCAAAGAAGCGGGGCTGGATTTCACCGGGTTCACGACCCAGGAGAAACTGCTGATGGCGTTGGGAGAGGAGAACGCCTTCGCCGACCTGTACGACCCGGGTCAGAGCGAAGTCGAAAAACTGCAGGCACGATTGAAGCTCAAGCGGCTGATTCACCCGGAGGGAATGGGCGGGATCTTCAAAGTCCTCGTTCAGCACCGCGGCGCCGGTGCACCACAACTTACCGGCCTGAAATTCTCATAAACCTGGAGATGGGGGGGCGAATTACTTTCCTGCCCGGATGGATTCCTCCGCGTAGGGTTTCTGGACGTACTGGTTGGCCAGGTCCAGCGCTCCCTGCGTGTTGTCGTTGGTCTGCAGAGCGCGCTGATACTCACGCAGGGCGCGGTCGCGCTGGCCGGTGGCATCGAAAATCTTGCCCAGGGTGAGGTAGCTCCAGACCTCCACCCACTTCGGTTGCAGATCGCCGTCCAGCGCCGTGCGCAGCGACTCGGCGGCGGCGCTGTAATTCCGGAGTTTGAACAGGACTTCGCCAATGCGATAGTGGGCGAGTGAGCTGTTCGAGTTGATTTCGAGAACCCTCTGGTACTGTTTGATGGCTTCCAGCAGGGCCTGCTGCTGCACCAGCTGGTCGGCGCGCGCCAACTCGACGGCGGTCCGGATGCTATCGTCGTACTTCAGAATGCGGCTGGCGGGATCCACCACCACGCGCTCCGGGCGCGTGGGGGTGGTAACGGTGAAGTCGGCCGTCGTCCCGACCATCTCCACGCGGTCGTTCACGGGCTTCCGTCCTTCCGAATAGACGCGAATCTCCACCGGCATGCGGAAGATGTCCAAATCCTGCTGGACCTTTCCGATCACCTGGTAATCCTTTCCCACGCGATACACGGCCCACGACCGCTTGAACTGCGGGACGCCCGTGGAGCTCACCCACTGGGCAAAGAAGTAAGTCAGTTCCTGCTTGCTGACCTTTTCCGCCACTTGCTCGAACTGGTCGGTGGAGATCGATTTCCAGGCGTAATCGTGCGCCACGGTGCGGAGCGTGTCGAGGAAAAGGGCGTCGCCCACCACCCAGCGCAGCATGTGAAAGACCATGGCCCCTTTTTGGAAGACGATGGACTGGTATTCAGGAGTGTATTCCTGCAGGCGGCCCGCCTGGGCGATGGGGGCAACATCCTCGTGAGTGAGCGCGCCGATCTGAACGTCGCGCATCACGTCTTCGAAAGCCGCCTCACCGGAATCATCCTCGACGTACATGGCCGCCGCGTAGGTGGCCAACCCTTCATCAAGAAAGGCATCGTCGGGCGAAGCGGGGTTGACGAGGACGCGCCACCACTGGTGCGAGATCTCGTGGGCGAGGAGGCGTGAGTTGACGCTGGTGGTCAAGGCGCGCGAGGCGAGCGCCACCACGCCGGGGGCGCTGTAGCCTCCCACGGTCCCGTCGTCGATTTCGACGATTGCCAAATGACCTTCCGGGAGCGGGCCGAACTTCCCGGAGAAGAATTCCAAGATGCGAGCGGCAGTGTCGCCGTAGCGCGCCGCCAGGTCCTCGTGCCCGGGCTTCAGAAAGAGGGCAATGTTAGCGCCCACCGCCGTGCCCGGCCGCGCGACGTACTTCCCCGCCAGCACGGTGCCGGGGAACGACGGTTGGCTGTAGTCGAAAGCGTAGGTCACCTTCCCGGCCTGGCGAACCAGAGCAGCAGGTCTCCCGGAAGCAATTACTGTTTCGTCGGAGGGAACGGTAATGTGCACGCTGGCCGCGAAGCGGTCCACGCCGTAAGCGCTGACGGGAAACCAGCGCGCCGGATAGAGCAGGTAGCTGCCTTCCGAGCCGACATAGGCCAATTTCAAGTTTTCAACCGGGCTGCCCTCAGCCGAAAGCAGCGGGCCGCCGTAATTCACGGTGATAAAGGAAGGCGTGCCCTGGAGGAGTGGATTCAAGAAGTCCACCCGGAATGACAGACCCTCCTGCCGGTAACGCAGCTCACCGCCGGAAGCGTCCGTAACCTTGTTCACGTGCAACCCGCCGTGCAGCTCAAAGTTGAGCGCGGTCAGGTCCATTATTGGAACGAATTCGATTCGGGCCTTGGCCGTCAGGATGTGGGTAGAGGTAAAGAGTTCAGCGTCGATGGTGTATCGGGTGACGTCGAAGTTCGCTGTGGTCTGGGCGAGGCCTGCGGTCGGGGCACAGAGCACCAGCAGCGCCAGTGTGGCGGCGTAAAGCCAGGCCTTTCGAAACAACTGGTATTCCCCGCCAAAGGGCGCGCTGCCCAAGTTCTTAACTCTAATCATGAATCGCTCCCAGCACCCATTCAGCCTGTCCCGCTAACAGCCCAACGCCCGGACTCACCGCCACTTCGGGGCAGATTCAGCAAATCTATGCGGCGGTCTCCCCCGGCATAAAGTTGGATTACAACACCGGGCGGCCAGTTGCATGAATTCCCCCGGCAGACCGGGGGCCGGACGATGCCCTAAAGGGTCGAAAGGGTTGCTCCACCACCCCGGAGCACGCCCAAGACAGCTTCCGCCGCTCGTGAAATAGCCCCTCCCGGTCCCAAGCGCGCCTTGACGCTTCGCAGCTCCTCGGCCATCCTGGCACGGGCTTCCGAGTGGTCCAATAAGTATTCTAATTGGGATGCGAGGTTTGGCGCACTAAAATCGTGCTGGATGAGTTCCGGCACCACCGGCTTCCCAGCGAGCAGATTCACCATGCTATAGAAGGGCACGTCCACAAGGAACTTTCCGATGAGCCAAGTCAGGGGCGAGACGCGATAGACCACCACCATGGGACGCTCGCGAAGCGTCGCCTCGATCGTGGCGGTGCCGCTGGCCACGACCGCCACATCGCAGTGCTGAAGGGCGTCATAGGTGGCTTGCTTCACCGTGCGCACCGTTGCCCTTCCGATGTAGCACTCGAGCAATGTCGACTCCATCCACACCGAATCAAGGGTCGGAGCAACGGCGACGACGAACTGGAGGTTTCTCGACACGGTCATACGCGTTGCTGCGTCGAGCATGGGCGGCAGGTTGTAGGCAACTTCTTTCCGGCGGCTCCCCGGGAGCAGGGCCACCGTCGGTATCGCCGGATCGAGATCGGCCTTGGCGAAGAATTCTTCGCGGCTGAGATGTGTCCGCACGAGGTCGACCATCGGATGCCCCACGTATTCCACGGGAATCGCCGCCTCGCGGTAGATCTTCTCCTCGAATTCAAAGATGCAAAGCATCTTCGAGATATTGGCCTTAAGCTGCTTGATCCTGCCCTTCCGCCATGCCCAGATTTGAGGGCTGACGAAATAGACCACGGGAATACCGCGCCGCTTGAGCTTGCGGGCGAGGCGAAGATTGAAATCGGGGAAATCGATGAGAACGGCAAGTCGAGGGCGCCGACGATCCACCTCTGCCAGCAGGGCGTGGAAAGCACGGTAAACCCGAGGCAATCCCGAGAGAATCTCAGCAATGCCGACCATGGTGACGTTGTGGGCGTCCACCACGGTGTGGACACCGGCTCGGCGCATAGCTTCCCCGCCGCAACCGAATATTTCCGCATCGCCCAGGCGAGAGCGTAGCGCGGCGGCAAGCTCGGCGCCGTAAACGTCGCCGGAGCGTTCGCCGGCAACAATCATCAGGCAAGTTTTGGGCATGATTACGCCGTGGGCTCGGCTCGGAGGGCGGGCAGCTCCTGGTCCTTGTACTGAAGCTCGTAAAGTTTGTAGTAAATCCCGCGCTTCTGAAGCAATTCCTGATGCGTGCCCACCTCGCGGACATGGCCCTTGTGCATCACCACAATCTTCGAGGCGTTCTGAATCGTGGAGAGCCGGTGAGCGATCACCAGGGAAGTGCGATTCTCGAGCAGCCGCCGCAACGCTTCGCGAATCAGGGACTCGGTCTCCGGATCGACACTGGAAGTCGCCTCGTCCAGGATCAACAAGCGGGGATTATGCGCCAGGGCACGAGCAAAGGAAAGTAACTGTTTCTGCCCGACGGAAAGCGTGGCGCCGCGCTCCCGCACCGGTTCGTCGAAACCTCCGGGAAGGGTCTCGATGAAGTTGAGGATATTCACCTGGCGAGTGGCCTCGCGAATCTGAGCATCCGTGATGCCCTTCGTTCCCAGGCGGATGTTGCCGGAGATCGTGCCCGAGAAGAGGAACGGGTCCTGGAGTACCATCCCGAAGTTTCGACGCAGGTCGCGCAGGCGGAGGTCGCGAATGTCAATTCCGTCGAAGAGAACCCGGCCCTGTTGGACGTCATAGAAGCGCAGCAAGAGACTGGTGATCGTGGTCTTCCCCGCACCCGTGTGGCCGACGATGGCGACGGTCTCCCCCGGCTCGATGCTGAATGAAACATTTTCGAGTACGCGATGATCGCCCTGATAAGCGAAGCTGACTTGGCGAAACTCCACGCTCCCTTGGGGGTTTTCGAGGGGCGCGGGGCGCGCGGGCTCGGGGATTGTGACGGGAGTGTCCAGCAGCCTGAAAATCCGCTCGGCGCTCGCCATCGCTGCCTGAAGAATATTGTACTTGTCGCTCAGATCCTGGATGGGGCGGAAGAAGCGTTGCGAATATTGGATGAAAGCAATGGCGGTTCCGATGGTCACCTGCTCCCGTAGCGCCATGCCCCCGCCCTGAAAGAGGATGATGGCCACGGCCAGGGCTCCGAGGAATTCCACCGCGGGATAAAACAATCCGTAAGCCAGAATGGAGTCCTTGTAAGCCGCCATGTGAGCCCGGTTGATTTTCTCGAATTCCTCAAAACTCCGCGCTTCGCGATTGAACAACTGGAGCACCGTCATCCCTGTGATGTGCTCCTGCAAGTAGGCGTTGATGCGCGCGATGGCCACGCGGATGCGCCGGTAGGATTCCCGCACCGCCTTCTGGAAAGCCATGGTGGCCAGCACGATGAGCGGCAACACGGAAAACGTGAAGAGCGCCAGCCGCCAATCGAGACTGAGCATCACCACGATGATGCTGATGAGCGTGAAGAAGTCTCCGAAGATGGCCACCATACCGGAAGCAAACAATTCGTTGAGCACGTCAACGTCGGTGGTGATCCGGGTCACCATGCGGCCCACCGGGTTGCGATCGTAGAAGCTCGTTTGCAGGCGTTGCAGGTGGGCGAAGATCTGCTTGCGCAGATCGTACATCACCTTCTGCCCCACCAGTTGCATCGCAAACGACTGGGCGAATTCCAGCAGAAAGGCCAGCAAAACCGTGGGCAGAAAGAGCACGAGGGCAATCTGCAGGATACCGGTCAGAGGATCGGAACTGAGAAAGCGGGC
>Ga0307378_10004605_pt1 | contig 19586 bp, 12 predicted proteins | sample UN1MG_FD_202238 | JGI IMG/M metagenome (GOLD analysis project Ga0307378, IMG submission 202238) | Soil microbial communities from Risofladan, Vaasa, Finland - UN-1 | ecosystem: Environmental > Terrestrial > Soil > Coastal area > Acid sulfate soil | place: Finland: Risofladan, Vaasa | collected... | reverse complement strand
AGACAACCGCGACACCATCACCCGCTTGGCCGGCACCAAATGGAGACAAAAGACAACTGGCAGCAAAACTATCACAGCGAATTCTCTGAATTACCAGGCCACCAAAGACAAAGAGGCATAATAAAACAGCGAACCCAACCATGATCATGACAGAAGGCAGTCGCCAACTGGCGCCATCCCTGCCGGATTTGTCCGTAGCCCGGTAGGAACTCTGTAAGGCGGCGGTAGCGGCTTGTTCGGTCAATTGAAGGGTCGCGCTGCCGATCTGCAGGGGATAATTTAACGGCCAAGGGGCGGGCTGACCCGTCACCAGCGCTGTTCCGGCCAGGATGGCCGGATTCCTGGTATCTAAATTTGTCACCTCAACCTGACCGTTCCGAATCTGCACCAGGCAATGGTGATGAACTACATTAGCGGCTATGATATGAATGGCCGCGTTGGGATCGCTGCCGATCAGTAAAGGTTGGATACCGAGCTGAGTAATTAGGGGTTTGGCTTCGGCGCTGATGATGGAAAATGTCTTTATTCCCCCAGACGGGGATTCATTAAATTGACCGGCTGGCGGCGAGGTAACCTCTGGTACTGCGGGCTGCGCCTGGGCAACCATACTTTGGGGTTGAATGTGGACGGTCAGGTTGCCAATTTGCAGATCTGTAGAAACGGGCCAGGTAACAGATTGGTGAGGCGTTAATTTCTGGCCGTTTAGTTGAGTACCATTCGTACTGCCAAGATCAGTCACAGAGACTTTCGAAGGACCAACATCAATCTGTAAGTGTTGGCGAGAAAGCGCCGGATTATGGTAGGAAATCTGGTTCGAATCTGTTCGGCCCAGGGTATATCTTCCGTCTGATAGGCTCTGCCGGAGCACTTCTTTTCCAGCTTGTTCAATCCAGATTTCGTACATCAACCCATGACCCGCTGATAGCTAAAGGCGAATGGATAGCCGGGGATAACCTATTGACGCCTGATTCTGACTGGCTCCTGCCAATGACCTTAGCCGTAAAAGTCATGGATATAAAATTTGCCTTCACAATATTGTGGCTTACCCTTGACTTTGTTAGCCTCTGGCTGTATGTTTTCACTCGTAGGCCTATCCATTCGGATGTTGTTTAAAACTTGGTTTGTGCAACAGCTAGAAAAACCCTGCGTTATGGTTCTGTGACCGATTTGGCTCGAAAAAGGCATCCAGGCGCGATACCGGCGCGAATTATACCTTTTTTCTGCACAGACGTATTATAACATGAACTTACGTTTATATTTAGCGTCCCAGGTCATGATGAAAATTACCCGAAATATCCAGTTAACTATCTTTTTTTTCCTAGGTCTGAGCTTATGGTTATTTCTTGCCGGCCGGCCTGTCATGGCCCAACAAGGACCGGGGCAAATCATTATAACTGGTACGGACGCGAACAGCGCGCCGATGATCCAGTTGCACGTGTATGCCATTGACGGGCAGGGCAATCTGGTTAGCCTGGATCCAAACAGTTTAACGATCCTGCATAACGGAAGCGCTGTGAGCGATATCAGCATTGGCTCCCCCTATGAGGCCGGTACGTTTACAATTTTTGTGCTCGATATTCCCCAGGGGGTTTCAGCCCATATTCCGACAATCCAAACGGCTATTCAACAGTATGCCGGCGAGCAGACGATGGTCGAACAGGTGGATTCGGTCGCCATTTTCGCGGTTGATGAACTGGCCGCGTCACAAATATTAGCCGCCAGCGAATTTCGCAACGAAATAACGAATACTTTCGCCACACCACTTACCCCAAAAACAGGGGCCACCGCCCTGGTTGATAGCCTGATGGGCTTATTGAATAATTTAGACTCTCTTAAACCCAGATCGGACATGATCCCGCAAATCGTAGTCTTCAGTGATGGCACGGACGTGGTTAGCACACAGCATGAACACGCTGATGTGCCCCGTTTAGCTTCTGAGTTGGGTGTGCCAATCTATACAGTGATATTGGATAATGCGAGTCTGGACCCGGATGAGACCCAAACAGGTCAGGATTATATGGAACAGATCGCGGCCGGCACCAACGGGTTGTCAACCAGGCTATCAACGGCCGAGGAACTACAACCTTTCTGGGATCGAATCGCAACATTCCGCAATCAGGAAACCGTCCAATACTCGATTACCGAGGCGGCCGGTGGTGACCATACCGTGGTATTAAACCTGACGAATAACCAAAACGTAGGCGACAGCGCGGTAGTGACCATACCTCCCGGCGCCCCGACTATCTCCATTGAACTGCCGCCAGAGAGTCGCAGCCTAACACTGCCAAATCTGAACTCGGCGTTGGCCCTTTCATTCTCCACAAAAGTTTCCTGGTTAGACAACGTAGATCGGGAGATTCAAAAAGCACAATTGTTAGTGAATGGTTTAATCCTCCAGGATCTCGACGTCAATAACCTGGATAAGTTTGATATTGAATTGACCAATCTTAAATTTGGTCCAAACCAAATTCAAATCGCCATTGTCGATAATGAGGGAAGTCGAGCAACAAGCCCTGAAATTATTATCGACATCGCCGAGGGAGAAACATCAATCCCGGAGGAAATCGCGCCGAGCGGACTGTTTGAGCGCATTTGGCAACGAATTAGTGGCGCCGCTGTATTCATCGGTGGTTGTTTCCTGCTCGTATTTTTTGTGATTTTACTGATTGGACTCATGTATCTCGCTCGCCGTTCCCCTATTCTCAGGCAAATTGGTCTGATTGGCATGTTAGGTCGCGTGCCCTTCTTACGTCCCTACTTCAGTAATGTCTATGACGTACAATCTAACATAGTCCGGGCTGATTCAATGAAATACAAGGCCAGTCGCTATTCGTCCGACGTAAAAAGTGCAGGTTCGGGTGGAAAGAGCAAGCCACAATTAGCCGCCTTCCTGGAAGTGGTACAGGCAACAACTCAAATGCCAGGCCGGCTCGATCTGGGAAAAGTCGAGGTAAAGTTGGGCCGTTCTCCTTCACGGGCTGACATATCCTTCAAGGATGACGGCACCGTGTCTCGGGTGCATGCCACCATCGTCCAAGAAGGAGCCGGATATCGGATCTTTGACGAGAAGAGTACTAGCGGCACCTTTGTCAATGAACAAGGTGTGCTGGACCATGGTTTACAGCTTGTGGATGGGGACGAGATTCGTATGGGCGCCGTTCGATTGCGCTTCCGGCAACCGTAGACGATTAAGGTTGCTGTGGCCTGGCGATTTCCGTACTGGTGCCGTCTGGCTGTCCGGTAGCCGGACGCAATGACGAGGACAAATGGAAACGTAGGTGAACGCGGCCGAGATGGATGCGATCCATGTCATTTAGGGATTGGGGGGTCATCCCGATTCGCTCAAAGTTCACATAGGTTCCGCTAGAGCTACCTTCCTCATAGATGCGGTATTCGCCACGGCTTTCTAGAATGCGAGCGTGAAGTCGGGATACGCTGCGATCATTAAATACTATCTGGACTCGCCTGGCGTCGCGGCCAATAGCGATATTGTTTCCGGTGATGGGAATTAACTCCTGGTGTTCGGGGGCGTGTTCCAACACCTCCAGGTAGGCGCCGACTCCCTCACCTATACCAAATTCTGGTGGGACGACGGAAGTATAATCGGCATAGCCGGCTGATGCCGGTAGACCGTCCGCAGAGGGTGCGATAATGCCCCCGTCGGCTGAACGATTACGCAGGTACAAAACCATGGCGATTACGACTGCCAACAAGGCTAACAGTAACAAAGCGCCACCGGCAATCACCGCGATACCAATCGGCGCCGTATCGATTTCATCGATTTCGATCAGCGGCGCCACGGTAGGGACAGATGTTGGAACCAGGGTTTCAACTGGCTCAGGCGTTTCTATTGGAGCGAATCCCGGGCGTTCAACCACAATCGTCAGAGGCAATGGCTCACTGATCCCTATCAGGCCAAGTTCATCGGTTACTCTGACCTGCAGATCGTAAACCCCGCCGTCCAGCTGGCTAATATTCCACAAAAAAGTAAGCAAACCCGTATCATCTAGGATGGCCTGGTCCGCAGGCAATTCCACCCCTTCAATCAATAAGTCAGCCGAGACCAGATCACGGGGATGCTCGTCTGGCCAATTGACCTGAGCAACCAGCGGCTGCTCAGTCGGGAGCATCATTTCCAGGGGCGTTTCAGCGTTATCAGCCACACGCCGAATTGGCCGGCTATTATCAACGGCCATTTGGACGACCGGGGGTTCGACAACAAGGTCGAATTCGGCCGATGTCTGGGCGCCGGCAATCTCCGCTAATAAGGTGTGCAGCCCACTACTATTCAACGATGACCGGTAGCTGATGGCCATCTGGCTGGCTCGCTGCTGGATGGATTCGTAAAGGGGATCGGCGAGCTCCGATTTGGGCATATGTACATAGGCGCCGGCTGTCGGATCGGTCAACAGGGTTACATCGCTGATCTCTTCAGAATCGGCCCTGCTGCCAAGAATCGCCGCGTAAAGAGTCACATCTTGATTCTTCGCCTCTTCACTCAGCATGGCGATATCAAGATTATCAGCCAGGTTACCGGCATCAGAAAACAACAAAATCGATTGGCGCCGGCCTTCTTCCCGGTTGCTCATTGCCACATCCAAGGCCAGTTGAAACATTCGATTCAGGTCCGTATCAGCCAATTCACCTGCCTGATAGAAGTTGACGGCGTTGATCACTTCATTTGGAAAGGCCAGATCTTCTTTATCCAAGATCCGGGCGCCGGCGCCTTCAGGCACGATAATGGTTACCCGATCCTTTTGCATCGGGTCCATAAAATGATTGGCATAGCGGATAATGCTATCGCGTACTTTCTCGCGTCGGCTCAAATCGTCGGAGCTATCTCTCTGCTCGATTGTTGTGTTTGCATCGATGATGATAATCAATTCAGCGCCAGGATCAACCTGGGCGGCATCGAAGGGCGCGATTGGGAAATCGTCCTCTTGAAGATGTAAGCCTGAAGGGTCCGTAATGGCATTGCCGTCGGCGTCGGTCGCCACCAGGTGAACGGTTATTTCGGGGAAAGCAGATGTATCTAACTCAATTATTTCTAGCTGACTCGACCCGAATTGGGCAAAGAGCGATCTTGAAACAAACAGGCCGGATAAGAGCAGTGTTGTCAGAATAAGTAGAAATAATGCCGCACGAGACCGGATCATCGATGAACTTCCTTTTTCGGTTATGAGGTTGCCTGACGCTGGCAAGTGGCGATCTGGCAATCATATTGGGCAGTATAGAATTAACAGTTAATTGAAGCAAGCTCTTGACTAAGCTCCCTTCTGATTGTATGTTTCCAGTAGCAGCACCGAGTCAGCGGTGTCCGTGTGGCGAGCACTTGTTGATTACCTGGCCAATACAGATTGAACGGCAAATTGTAGACATTGGTTTGAGCCGTCTATTGCCTTGGTATTCAGAACACCACGAAGTCCGATGTGTAAGAGTGAACTTCCGTAAGCAGTATCAATTGCGAGGGTTTAGACGATGGGCAGGGAGAACAGACAGTTGTTTCGGTTAATGGCCAGCGCGCTCATTCTGTGCGTCTTGACACCTTTGGCCTCGACACCAGGAAAAGTCAGGGCTCAAAATGGAGAAACTCAGGATAGTCCTGGGATTGGGCAGCAGCTGATTATTTCAAGCAGCGATACCAGTAGTGCGCCAACCATTCACCTACGGGCTTTCGGTCTGGATAGCCAGGGTGCTCCCCTGGAACTAACCCCCGAGGTGATTCAGATCCTCCATGATGGCCAGCAGGTGAGCGATGTCGCTATAGTTGGCACTTATAAGGCCGGTACGTTTACAATTTTTGTAGTGGACGTTCCCCCAGGGGTGGAAGCCCAGTTGCCGGCCATCCAGGCGAGCATCGAACAATATACCAGCCCGCCTGAAATGGAAGAGCCAGTAGACTATGCCGCGATTTACCAGGTAGGCGAGTCCGAGGCAAACCTGTTACTGAAGCCAAGTAACTTTTATAATGACTTTAGGAATTTTTTCGCTAGCCCGCTCGAAACCCAGAGCGGTCCAACAGCATTGGTTGATAGCCTGGTCACTTTGCTCAATGATGTGGCAAATATCACACCGAAAGACGGCATTCTGACAACCCTGGTTGTTATGAGTGATGGCACGGATGTCGTCAGCTCGCTTCACGATGCAGAAGATGTGGGTCAGCTGGCGGCCGAATTGGGGATACCGATACATACCGTCTGGTTAGAAAACAACAATCTGCAACCAAGTAGCCATGAGGTAGGGAAAGCCTATCTAGCCCAGATTTCTGCCGAGAGCGGTGGTGTCGCGAGCCGGGTGGATCGGCCGGAGGAAGTCCAGGTAATTTGGGATCGCATCGCCTCGTTTCGTAACCATGACGTGATCCAGTACCGCCCTACAGACCTGGGTGGTGGTATTTACCAGGTTGATCTGAGCCTACGCAACGATCTCTCTGTCAGCGATAGCGTTACCATAAGGATCGCCGAGACTTCTCCGACAATCCAAATTGATCTCCCCCCTGAAGACCGCCAACTTATTATTGATAATCTGGATAAGCCTATCAGCCTGACTTTATCGACCGTCACCTCCTGGCTCGATGGCGAAAAGAGAGAATTAACCGGCGCCCAGTTGCTGGTCAATGGCATCGTGATCCAGGATATCAATGTTAATGATATCGACCGCTTCAAGGCCAAAATCGACAACCTGAGCTATGGACCCAATACCCTACAGATTGCCGTGGAAGACGAGCTGGGGCAGAAGGCGACCAGTCCGTCTATCACCTTGAGTGTCAGCACGACAGAAAACGCGCCAGCCATGGCAACGAGCAATGAGACCACAGAGGGCACTCGGGTGGTAAGTCTGATCCTTGGTTGTCTTGTTGTCTCATTTTTGTTGGTCTTGCTGACCTTGATCCTATATGTCATTTATCGTCGCCGATCTGCCAGGCCCCGGCGTGGGGCTGGCGAAACATATAGCCCGCATGAAGACAGCCCAGCTCCTGGTCGCTCTTCTGCTCCAATGCCTAACCCGGCCGGCCGGCCGGGTCCAGGGAGTTCGATACCTGCATCTGGCACATCGTATTTGGAGATAATAACCTCGGTTAGCCGCATGCCGCCGGCCATCGATCTAACGGCAGTGGAGCATAGGATTGGTCGCAATCCAAAGGAGGTCGATATCGCCTTCGAGAATGATATAACCGTCTCACGACTTCATTGCGCCATTCTGCTCGAAGGGAGCGATTATCGAATTTACGATAAAGGTAGCACCAGCCTCACCCTTGTTAACGGGCAGAAGGTACCTGGTTTTGGCTACCAGCTGATGGATGGTGACGAGATTCGGTTAGGTGAAGTCGTTTTACGATATCGCCGCGGTTAAGGCCAGAGCCCCGGTGATCGAGCCAACACGTCAACAACTGGCGGCCATTGAAGCGGGGCAAAGTAGCTTCCTGGAAGGTCCGGCTGGTACAGGCAAAAGCCTGGCGCTCCAATACCGGATGCTAAACCTGCTCAAGACAGGTCAACCCGCTTATACACTGTTGGTACTCGTGGCCGAGCCAGAACATGTGGAACCATACCTGGCAACGATCCAACAGACAGCGCCACGACCCTATACCGAGTTGTTAATCACAACCTATACGCATCTGGCCCGGCAAATGGTAACCCTGTTTTGGCCACTGCTTGCCCGCCAAGCCGGGTTCGAGCGGCCATTTCAGCCCCCAACTTTCCTCAGCTACGACTTAGCCCAGTTGCTCATGTGGAAAAGTGTGGCTCCGATGCTGGACGAGGGCGCGTTTGCGGACCTACCCATGCGACCTCAGCAAATCGTTAGCCAACTGCTTGACACCTTAAATCGGGCGGCCCTCAACGGACTGACCTTGGAAGAAGCGTCATCACGCCAGGCCCGTACCTGGGCTGGCGAGCAAGACCACCTGCGCCACCTGGCCAGCGCCGCCTCGGCCGCCGACCATTTTCGGCAAATTTGCCTGGCTAACAACCTGCTCGATCTATCGTTAGTTGTACAGGTATTCGATACCCAGTTGGTAAGACACTCAGAATTTCGGCGCTATTTTAGCGAACGCTTTCGCCATTTGATCGTTGATAATCTGGAGGAACAAACCCCGGCCGGGCAAAATTTCATCAGCGATCTAATGGTTTCCACAGAGACAACCGCCCTTGCTTATGACAGTGGGGGTGGCTACAAGCGTTTCATGGCAGCTGATCCGAAAGGGGCAAATCAATTTTTTAGCCGGTGCCAGAACGTCTTTTACTTTGAAGACAGCTACACAACCAGGCCAGCCTTACCTGACTTGGCCAACCTGGTCGAAAACTATCTCCTGGACGCCAAGAACCCCAGTCCGAACGCCGGGCAGGCCATCGCTGGAATTATCGGTGGTCGTTACCGGCGCGAGATGGTTAATGATCTGGCCAGGTACTTGGCTGAACTTATTCAAGAAAAGGACCTGGCCTTGCACGAGGTGGCCATTATTGCTCCCTATCTCGACAGCACCCTGCGCTATACTTTGGCCCAGGCGCTACGCAATGAGGGTCTACCTTACTTTCTTCTGCGCCGGCGATCAAGCCCGCGAGATGAGCCGCGAGTTCGAGCCTGGCTTACCTGGCTGGCCCTGGCGCACCCAGAATGGGGCATCGTCCCGGTCGTTTATGATGTGGCCGAAGCGCTCTCTTTGAGTATTGCCGGGATGGACCCAGCCCGTGCTCAACTTGTTGCGGAGCGGCTTTACGATCCCGGGGGACCAATGCTCTTACCGGCAGAGTTATTGAGCCCTGAGATCGCCGGGCGCACCGGTCTCCATTTGGTCGAGCTGGTGGAAGAACTACGACTATGGCTTCGCGATAATGGCCGCGGAATGTACCCGGTCGATGTATTCTTGCACCGGCTTTTTACCATGTTGCTGGCCACACCTCGCTTCCAGCCAGAACCGGATCTTCGTGGGGCGGCCGTCTGTGACTGGCTGGTCAGAACAGCCGGTCGGTTGCGTTGGGCGGCCGAGCCCATGGGCTACCGGACCACCAGAGACCAAGGCGTCGCTTTCATCGAGGGCATTCAAAAGGGACTGGTGTCCGCCAACCCGCCCGATATCGGCGATCCTCCAGATCCTGCTGGTATGATGGTTTCGACAATTTATGGCTATCTGTTAGCCGGACGGCCGGTACGATACCAGGTGTGGTTAGAAACTGCCGCCAGCGGTTGGTGGGATATCCCTCGACAACCGTTGAGCAACGCCTTTGTCCTGGCCCAAAGTTGGGATCCGGAACAACCATGGACTATGACTGAAGATTTTGCCATCCGTAATGAGCTGCTCAGCAGGATTGTCCAAGGGCTTACCAGCCGCTGCAGTGAAGGCATTATTCTGGCTTCCAGCGATCTGGACCGGCGTGGTGCTCGTCAGGATGGTCCCTTATGGCGAGCCCTTTACCCGGTCCGAAAGAGTGGAGTAGAGTCATGACGGAAGATAGATTGATAGTCGCTTATCAGGGAGAGCGTGGCGCATATTCAGAGCAGGCCGTTCGCCAGCATTTTGGCTCAGCTGTAACACCCCTACCCTGCCGTAGTTTTTCAGGCATCTTTGACGCCATTCACAATAAGCGGGCCGGCCACGGCATGTTGCCCGTTGAGAACTCTTTGGCCGGCACAGTAGTCCCGGCCTATGATGAGTTGGTTGATCACGACCTGCGCATCCAGGCCGAAGTGATTTTAAAAATCGAACATTGTTTGATGGTTGTGCCCGGACAAACCCTGGCCGATATCCGGCAGGTCCGATCCCATCCACAGGCCTTGGCTCAATGCGCTCAGACCCTGACCCGTTTAGGGCTCGAACCGGTCAGTCATTATGATACGGCCGGCGCGGCCCGGGACCTGTCCAATGAGCCGGAACCAGGAACGGCAGCTATAGCCAGCGTTCTGGCCGCCGAGACCTATGGTCTGGAGATCTTGATCCGAAATATTGAAGATCTTTCATTCAATTTCACCCGCTTTTTTGTGCTTGGACACAACGATCCGCCCTATAGCGATCCTTGTAAAACCTCGATTATTTTTACCACCCGTCATGAAGCCGGTGCGCTATTTTCGGTATTGAGTGAACTGGCCACGCGACAAATAAACCTGACCAAAATAGAGTCGCGACCACGGCGTAATCGACCCTGGCACTATCTTTTTTACGTTGATTTTGAAGGCCATGAGGATGACCCGGTAATACAAGAGGCTTTGTTAGGTATCCTCAAACACAGTTCATTCCTCAAAGTTCTTGGCTCCTACCCGGCTGCCCCCTCGCAACCGGCCCGTACCGATCTATGACAATTTTGTTTTATCCCCGGCCGTGCTACCATTCAGGGCTATGAATCGTCCCGAAAACATGCCCTATAAAAAGTGGGTAGTCGCCCCCGTTGTCCCCGAAACCTTAACCCAAGCGCAGGTACACCGAAACCCCATCTTAATTCAGGTTCTGTACAATCGGGGGATCAAAGATCCTGATGAAGTCACAACATTTTTAGATCGTCATTATATTGGAGCTACTGATCCCTTTAAACTAGCGGATATGGACCGGGCGGTGGCCCGTATAAAGCAGGCCATTGACCAGGATGAAATGATCGTGGTCTACGGTGATTTTGACGCCGATGGGGTGACGTCCACTGTATTATTGGTCGAAGCCCTGCGAGGATTAGGCTTACCCCGTGGGCAGGTCCGCCCCTATATCCCTGACCGAGTTGACGAGGGGTATGGGTTGAATCACGAAGCGTTGCAAAGCTTGAAGGAAGGCGGCGCCGAATTGGTTATTTCGGTTGATTGCGGCATCCGCTCGATCGCCGAGGTAAGCCAGGCCACAATATTGGGCCTGGATATGATCGTGACCGACCATCACAGCCTGGGCACCGAGCTGCCCCCGGCTGTGGCAGTTATTAATCCCAAACGTCCAGACTCCACTTACCCAGAAGAAATGCTGGCCGGAGTTGGTATCGCCTATAAAGTGGCCCAGGCTCTAAAACAGGCGATTCCCGAACGGGCCAGGTATGAAACCGAGACACTGCTGGATCTGGTCGCTCTTGGTACGGTTGCCGATTTGGCGCCCCTACTTGGAGAAAACCGACAGCTGGTCATGGATGGCTTACGGGTACTCAATCAAGGTCAACGTCCGGGTGTGGCAGCCCTGGCTAAAGTGGCCGGGTTAACGCCGGGTAATATGACGGCCGAATCTATTGCTTTCGGCCTGGGACCACGGCTCAATGCCGCCGGCCGGTTGGCCCACGCCTATGATGCGGCCCGTTTACTGGCGGTGAACAATGACCGAATGGCCAAAGATTACGCCCAGACCCTTGACCAATTGAATCGTCAGCGGCAGCAATTAACGAAAGAATTGAGCCAACGCGCGGAAGAGATGATCGAACCCGGGGCTCCCTTGTTGTTAGCCGCCGACCCTAGCTTCGTGGGTGGTATTGTTGGCTTGATAGCCAGCCGCCTGGCCGATAAGCATTACCGGCCGGCTATCGTCCTGGAACAAGGAGAGCTGATCAGCAGAGGGTCATGCCGGTCGATTCCAGGTTTCCATATCACGGATGCACTAGACAAGTTGGCGTGGTTATTGGTTAAGCATGGTGGCCATGCCCAGGCAGCCGGATTCACCATCGAAAACAAAAATCTGGCCGAGTTCCATGAGCGCATGCTGGCCATTGCCGCTGAAGAGCTCGATGAGGAAGCAATGACACCGTCTATTCCGGTTGACGCAGAAATGGCCATAGGTGCTGTCGATTGGGCTTTGTTCGACCAATTGAAGCAGTTGGAGCCAACGGGAAATGCCAATGCCGCCCCTCTCTTTATGAGCCATGATGTGCATGTCTATAGCCATCGAGCGGTCGGTCAAGATGGCGCCCATCTTCAATTATGGGTCGGCGATGGTCAAACAAAAGTCCAATGCATTGCCTTTCGCCAGGGATTGTGGGCCGGTCGGCTGCCAGACCAGGTAGACCTCGTTTATACGATAAACGTCAATGAGTGGAACGGGAACAGTAACTTGCAGCTTATGGTAAAAGATATACGAGAAGTCACCATAGAGTGAGATAGTCACGACAGAAATACGATTAAAGGTCCAAAACGAGGAAAAAAGATGAAGGTATTAGTGACCGGTGCGGCCGGATTCATTGGTAGTAATCTGGCCCACAAGCTGGCAAGACGGGACGACGAGGTGGTCGGCCTCGATAACTTTAACGATTATTACGATCCGGCTAAAAAGCGGGCTAACGAAGAGCGACTCAATGCTTATCCCAATTTCAGGATGATCGAAGCTGACATTCGCGACCGTGCGGAGATATTGGCCATCTTTGAAGAGGAAAAGTTTGAAGCCGTAGCCCACCTGGCCGCCTTGGCCGGCATTCGTCCGGCCGTCGAGAAACCCGATCTCTATGTTGCCGTGGATTACAACGGCAGCCAAAATGTGATGGATGCGGCTCGATTCAACGGTCTTGAAAATTTCGTTTTTGCCTCAACATCTTCCGTCTATGGCGATACCAGGCAAATCCCATTCATAGAGACAGATCCTTGCGACCGCCCTTTGCAGCCTTATGCCGCAGCCAAACGGGGGGTTGAAATCCTGGGCTTTACTTATCACCATCTTTATGATCTAAACTTCACAGCTATTCGATTCTTCACCGTTTATGGTCCTAACGGCCGGCCGGACATGATGGCCTACCTGTTAGCCGATAGCGTAACCAAAGGCCGTCAAATTCCGCTCTACAACGGCGGCGAGATGTACCGGGATTGGACCTATGTTGAAGATATCACCGATGGTATTGTCGCAGCGATTGACCGGCCGCTGGGTTATGAAGTCATTAATCTGGGCCGTGGCCAACCGACCAAATTACAGGAGTTTGTGGAGCTTATCGAAGCTTTGGCCGGCGGCAAGGCGAATCTGTTCGACGCCCCCAAACCGGCGGCCGATGTGGTGACTACCTATGCTGATATCAGCAAGGCGGTTGAGCTGTTAAAATACGAGCCCCAGGTGACAGTACAAGATGGAGTCCGTCATTTTTGGGAATGGTATCGGGAGAATGGCTGATACCTAGAATTAAGCGGATTATTCAATTGCCTTGAACATGAGCATCCGCCATTGGAAGTGGGACTCAAAACCGAGGGAGGTCAAAAGCGGTTCGGCCGCCCGGTGATGGGCGCTACTGGCGAGATAAACTTCGATTTCTGTTGAGGTTTTATCCCAATCGTCGAGCAGGCTTTTTATCAGCCCACCTGTGGTCACGTGACCCCAATAATCGGGCTGGCAGGCGAGTCTAAGTTGCAGACGCCGGTCCTTCTCGCTAATCCAGGCGCAGCCAATCTCCCGGTCAAACAAGTTGCAGCGCCAATATATTCCACCAGATCTCACAGCGGTTTCAAAGTCGTTCAGGATCGGCATCGCCCAAAGATCCCCCGTTTGAACTTCGGTATTGTAGTAACGCCGGAAAAGTTGGCCTCCCTGGTAGGCAGGGAGCGATTCCACAGCAAGACCGCTCGAAACCGCCCTGGATATCGATATCCCTGCCGCCAGACGCATAAAATGGGGATGGTACGTCTGATAGCCCATTTCTTTATACAGTTTTTGAGCGGGTATATTGCCATCGTCGACTTGCAGAGCCATCCACAAATGACCGTTTTGCCGGGCAACCGACTCCATGTTTTCCATCAACAGACGGCCAATTCCCTGGCGCCGGTAAGGACGGTTAACACAAACGTTAAATACGTAGGCGCTTGTGTGGCGAGAATGGAGGAAGGCACAGCCAATTGTTCGGCGATCACGAACAACTTTGTAGCCTTGTCCAGCCAGGGCCAGGTAAAGAGGCATCTTCATAAATTCAGCCAAACGGCGCAGGGGGTTTCGGGTGATACGGGTGAAATGCCGGTCTACGCCGGTCATATTATCGAAAGTCATTCGGGTAATGGTGAGTAGATCGCTGGTTGTGACCGGGAGAATCATCGTCTCAGGCATGTCCATGATGTCGATTCTACCACTGCCTGAACACATCATGTAACCCTCTGTCATGGCTGAGAGACTGGATGGCTGGTACAATGGCGCCGTGATTGTTCATCCGCATCGAGGTTTTGCGTGAATTTACCCCCATTTAAGCTGGTCACAACCCAAAAACAATGGTTAGGTTGCCTGGGCGCCCTACGCCGAGAGCCGCGGCTGGCTATTGACCTGGAGGCCAACAGCCTTTTCGCCTATCGCGAACAAGTCTGCCTGATTCAAATATCGATTCCCGGGCAGGATTATATCGTCGATCCGACGGCCGATTTGGATCTTGGCGGGCTGGGTGAGTTGTTGGCAGATGAAAAGATCGAGAAGGTTTTTCATGCCGCCGAATATGATCTGATATTAGTCAAGCGCCAATATGGTTGGACTCTACAGAATCTTTTCGACACAATGTGGGCCTCGAGAATCCTGGGTTATCCGAGATACGGCCTGGCCAATCTGCTCCAAGATTCTTATGGTGTTGAACAAAATAAAAAGCATCAGAAAGCAAATTGGTGCCGTCGCCCGATAAATGAACAGATGCTGGCCTATGCGCAGATGGACACACATTATCTTCTACGATTACGTGATCAGCTGGATGCTGAACTGAAAGACAGCGATTGCCTCGCCGAGGCTCACGAGATTTTTGCCGACCAATGCCACATCGAACTCAGCGACAATAATTTTAAACCTGATGGATTCTGGTCAATTAACGGAATTCGCGACCTTAGCCCGAAAAAAAGGGCCCTGGTAAAGGGCCTTTATACTTTCCGCGAACAGCAAGCCCGGCAACTTAATCGTCCGCCTTTTAAAGTATTCAACAATCGAACCATCATCGAGTTGGCCGAAGCAGCTCCCAAATACCTGGAAGAATTATCGCACGTCCATGGTATGTCCACTGGTCAGATACGCCGGTATGGTCAGTCAATCTTGGAAGTACTTTCCCAAACCAGCCACGATCCGGCGCCCAAGCGACCGCAGCCAACAATCCGTCCCCCGGATGAGGTAACGGTCCGTTACGAGAAACTCCATAACTGGCGCAAAAGTAAGGCCAGAGACCGGGGCGTCGAATCAGACGTGATAATGAGCCGTGGCGCGCTATGGACGCTGGCCTGGGCAAACCCACAGTCGCTGACCGAGTTGGAAGGTGTGGATAAGATTGGTCCCTGGCGACGGGAAACATATGGCCAGGAGATATTGGCCCTACTCAATAAGTCGCGACCTCGATGATTCGTTAAAAGGGAAGAGTTAATCATGAAAATTGAGTTTTTTGGCGCGGTTCGCACAGTGACCGGATCCCAACATATGATCTCGGTAAATGGGTGCAAGATCCTGCTTGATTGTGGTCTATACCAGGGAAATCGAAACGCTTCATATGAACGCAATCAACATCTGCCGTACGACGCCAGCCAGGTCGATGTGCTAGTATTATCGCATGCCCACATCGATCACAGTGGCAATATTCCCAACCTAGTAAAGAGTGGTTTCCAAGGCAATATCGTATGCACTTATGCGACCCGGGATTTGTGCTCTATCATGCTGCGGGACAGCGCCAAAATACAGCAGTACGACATTCAGTACCTCAATAAAAAGCGGCTCAAAAAAGGGCTTCCCCTGATGGAGCCTTATTACACCATGGAAGATGCTCTCGAAAGTCTGAAATACTTCATCGGCATTGGTTATGGACGTTCGTTTCAGTTATTGCCAGGCATTACGCTTACCTTTCACGATGCCGGACACATTCTTGGCTCGGCGATGGCCGTTCTGGATATTCAAGATGAGGAAACAAAACGAGATGTACGGCTGGTCTTTAGCGGCGATCTGGGCCGGCCGAAGCGAACTATCTTGAATGAGCCAACCTTCCTAAATGAAGCGGATGTTTTGCTGGTTGAAAGCACCTATGGCAACCGGGAGCACGCACCCACAGAAGCTATTCTGGAAAAACTAAAGAAAGTTGTCAACGATACCTGTAAACGCGGGGGCAAGTTAATTGTCCCTTCCTTCGCTGTTGGCCGGACCCAAGAATTGGTATATGGCCTACATCGTTTGGTACACGACCGTGAGATACCGCCAACGCTACCGGTCTATGTGGACAGCCCCCTGGCTATTGACGCAACAGCCATCTATCGTTTGCATCCTGAAGCATATAACCAGGGTTTGGTTGATTTTATGGCCGAGGATGTTCACCGCGACCCGTTCGGTTTTGACATGATGCGCTATACGCGCTCGACCTTGGAATCAAAGGAGCTAAACTTTCTGCGCGAGCCGGCGGTCATCATCAGCGCCAGCGGGATGGCGGAGGCCGGACGGATCTTGCACCACCTAAAAAACAACATTGAGGACCCCCGTAATACCATTCTCATTGTGGGCTGGCAAGCGCCCAATACGCTGGGGAGACGCATTGTTGAAAAGCAACCCAAAGTCCGCATCCTGGGCGAAGAATACGAGTTAAAGGCCGAGGTCGTTACGATAAATGGCTTGAGCGCCCACGCCGATCGCAGTGAATTATTGGATTGGACCGGCCATTTCAGTACCAAAGCTGCCCATACCTTTATCGTCCACGGTGAGGCGGAAGCCTCGCTGGTAATGGCTGAAGCCATGCGCGGGCAAGGGTATCGCGATGTGAATGTGCCTGAATTAGGCCAGGCCTTTTCCATTTAAGCACAGGTGAACACAGATAACAGACGGTTTCGGTGCATCATAATTGGGGCGGGATTGTCAGGTTTGGTGGCTGCAACCAGGTTGCAAGAGGCCGGTATCGAAGTTGTTGTGGTGGAGCAGGCCGCCCAGGTTGGCGGCCGCATGATTGCTACTCAGATGCCGGCAAAGAAGGGACCGGCCTCGGTTTTCGATAGTGGCGCCCAGTTCTTTACCGTGCGAGAGCCTCTTTTTGCCCAGATGGTAGACGGTTGGTTGGCTAAGAGCCTGGTACTTGAATGGTCTCGCGGATTTGCCACGGCCGACGGCTCCTATTATGCTGACGGCCATCCGCGTTACCGGGGTGTGCCCGACATGGGTGGGGTGGCCCGCCAGCTAGCGCGGCAGCTAGATCTACGCTTGAATCAAAAAGTTGATGCGGTGAGACGAGACTCAGATGGCTGGGTGGTAAACCTGGAGGATGGACAGGCGCTCCCGGCCGGTGCTGTGATCCTGACCCCACCTGTACCCCAGTCGCTGGCCTTGCTGGCCAATGGGAACATCTCTCTAACCAACTTGGAACGCGCTCGCCTGGAAAGAATCAATTATGAGCCGTGTATCGCGCTGCTAATCCAGCTTGCTGGGCCTGCGCGTCTTCCGAAACCGGGTGGTATGTGGTCACTCGGCGAACCAATTGCCTGGCTGGCCGACAATTATCGCAAGGGGGTTTCACCGGTACCCGGAGCTATCACTGTCCACGCGGGAGCTGATTTTAGTGTTAACCATTGGGAAGCAGATGACTCGATCGCCAAGAGATTGCTGTTAGAGGCTGCTGATCCGTGGTTGGGCGAGACTGTTCTGGATAGCCGGGTCATTCGCTGGCGATACAGCAAGCCTAATTGGCTGCATCCCGATCCTTTTCTCAGTTTGTCGGGTGATGCGCCGTTGATCTTTGCCGGCGATGCATTCGCAGGTCCAAGGGTGGAAGGCGCCGCGCTATCCGGATTGGCGGCGGCCGATTTTTTGCTCAGCCGTTGACAGCGTCGGCGATGACCATACAATAAAAGTTAGGATGATTCGCTGGCATCTTGGCACCATTGGGTTCAGCTATAAAGATTGGGAAGGCGTCTTTTACCCTGACGGTCTGCCGGTACGAGAATATCTGGTTCATTACAGCCAAATTTTCGACACGGTGGAATTGGATTCTACCTTCTACGGAATACCCCGGCCTGAATATGTCGAGCGCTGGGCGACTGTGACGCCGCCTCACTTTACCTTCTGTGTGAAAACTCCCCGAGAGATCACACATGAGCGGCGCCTGGTAGAGGCCATCGAACCCATGCAACATTTTCTGAATAACCTCCGGCCGTTGGGGGATAAACTGGGCGTTGTCCTAATCCAGTTGCCACCAGATATAAAATTCAGCTACATCCACAAGCTGGCCGTCTTCTTGCGTCAATTACCACGAGACATCCGTTATGCTGTTGAATTCCGCCATTCAAGCTGGCATACCACTGCAACCGGTCAACTGCTGCAAAATCATGACGTTGGTTGGGTCTCTACCGACTACATCCATCTTCCCCAACGAGTTTATGTGACCACAGATTTTATTTATATTCGCTGGATCGGCCGGCATGGGCAATATGACATCAAAGATCATGAGCGAGAAGATATGACCCCGCGGCTGGAGAGCTGGTTGGCGGATATTCAAACGCGGCAGGAAAACGTATACAAGGTTTACGGCTTTTTCAACAATGACTATTCGGGACACTCTCCGGCAACTTGCCACCGCTTTAAACAATTGGCCGGTTTGCCGACGAAACCGCTCCAGCCACCGCAGCAGCAGAGCCTCTTCTGATCAGACTCTAGCGCATCAATCTCCAGGTATTGTCTTCAAAATTTACAAATAGGGATCAAGAAACAACCGCGAGGATTCTGGGGTTAACAACAAACAGGCTGGCTAGCTAGCCGCCGGCCAATACCTGAACGCTAGAAAATACAGCCTCGCGGGCTAGTTCGATGACCGGGTTCGGATAGACTCCCAATAAGAAAGTGATCAAAACACCAATGATGACCGCCGCGGCCGCAAAAGCGGGTATCCTTATCTGTGTACTATCAGGGCTATCAAACATGAAGGAGTAATAGACGACCCGCAGATAAAAGTAGGCTGAGATGATACTGGTGATTACAGCGACTATAGCCAGCCAGGTCATGTCAGCTTGAATAACCGCTCCAAACACGCCGAATTTTGCCGTGAACCCGCCCGTGGGTGGGATGCCGGTCAAGGAGAGCATGAAGAAAGCCAGGGCCAGGGCCAGCAAAGGGCTACGCTTGTAAAATCCCTTGTAATCTTCGATATTAACCCCTTGGCCATCACGCCGCTCAACAGTCACAATGATGGCAAACGCACCCAGGTTCGTAAAAACATAGGCAAACATATAAAAGAGCGCCGCGCTCATACCCTGGTCGGATTTTGATGCGGCAGCCAGGCCCATTAAGATAAAGCCGGCGTGGGCGATACTGGAGTAACCCAACATCCGTTTGATGTTGTGTTGGGCGAGGGCAACAACGTTCCCCAGAATTAGCGTCAGGGCAGCAATCACCGCAAGGGCCGGGACCCAGGCCTCATCTAGATCAGGTAGGGCATAGAGGAAGATGCGGATCATGGCTGCGAAACCGGCCACCTTCGCCCCAACCGACATGAAGGCGGTTACCGAAGTAGGTGCGCCTTCGTAAACATCAGGCGTCCACATGTGGAAAGGCACGGCAGCAATTTTAAAAGCCAGGCCGACCAATATTAACACCGCCCCGAACAAGGCCAGGGCGCCACTATCACCGGCCCGCTCCAGGACCATTGGCAAGGATGTCGTGCCGGTCGCCCCATAAATCATGGCAATGCCGAAGAGCAGGAAACCCGAGGCGAATGCGCCTAGCAGGAAGTATTTGAGGGCTGACTCTT
>Ga0307378_10004604_pt1 | contig 19591 bp, 17 predicted proteins | sample UN1MG_FD_202238 | JGI IMG/M metagenome (GOLD analysis project Ga0307378, IMG submission 202238) | Soil microbial communities from Risofladan, Vaasa, Finland - UN-1 | ecosystem: Environmental > Terrestrial > Soil > Coastal area > Acid sulfate soil | place: Finland: Risofladan, Vaasa | collected... | reverse complement strand
CGTTATGCCTGTACTGGGAATAAGGCTTCTCAGGAGCCAGCTTTTCAAGCCATACCTCAAAATCGTGGTGTAAACCTGCTTCATCGTCATTAATGAATACAGAAGCGCTTATATGCATGGCATTAACTAGTATAAGACCTTCCATTATGCCTGATTCATTCAGGCATCTTTCAACCTGCCCTGTTATGTTTACAAAGGCGCGGCGGGAGGGGATTTCGAACCAGAGTTCCTTACGGTATGATTTCATATTCTACAAGTGATTTGATCTGATTAAAAGTAACAGAATTAATAATCTTTTACGCAACGTACGGAATAACCATTCTTCTTAAAGGCATCATTATTGGCAGAAAGATAGCTGTACTGATAGCTGATACAAACTCCCTTTGCCCCTGTCGCTGAGCTCTCTGCAGAGGACCACCAGTATCCGTCATAACCCGGGCCATAGAAACGCCCATCACTTCCGTCACGGTAACCGCCCGGAAGTGCCTTCTATTTCATACACTCCAACAGTCTCAACTTCAGCACTGTTTTTTATCCTTTTGCAGGAAAGAAAAAAATATTATTTCGAGAATTATCCTGTACAGATTTTTAAGTGTCATTTCATTAGTCCTGATTCGATGATCAACAAGCTAATTTAAATTCTTATTAAGGTCCTCTAAGGTACAAAAATAAATATTTCTCTTTTACAGGACTTGCATGACCTGTCTGTTTATAACCAACAAACGCCATTCAGGAAACTCACGTGAGCAATATATAAATTATATTACATTCTAATTCAGCCATTTTCGTAAATTAGTTAATTTAATGATCGGGAAAGATTTACTGCTTTTTTATCTGCAGTAAATGGTTGAACCAAAGCGTTTCAAATCGAAGAAAATTATGAATAATATTCTTCTGAAACTGGTGTTTGTAATGCTTGTAACCACGCCTGCCGAGGAAAAGCAGGCAAATATCCTTATCAATAGTATCCGCGATTTTGGTGGCAGATATGCCAGCAGCCCTGTATATGTTCTGACGGGTGATGCTATTAATGCCTCATGCAGAACAATAACTGCATCAGATGTTACACTTATACCGCTTGAGATCAGTGATTCCCTGCCGAAGTACCCGTTCCTCCTTAAAGTAATGGCATGCGCCAGGGCAGAGGAATTGCTTCAGGGAAAATCAGAGATCATGGTGTGGATGGATGTTGATGGTCTTGTACTTAATGAACCAGGTGAATTTTATTTAGAAAAAAACAAAAAAATTGCGATCCGGCCGGTTAACCTGAGAAACAATGTCGGATTGCCGGTCGACAGCCCGACTGATCCTTACTGGCAAAAGATATATGACTATACCAGGCTTAAGCTGAGAAAAGTACCGGCAGTCGAAACCCTGGTTGACACCCAGAGAGTCAGATTGTACCTGAATAGTGCAACTTTCTCTATTCGCCCGGAACAGAGAATATTCAGGGAGTGGAAAAGGATCTTTTTGCTGCTTCTGGATGACCAGGAGTATCAGAATAATGCATGCCTGACTGATAATCACAAGATATTTCTTCACCAGGCTGTATTTAGCGCTGTAGTGGCGTCAAGGATTAAAGAGAATGAAATCCAGTGGTTCTCACAAAAAGCAGGTTATCCTTTGCATCACCACTATGAACTTACACAGGAAAAGAGAGTCAGCAAACTTAATGAGCTTGAAAGTGTAATATATGAACGATTATGGGATGCTCCAAACTGGACGATGAGCACCATTAAGGTAGATGAACCCTTAAAATCCTGGTTAAAAGAAAAATATGAGAATGTAACACGCAGGGAAGTTTATATACAATAGCTCTGAAAACAATATAACAGATGAAAACACTGAAAACCAAAGTAATCACATTGATTCTTGCAGCTTTTATATCGCACGCGGTAAGTGGACAAACTGCTGTCGTGGCCGACACATCGGGCGATTACGCTGCTGTGAAGCATACAATTGAGCAGGCGATCGGCTGGGCAATTGAGAAGGATTTTGAAGCTATGTATAAGCTATGGGCTGAAGATCTTTTCCACTTCTGGCTCCTTTCCGACAGCAAGGTTATTGGACTGGAGAACCTTAAGAAATACTCCGAGGTATGGAAAGATCCCGATTTCCGGGGGACCCGCTTCGAATTCAGGGACCTGCGGATTGTTTTTTCCCGTTCCGGCGATGTCGCCTGGTATTCGTGTTATCTCGACGACTGCGGCTCATACAAGGGCAAGGAATCATGTCTGAAGGACGTATTCCAGACAGGAGTTCTTGAGAAACGGGATGGCCGCTGGGTTCATGTGCTGATGCATGGAGCCTACCCTGTCGACAAGATCCCTGAGAATTATTTAAGGAGGTTCTATTCCGATCTCCTTGAGAATAATAGCGGTGATTAGAAACAAAAATAAAGAATCATGGTGAAACTATCCTATCTCATATCATTACGAAATCTTGCAAAGAACAAAGTAATTACTGTAATTAATATTGCAGGTCTGACATTTGGTATAACCTTTTCGATACTTATTGGCCTGTATGTAAAAAAAGAATTTTCTTACGATAAGTCCTTCATTAACGGTAACAAAATATACCGGATTGAATTTGAATATCCCGGACGAGACAATAGCGCTGTACGGACATCAGCTCTCGGCCCTGATTTAAAAGACAACCTGGCAGGCATTACAAATGTACTTAGGATTCAATTTTTTGACCAGATAGTCTTAAAGGATGACAAAGAGAACTACTTCAATATTGCCAAGACATGTGTAGCCGATTCAACTTTTTTCGATTTTTTTGATCAGATCTGGATATATGGAAGTCCTGAAGATGCACTTAATAAACCCTATAGTATCGTCCTGACGAATGAACTGGCAAAGACAATATACGGAGATATTAATCCGGTCGGGTTGACTCTCACAAGTCCTCCGGGACCGGCTGTGCTCACTGTTACCGGAGTAGTAAAGAAGCGTGATGATTCACATTTCAGCTATGATGCTCTCCTCTCGTTGGTTACCAGAGGTGCAACCAGCAGCACCATATTACATACTTACTCAACCCAGCAATGGTTAACCTATCTTATGATTGATGAGGGTGTCGATATCAAAATCATGGAGGGGCAGATTTATGAAAAACTATATGACCTTATTCCCGGCCTGAGAGATGGTCGAAGAAGTTCAGACTTCAAAGTCTTACTCAATCCGTTAAAAGAAATATATTTCGATAAACCATCCGGCGACCTGAGCACGATCCATGGAAATCACAGCCTGGTAATGATCTTTATTGCTGTCGCAGTGGTGATCATTTTAATAGCGTGTATCAACTTCGTGAATCTGAGCACAGCTACTGCCATGAAAAGGGCAAAGGAAGTTGGTTTAAGAAAACTGGTAGGCTCAAAGAGGGCAACACTGATCAGCCAGTTCCTTGGTGAATCATTTTCTATAAGTCTGATTTCAACCCTGCTTGGATTAGGCATAGCAGAATTGATACTGCCCTATTTTAATAATCTTATCGGCACCAGGTTTGATATCACCTACTTCGATAACCCGTATACCATCCCCGTTTTAGTCGGGATCATACTTGCTACCGGATTACTTGCCGGAATTTATCCTGCCTATTATATCTCTTCATATAAAGCCATTCAGGTCATCAAGGGAGAGATTACGAGGGGACAAAAATCTGTTGTATTCAGGAGAGGATTGATCATGTTCCAGTTCCTTATATCAGTGATCCTGATCAATAGTTCATTACTGATATACCGGCAGTTGAAATATACAGGGGAACAGGACCTGGGATTCGAAAAAGAACGTATTCTCACTGTTGATATACCAGGGCCAGTCTATGAAAAAATGGATCTGGTCAGAGAAGAACTTCTGAATAATCCGGAAATTGTCAATGTCGCATACTCCTACACTGCACCGGGCAGTGGGAACTGGAACTACGAAGGATTTAATATTAACAATAAAGGGATTTCTTCAATGGTGTTAAGTATAGATCCACATTACATTAAAACTATGGGAATGGAAATAGTTGCAGGACGCGATTTTGATGAGAAGGTCCGTAATGATTCAGTAAGCAACTGTATAATCAATCAAACTCTGGCAGAAGAAATAGGATTAGAGAATCCGGTTGATGAATCCTTTAACCATGAGAGCTGGTACATAACTATGTTCCCTGTAACAAATTTCAGGATCATTGGCATTGTTAAAGATTTTCACATAAAATCTTTCCGGACAAAAATAGAACCACTCATTCTGGCATGGAACCCCAGGTGGCATAATTACATAAATATTAAGATCGCAGAAGGGAAGATAGCTCCGGCCATGAAAAAGATAAGGGAGACACTTGACGAATTTGCACGCGGTATCCCTGTCAATTACAATTTTGTTGATGAGAGTTTCGACCAGATGTATAAATCAGATCAGAGAATGGGTAAGATCCTCATCTACTTTACTATGTTAGCGATACTTATCGGTGTGCTGGGTCTGGTTGGAATGGCTACATTTATGACCGGGCAGAGGACAAAGGAAATAGCTATTTACAAAACCTTTGGTGCATCTGTCACCTCAGTAATTACAAAACTTACCAGGGAATTCATTCTTTTAGTTATAATTGCGAATGTCCTGGGATGGCCCATAGTGTTATGGTTAGGAACAAAATGGCTCAACGAATTTGCCTACAAGACAAATATCAGTGCAGCGATTTTTATTGCTGGTGCGTTATTAAGTGTTGCCATTACACTATTAACAGTATTGTCAATTACAATCCGGGCTGCAACCTCAAATCCGGCTGATTCGCTGAGGTACGAGTAGATAAGGTTCTGTACAGAATACAAAACTATTACCATGAAAATCAAAAGAATAACTGTTTTCCTTCTTTATGCTGGTATTTCTTTACCCGGCATTATCAGCATTTCTGCCCAGGAGTCGGTTCAGGTTTCCCGAAATTCCAGCCTGCTGGCTGAACCTCAGGAAGTCAGGGCCAACGAGATCCAGCCGCCTGAGCTTGTTATGGACATTCTTGGCATCCGTCCGGGAATGATCATCGGTGAGGTGGGTGCCGGTCAGGGCAGGCTTACAGTTCACCTTGCGACACGGGTTGGTGATAAAGGCAAAGTATACGCCAATGACATCGATCCGGCGGCAATTGATTATCTGAAAACCCGATGTCAGCGTCATGGATTGAACAATGTTGAGACCATCCTCAGCCTGTCCGACGATGCACGATTTCCACAAAACACCCTGGACATGGTTGTAATGGCATCTACCACCATGTTGACAATCCTGTACCTCTTCTCAAGAGTCTTCTGCCAGGTTTGAAGCCATGGGGAATAGTAGCCCTTGCAGAGCCGAAACCGTCGCATATCGAAGCTAATGCGAAGATGCTGACTCAGAGCAGCGTCGGGGAGCAAGCGATCGCAGCCGGTTTCACTCTGGATGCTGTTATTGAAGATCTTCTAAAGTCCGACAACATTTTCATCCTGCGACCTTCAGTCCCGGACGTGCCGGAATCGCACGACCGTCAGAAAGTCCGTGCCTTATGGCTTGACTATCTGGAATGGATCAAAATCGCTAAAGGTCAGACATCATTGAGGGATTATGCTTTAAGTCTGGATGCAAACGGTGTTCCCGGTATGGAAATCCGGCGTCGTCTGCAGATCATTCGCAGTCAGTTCACTGAACAACCGGAAGGAATAGAGATGATCTATGATCCTCTCTATGGTAAACCCCTCACGGGCGATTTAGAAAAAGATGGATTCAAAACCGCACCCAATGCATTTTTGGTTGAGACTATGAAGAGAATCAAACCGGGAGGTCAGGCTTTGGACGTTGGCGCGGGGATGGGTCGTAACGCAATTTATCTGGCAGTCCTAGGTTGGGATGTGACAGGGATAGATCTCTCTGCACAAGGCCTTGCCGTTATGCAGGCTAACGCAGAGAAAGAAGGATTGAAAGTCAGAACTATCAAGACTTCCTACCTTGACTTCGACTTCGGACGACAGAAATGGGATCTTGTGGCTATGATCCTCTCATGGGCGCCGGTGGAAGAACATGAATTCCTCACTCGTTTAAAGGAATCTATACGTCCTGGAGGGTATATCATATTTGAACATGTCATCCAGCGTTCGGAAAATCCATTTCCACCAGGTGTCCATGCTATTGCACCCGGAGAACTTCGTGAAATGTTTAATGATTTTGAGATTCTTATTTACCGGGAGATGGATGATTATGGCGACTGGGGAGGCCCTCCTACCCCTCATGTCCGTATGGTGGCCAGGAAATCCATAGCCGATGCAGAATAACAATTAATATAATAATCTCTCTGAAGGAGGATACGGCATTGTCATTATTTTATGTACTCCCGACAGATATTGTTACCGCGACTGATTTTGCTTTTGCGGTTTATTTTTCTTGACTTCGACACCGGGACACCCAAAATTACAAATCAAAGAGTTTAGCCAATACTTTGTAAGGTTTAGTCCTTGATATATTTAAATTATTGATTATCAATTACCGTCGGTTTTAACCGACGGTTTAAGACACTGTTTTTCCTGGGACTTTAGTCCCTCATCTTTTGAAGTTTGTATTCCACAATCAGCAAATCTAATTCTTCCTGAAAAGAGACTTTTTGATGATGTTGGTCCTGATTCCGGATATATTTTCTTAGATTATCTAACTGTGACATTCCGATAGAGACAGAATAGAAATCATCTTGCCATTCAAACTTTAGTCTGGTTAGTTTGTTTTTATTGATCCAGAATGAACTTTCTCCCTTTATTTTTTGCATTATTTCAGAAACAGTTTGATTACTGCCCAAAGATATCAATGCGTGAAGATGTTCATGATAACCATTAAAGTGGTTACGTTAAAAATATTTTTTTATGGGAATCAGGTTTTTTAGAACTACTTAAAAAATGTTGGGCTAAAGCCCTTAATGTGTGTGAATCTGAACCCGTTGGCTGAAGCCAACGGTAATTGATTCTAAAAGAGCTTATTAGTAAAAAAAAGAATCCCTCAAATATAATAATCTCGCTAACAATGGGTTTTAACCATAACAGACACGTTTAGTAAAACTTCCATTCTTTTTCTTTATGCCTGGCAGGACCACAAGGCAAGTAATCACCCTGAGACACCCAAAAATAACATTTTAATCAGAGTATAATGCTGATATCCTATACTTTATGAATAGAAACATGAAAAAGTGTCGAAATCAGGACAATTAATATAATAATCTCTCTGAAGGAGGATACGGCATTGTCATTATTTCATGTACTCCCGACAGATATTGTTACCGCGACTGATTTTGCTTTCGCGGTTTATTTTTTACTTTTGAACTGGAAATTTTTATTGGTGAAGAATGAGAAGCCTTTGTATTACTATAACAATTATTGTTTTTTCATCTTCCAGCCTCGTTGCACAGGCCAGCATATCTGCACTTGACAACGCGATAATCAAAGCTGAGGACAGGATTGAAACCAGTTCTATGCCTTCGTTCAGAAATCTTGAGAGTTTCCTGGTCTGGTCTGAAGGCGACTTTAAGCATAAAAAATACTATAATGGTGTTTCAGGAACAACACTTCATCAGATCCAGTCACAGACCAAGAGCATTGTATCCCTATTGATGGGAATTGCAATAGACAAAGGATTTGTAAAAAGTGAAGATGAACCGGTTTCTGACTTTTTTCCTGAATATTTCAATAGCCAGGACAGTCTTAAATCACTGGTAACTATCCGTGACATGCTCACAATGTCGGCAGGCTTTGAATGGGAAGAGATGGTACCGTTCAATGATCCCCGCAATGACAATATCAATATGAATTACAGCGGCAGCTATCTTCAGTATGTCTTGTCGAGACCAATGGCTGCAAAACCGTTTACTGAATTTAAATACAACAGCGGATCTCCCATGATCGTGGCAGGGATCATTGAAAAAGCATCAAAAATGCCGCTTGATAAATTCGCTGAAAAGTATTTATTCAATCCTTTGAATATAGTTGATTATCGCTGGATAAAAGATTCAACAGGCTTCTGCCATGCTGGAGGAGGCCTGTTCCTGAAGCCCGTGGATATGGTAAAGACAGGTATTCTGGTTCTGAATGAAGGCAGATGGGAAGGAAACCTGATCGTATCGGAAGACTGGATCCGTAAGAGCTGGCAGCCATATTTTTTAACCACTTTCACTGAGCACAGCTATGGATATTTCTGGTGGATAAAGGAGATGAAAGTCAGCGGTTCTGAAACAATAAAAGTAATATCGGCACAGGGAGCTGGCGGCCAGTATATGTACATTATCCCTGAATTCAGATTAATAGTTGCTTTCACTGAAAATAATTTTGGGACACCTCTTGTCGGACCATTTATTTTTAACACTTACATATTACCGGTGCTGCAAGATGTGCCATAACTCAGAAAACAAGCTTATGTGCTGTTTTAGCAGACTGTATTCATTTGGGGTCAATCAGGAAACTCCCCTGAACAATTTGTAAATTGTATTTAATTCATATTCAGTTATTTTAGGAAATTGGTTTATACAGTATTCCTTTATTACCCTGATTGTGAAAAATTGTACTACAGAGTAAATTGCATGAAGAAATTTATTAATTATATCTGGTGGTTTACCTTCATTATGGCTATATCTTCTTGTCAGAATGAAGTATACGAAGAAGTTTTTAATGAAGCCAAAGAGCTTCAGCTTGTGAAACAATCAATCAACAATGTTTTCGGCTGGGCTGTGGAAAAAGATTTTGACCTGTTTTTCGGGACAATTGCTTACGACTCCAATTTCATCAGCGTCACTCCTTATAAAAAGGTAAAATTCGGGATTGCTGATGTATTGAAAGATACCAGCTTCTGGGCAAGTCCATATTTCAAAGCTGTCAGGCACGAACTGCGTGATTTGCAGATTCATTTCTCTCAAAATAAAGATGTAGCCTGGTTCTTCTGTTATCTTGACGATATTAATGAATGGAAAGGTCAGCCTGCCAACTGGGAAAATGCCAGGTGGACAGGAGTGCTTGAAAAAAGGAACGGAAAATGGATTGTTGTCCAGCAGCATTTTTCATTTACCGCTGAATAAATAATAATTAAGTTGGAACAAACATGACAAGAAAATTAATCCTTTTATCAATGCTTGTTATTTGCAGTTTGCAGGTATCCGCGCAAGATGATGGCGATGATATTGTCATAGGTAAATACAGAAAACTGCATTCTGAGGTAACAAACGAAGACCGGACATTATTAGTTTGGCTGCCAAGAAGTTATAATCAGTCAACCCTGAGCTATCCGGTGATATACCTCCTTTACGGACAAAATACTTCCGAGTGCCTTCTGCCGACAATAACAGCCTGCGACATGCTGTCAGCTTCAGGAGCAGTGCCGGAAATGATCATTATTGGTGTGGCAAGCGCTGAAAGGTACAGGGATTATTCATCCATTTCAGACGGATACATTGAAAATACAGTAAAGTTCTTCCGCGATGAACTTTTCCCTTTTGTTAAAAACAATTATCGTACCCTGGATTACAGAATCGTGATAGGGCCGCAGGCCGGAGCGGTTTTCTCCTTTTATTCCCTCATCAACCATCCCGATCTGTTCCATGCCTGTATCATGGAAAATCCATTTGTTGGTCAGAACAGGGAAATATTGTACGATATGGCAAATAAGTTTTTCAGCAAAAACATAACGTTCAACAGGTTCCTATTTATTAAGGAGGAAAAAAACAGTAATCCTCTTTATGTCAAGACTGCGTCAGAATTTGCAGAAATGATGAAGACCAGAACTCCCGATGATTTCAGATTCAGCTTTACACTTGAGGAACCATCCGGTTATTTTGTTCCGCCGGTACCTGCAAAAGAGGGGCTGCTCACTCTGTTTGAACCTTATGCATTTCCCGACAATCTGAAAGTGGAAAATGTAAAAGATATCACAGCTTTTTATATAAATGTGAGCAAAAAGTATGTCGTGGATCTGCCAATACCGGAACATGTTCTGACCATAGAATGTGATAAGCTGTTATCCGCCGGGAAATATAGTGCCTTATCGGATTTACTGGAGTACATGTTATCGATCTATCCGGAATCACTAAATGCCCTGATGAGGATGGGTGACCTGAAGAGAACCCTGGGAGATTACGAGACAGCAATAAAATATTATGATGAATTTCTGAAGATCATGCCGGTTGATGCCATTGCCATCAGGAACAGGAGGAATAATATCGAAAAATATATAAGCGAATCACTTGTTTACGTTCTTGAGAAGGAGATTCTTTCAGTCGGAATTGATAAGGCTGTCAGGAATTTTAAAAGAGCAAAAGCATCTAAAGAAAACAGACTTACTTTTAATGAAAATGATCTTAACAGCCTGGGCTATTCGCTGCTGAATAGAAAAATGAATGCTGAATCCATAAAAGTCTTAAGACTGGCGCTGGAAATCTATCCTAGTTCAGCCAATTTATTCGATAGTCTTGGAGAAGCCTGTATGAGAAGTGGCGATAAGAAAAATGCCATTATTAATTATGAAAAATCACTTGAAATAAATCCATCTAATAACAATGCGAAAGAAATACTGGAAATGTTGAATATTAATCAGTAATTTCCTGTCTGGTTAAATATCAGGATGTTATTGAAAAACCTTTGACTATGTATTAATTAATTATAGAAGAATCATGAGAAAAGCTTACCTGTGTCTTGTAGTATTCATCGCCTTCTTCATTAATTCAGTTGCCCAGGATATGTTCCCTGCCAGGCAGCTTACCTTCGATCCTGCTCAACAAGGTTTTGCTACATGGTCTCCTGACAGCAAACATATAGTATATCAATATACAGATGTGTATGACACACTCGGTAAAAACGGACTTTGGAAAATCTCGGCCGAAGGAGGAGATGCAGAACAAATCTTCAGCGGTATAGCTGAACATGCAAAATGGTCACCCGACGGAAAATACATTGTATTTGATGCTGATACCGGGAAAAGCATCAGGATGATCCCTTCAGGAGGTGGTGATATTATAAGGTTTTTACCTGATTCCGTTACGATCCGGAACGGAGGCCTCCCCTGCTGGTCCCCTGATGCTTTTAGGATAGCATTTGTTGAAGGGAAAAACCTGTCGCTATGTATATGGAATTTTCGTACCAGTGAACTTAAAAGTATTTTCAGCGAACCTGGTAAAGTACCGCTCCCTGGCGGCTGGTGGATTGACGGCAAAAGCATACTTGTAGCAAACATGGACAGGAAGACAAGAATATGCACAATGCTGAAAATATCTTCAGATAACGGGGATGTTACACCTGTCACAGGACATCATGAAAACTTTTATCGTCATACTGCACTTTCACCCGACGGATCTTTATTGATATACGCGGCCATGGAAGGTAAATACCTGGGATTGTATGTTATGCTTTCAGGAGGCAGCAAATCACTGCCCCTGGCAGTGGCCAATGATGGCCATACTGAAGGTGCAGCCTGGTCGCCTGACGGAAAGAAAATTGCGTATACCAGAACTCAGGGACGGAATTTTGATATCTGGGTAATGGACATAGATACAAAATACATCAAACGGAAACTGAAACAACTTAATAGAAGTTGAATATATTTCCGGAATATTACATAAATTAACCAATTAAACCCAAAAAAATGAAAAACCGTATCCTTACATTTTGTCTTATGATCGCTTTTTCGATTCTGACAGGTAATTCATTCTCCCAGGCCGGGGAGAATGTTAAGTCTGGTATTAAGCCGGCTCTGCTGGTTATTGACATCCAGAATGCATACTTAAGCGGAATGGCTGAAAAGGACAAAGATGTTGCCATGAAGAACATTAACTATTACATCCAGCTTTTCCGCGCCTATGGATACCCGGTTATCAGAATCTATCACTACAGTAAGCAGCATGGCCCTGAACAGGGTACAGAGCTGTTTGAATTCCCGTCATCAGTTCTGATAAAACCTGATGATCCAAAAGTCATCAAGACATATCCTGACGGCTTTAATAAAACCGATCTCGATAAAGTGCTGAAGGAAAAAGGTGTCAATACAGTCTTCCTGTGCGGATTAAGTGCCGTTGGATGTGTTCTCGCAACATGGATCGGGGCTCAGAATAACGATTACAGGGCTTTTCTTATTAAAGATGCTTTAATGAGTCATAATTCTGATTATACAAATAATATTGAAGCAATTTTCGATGCAGTGGGCGGAGATATTATAACCCTTGTACTTGAAAAGAAATAAAATGAATAAGCTGTTTCTGTTTCTATTGATACTGATTGTTCAATCAGCAATCTCATTTACCCAGGATAAGAGAGTCCCGACTGAATCCTCGGAATACTGGCTTAACAACCAGCACCAGCCCGAAAAACTGATGGATGCTATTGGCCTTAAGGAAGGCATGACCATTGCAGATATTGGTGCAGGAAGAGGAAGGATGACTGTCTTCTTCTCGCTTAAAGTAGGTGAAAAAGGCAGGGTATATGCCAACGATATAGATAAGGAGGCTCTTACATACCTTGAGCACAGGTGCCAGGCAAACAACATGACTAATGTAAAAACCTTCCCCGGCAAAGTTGATAATCCCATGCTTCCTGCCGGAGAAGTTGATATAGCATTCATGGTGAGTACCTATCATCATCTTGAAAAGCCTGTCGAGATGATGAGAAACACTATCCACTCACTGAAAAAGGATGGCATTCTTGTAATTGTAGAACGCGATCCGGTTAAAACAGGTCAGACGGGCAGGGAAAGCACTTCAAGGGAAAAACTGACCAGGGAGGCAAACGTGGCGGGATTTCAATTGATCTCAGTAAATTCCGACCTGCTCGAACGAGACAATATTTATTTTCTGAAAGTGAAATAGGGTTTATTTGACCTGCAGGGTCTTATAAATACACTGATATTCAAATTCCATGAAGAAATCCGGATTTCTTTTGTTATCTCTTTCGACACTCTTGATCATTTATACTATTGTTTCATGCCGGAAGCAGGAATCAGTTAACCGTTTTCCTCTCGCTGAACAATATAATATTAACGGGGAAGAGCTTACCCTGGCTTTCGATGAAATGAAAACAGTGGAGGGTGCGCTCAGCCTTATTGTATGCCGTAATGGTGTAATAGTTGCAGAGGAATATACAAATTATCAAAGCTATGGAGCCGACAGTATTAAAAACATTATGTCGGTTACTAAAACCTTCACAGGTGTGCTTGTCGGACTGGCAATTGAAAAAGGCTTTATTGAAAGCGTGAATGATCCAATAAGTAAATATCTTACAGGAGTTGTTACTTTTCCCGACGATGTCAAACCCGCAATAACAATTGATCAGCTTTTGAAAATGACATTCGGTCATGCCTGGAACGGGACCTCCTCCTCCAGCAAGTTTGGAGAATGTTTCTTTGAATCTGAGGATAACCTGCAATTTATTATTGATCTTCCTCTTGTTACAACACCCGGAACTGTATTCAATTACAGTGACGGGGCCTCTCACCTGCTTTCAGCGATAATAACAGAAGCGACAGGTACTAACACCCTGGAATTCGCAATAGAGAACCTGTTTGAACCTTTGGGAATAACTGAGTATGAATGGGACACAGATGACAGGGGTTATCCACTGGGGGCCGCTTACCTGAGGATCAAACCCAGGGATATGGTGAAATTCGGAAATTTTATCCTGAACAATGGTAAATACAACGAAGCACAAATCGTCCCGGAAGCCTGGATCAACGAAATGACCACCACCAAAATTTCCACCAACAACGATGTACTTTATGGTCCTGAGTATGGCTACCAGATATGGCTGGGAAATGCCAAACTACACCGTTATTACATGGCAATGGGCTGGGGAGGACAATTTATTTTCGTTGTTCCTGATCAGCAGCTGGTTGTCACAGCCACCTGCTGGACAGGCAATTTGACAGATCAGCAGGCTGGTGAACACTGGATGAGTATAATTAAGATCATAGTTGAAAATATTTTTCCTGCTGTAAATTAACATACGGATGTATGGAAACAAAAAGCGAAATCACAAATCAGGAGAGATCTGCTCTTATCAGGAAGATGATTATCATGTTTTCATTTGTTCCGCTGTTCATCGGTATATGTACCTTGTTGCCTGCCGGCACTTTCAATTACTGGCAGGTATACCTCTATTTTTCGGTACTTGTTGTCCCGATGATATTCGTGCTTTTCTACTTTCTCAAAAGAGATCCGAAGTTCCTTGAACGCCGGACAAAAGCAACCGAAAAAGTAAAGGAACAAAAGCTTATCCAGCTTCTCAATCTGCCGGTATTTATGGCAGCTTTCATAATTCCGGGGCTTGACAGGCGATTCGGTTGGTCTGACATTCCGCCGGAGATAATAATAGCCACAGATGCAATTATTCTTGGAGGTTATCTTCTGATTTTCATGGTGTTCAGGCAAAACAGTTACGCATCAAGAATCGTTGAGATAGATCATGAACAGAAAGTTATTACCACAGGATTGTACAGTATGGTCCGCCACCCTATGTACTTAGGAGTGTTAATAATGTATCTGCCTACTCCGCTGGCTCTTGGTTCATACTGGGGACTGATACCCATGGCATTGCTGCCGGTTACACTTATTTTAAGGATCATTAATGAGGAAAAGGTACTTAAGGAAAATCTGGAAGGCTATAGTGAGTACTGCCTGAAAACAAGGTACAGGCTTATTCCTTTTATATGGTGATTCATTATCTGTAACGGCATATGTATCGCACAGAAATTATTAAAAACTTAAGCTGAGTATCGGGAAAGGTTAATATAAAAATAGAAAAGATGTTAACATTTTACACCAGATTCCGAGCGTTAGCGAGGAATCTCTGCTTTTTTATTAATCATTGCTGATACTCATAAAACATAAAGAATGGAAAAGTCTTTGTTCCTGTTACTAATCGTTAATGCATCGATAATTATTTCATGTAATAAAACCGATGACCGTTTCGATTTTGAGTGGCCTGTTTCAACGGCTTCTGCAGAAGGCATGGATCAGCAAAAACTCGACTCAGCATACTTAAAAGCAGATGAGCTGGGCTTTGTCGATGCCCTCCTGGTTATCAGGAACGGAAACCTGATCGCTGAAGAATACTATAATGGTTATAGTGTGAATAAACAACATCAGATATGGTCATGTACAAAGAGCTTCATGTCGGCTCTTGTAGGTATAGCACTAGATAATGTCCTGATAGAAAGCGTCGACAAGAAAATAATGGATTATTTCCCTGAATATGTTTATGCCGGAATGGATAACAGGTTCTTTGATATAACTATTAAACAACTGCTTACGATGAGGATGGGGATAGATAATGAGGAGAATAATCTCATACCGGTTGTCCAGACAAATGATTGGATCGAAGGAACATTTAGCCTGCCTTTACTATTTGATCCGGGACAGAAGTTCTCTTATAACTCTCTTGAAACCCATCTCCTGTCAGCAATAATAACGCGGGTTACAGGTAATAGCGCCCTTGAATATGCAAATGAAAACTTTACAGGACCGATGGGCATAGAGATCATCGAATGGAGGGCTGATCCAAAGGGTTATAATACAGGAGGTTACGATATTTATATGAAACCGCGCGATATGGCTGTCCTGGGATATATGTACCTGAATGACGGAAAGATCAACAATACACAGATTGTTTCAAAAGAATGGGTAGAGGCTTCTCTTACAAGGACATGGACCAATAATTCAAGCAAATGGGGACCGCTGACCGATTACAATTATGGCTATTTGTGGTGGCTCGGTAAAATAAACGGGTATGATATGTTCATGGCAATGGGTATGGGTGGTCAGTATATTATAAACTTTCCGGATCTTGATTTAACAGTTGTAACCACAACCAACAAAGATATCAGCTGGGACAACGGCCAGGAGATACCTACCCTTGAACTGGTATCGGACTATATTCTTAAAGCAATAAACTGAAAATATCCTTGATCCTGCTGCGACCTGCGCTCTGTGCCCTACGCCTCAAACCACTCATCCCTGAAATTGACAAGGTACACCCTGTCAGTTGATCTTGTAAGAGCCGTATAAAACCACCTCAGGTAGTCTAATGTGATCTCGCTGCGGTTGAACATCCCCTGGTCGATGAAGACTCTTTCCCACTGACCTCCCTGAGCTTTGTGGCAGGTGACAGCGTATGCGAATTTTATCTGTAAAGCATTGAACCACGGATCGTTCCTCACAGCTTCGTACTGTTTCCTCCTTGTCCTTATATTCAGGTAATCAGAAAGGATATTCTGGAAAAGCTCCCTGTTCTTTTCTGCCGGCAGTGCAGGAGTATCAAGATGGAGAACATCCATCATTACCTTTGATTCGACTTCGAAATCATAATCAGGAAAATAAAGCTCCATTTCGGCGAACCTGAATCCATGCCGTTCCTCATATTTTCTTATTTTTTTCACCTCCGCGATATCCCCGTTCGCAATAAATCCGGGTCCCTCATCATCATCCTCTACAAGGAAATAATTGTTCTTAACGATCATTACCATATCCCCGGGGCTTATCTCCTCTTCCCTGAAGAAGATCCTGTTGCGTATCCCCTGGTTATAGCGGTTTGCCTGTTTGTTTGAATTGACAACGATTATTGTGCCTTCGAGCCCGCATGTTCCGTAGGATGCTGACAATTCATCAATAAGCTCCTCCCCGCTCAGCCTGATCACATCTTTAAAATTATTACAATCCATTGACGGGTGAACAGTATCATTTTCCGAGATCTGCAGTCGTACCCGGGTTGCGTTCATAAGTACACCTGAAGATTCACTCTGCCGAACGACCTGTTTCAGCTCAGCGCTTCTGAGCGCAAAACCGTATTCTTCAAGCGCTTTAAGGTCGAGAGCAGTACTCAGCGTTGATCCTACCGGAGGCAGCTGGGCTGAGTCGCCTACAAGAATAAGCTTGCATTCGGTGCCTGAATAGACATACTCAATGAGGTCGTCAAGGAGTTTCCCGCTTCCGAAAAGAGAAGTGTCGGAAGATATATTTGATATCATAGATGCCTCATCCACAATAAAATAGGTATCCCTATGCAGGTTCCTGTCGAGGATAAAGCTGCCCATACCGTCTTTTGATGACTTCTGCTTATAGATCTTTTTGTGAATGGTAAAAGCCTGTCTCCCCGAGTAAGATCCAAGAACTTTTGCTGCCCTTCCGGTGGGAGCCAGGAGTACTGACCTCATCCTGAGCAGGTCCAGGGTCCTGACGACAGAACTGATCACGCTCGTCTTACCGGTACCGGCATAACCTGTAAGAAGGAAAATGACATCATTACTGTTTTCGGTTACATATAACGCGATCTTCCTGAGTGCTTCCGACTGGTCGTCTGTCGGGATGTTACCCAGATTCTTACAAAGATTGTTATATATTATTGTATCCCTCATTTTCTTTTTTAACTGCAGAGAACGCACTAAGGTACATAAAGTAGATTTTCACCGGATGTGAGTTTGTAACATATTGCTATATTTGTTTATAAATTAATCCGTCAGATGCCGTTCCTGGAGCTTTTTGATGAGACACTTGACATAAACTCGACTGAGAACTACGAGCTGTCGGTGCAGATGAACCGCGACGGATTTGCCTTCACTATTCTTGATGCACTCAGAAATAAGTATGTTCTCCTGCGTTCACATGAGCCGGACGACAACATATACCTGGCCGCTGACAAAATCGATGAGATCATCAGCAAAGACGACTTCCTTACAAAACGCTACAAGAAGGTGAATATCATCATTCCATCATCCAGGTTTACACTTATTCCGGCGCCTCTTTATGATCCTGGGAAAAAAGAGGAATATTTTATATTCAATCACATCATGGAAGAAAGCGACCTGATCCTTGTCAACAAGATCTCTGATCCGGATGCCTATATAATATTCTCCGTACCGAAATCCCTGTTTGATGTTTCATCCCGTTTCTATCCTGCAGTTCATCCGCTCCACCATACCAAACCGCTGATGAACCAGCTTACGCACAACAGCAGGAGTGTTAACGGTTTTTATATTCACATCCATGTTGAACGGGAGTTTTTCAACCTCTTCATTTTTGATCACAGTGCTCTAAAATTCAGCAATTCATTTAATTACAGGAACATTTCCGACATTCTGTATTTTACACTGAATGTCTTCAGGAACATGGAGATAAAAAATAATGAGACTGTTCATTTCAGCGGTATGACAGAGAAGTTTGATGACCTCTGGTCAAATTTTGCACTGTACATAAGGAACCTGAAGTTCACAGACCCTTCAGTAAGTTACACATTCAGTTATGTTTTCAATGATATAGAGCTTCACAGGTTCATTAATCTTTTCACGGCTGCAAATTGCGAATAATAGGGGGAAAATACAGGGGAAGAAGGATTGTTCCTCCTTCCGGTTTCAGAGCGAGGCCGACTACTGACTTTGCAAGGGAGAGCCTGTTCAACATTCTCAATAACCGCATTGATTTTGAAACAGTTAGTGTTCTGGATCTGTTCAGCGGAACAGGCAGTATAAGTTATGAATTTGCATCGCGTGGAGCTGCTGAAGTACATCTTATTGAGAAGGACCTGAAACATATTTCGGGTATCAGACGTATAATAAAAGATACAGGGTTTGAGAATATCAAGGCTGTACACATTGATGTGAGAGCATATTTAAAGACCTGTTCCGCAAAATATGATATAGTTTTTGCCGATCCGCCCTATGATCTCCCGTGGCTGAAGGAGATACCTGATCTTGTCGCAGGATCGGGAGTGATGAAGGAGGATGGTTTTTTTATTCTTGAGCATCCCAGGAATATGCGATTCAGTGATCACAAGTTATTTTTCGAGCATCGCAGCTATGGCGGAGTGAATTTCAGTTTCTTCAGACCTCTTTAGGATCACTCGTACATATCATTAATATCCGCTTTTGACAAATCAAATATCAAATCGCTTATTTTAGAAACTACAGCCTTGAAGTACTTTTCACCTTTCTCAGGTGTTGCTTTTGAAGGATCGCCGATCCCTGTGTCGCTTGTGACTTTTGACCATTTACGCTCCGACCAGGCCCATTTCTCGTTCAACGCTTTTATTTTGAATTTCTTAGCTGATCCCCTGCCTGCCTCATTCAGCGGCAGAACAAGTTCCGGGGCAAGATGCAGCATCAGGCTGGTCTCCATCTCATCGGCATGTCCGCCTCCGTTTTCAAAAAATTCTGAATTTTCAACTGACTGGTACCAGTTGCATGTGCAAATCAGCATCGAGGGATAAAGAATACCTAATTCCCTTATCATCTGCCTGAAGTCATTTCCGCCATGCCCGTTAAGAATAAGGAGTTTATGAATTTCATGCCTGTTCAGAACATCGGCAATGTCCTTCAGAATGGCATACTGGGTACCCGGATTCATATTTATATTGACTTTGATGTCCATCTGTCCGGTATTTACTCCGAATGGTATTACAGGCAGCACAATTAATTTTGTTCCCCTCTCCCATGCCTTTCCGGCAGCTTCAGCTGTTATTCTCTCTGTTTCAATATTATCGGTGCTGAAAGGCAGATGCAGGTTATGCGCCTCCATGGCTCCCCATGGGAGCACGGCGAGTTCGATTGAAGCATCCTTCAGAGTTTTCCAGGTGGTTTCAGCT
>Ga0307378_10004603_pt1 | contig 19592 bp, 10 predicted proteins | sample UN1MG_FD_202238 | JGI IMG/M metagenome (GOLD analysis project Ga0307378, IMG submission 202238) | Soil microbial communities from Risofladan, Vaasa, Finland - UN-1 | ecosystem: Environmental > Terrestrial > Soil > Coastal area > Acid sulfate soil | place: Finland: Risofladan, Vaasa | collected... | reverse complement strand
AAAGTAAACTCGTGGACATGCTGGCTTCTCCTTGTGAAGTCGAATCCCAAAACTTCACAAAGAACCAGCATGTCCGCCTCTTTGCAACCCCAGGTACGCTTCAGTCGGATGAACCAAGTTTCTGGCTCAGCCAGGTGGGCAACAGCCTGAACCTGAACTTTCAGCCCATTGCTGAGCCCTCGACCTTCGTGCTGTGGGGCATCGGCATCATAACCGTGCTCGGCTACAGCCTCCGCCGGCGCAATCGGACCGCGTAAGGAAGCAGCAACCACACAGGCGCCTACTTGCCCGCGAGACAGAGGACCTTGCCCTCCGCGGTGGACAGGTACAGGCATCCGCCGGCCGCCGCGACGCCGTCCCAGGTGGGCGGGTATTCGAGCGGGTATTCGGCCAGCGTCTTCCCGTCGGAGGCGGATACTGCGCGAAGCATCGCGCCCTTGCGGCCTTCCAGGGCCTCAGTCTGGTCCGCGAGCTTGGCCAGAAAACCGGCGTCGTCGGGGTGGCGGAAGGCCTGTTGCTCGTCGACCAGGTCCGGCGGGCCGGCGACGAACAGCGTCTCCGCGGCCAGGACCATCGCCCGGACCTGGAGGGGAATCGCTTCGGACCAGTCGTAGGCGATCTCGTGCTGCCCCCACGCCGGCACCCTGGGGCGTTTCTGCGGCGACTCGACGATCTCCGGCTCCCTGCCGGCGGCGAACAGGTGGTATTCCATCGGCGTCGACCAGTAGTAGTACTCGGGCCGGAGTCCGAAGCCGTACGCCCGGGAGTCGTCGAACACTACGAGACGCCCGGCGGGGACCTCTCGCCCGGCGCGGAACCAGTCGCGGTAGCCGGTATAGAAGCGGGTGCCCAGGATCCAATAGGACCGGTGCCACCAGGAGTCATCCAGGAACCCGGTGGGGGAGAAGAGATGCGGCGTGTCCTGGGCCTGCTGGACGCCCTGGCGGTCGAATTTCATGTGCCGCATGTACACGAACGTGCCGTCGCCGGAGAGGATGTCCGGCATCGCCCCGGGCAGGTCGAACATCTCGACGACTCCCTTGGGCTGCCCGCCGGTCTTCGGGTCGCGACTGTCGACGCACGTGGCCGACAGCGAACTGCCCGTCTTCAGGTCGAGCCGGTGCAGATAGATACCGCCGTCCAGATAGGACGACCTTCCCGCGGCCGCGTAGACGACGCCGTCTTCGACCAGCACGCTCCCGTGTACGGGCCACACCGATTCCAGTTGCCCGTAGGCCACGACGCGGCGGTCCGCCGGCGCCGCCCGAAAGCGCCAGACCAAGGTTCCGTCCGACGCGCGGAGGCAGTAGACCCAGCCGTCGGCGGACCCGAGCACGGCCAGCCCTGCGGCGATCGTCGGCGGCGAATCGACTCGGCCGCCGGCGGTGTAATGCCAGAGGGGATTGCCGTCCTCGGCGTCCAGGGCGTGGACAGTGTGGTCGTCTATCGAGGCCACGAAGACCTTGCCCTCGGCGATCGTGAGGCTGCTCAGCCTGGTGCCGAGCTTGGCCTCCCATCTGGGCTTGAGATCGGCAGGCACGGGGGCGTTTGTCGAGCCGCTGCGCGAGGCATCGTGGCGATAGGTGGGCCAGGGATCGGAAGGAGGAACGATGGACGAGGAAGGAGGAATACTCTGACCGAACGCGGGACCGCGCTCGAGGCGGTTGTTATCCTCACGCTGTTCTGCTTCCGGCTCGCGCCCGCGCTTGGGAGCTAGCGCGAGGAACCCGTTCAGCTTGGCCTTACTGTAGCAGGCGCAGGAGTGCGGCGGGGCGTAGAGCAGCCCGTTGCAGGGCAGCGTGCCGAATTGGCACGTGCCTCGGACCCAGTGGTTCGGCATGGCTTCGCCGGACGTGAGGTCGATGAACTCCACGCCGGCCCTCCCAAGCACCAGATAGTGATTTGTGGCCCGATTGCGGTGGCAGCGGTGATGGGGCATGCCGACCTCGAAGAAGGCCTGGTCGGCCGGGCGCGTTCTCTTGATCTCGCCGGTGCGAGGGTCGCGTCCGGCGGTGATGCCGGGATCGGCTGCGACGGCGAGATCACCCGTCCACACCAGTCCGTCGGCCACGAGCACGTCGACGGGGGCGTTGAAGCACTCGCGGCACGTCGAACTCCAGAGCTGCTCCCCGGTGTCGGCCGAGAAGGCAATCAGCTCGCCGGTCGGGGCATCGACCCAGGAGGTCTTGTGAATTCTCCCCGGCTCCCGCTTCAGATCCGCGGGCGTGGCGCGATCCGCCGACAGCACCACGTCGTCGTAGACGACGAGCGTGGGGGCGGAGAAGCCGGGTCGCGTGGCGCCGACGGGCCGGACCGCCTGCCATTGTTCTTCCCCCGAGCCTGCGCTCAGGCAGAAGATCTTCTCGGGATTTTGGAAGAACAGACGTCCGCCGCTTACGGCCAGCGTGGTGGGCATGATCTGGGCCGTGTCGGAATCCGACCTGGTCCATACGAGCCGGCCCGTGTCGGCCCGGATCACGAGGATCCGCTTGTTGCGCGGTGGCGGCCCGGCACCACGTCGCTTGGCTGCCTCGGCGGCTTGCTGGGCGTCGACGTCTCCCACGACGAGGAACAAGACGCCGTCGCGGTACATGATTTCGGTCGTGCCCTCGGTCGCTTCATAGGTCTTGACCGTCTCGCCGGTGGCGGCGTCCAGCGCGCAAAGCGGCTTGCCGTAGCCGAGCGTGACGTAGACGCGGTCTCCGGAGGCGACGAGTCTGCGGGCGATGTTGGGCGGGCCCATCCGAAAGCTCCTCAGATGCCCTTCCCATGGTCCCACCGGCCGCTCCCACAGGATCATGCCGTTGAACGCGTCCCGTGCAACGAGGAGCCACGTGGCAGGCAACAGGACCGAGGCGATCGGCCCCCGGTCCTCGATGGAGAAGACTCGCCCGCCGGCCGACACAACGGCGCTGATGCTGGCCAGATTTTCATGCTGCCGAGCACGACGGGGCGGTCCGACCCACTGGATATGTTGCGGGGGGCCTACGACCGAGTCGCTGCCCACCGCGTTGTTGTCCGTGGCATGGAGGAAGTGGGTCCATTCGTCGAGCTGGGGCGGGCGCGGCTTGACCGTCTTGGTCCACGCATCGCCCTGTCTGGCGCAGAAGACGCCCCCGGGACACAGCACGCGCATGACCTCGTCCATCGGCACGCCGCCCAGGTTCTCTGCGACCACGAGGTTGACGAGGTTGTCGGTGTAGGGGAGGCGGTTGCCGACCAGGCGGTCGATCGACACGGTGCCGTACAGCCCGAGCGACTGGACGTGCTCGCGGGCCCGGACGACGTTCTCTCCGTCGGCGTCCAAGCCGTGAACGAGGTAGCGGTCGCCCTGATGCAGGGCCGCCGTGAGCCTGCCGTCCCCGCAGCCGAGGTGGACGATCAGGCCGCCCCGGATGCCCGTCGTGTCCAGGATTCGCCTCGCCCCCTGCTGGCTTGGGCCCGGATCCTCGTTTGCCTCAGACGGGGCCATGCCGAGGGCCGAAGTCAGGCCCAGCGTCATGGCCACTCCCACCGTACCCGCGATCATCCTCGTCATCATGGCGATTCTCCCTCCGCGGACGTTTTCCAGCCAATGCTCTTGCGGCAGCGTGCGTAGCCCACTTGTCTACCCAGTTTGCCTCCCGGCCGCAAGGCGAGCCCCAAGAGCGGCTCGACAGCCGGCGCGCGAGGGATTAGACTAGTCGGTTTATCCATGAGAGTCGGGTGGCCCGCCCCCCCGATTGGACGAATCGGCCCGATGGCTTCCTGTTGTGAGAGGGATAGTTCATGAGTTCGAAGCGAGTATTGTTGAGCGAGAGCGACATGCCGAGGGCGTGGTATAACCTCCAGGCCGACTTGCCGAAGCCGCTGCCGCCGGTGATCCACCCGGGCACCATGAAGCCGATCGGCCCAGACGACCTGGCGCCGATCTTCCCCATGGCGTTGATCGCGCAGGAGATGAGCCAGGAGCGGTGGATCGAGATTCCCGACGAGGTGTTGCGGGTGCTGGCGATTTGGCGTCCGGCGCCGCTGGTTCGGGCGACGGCCCTGGAGCAGGCGTTGAAGACACCCGCGCGGATCTACTTCAAGGACGAAAGCCACAGCCCGCCGGGGAGCCACAAGCCCAATACGGCGGTGGCTCAGGCTTACTACAACAAGCAGGAGGGGATCAACCGGCTGACGACCGAGACGGGGGCCGGCCAGTGGGGAAGCGCGCTGTGCTTCGCCTGTAGCCAGTTCGACATGGAGTGCAAGGTTTACATGGTCAAGGTCAGCTACGAGCAGAAGCCGTACCGGCGCTCGATGATGCAGGTGTGGGGCGGGAACGTCTCGCCCAGCCCCTCGACCGAGACGCAGGCCGGCCGCCAGGTCCTCGAGGCCGACCCGGACTGCCCGGGGAGCCTGGGGATCGCCATCAGCGAGGCGGTCGAGGCGGCCGTCTCCCGAGACGACACCAAGTACTCCCTGGGTAGTGTGTTGAACCACGTGTTGTTGCACCAGTCGATCATCGGCCTGGAGACGGAGAAGCAGTTCGAGCTGATCGGGGACTTCCCCGACGTCGTGATCGGCTGCTGCGGCGGGGGGAGCAACTACGCCGGGCTGGCCTTCCCCTTCGTCCGCCACAAGCTCCAGGGGAAGGAAATCCGCTTCGTCGGCGCCGAGCCGCACGCGTGCCCCACGATGAGCCGCGGGCAGTACCGCTACGATTTCGGCGATACGACGATGCTGACCCCGCTGATCAAAATGTACACGCTGGGGCACAGCTTCGTGCCGCCGGGGATTCACGCCGGGGGCCTCCGCTATCACGGCATGGCGGCGATGGTCAGCATGTGCATCGACCTGGGAATCATGGAACCGGTGGCGTTTCACCAGGTGGAGTGCTTCGAGGCCGCTCAACAGTTTTCCGCCACCGAAGGCATCATCCCCGCGCCGGAAACGTCCCACGCCATCCGCGCCGCGATCAACGAAGCGATTCGCTGCCGGGAAGAGGGCAAGGAAGAGTGCATCGTGTTCAACTTCAGCGGGCACGGGCTGTGCGACCTGGGCGCGTACGACCGGTATCTGGCGGGCGATCTCGAAGACTACGCCTACCCGCAGGAAAAGATCGAGGCCGCCCTCGCCGAATTGCCCACGATTGAGTAGCCGGAGGCCCGCGGCTCCGTGCGTGGGCAGCTAGGGCCTCGACCCGGTGGCTGCGACCAACGGCGCGAGTCGGGCCGGCCGGTAGACAGGCGCGGCGCCGAAAGGCCCAGCGTGACGGACTCGCGCCGGGACGCGGTCCCGGTTCAGCGTGCGACAACGTGCAGCACTTGCTTTGCGGTAAGACAGGCAAAAGAAACCAAGGGAGAGATTGATGTTCAACGGCATTTTCCGCGTACCGCAACCTGTCAATGAGCCCTGCCTGGACTACGGGCCCGGAAGCCCGGAGCGGGCCGAGTTGAAGGCCAAGCTCAACGAGATGCTCGGGCAGCAGCTCGACGTGCCGATGATCATCGCCGGCGAAGAGGTCCGCAACGGCACGCTGGCCGACATGGTCTGCCCGCACGACCATCGGCACGTCCTGGGCAAGTATCACCAGGGCAACGCCCTGTTCGTGGAGAAGGCCATCGAGGCGGCCAACGAGGCCAAGGCGGGGTGGAGCCGGATGCCCTGGGACGCCCGGGCGATCGTGTTCTTGAAGGCCGCGGAGCTGTTGGCCGGCAAGTATCGCCAGACGCTCAACGCCGCCACGATGCTCAACATGAGCAAGACGCCGCACCAGGCCGAAATCGATGCCGCCTGCGAGCTGATCGACTTCTGGCGGTACAACCCGCACTTCATGCAGATCGTCTACGGCGACCAGCCGCTCTCCGGCAAGAGTGCCATCAACTACATGGAACACCGGCCCCTGGACGGGTTCGTGCTGGCGATCACGCCCTTCAACTTCACGTCGATCGCCGGCAACCTGCCCACCGCCCCGGCCCTGATGGGGAACACGGTCATCTGGAAGCCGGCCTCGACGGCCGTGCTCCCGGCCTATCTCCTCATGCAGGTCCTCGCCGAGGCGGGCCTGCCGCCGGGCGTGATCAACATGGTCCCGGGCCCGGGCCCGATCATCGGGCCGGCGGCGCTGGCGAACGTCGGCCTCGGCGGCATTCACTTCACCGGCAGCACCCGGGTCTTCTCCACCATTTGGCTGGAAGTGGGCTCCGATATCCGCAAGTACGTCGCCTATCCCCGCATCGTCGGCGAGACCGGCGGCAAGGACTTCATCTTCGCCCACGCCAGCACCGACGTCGACGCCCTGGTGACCGCCATGGTCCGCGGGGCATTCGAGTACCAGGGGCAGAAGTGCTCGGCCGCTTCTCGGGCGTACGTCCCCGATTCGATCTGGCCCGCCGTCAAGGAGCGAATGCTTTCGGAAATCGCGGAGATCAAGATGGGCGACGTCTGCGACTTCCGCAACTTCATGGGCGCGGTGATCGACCGGAACGCCTTCGCCACGATCACCGGCTACATCGACTTCGCCAGGAGCAGCCCCGACATGGAGATCCTCTGCGGCGGCGGATCGGACGACTCCACCGGCTACTTCATCGAGCCGACGGTCGTCCTGTCCAAGAACCCGAAGTCGAAGCTGATGAGCGAAGAGATCTTCGGACCGGTGCTGACCGTCCACGTCTATCCGGAAGACCAGTACGAGGAGACGCTCCAGATCTGCGACCAAACGTCGCCCTACGCCCTCACCGGTGCGATCTTCGCCCTGGACCGCAGCGCGATCGTCAAGGCGATGGACACCCTGCGTCACGCCGCCGGCAACTTCTACGTCAACGACAAGCCGACCGGCGCGGTCGTCGGCCAGCAGCCGTTCGGCGGCTCCCGGGCCTCGGGCACCAACGACAAGGCCGGCAGTTGGCTCAACCTGGAGCGCTGGGTCACGCCCCGAACGATCAAGGAAACCTTCCTCCCGCCGACCAACTTCCGCTATCCGTACATGGCCGAGGAGTAGGAGAAGGGAAAAGGGGACGATCGCACATGTTGGGGCTGCGCGGCGGTTTGGGCAATCTGGCCCTACGCCGCCAGCGCCGCGAATACACGCGGTGGCATCGTGCTCAACGTCTTCGGTCAGCGCGTCGGACGGATGTAGATATCTGACGACGGCGAAGGCTGCGCGCGAGATGCGTCGATCCCCGTTTTCCCGGCCCGCAAACCTTGCCGCGGCCCAACCACGGGGGAACAAGCGACCGAGCGACTGAAGCTGGCATCGACCCTCGGCCCCCCGCGGTGACCCCGCAAGTCCCACGCGCCAACTGCGCAAGACAGGCCATCCAGCTAGCGCACTCTGGCCACGATATGCGCCAGTCACCTTCTTTTCTAGGGGAACTCGATTTCCAGCATCGAGAAGTCGTCGCCGAACTCAGCCGACCCCTGCAACTGCTGGATCTGCTCGCGGACTTGTGAGAGGCGCGGGCCGCTCCCCGTGGAGAACTCCAGGAGCATGTTGGCCAGGGAGTCGAGCGTGAAGTCGTCGCGCCCGATATCGAAGACGCCGTCGCTGAACAGATAGATCCGGGCGCCGGGCGGCATCTCGTACGTGTCGGTCTCGTAGGTCACGTCGGGGATCGCCCCCACCATGAAGCTGGCCACCGAGAGCTGGACCGAGCGTCCGGAATTCGGGTCCACGACGATCGCCGGCGGGTGGCCGCCGCTGGCATAGCGGAGCGTGCGCGTGGTTGTATCGTAGACCCCGTACCACAGCGTGAAGAACTTCTCGCTGTGCTCGTCCATGGGGAAGGCCTGGTTGAGCGCCTCCAGCACCTGGCTCGGCTCGTCGAACTGCACATTGGGAAGCGTCTGGCGCCGAAGCACCGTGTAGACCGTCACCGAATGGAGCGACGCGCCCACGCCGTGTCCCGAGACGTCCAACACGTAGAAGGCCAGCCGCTTGTCGTCGAGCCAGTTGTACCCGAGCAGGTCGCCCCCAAGCTCGGAGGAGCTGATGAAGCACCAGTCGGTTCGGATCGCTCCATCCAGTCTTGCCGGCAGAAGCGACTGGACGTACCGGTCGGCCTCCGAAAGCTCGTTTTGGAGTCGATGCTGCGTCAGCGAAAGCTCGCTCTTGGTCCTCAACAGCTCGTGCTGGACCTCGATCAGGTCGGCCATCTGGAGCTCGTGCTCGGCGATCTCGCCGAACTGCCGGAATCGCCTCAGCTCGGCGTCATCGAGCTCGCGCGGCTGCGTGTCGGCGATGCAGAACGTGCCGACTTTGAATCCGCTCGGCCCGCGGAGGGGACAGCCGGCATAGAAGCGAACGCCGGGCTCATCCACCACCAGGGGGTTGTCGCGAAAGCGCTCGTCGGCGGAGGCGTCCGGGACGACCAGCGGCTGGTCCTGGAGGATGGCGTGCCCGCAGAACGAGACGTCGCGACCGGTCTGGTCCGCCACCAAGCCGCACTTGGCCTTGAACCACTGCCGGTCGGAATCGACCAGCGCCACGTACGAGATCGGCACCTGGAACACCGCGGAGGCCAGCTCGACCAACCGATCGAAGCGTTCCTCGGGCGGCGTGTCCAAGAGCCTCAGTGCCCGCAAGTCGGCAAGACGCTCGGCTTCATCGTGGGGAATGGGTGCGGTAATCATTTTCGTGTCTAATCTCCGTACAGGGTCCGATTCTCGAACGTCTCGAGCGAATGTCGGCAAAAGTCGGCACAAATACACCGCGCCCCGCCCTGCCATCCCGGCACGCGGCCGACGACGCAGCTCCGCCGAGCAAGCATTCTCTACGATTTCCGGGGTGCTGTAAAGGATGCTTGGCCGCCTGCGGCGCGCGGGGGACGCACATCACGTCAAGCGCATACCCGACATGCCGGGCGTATGGCGACTGACTCGAGCGACCTTTGATCCGTTGGGACCCGAATGTCTAAATTCCCCCCCGGTGGCGGGGATGTCGCGGCCGCCGGGCCACGAGCGCCCGCGATTGAGAAATCGCAGACCCGAGTCTCGAAAAAGGGGCTTGACAATTACAAACTACCTCAGTAGTATTACCGCAGTAGTTGCCAGGGAACGCGGAGCCTTTCAGGATGATGAGCAAGCAAACGTACCGTCTGGGCGATCTCCAGCTCCGGATCATGCGGGTCTTGTGGAACCTCGGGCCGGCCAGCGTGGCCCAAGTGCAGGACCGGCTCGAAGGCGACCCGCTGGCGTACACGACGGTGGCCACGATGCTCCGCAAAATGGAGGACCGCGGACTGGTGCGACATCGCGAACACCAGCGGCGATTCATCTACGAGGCCGCCGTCACCGCCGAGGACGTCACCCGCTCGATGGCCGACGACCTGGTCGACCGGCTGTTCGAGGGCAGTCTGGCCGACGCGGTCAGCCACCTGCTCCAGACGCGGGAGGTAAGCCCCCGCGAACTGGCGAGGCTGGAGCAGTTGATTCAGGAGCGAAAGGGTCAGCGGTAACGCTTTTGGTTCGAGACGGACTTGGCACCTCGGGCGAGTAGGATCGGAGCTTGGACATCATGCACAGCAGCTTGCCCCTTGAGTACGGCCTTTGGCTGGTGCCGATCATCGTCCTCTCGGTCGGCACGGCCGTGATCGTCGGCTTGGCAGCGATCGCCGCACGATGGGCCCGCTCCGCCGCTTGGCAGCGGACCATCTGGCAGGCGACCACGCTGGGACTGTTCGCCCTGCTCGTCGTCGAACTGACCGGCGGCGGATCGGCCTTCGTACAACTGCTCCGCACAAGGGCCGGGCCGACGGACGCAGAAACGAGACCGGCTCCGATGACCTTCGCCGCGCCGCGGTCGCAAACCTCAGGACAGGAAGAGTCGGCGGCGCCCGAGCCGAGCTTGGGCGACGTGGTTGCGCCGGGCCAAGCGGCTCAGATCGCCCTCGCCCCTCCGCCCTTCCCGGACGAGCGGCAACCTCCGATCGCGGTGGCCGGATTGCTCGACGCGGATCGGCCTGCGATGGTCGGAACCGACGTCGCTGAATCGGCGGCGTCGGCGGAGACGGGCCTAGATCCGCCTCCTTTGCCCGTGAGCGTGCCGTTCGCCCCGGCCCACGTTGTTGAGCCCGAAGTTGAGGTCAACGAACCCGCGCCGAGTCAATCCTCGCCGGACGGGCTCGTAGTGACCGCATTCATGCGGTCCGAAATTTTGCCGTCGGACCTGCCGTCTGTGCCGCCGTCCGAGGCGCCGTCGGACCCGATGAGTCGGGTCACTACGAGCCGGGCAGCTTGTCGTCCCGAAATGGGTGGGGCGTCAGGCTGGTGGCCGGCCGTAATCTGGGCCCTCGGGGCGGCAGCGATTGCCGGACGTTTCGTGTGGGCTCGACTGTTGCTCGTCGCGTTCCGGCGACGGCATGCCGTGGTGCGCGACGAGGCATTGTGCCGGCGCGTAGCCGCCCTGGCCCGACGGCAGGGGATCCGGGGGCCGGTCACCGTGATGGAAGCGGCCGGGCTGACGGCGCCGGTCGCGTTTGGGATCTTTCGACCCACGGTGGCGCTGCCGACCACGTTCTGTGACGAGTTCGACCCGCCTCAGCAAGAGGCGATGCTCGTCCACGAGGTGGCGCATCTGGCCGGCCGCGACCCGGGCTGGCAGCTCGCGGCGGATCTCGTGTGCGCGACGCTCTGGTGGCATCCGCTCTGTTGGTGGTCGCGGCGAAGGCTTCGCGAGGCCGGCGAAGCGGCCGCGGACGAGGCGAGCTTGCTCGTGCCCGACGGCCCCGACCTGCTCGCCTCCAGTCTGCTCGTGTTGGGGCAGCGGCTGGCCGGGGTGCGTCCGCGGCTCGGCTGGCTGTCGGCAGGAGGACTGGATTTTCGATCAGGACTGGGGCGCCGCGTGGAGCGGCTGTTGAGTCTATCAGGCCGGTCCCCGCAGGCCCCGGGCCGTGCCCGTCTGGCCGTGGCCAAGACGGCTCTTCCCGTGGCACTGGTAATCGTGGCAGTTCTATCTACCGCCTGGGCTCATCCCCAGGTCGCCCTTGGAGAAGGAGGAACGACGATGAATGTACTGAAGACGTCCTGGCGCCGCTCGCTGGCCGCGGCGGCCGTGGCCGCCATGTTGATCCCGATCTCCGGCGACGTGATGTCGCAGGAGGAAGGTGACCGACCCGTGGCCGCGAGACGCGATCGCCAGCGGCCGGAGCGCGGCGAGCGCCCCGGAGGCGAGCGGGAATTCCTCAGGCACCAGATCGAGGTGCTGCGACTGGCGATGAACGCCCTCCGTGAAGCGGAGCGCGGCGACGCCGTGGAGCTGGTGGAACGGGCCATTCGCGCCGCGGAAGTGACGCTCGAAGGGCGGCGCGACGACGAAGCCCGCCAAATCCGCGAGCACGCCCCCCCTCCCCCCGAGTTGGCGGAAATCCTGGGGATGGCGGCCGATCTGTGGAGGAAGTTCGACAAGCCCGAAAAGGCCGAGGAGGTCGCCCGGCTGGCCGAGGCAGTCCGCGCTCCCCGCGACCGTGACCGGGACCGCGAGCGGGGCGAGCGAGAGGGGCGTGAAGAGCGGCGGCGAGAGCCGCGCGAAGTGATCCCCTCGCTCCAGCGGGAGTTTGACGAGCTGGCGGAGAAGGCCCATCGCATCGAGCGCGAGCTGGGTGAGTTGGGCGACGGCCAGGACGAGAAGGCCCGGGAACTCCAAGGCGCGCTGGCCGGGACCCGGGAGCGGATGGAGCAGGTCGAACGTCAATTGGCCGAAGCCGCCCGCGATCGCCCGCACCGAGAGACCCGCGACCGCGAGCCTGCCGAACGCGAGCGCGAGATGGCCGAGCGCCAGCGGCATGAGCTTGCCCGGCGCGCGGACGAGCTGATGGAGGCGCACGAGCGGGCGGCTCGGGAGGGCCGGCCCGAAGAGGCCGAGCGGCTGTTGCGCGAGGCGGAGGAAATCCGGCGGGACCTGGAACGGCGTCCCGACCGCGACCGCCCGGACGGCCCGCCTCCGGAGGAGCGCGAGGAAATGGAGCGGCGGGTGCACCACGTGCGGGTCGCCGTGGAGAACCTTCACGCGGCCGGGCTTCACGAGCAGGCCGAGCAGCTCGCGGGCCAGATGGAGCGCTTGCTCCACGGACGCCCCGAGCCTCCGCGGGATCGTCCACGCGAGGTCGACGCGCCCCCGCGCGGCGAGGGGCGGCCCCATCCCGAGCAGCTCGAAGGCGTGCTCCGCGAGCTAAACGGGGCCATCGGCCAGTTGAACGAGAGGATGGAGGCTCTGACCGTCGGCGTGGAGGACAGGATCCGAGAGGTCCGCCACGGCATGGAGCAGATGAGCCGCGAGACGGGCGAGACCAGCCGCCAGCTCAACCAGCGCAGTGAGAATCTCGAGCGCGAGATCCGGACGATCGAGGCTCGTCTCCGCGAGCTGAAGGACCGCGACGACGACGAGGACGACGATAAGGACGCGGACGACGACGATAAGGACGATGACGACCGGTAGGAATCGCCCCGGAAGAACGGTCCCTCTGCGCTGTGGCGCGCGGCGAGGAAGCCGAAAGTGATGTCCCGGCCGGGCGGTCGACCACGACTGCCCGGCCCTTTCTTCGCGCGCGGAGAAGTCGATACGGCTTCGCTCACCCTCAAAGCGGACCAACGCACTGGGTGTGCCACTGCTTGCGGAACCGCCGGAGAACGCTCGACTGCCGCCGCGGCACTGCTTGCCGGATACGGTCGTGCTCCGGGGAACTCGCAAGCAGTGCCACGGGCGCCGCCAGTCGCAGCGGTCCCCCGGGCAAGCAGTGGCACACCGTTCGTCTGCTTCCGCCCCTCACGGCGCGCCGGCCAGCGACCCGAGCAGCTCGATCGCCGCTTGGCGCACGATCGACTCGCTTCCCGAGGCGAGCCGCGACCAGCGGCCGGGCCCGATCTCGTAGCCGCCGTTGGCGAAGGCACGATCGGTCGGAATGTAGCCGATGTAGTCGTCTGCGTAGCCGACCACGGCCGTGAACTTGCACGGCGAGGCCGCGCGAATCCCCAGGCCGATCTCCACGAACGGCTCGCCGGGGAGGAAGACGAAGGCGGCATCGCCGATTCGGGCGGCGCCGATCCTCGTCTCCAACGGCTCCGCCTGCGGCTCGCCGGTAACGGTTCGCGCGGGAAGCCGGAGCGTCTTCCAGGAGAGCGACAGCTCGTCGCCGCCGATGGGTTGAAGGCCGCCGAGTGCCTCTTCGACAAACGCGGCCAGCTTGTGGCCATACTCCCGCGCCGAGGCCGCACCCCGTGACACCGTGGGCGTGTTGATGTTTCCGCACGCACCCTGGAAGAAGAGGACCGTGGCGCCGGGGTGCCGCTTCTCCAATTCGAGGCCCATTTCGCCGGGATAGTCGGGCGAGACCTGCTTGATGCACATCTCCAGCACCGGGTGCGCCGTGAAGTTGACCAGGATCGCGACGGGCTCGTTCGATCCGTCGACCAAGGCGCAGACGCGGACCTCGTCGTCGATCGGCCCCTCGGGGCCGATAACCACGTCCGGCGGCAGCTCGCGCCGCACGGAAGCGATGCCGCGGGTCGTCTTGATGCGTCGGTTCACCGCGAGCCCGGGCGCGGGACAGCTTCCCGTTGCCAGTCTGACGGGCCGCACGGAACCCGCGGCCTTGCGGACGGCCGAGCCGATCCGCTGGGCAAGCTGAGACGACCACTTGCGGAAGTCTTCGGTGTGGTAGAGCTCACTCAACGCGATCGACTCCGGGCCGGAGTGGGTGTGCGTCGAGGCAAGCACGAGATCGTCCGCTCGGACCGCCCCCTCGGCCGCCTCCGCCACCTGCGCTCGAAAGCCCGCCATCCCGCCCACGGCTTCCCCGGCCAGCCCTATCAGATCCAGCGAAACCAGCGCGATCCGGCGCTCGCCCTTCTCGATCACGACGGCCTTGGCGTGAAGCGGTAGACGCACGCCCTCGAACGGCTCCCAGGCCTGCCGGCCGGACGACATCAAGATCCCGACGCCCAGCAGCGGCGTGATCTCTTCGACGCCCGTGCCCACGCGGAACGGAAAAGAACGGTCGGTCGTTTTCGCCACAGCCGGCGCAGCCAGTGCCGACGCGAGCCCAACGAGAGCAGAGTTGCCCAAAAACCGGCGACGAGTCAGGCGCGTGGCGTGAGGCGACATAGGACCCTCCCAGAGCTTGAGAAATCCCGAGCGGCGAATCGCGACTTCGATTCTAGATCCGCCGGCAGGCTTGTCAAGCTGGGAGTGCCGGCAGGGGTGTCTAGCGATCGCCCAATTCCAAGGGGAGCACCGCCTCGCGGTTCTCCCGATACCACTCGACCGAGCGGCGGAGCCCCTCTTCGACGGCGACCTGGGGCGACCAGCCTAGAAGGTCGCGGGCCTTGCCGACGTCGGCCCAGGTGGCGGGGACGTCGGCGGGGTGGGCGTCCTTGTAGTCGATGACCGGCTCGCGATCGACCAGCTTGGCGATCTGGTCGATGATCGCCGAGAGTCGCACCGGGCGGTCGCCGCCCAGGTTGATCACCTCGTAGCCGAGCGGGGCCCGACCTGCGACGGTTCCCCGCGCGATGTCGTCGACGTAGGTGAAATCCCGCTCCTGCGTGCCGTCGCCGAAGACCACGATCGGCTCGCCCTCGGCGATGCGGCGGATGAAGCGGAAGACGCTCATGTCGGGCCGGCCCGCCGGTCCGTACACCGTGAAGTAGCGGAACACGGTCACGTCGAGCCCGTGCAGGTGGTGGTACGTGTAGGCGAGCGTCTCGGCGGCCTTCTTCGACGCCGCGTAGGGCGAGAGCGGCCGGTTGGTGTCGGCGTCCTCGCGGTAGGGGACGGGATTGTGGGAGCCGTACAGGCTGGAGGTGGAGGCGAGGATGAACTTCGCGACGCCGAAGCGCCGGCAGAGATCCAGCAAATTGAGCGTCCCGTCGCAATTCGCCTGGTAGTAGACCCAGGGGTTCTCGACGCTCGGCCGCACCCCCGCCCGGGCCGCCAGGTTGAACACGGCGGAGTAGGGCCGTTGATCCACGTCGGCGTCGGGCGACCGGGCGTCTGCCGCAAAGAGATCCTCCAACGCACCTCGGTCCGTGATGTCAAGCGGATGGAAGCGGAAGCCCGCGTGCGGCTCGAGCCGGGCCAGCCGCCACCGTTTCAGCCGCGGATCGTAGGCGTCGTTGAGGTTATCGACACCCACGACCAAGTGGCCCTCCTCGAGCAACAGCTCGGTGACCTTCGAGGCGATGAATCCTGCACAACCGGTGACGAGGTAGCGCTTTGACATGTTGTCGGTCCAATGACTTGTGGATGGTAGGCAACGGGATTCCGGGCGAAGCCGCAAGCGGCACTCAAGGGCTACGCCTCGTGTGCTGCCGATGACTATCCCTTCCTGCTTTCGACGAGCGATCGGCTCAGACGCCCGAGCGCCTCCCGTTCCACTTCGTCGAGCTGCTCGAACAGCCGTTTCTCGCGCATGTCGAACGAGCGGCGGGGCTCTTGGCCGGGGACGTGGCGCTGGTCGCCGTTGTGCAGGCACCAGCCGGCCGCGCCGCCGGCGAGGGCGCCGCGGGCGTCGGTCACGTAGTCCTCGGCGGTCGGCTCCCAGCCCTTGGTGAAGCCGCGGCGGAACGGCTCCTGATAGTGCAGCGGCACGACCCGGCCCAGCTTGCGGATCTCGGCAAGGTATTGCCGCGATCGCTCCTCGGTTTCACGCGGCGACTTGGCGTTTCGCGGCCGGTGCGGGCTGAGGAAGTCGACCTTCACGTCGAGCAGATAGCGCCCGAGGTCGTCCGGCGGGACGTCGCCCGCGTGGGAGGCCGTGACCAGACACTTCGGATCGATGCGTTTGACCACTTCGCGGAGCTGTTTGAGATCGTCGAACGGGACGTGGCGCTTGTCGCGGATGTTTCGCTCGTTGCCCAGGTCGAGATACCAGTTGCGGTGCGACTTCAGTTTGGAGACGATCGTCTCCACGGCCCGGCGGTGCGTCTGGAGCGAGCGAATCCGGGGCGTTCCGACCACGCCATTACCGCGGGTCAGGGTCACGTCGACGATCATTCCCCGGCGATCGCACTCGGCCACGAGCCACTCGAGCCGCGAGAAGTAGGGCTCGCGGGGTTGGCCCTTCTCGTCCACGGCAGTGACGTCGTTCTCAAACGCGGCCCACGTGGCCCAGACGCGGATCCAGTTAATCCCCAGGCGCTGGAGATCGTCCAGGTCCTGCTCGACGAATTGTTGCGGCGCCCCCAAGGCGCCGTAGTAGCTGACTCCCAGCAGGAACGTTGGCTTCCCGTCGAGCGTGAATCGGGTGCCCTCGATCCGCAGCTCAGTCGCCGCGGCAATACTGCTTACGGGTACAAGAAGGACGAAGGTGAGAAGGTATCGAGCCATGGCGGCCACTCCGGTAATTCTCGTTCCCAGGCTCTGCCTGGGAACGCTCGGCTTTGGCAGGCGCTGCGTGCGCTGCTGATCCACAACTTCGGTCTCTCTCATGCGCTGGCTGGGGCGAGGCGGAGCCTCGCGATAGTGCGTTCCCAGGCGGAGCCTGGGAACGAGAGGTAGGGTATTGACTCGCGTGCTCACTCCTGCACGATCGGGGCCATGTCGACGCGGAGCTGTCGCAGCGTTGCCTCCTGCTGTTCGCCGAACGAGCCCTGACGCTGGGCGTAGGTGTCCATCCACGTGTAGAGGCGGAGCCAGTCGTCGCCGGTGAGCTTCACGTCGTAGTGGCCCTCCTTGAGGAGCCTCGCCAGCGGGCTCACGGCCGAGGCGCACGCGCCGGCAATCGAGCGTCCCTCGGCGTAGCGGGCCTGGACGTGCTCGCGGAGGCTCGGCTTGCCGTAATCGACCAGCGAATCGTAGGCCTTCTCGGGCACCAGATCGAACTTCTCGCCCTCGGTTCCCGGCTTGTGACACTCAACGCAATGCGTGGCGAGCACGGGTTCCACCAACGCCTGAAAATCGAGCGGCCAGGAGCCTTCCGGGCCCGGGGCGATCTTGGAGGGCTCGCGGCTTCTTGCGGCCGCGTGGGCATTCGGCGGCGACGTGTTCCGTGGCTCGTGGCAGCCGATGCACGTGAACGTCTGGCCCGGCTGCACGTAGGTGGCGCTCCGCATCGTCTGCACCGCCATCCCGTCGGAGTCGAGGGCCTGGAGGAAGAAGCCCACGCCCGACGGCACGTGGAAATAGGCCGAGCCGTCCTCCTCGACGGGCACGGTGCCGATGACGAACTTGCCGGGGTCGTCGCGGGTGATGCCGATCGAGGGGTAGTTCATCGTGGGGTGCGTTTTCTGGGGGATCCCTACGAGCCGCAGCTTCCGGATCGTGCCCCGCGGGATCGACGGAAGGCCTTCGTGGACGTCGACCACGAGCATCCGGCCCTGTTGAGGCCCGGCCCACCGGACCGGCGAGCTGATCACCGGCGGCTTGGGGCGCGCTCGGACGGGCAACGGATACATGCTCGATATTTCCGGATCGCGGTGGATGAGCGTCAGGTTGCCGAAGGTGTCGAACAGGTAGAGGCCGAGATCGTTGGGCGGGCCGGGCATACCCCAGGCCGGTCTCGGCGTGCCCGGCGCCTGCGGCGAATCGCTCCACGCGACCAGGTAGTGGCTCTCGGAAAGCGGATATGGGTTGGCGAAGTAGGTCTGCGGCCAGCCTTCCGTTTCCGGAAAGACGACCTCCGGCGTAAGCCGCGTCATCGCCGCCTCGCCGTCCGACGCCCGGTTCGGGTTCAGAAGCACGAGGCTCCCCGCGGTGAAGGCGTGGTGGGCCGAGGCGGTGAAGATGAGCTTTCCCGAGCTGGGGATGCTTCGGGCCTCGAAGAAGCAATGGGGGTTCCGGGTGAAGTTGCCGAACACGGCCCGCGCCGCCGTGCCGTCGGGCATCGTCGACCAGAGGCTCATGTAGGGCATGTTGTGGCGGTCGACGTAGTCCCATCGGGCGTAGAGGATGCGGCCGTCGCGGTCCACGCTCGGAGTCCACTCGAACATCTCGAACGGTGAAATCTGCTCGAGGCGCGTGCCGTCGGCGTGCATCACGTGCAGGGTATACACGGCCACCGGGCGCTCCGGCCCACCGCCGCAGCGGACGTAGCAGTCTGGGCGCTGGCCGTCGACGATGGCCTCGGCGCTGGCCGGGCCGCACTGAATGTGATGCCCCCGCCTAGTGGAGAGAAACACGATCCGGCCGTCGGGCAGGTAGCGGCCGTCGAAGTCGTCGTACTTGCCCCGCGTGAGCCGCCGCAGGCCCGTGCCGTCCAGGCTCATCTCGTAGAGGTGATAGAAGGCGTCCTCGGGCACGTTCGCCTTGTTGAGCTTGTCCGGCTCGTCCTTCAAGCCGAGATAGTGCTTGCAGTAGGCGAACAGGACTTTCGTCCCGTCGTAGGAGATATCGGGCCGCAGCACGCTCCCGGCCGGCAACTCCGACGTGAGGCAGCGGAGCTTCGGCTCCTCCGACTTGAAACCCTCCAGCACGTACAGCCCGCCGCCCGGCCGCGACCACCAGCCATAGTACTGGTCGGACATGTGCGTGAACTCGCCCGGCACCCGCTTGACGAACAACAGGTCTTCGAAATCCAGAAGCGGACTGGCAAGCGCCATGCGGCGGACGGCCCACCGGGCCTCCAAATAGAGCTCCCGGCGTACGGACGCCGGGGCATCGTCGCCCGCGTCCTCAAGCCGTCGGGTGATCGCCCGCAAAGACTCGCACGCCGGCTCAACGTCGGCGCCAAGCTGCCGCAGGTCCTTGGCCAGCTTCAAACCGCTTTCCATCACGTCGGCGACCGGATACGCAGGCTCGGGCTGCGGCGCCGTTCCCTCGGTGCCTTCGCCGATCGACTCCTTGCCGGGCTTCGACCACGGGCTCGAGCTCGACTGATCGGCCGGCTTACCCAAAGCGACGTTTTCCGGGTTTCCCGTGCGGTAGACCTCGACCTCATCGAGATGGAAGTATTCCTGGCCGGGGAGTTGCAGCCGCACGAAGCGGGCCTTGGCGGCGCCGCCGGGCACCACGAGCGGCTTGCCGTCGGCCTGGCCGCGGAACTTCGTGCCGTCGTGCTGATACCGTTCCGTCCACGCCTTGGCGTCGTTGGAGAGGAGGACTTTCAGCCGGGCGGCGCGCGCCTCGACGTTTCCGTCACAGCGGTTGTAGACGACGATCCGCTCCAGCTCGACGAGTTCGCCCAGGTCGACCTGCCACCACGGGCCGGCGTCTCGGTTCGTGTGGAAGCCGTACGTGCCGTCCTTCACGCCGTCGACGGCCCCGGCCGCGTCCAGGCGGGTCGTCATCGGCTGCGCGCGGTACGGCTCGGCCGGCGGCAACCGCCGCACCACGTCCTGCCGGAGCCAATCGGCCTCGATCTGCTCCCGGCAGATCACCGGGCCCGGGGCGCCGTCGACGGACGTCTCAACCGGGGTGGCCGCCCAGCCGGGCGACGCCGCAACGACGAACAGAAGAAGGAACGTAACGAGCCCGGTCGCGTGGTCGGTGATCCTCATTGCACACACCCTTCGCAGTTCTCCCCTTAGTACGACAGGCAGGCGGAGTCGCAGCATTGACCACGACAGCCCTATCATATCGGACCGGTCAGGCTTTGCCTACGCCGGGGCCCGGCAATGGGAACGGGCACCGGAGAGGGAGGGAGAGGGTGGGCAGGGCCGAGTGGCCCCGAATGCGCCCTCCATCGCTCGACGAC
>Ga0307378_10004601_pt1 | contig 19595 bp, 12 predicted proteins | sample UN1MG_FD_202238 | JGI IMG/M metagenome (GOLD analysis project Ga0307378, IMG submission 202238) | Soil microbial communities from Risofladan, Vaasa, Finland - UN-1 | ecosystem: Environmental > Terrestrial > Soil > Coastal area > Acid sulfate soil | place: Finland: Risofladan, Vaasa | collected... | reverse complement strand
CTCTATCGGACAGTGAGCGGCATCCTGGGTTTTTTCAATTTCGAGGTGGGCAAGACAATGGGGCTTTCAGCCTACGGGGACTATGACCCGCGGTTTGAGGACATGCTCGAGATTCTGGACTGCGACTATCGTGTGCACCTTCTAGCGGTCAGGAAGCTCGCACGTTATGCTCGCCGGAAAGACGAGCCGATAGAGCAAGTTCACAGAGACATCGCGGCTACGCTTCAGAAACTCCTGGAGCGGGCGGGCTGTGAGCTGGCGAGAGCGGTTCACAACGAGACCGGGTGCAGGAATATCTGCCTTGCCGGTGGCGTGGCGCTAAACTGTCCAATGAACCGCGAGATACTCGAGCTGCCGTTTGTGGACGACATCTTCATCCAGCCGGGCGCGATGGACATGGGCTCCTCGCTTGGGGCGGCTGTGCTTGCGCTGGAGAAGCTGGGTCTTGATTTTGAGCAGGAGATGCGCCACTGCTCTTACGGGAACGAATTCGACAACCAGTCCATCGAGCCGGCTCTTCATGGACTCGCATACCGGAAGCTCGACGACGTGGTCTCGGTCGCGGCGAGGGCTTTGGCCCAAAACAGCATTGTGGGTTGGTTTCAGGGGAGGATGGAGTTTGGGCCCAGGGCGCTTGGTAGCAGGAGCATCCTTGCCAATCCAGCGGACCCGGGGATGAAGGACCGAGTTAATGTAGTCAAGACGAGGGCCCTTTGGCGGCCGCTTGCGCCGTCTGCGCTCGAGGAGGACATGCCTGATTGGTTTGAGGACCCCTCTGCGAGTCCCTTTATGACGCTGAACTTCACCTTCAAGGATGGGATGGGTGAGAGGGTGCCCTCCGTCAAGCACATCGATGGGAGCGCCAGGGTGCAGACCGTGGCCACGGACGCTCCTGGCCGTTTTCGCGAGCTGATACTGAAGTTCAAGCAGCTGACCGGCATCCCTATGCTCCTGAATACTTCTTTCAATGAAAAGGGTGATCCGATAGTATGCTATCCCAAGGACGCCGTTAAGATGTTCTTGAACGCGGACATGGACTTTTTATGCATTGGGGATTTCATTGCCGCAAAGGATCGAGACTCGCTCGAGAGGCTTTTATCCTGAGAAAGGCCTAAATATCGTTCGCACCAGAGACGATAAGGCCATCAGGGATTTGGCATGCGCTCGGGAATTAGCCTTTGTGGAGAGAAAATGAAAACCAATACTGTAATTGGAACTGAGGCCGACCGTAAGACAACGATCATGGTTGAACAGAAGGACGTCATCCGATTCGAGGAAGGGATACTTGGTTTCCCACAATCCCACGGGTATATCCTTGTCCCACACGAGCCGGACAGCCCTTTCGCATGGCTCCAATCGGTTGACGAGGAGAACCTTGCTTTTCTCCTGATCAATCCAGCCAGTGTGAAGCCTGACTACGTCGTTCGACTGCCTCAAGAGGTTGCCAATGACCTGAAGCTGGCCGATGTATCTGACGGCATTGTTCTCGCCATCGTGGTCGTCCCCGAAGACCCTCGCGAGATGAGGATGAACCTCAGGGCACCGGTCGTCATCAACGCTCGTGAGGGGCTTGGCCGACAGGTCGTGCTTGAGAACGCTTCTTTGGAAATTCGTTACCCGATCCTGTCCGAAGAAGAACAGGCCAAGCAATACTGATGCTCGTTCTCACCAGAAAACGCGATGAGAGTATAATCATCGGGGACACGATCGAGATAATGGTCGTGGACATCGGCCAAAAAGAGGTCAGAATCGGCATCAGAGCGCCTCGTGAGCTGAGCGTGCATAGGAAAGAGGTTTACGACGCCATATTGCGGGAGAACATCGCCGCCAAGCTCTCATCCAGGAGACCACTGAAGCTCCCGAAACTCAGGGAACCAGCCGCAGATTAGCGCTCGACGTTCTGCGACACGCGATGAATTTCAGACAAGCCTGGCGTCCCAAATGTGGCTATAAAAGGACATCGACGTCGTGTAAGGGCGGTTCGTGAACCGCCCTTAAGGTGCCCGATCGGATTGGACCAGGGCGATTCGTGAATCGCCCCTACTTCTGGCCGGGGTAAAACATCGACGAGGCGGCGACCACACGGGCCGCCGCCTCGCTATGCAAGGTTAGAAACTGTCTTACTCGGTTGAGACTATTTGATGGCAGCTACTTCTTGACTGACAACCATAGGTTCGAGCAGCCCTCGCAAGGTCACCTTTGCGCACGCTGGCCCGTGGGGTGTCCACTTTCCGCTCGTATCTACGTCAAGTAGGTAGTAACAGTAGTTGACGCCTCGCGAGACGTCGCCATCGACAAAGCTGTAGGACGCTCCGGCCGAGGCGCTGCCCTGGGCTGTGATGAACCCACTCACAAGCCGGAAGTTGCCGTCGCCGACCGTCCGGTAGAGCAGGAACCCGGCGTTTTCTATCTCCGTGCCGGTCTGCCACGTCAGGGTGATCTTGTCTCGGCGAGCCTTCGCCTCGAAGCTGTCGAGCTTGATGTAGTTGTTGCCATCGCCGTATATCTGAGTGTGCGGACAACCGTAGAGGTTATAGACGAAGTAGTTGTGCCAGGCATACTCATCGCTGTCGTAGCCGCTCAAGTAGGCGTTTGCCTCATAATACGCTTTCGCGCATGGCCCGTTGGCGCCGGAGTAGTCTGTCAGCCCCTCGGCGTAGTAGTAGCCGATGTCCTGTGAGCTTCCATAACGGCGGGTATAGTAGAAGTTGCCGCTGTAACCATAAGACGAATTCGAGGCTGACGCTGTGTTGATAGCGCCGTTCTTCAGGAGCGAGTAACCGAGATTGCCGGACGCGGAGGGCTGGCCATTTGAGCAGCTAATCTGGAAGGTGAACGCGGGGTGCGTGTCGTCAACGTCAAGGCTTGGGCACCACGTGTAGTAGAACATCGTACCCCGGTAGCAGTCGCTGGACGAATCGCTGTTGCCCACGACCGTCTCTGACCAGTTGCCGTGTCCAAACCACCAGACCATGCCGTAAGGATGTTGCGTCCACCGGTTGTATAAGGTTCCGGCGCCCGTGCCGCCGTCAAGGACCTCATCCGGGGTGTAGGCACTGGAGCAATAGGAATTGTAATCCTCATACATCCCATACGTTGAGAAGTGTCTGCTGGTCAGATACTGGGTCTCCATGTCGTGCGAGTAATAGGAGGGGTCGGTCCCGTCCCATGGGAACGAGAGCGGAAACAGAACGTCGAGCCGCCAATCAAGATCACCGCTGGCCGTATCGTAATCGATCTCCTTCTGGATGATCGCATCCAGGGTGGAGTAGGCGGCGTTATAGACAGGGATGCGAGCCACGTAAACCTCTGGCTCGAAGTCCACGTCGTCATCGCCATTCTCCCCGAACTTCTCGTCGCCGTCCGAATCCCAGTCCCCGGTCAGGTCTGCGAAGTAGTAGTCTGTGGGGACAGCGTAGCCCGTGCCCGGATAGCATGTTTTCATCGGGAGGTCGCCGTTCGCCGAGGGGCCCCCGATCAGCAGGACATAGACTATGCCATACCCGTTCGGAGGCGAGTAGTAGTTGTCCTCGAGCCACTTCCTGACCTTGTCGTCCGTCCCGTTCGGCGCCTGGCCAGTTTTGGCACCGTATCCGCCGGCCGCATCTGCGTCGCCGTAGCTATGGCTCTCGGTGACGATCAGAACCGTGTGTCCGAGATTCTCGAGGTGCGTCTTGAGGTCCCCAAGTTTGCTGCTGCCGGCGTAAATCGCCTCGGTAGTTATGATCACATAATCATAAGAGGCATCGCCCAGCGGAATCATGCCACCCTTGTTATACCAAGCTCTAGCCGCCTGATAATTCACGAACTTCGTGCCAGCCTTCCCATCCATCATCGAGTCGCCCAGCAGGCGCTCGTCAACTAGATTTGGGTCGCGTGTCATCTCTATTTTGACCGATGCACTTCTGCACAGAACGATCTGTTTCGTGACAGGGTTGTACTTGAATGGATAGAAAGCGATGTTTACGAACTTCCACTTGCGCATCTGAGCTTTGCCGTGAAGCTCGGCTGAGACCGCTGGCCAGAACGCATTCTGCCCATAGATGTCCATGTCTTTCCCGTTGACGACGTTCGTAGCATCGCCCCACTCCCAATCGCCTTCACCATCTAGAACCCTACGAGGCGGAGCCGGCGCGATGTTGTAGTCCCCCGGAACAGACTCATCAGTCTTCTGGACAACAGAAACCGAGAGCGAATCCCACACAACGTCAGGGGGCAACGCAACTTGATAGACCTTCAACGGAAGCGCAGGCGAGCCCGGACTGCCCACAGACCCGCAAGCATCCATGTGGATGATCTCCCCGGCATCGGTGTCCTCTATCGTGTATTGCCCGGCAGTGAGCTCGACGAGGATGTCGTCAGCAGTTGCCCAACCGCCGACGAGAGCGAGAGCAAATACCAAAACTATCAAACCAGTTTTCACTTTTCTCTCCCTTAATCAATTTCTAGCGACATAGCCGCATTGAAGTTACGCAGCACGATCGCCTCCAGCCTCAGCAATCCACAGCGCCGCCGAAGCCTGTGCATGACAGCGAGGGGCCAAGGGCCGACATGATCCTCTGAGAATCAAGCGTGATGACCTTGGGCGCCTCATACGTGCTGTTCGGTGCCATCTGTTCTCCTCTCGCTTCACAGTAGTTCTCGGGCAATGCCCGTTGACGCAGAAAACATCCGAGCAAGGGAGCAAGATTCTTTGGAAGGCTGTGATTGAAACCGACCCTCGCCGGCCCGTTTGCATTCACCGCTTTCTGAAGCTCACTCCACCCGCTTCGTTTCATTATTACCAATTGCTGCGCAGGTGTCAAGCTGCGCTTGTCGCCCCGATAATCTGATTGGAGCGGGAAACGTCGCGGCGGCCTCGCGGATGGAGGGCAGAAGCTCCTGCCCGAAGGGCAGACCATGGGTAGCCGCAGGCGTAGCCTGACGGTGCGAATAGCGCCACAATCCCCCTCCTTTCTAACCTCCCCGTTGCGTTGCACGCACGGCTACCCACGGTATCCCCTGCCGGGGATTACAGCCTGCACCCCTCGTTCGCACCCGTTAACTGAAAGAAGCAGCAACTCGGCTTTCAACATGAACTCCCGTGCCTATCTGCCAGCCAGCTTCAGAGCTCAACCTCAGAAACGATCGATCTGATTACTGGGGGTGTTGTGAGGCAGCGCTAACCGCTTGTTGCTCGGGCTCAGTGCGACTTTTTGGCGAGGGCAAATAGCGCGGATATTGCGGCCACAAAGATTGCTATGGAGACGTAGCTTGCGGCGTTGCATCTTATGAAGGATGGCACGAGCTCTAGGGGCGGCCTGGCCTTTGCCAGCAGCCTTGCTAACGCGAGGTTATGCGAGCCCGGGACCATATACCGATCGATGGGGAACAGAGCCATCGAGAAGGACATCAAAGCTGTGTATGTGCAGGATAGCGCGAGCAAAGAGCGAGCCAGAAGTCCTCGCGAGAACGTCAGGCCAAACGAAACATTAAGAAGGAGTATCGGCAACAGGCAGACGAGATACCTACCCGGAGGGCAGCCGCCGCCAAACCACCAGCCAAGAGTTGAGAGAGCGAGCAGGTACCCGGCGGTGCTGCACGCTGTGATCCCTACGAGACGCGGCCTGCGCCTGAAGCTTCCATTTTTTTCTCCCTGTCTCTGTGTCTCTGTGGTGCTGATTTCAGCGCAATAGCGCTTACGCCTAAGCATGACCAAGAAGCCCCACAGTGCGAACAGAAACACCGGCGAATAGACCAAGAGTCCGTATTGGAAGTCAAGAAACAGTGCAAAGAGGTTATACCAGCATCTCGACCACTGAAGATGCAAAACATCGTCGAGATTCATCGCTCCGAAGAGGCGAAACGCCACTGTCCTATGAAACAGTAGGGCCAAAACGAGCGAGCCGAGGGTCCCCAAGAGAACCGCCGCCGCGGTCCTGCGACGCCCGGACCCTGCGCGAGCTCCGGCCGGCTTCTCTCTTGTCCGCATAATACCCAGAAGCCAGAGAACAAGAAGTGGGAGCCCGACCAGAGCATATCTCGCCTTGAGCCAGGGCAAGATGACGGCTGCGGCCAGGCCGCCGACCGCAAGCCAGCCGGTTGGGCGGCGCAGGGCAGCCGTCAAGAGCAGCATGATCAGCAGGCAGGCGAGCGATTCGGGGTATATCTGCGTGGAGTAGGTAAGCCCTGGTGTTGCGACCAGGGCAATGGTCCACGTCCAAAATGCCGCCCTTCGGCTGCCGGTCTCGCGCTCGCAAACTGAGAACAGGAGCACGCTGAAGGCGGCGTAGGCGAGGCACGAGAGCGCCATCGCCCCCACGCGTCCGAACAAGGCGTAGAATGGGACTAGCAGCGCTGCGAACAGGACGCCGTGTCTGGAGATATACTCCCCCTTCTCGTTCACATCTCGCTGAGGCAGGAGCGTTCCCGGATAGTAAGGCGCATATTCCCGCGCCTCGAGGTTGTTGTTCAGGTCGAGGTCGCCATCGTGGATTATGCTCTGAGCGATCAGGAGATAGAAGGGCTCGTCCGGCTGCGTGCACATCTTGGCGGCAGCGTGCAATCCCATCAGAAGGCAGAACGACAACCCCGTCAGAAACATGCAAGTCAGGATGCGCCTCCTGAGTCGCGGGCCAGGGGACGCCGGCAGCGATCGGCTCGGCTCGATCGCCGTGGGGCCTCTGTGGAGCGCTCTGTAAATGGCTGCGAACAGGACCGCAGACTTGGCGACGACCACGCCGAGGAACAGGACGCTCAGCCCTACGGGAAGGCTCTGTGAGCCGCTGATCGAACGAATAGGACGAAGAACAGCAAGCAGAATGATGTAGCTGGCAGTGTCGAGCCAGACCGCTGGCCCTTTGCGCGCAATTAGCTCAAATCTCGCTGCTTGCGAATTGAGCGCCGTGATGAGCAGGAAGCCGAGTGGAAGCAGGGACCTTCTCAACATCAGGTCGCTGGGGCCAGGCAGCCAAACGAGGTGGATTGGCGCAAGCACCCAGACGAGCGAGATGGCCCCCATCAAGTAGGCAATCGTCTGGGGGCCAAACACCGCCAAAAGCTTTTCTACTCTCGTGTTTCGCATTGCAGAGAGAGCCTAACACAACAACGCGAGACGTAGGCCGGACAGAATCTGCCTCAGGATTGTTGGTCGAGTCCTATAGAGAGCCTTTTCAGGAGCGCATCCGCCTGCCCGAGGGTGATGCGGTGGGCGCGGAGTGCGAGCTTGACCGTCCTTCGGCCGAGCGTTGTGTAGAGATCGAGTAGCTCGGGCATGTTCTGCTTGAGCCAGCGGACATGGGATTCGACTGTTGCAGCATCGCCTCGTGCAAACGGACCTGTAAGCGCCGCCTCTGGGCCAAGTTTGGCCGTGTTTTGGACCGCTGCTTGAGCAAGCCGCCCGAGCATGGCCAGGCTCGCCTCGCTCGTCACGCCGGCCCTTCTATGCACGCTCCGGGCCTCGTCCATCAGCAGCACCGCGAAGTTGGAGGCAATGGAGCAGGCGATGTGATGCGCAACCTTTGCCTCACTTGAGAGCATGATGACCTCGCCGCCCAGCTGCTCGCACAGGTTCTCTGCCATTCTGGCTCCTGCTTTTGTGCCGGCCTCGACGCAGAAAGTGCAGCCGCGGAGCCTATCGGCGTCGTTGGCATCGCCAGAGAAGCTCATCACTGGATGGATGCAGCCGTAATCGATGTTCTGTTGCGCAACTCGCGACAGGATGCTTGCTGGCCTTGCTCCACTCGTGTGGAAGACAGCTTTCAACGTCCGTGTCTCTGCCACGTTGCTGAGCTGCTCTGCGACCGAGTCAATCGCATCGTCCGTAGTCGTTATGAACAGGACCTCCCCGGCCCCCGCGGCCTGCTTCAGCGTTTCGGCCGCCGAAAAGCCGAGCTCGCGCCAAGCGCGCAGCTTCTCGGCGCTTATGTCGAAGCTGGGCGAGATGGTAAGACCTGCTCGATCGAATCCACTGGCGAGCGCTGAGGCTACCCTTCCAAGCCCGACGAAGCCGATGCCCTTCGCCTCTTTCATGCCTCTGTCCTATCCGGCCTTATCTATTTCTGCGAATCGCTTCCATTTCAGCCCGAGCAGGCAACGGTAGGCTGCAAGGCCCGGCGCAAACCTACAACCCACTGCTGATAGCCCGGAGGCATCATGCCTCGGCCGGCCCAAAGTACATCTTCGTCAATTTGATGCCAAGCTCCCTGGTATCGGTGCTGTCCGTTACCTTGCTAGGCACAAACGTCTCGCTTGTCTCGATCGTAACGTCCAGCCAATTGCTGTCGCCGAACTCCTCGTCGGGCACGATGATTTTGCGCTGGAAGCTGCTGGTGTCGCGGTCGGGGGTGAAGCTGGCCTTGACCTTATCCCCAACAAAGACCGTTATCGTCGGGAGCGTATTGAGGCGCTCAAGGTTGACCTGCCCCGAAAGGAACAGAATGCCACGTCGGTTCTGCCGCTCGAGCTTGGCTTTCGCCACCTTGCCGGTCCAGCGCCATTGCAGCTTGTCTTGCTGCTCAACGGGATAGAATCCTGAGACCAACACGATGTTGGCCCGGGACGGTGATTCCAGCAGCGAGGGTCGTGGCCGAATCTGAAGTCGCCCGGCCGGGGCCATCCACGGAGCCTCAGGGCTTCCTTTTGGCTCTGAGATGACGAACCGGACGTTCGGGGCCTTCTCGTCCCGCAAAACGATCAGAACCTGCGCCGGCGTCTCTGCCCCTATTGGAGGCACGTAAAACGTCTTGTTGTACTGCACCAGCTGGCTTGGCCGCCATTTGAGCATGGGTGGCTCTGGCAGATGACTCGTTTCCCAAAGGAGGTTGCCGCCCACGTCCACGAAGCGCACCTGCACCCACAGCTCCCCCTTCGGCTGGACAAAAGCCCGGCCTGTTTCCCAGGCAAAGCTCATCGTGAGAAGCGAATCTGTCATCACTGCTGCCCTGTCGGACGTAACCGAGAGCTTGACATCAAGCGGGACAACCGTCGGCCGAGGCTTGCCTTCCTCTTTCCGGCACGAGCACAACGCGGCAGCCAAAAGGCCAACGAGGAGAATGTTTCTGAGTTTTGTTAATCTAGCGTTAGTCATTGTTAGTCATTGAGCGATTCGCAAGCGAGTCCTCTGAGTGCTGACATATCGGCACTGTTGCATTACCGAGATACTATTCAATGGCTCAGCTATTGCAAGATCAAGTGATGGTCTTTGGGCGCAGGTCCTTTGAGGAGTTCTGACCTTAGGTTTCGAGACGAATGATCCCACGAGAGATTCTTGAGAAGGTTCGGCTGATAGAGATACGTGCGCGGCGCCTCGTGGATGACGTGTTCTCCGGCCAGTATGAGAGCGTTTTCAAGGGGCGTGGGATGGAGTTCGAGGAGGTGCGAGAGTACGTGCCGGGCGACGACATCCGCACCATCGACTGGAATGTTACCGCCAGGATGGGGGAGCTTTTCGTGAAGAAACATCGCGAGGAGCGCGAGCTCACTGTCGTGCTGGTGGTTGATGTGAGCGACTCGCTGGGTTTTGGCTCAGGGGAGAAGCTGAAGTCGGAGGTCGCGGCCGAGCTCTGCGCGATACTGGCTCTTTCTGCCATCAACAACAACGATCGCGTTGGACTTCTGACTTTCTCGGACAGGGCTTTGAACTACATCCCGCCCAAGAAGGGGGCGCGGCACGGGATGCGAGTGATTCGGGAGATACTGTATCCCAAGACCCAAGAGGAGCGCCCGGACGAGAACGCTGCCCCCACTGCACGGCGCCGCTCCCTGGGCTCGTTTCGCCAGCTGCCGAAACATATCAAGGGCCTTGTTAAGGCGGGCTTTACCTCTCAACAGTTCGAGATAAAAACCAAGATCGGAGAGTCTCTGAGGTATATGAACAGGATTCTCAAACGCCGGAGCATCGTGTTTCTGGTCTCAGATTTTGTCTCGTCGGACGATTTTGTCTGGGACCTGATGTTGACCTCGAGGCGGCACGATCTCACGGCCTGCGTTATTTCGGATGCGAGGGAGAGGGAGCTGGTTCCTGCGGGCCTTATGGCGCTAGAAGACGCCGAGACGGGCCAGAAAACTGTCATTGACACAAACGACGTACGGCTCAGGCAGGAGTTTGCTGAGCAGCGCACGAAGGAGGCCGAGAATCTAGGACGAAACCTCCTTTCCAGCAAAGTCGAGTTCGTAACCATCCCCACCACCGGCGACTATCTCGCGCCGCTTGCCTCGCTTTTTCAGAGGCGCAGAAGGCGTCTGGCCGTCGGCCGATAGCTGCCGCGCCAGCCAACCCGCCGACCCGCACGGATGCACGCATTTCCTTGAGCGGCTCCCCAATAATCAGATTGAAGAGGGGAATGTCGTGGCCTCCTCGGGGATGGGGCGCATGAGATTGTGCCCGACAGGGCACACCATGGGTAGCCGCAGGCGCAGCCTGACGGTAAGAGGAGAGCTCCCTATGATAACCCTCCCGTTGCGTTGCACGCACGGCTACCCACGGTATCCCCTGTCGGGGATTGCAGCGTGGGTCCCTCATTTCCACCCGGCAGGTGAAGCAGGCAGCAGTTCGGACTGCAACATGAACTCCTCTATCTATGTGTCGAGCAGCTGCAACAGACAACTTCGCGGACCGTCAATTTGATTTTGGGGTTGAGCGGCTGGTCTTGCAAAGGCTCAGACCGGCTGATAGCCTAAGTTGCATGGTAGAAGAGCCGACAACTTGGCAATTGAAGGTAGGAAGAGTCCTATCTCGGTGGTTCATCTTTTTACCCCTCATCATACTCCTTTCGCTCGCTATTTACGGCAAATGCCTCGATGATTTCCCCGTGCCAGTCGCATTCGTCCACTTCTTCCCGTTCTCACTCGGGGCGCTCTTCGATCAGGTGTGGAACGGCCAGTGGAACTTCTGCCGCCCCACTGCGATGCTCATCTGGCGACTTGGTTATGCCCTCTTTGAGAACAACTACATCGGCTACAACTTCATCCTCTTCTTCCTGCACCTGACGAACGTCTATCTCGTCCTCGTCTTCGCGAGGCGCATGTTGAAAAACGACCTCGCGGCCGCACTGTCGGGCCTGCTCTTCGCCGCGCATCCCATCCATAGCGAGGTGGTCTGCCTGTTGGCTTCAATGTATGATGCATCGTGCTTGACCTTCTTTCTCGCCACGATGATCGCCTTCGACCGATATATTGAATCCTCTCTGGAGCAAGGCCGTCGCTCAGCACGCCTCCTATGTCTTCTCACATGCGTGTTTGAGGTCCTGTGCCTCGGCGCCAAGGAGATCGGCATTGTGCTACCTCTGGTCATGCTCGCTTACGACATGTTTCTGCACGTCAAAAGGCCAAAACTGGCTGCATCCCTTGCCGCTGCGATCAAGCGCTCGCTGCCGTTCCTCGCTATACTCGCCGGCTACCTCGTCTTCCGGCTCACGCGCTACGAGCAGAATGTGGGCTACGCGGGTGAGTTTCTTCGCGATCCCGTGGGGACGCTGCAAAACCTTATCGAATACCTGCGGCTGACACTTTTCCCCAATGAGATGTGGGTAGTGTTGCTGATATTCCTGCCCTTCGCCAAGAGACGGTATCTTTTCTCGCTTCTGTTTATGCTGCTGACCATTGTCCCGGTCCTCCGGATCCCGCCGGCGGAGCGATTCTGTTACATTCCAAGCGTCGGCTATTGTATGGCGGTTGCGTGGTGCTTCGTCATTGGCTGGAGTCGGGTTTGGGAGAAGTTTGGCGTGTCGATGCGGTGGCTTGCCGCGCTCGGGCCGGTGGCCGCGATCGGCGTCTTTGTGCTTCAGATTCCTTTTGCCTACCTCAACACGTGCACCTGGAGCGACAACTATATACCCGTCCGCAAGACGTTGCAGTCGATCAGGGAGGTTGTTGGAATCCCCGAGCCTGGCACAGTCCTTTACTTCGCCAACATAGACCCCCTATTCGACCTGTCGCTGCTAAATGGCTACGACTGCACAACCAAGGACAGATTCCGCTGCGAAAGGCTCATCAATTACCTTTTCGAGGACCATCGGGGGCCGGAGTTCGTCTTTTCGCTCGAAGGTCGGGAAGTGGCGCCCAATCCGGAGGTTGCGGCGAGATGCAGGCAGCTCGAGTCGCAGCTGGGCAGGCAGAAGTACAGGCCGCCAAGCCTTGTGTGGGGTCAGGGAGGGCGTTTCCTCTCGGAGTGGACCATCATGTCCGGCGATTCGGGGCTTGCAGAAACTGTCAATGCGGCAAGGCGAGGCACTGATGCTACGGTCTCATTTGACCTTTCCAGAGGGCCGATCAAGCTTCTAAGCCCGGTCCTTAACTTCTCTACACTGGACGTGACCTCGGTAACGCTAGTCGGCAACATCGAGCAGCCGTCGGGCGAGACGACCTGCCAGCTCGAGTGGGTTGTCCTTCCGAAGCGGGAGGTCATTAGCAATTCACCGACCGTCATCCCAGTGTATAACGAGACGAAGCCGTCCGCGGAGCTATCGGCGTCCTGGTGGCAGCGCGCAAGACCCAAGTACAAGAAACGAGCGGAGCGAGTAAACATAGACCTAGGCTCCAGGACGGATTGGCTGTTTGAGCGGCGGCTGATAGAGAGGATTGCGGTCAAGCTAACAGGGAGTGGGCATGTAACGGTCGAGACTATTCAGCTCGACCCGCCGGCCCCGTCCCGCACGCTCGACCTAGTGTACGGCATCCAGTTCCGCGAGCATCGCTAGCCTGCCCGCTCGAATAATCAGGCCCTTCTACTCCTCTTTTTTGCCGCCGCCACGTTCTAGCCGCCGACCCAGCTCTTCGAGAACGCTATTATCAGCAGCCGCAGGCGCCCCGGTCATCAGGCACGACGCTGCGGTGGGGTAGTGTTTCAATAGTTCTGCAAAAGGAGGAGATTCATGGCGTCTCCGTTTGAGTAATCATCTCAAACAGAGGAGAGGAGAAGGACTTTTCCTGTCAGTTCTTTCGCCGGTCGTGTAAGAGGTTTTGGAGGCGGAGATGGATGGGGCGGCTTGCATAGGCAAGGGCTGGTTGATAGCATCACTCGCATGGAAACTGGACTAATGTCGTGGGAGTCGCGGGCGGCCAGATTTCTGTCCCGGTGGTATGTGTTCGCGCCCCTGATCATCCTGTTATCCCTGCTGATCTACGGGACTTGTCTCGATGATTTTCCCATTCCCGAGACATTCGCCCACATGTCGCCGTTCAGTTTTGCAGCGCTAGTTGATCAGGTCTGGAACGGCCTTTGGAACTTCTGCCGGCCCACGGCGATGATCATCTTCCGCATCGGCACTGCGCTTTTTGAGTCCAACTACATAGGCTACCGGCTCATCATTCTCTCTCTGCATCTGCTCAACGTGTTCATGGTGTTTGCGCTGGCGAGGGTTCTTTTCAGAAACGAGATGGCCGCCGTTGTGTCGGGACTCATTTTCGCAACTCACCCTATCCACAGCGAATGCATCTGTCTGATTGTCTCGCTGTTTGATGTATCGTGCTTGACCTTCTTCCTCGCATCCCTGCTGGCTTTCGACCGCTATCTCGTCGCTCGGGAAAGCGGCTCGAGGGCTCAAACACGAGCTTGGCTACTTGTTACTTGTCTGCTCTTGATGCTCTGTCTGGGCTCAAAGGAAGTGGGGGCCACGCTTCCCTTCGTCATGATTGCCTACGATGCTTGCACGCGGACTCGGAGGGGTCGTCTGAAGGAGTCCGTCATCGCCGTAGGCAGGCGAGCGGTCCCGTTTCTCCTCATACTCGCTGCCTACGTTATCTTCAGGATTGCGAGGTACGAGCAAAACGTGAGCTATATGAGGTTCTTCTTCGATGACCCGCTTGGGACTCTCAGCAACCTGATTGACTACTTCCGACTGGCTTTCTTTCCGAATGGGATGTGGGTGGTCCTGTTCCTTATGCTTCCGTTTGCGAAAAGGCAGTACGTTTTTGCGCTAGTGTTTCTTCTGTTGCCGCTCCTTCCGCCCCTTCTGATAGCACCTCAAGAGCGTTTTGTGTACATATCCAGCGCTGGCTACTCCATGGCGGTCGCCTGGTGCTTTGTGATAGGGTGGCGAAGAATTGTAAACCTCCTCGGCGTGCTCAAGAGGTACAGTCGCATCGCCTCAATCGGTTCAGCTGTCGCGATCTTCATCGCTGTTTTCCAGATACCTTTTGCCTACATGAATACGTTGACTTGGAGTGAATTCGTGCCGATCCGCAAAACGCTGAGCTCAATCTGGCGAGTTGTCGGGAGACCTGAGCCGGGAACAGTGCTTTACTTCGCGAACATTGAGCCGCAGCAAAACCTTACGCAACTGAGCGAGTATGACCCCAGGATTACGGGCACCTTCAGGTGCGAGAAGTTGATCAACTATCCTTTCGAGAACCACGACGGACAGGAGTTCTTCTTTGAGATCAGAGGCCAGGAGGCGTTTCCGAGCGAGGACCTTCGTAGTCAGTGTATGCAGCTTGAGGCAATCCAGGGCCGAATGGGTTATGGCCAGCCGGATTTCATCTGGGGCCCCGGCGGACGACCACTCTCCGAATGGACAGTTCTGGGCGCAGACCCCAGTTTCAGGCCAGCTGTTGATGAGCAGGAGATCGGCGGCGCAGTTGAGAGAATCGAGACCCGTGTTTGCGGGGATGAGCCGGTTGTGCTGTTGAGCCCGATTCTCGGCATCTCAACTGTGGACGTCACGTCGGTTGCCGTTGGTCTGGACCTTGACGTCCTGTCCGAAGGGACGACCTGTCAGTTGGAGTGGACCTTTTTGCCAGATGGGGAAAGACGAAGCAATCCGGTCTCGGTCATCGGGGGTTATCACGATGCTGGAGAACCAACAGGTCCGCTAAGCGCAGGCCGGTGGCGGCAGGCCGCTCCCGGGGCCAGTGTGGGGATGGACTTGACGACCATGGACCTGGGGTCCCGCCCAGATTGGGTCTTCGAGCGGCGAAAGGTGGAGCGAATCGCCATCAAACTGACCGGCAATAGCAGACTGTCCGTCTTCTCTATCAAACTCGAGCGGCCGTCAAAGACTAGAGCCTCCGGCTTAGCGGCCATAGTCCAGTTCCACGAGAAGTGACAGCATCTGCCGATCGGACTTGTAAGCGACGCGACCCCAGGGACGCGTGGGCTACCTCGCTAGGGCACGATTGTCGCCCAATGCAGCTGGCGACCTCAAAGATTCGACTTGAGCCGCAGACCCAACTCGTCGAGCGCCGCCTCATCGACCGGGGCGGGGGCGTTGGTCATGAGGCACGACGCTGCGGTCGTCTTGGGGAAGGCTATTACCTCGGAGATCGAGTTGACCCCACAAAGCTGCATAACCATCCTGTCGAAGCCGAACGCAATGCCACAGTGGGGCGGCGTCCCGAACCTAAGCGCGTCGAGAAAAAAGCCGAAGCGGCGCCTCGCCTCCTCCTCGCCGATGCCTACGGTTTTTAGCACCCGCTGTTGAAGCTCGGGATCGAATATCCTGACGCTACCGCTGGCGATCTCCTGATCGTTGACGACCAGATCGTAAAGCCTGCCCCTGACCCTCAGTGGGTCGGTCTCAAGCAGCGGTTCGTCCTCGGGCAGGATGCTGGTGAATGGGTGGTGTTTCGGGACTGTTTCCCCGGTCTCCTCATCCATCTCGAACAGCGGAAACTCTGTAACCCACAGCGGGACGTATCTACCCTCTGGGATGAGCTTCGCCTCCCGCGCAAGATGCTGCCGCAGCCGACCCATCGCAGTCTGAAGCTTCAGCCTGGGTCCCGAACCCAAAAGCAGCATGTCTCCCTGCTTGGCGCCTATGCTCTGGATAAGGCTTTCGGCGAATGACCCCCCGGTCTCCTTCTTCATAGAGCTCTTGACCCCGTCCGGGCTCAACTTGACCCACACAAGTCCAAAGACACCGAGCGGACGCACAATTGCCGATAGAGAATCGATGACCTTCCGGGAATAGCCAGACCCACCCGGGACGCACAAGCCCACGACGCGCTCTCCCGCTCCCACAGCTTCGGCAAATGGGACGAAACTGCTGTCCCGGAATCGCTCTGTAACATCACTCAACTTCAGTTCATACCGAACGTCAGGGCAGTCAGACCCATACAGACTCATCGCCTCATCGAATGTCATGGTCAGAAACGGACGGGTCATCTCGACGCCAAGGACTTTCTTGTAAACGGCGCAAACTACCCGTTCCGCTACGTCGAAAACGTCGGACTCGTCGCCAAACGACATCTCGATGTCTATCTGAGTGAACTCAGGCTGCCGATTAGCCCTTAAATCTTCGTCCCGAAAGCAGCGTGCGATCTGAAAATAGCGGTCGATGCCACCCACCATCAGGAGCTGCTTTAGCAGCTGAGGCGACTGTGGAAGCGCGTAGAAACTGCCCTGCCTGACACGGCTCGGGACCAGGTAATCGCGCGCCCCCTCGGGGGTGCTTCTTATCAAAAAGGGCGTCTCGACCTCAAGGAAGCCCGCCTCGGACAGCACGCGCCTCGTCTCCTGCATCGCGACGTGGCGGGTCGTCAGCCGCTTGGCCATCACGGGACGCCTTAGGTCGAGGTAGCGATACCTCAGCCGAAGCTCGTCCTTCGCTTTGACATCGTCCTGTATCACGAAAGGCGGAACATCGGCTCTTGAGAAAAGGGCTAGCGACTCGAGCCGAACCTCGATCGCTCCCGCGCCCGCCTCATCCCTTTTGGTCTCCTGGGGCCTGAGCTCAACCTTGCCAGCGGCCGAGACCACGAACTCCGAGCGCAGCTGTTTGCATCTCTCCGCCAGCTCGGGCCTTTGTTGCACGTCAACCGCGAGCTGAACGATGCCGCTTCTGTCCCGCAAATCGACGAACACAAGCCCACCGAGGTCCCGAACCTTATGCACCCACCCGTTGACAACAACCTGTTTGCCGACGTCGCTCTGCGAGAGGTCTCCGCAGTAGTGCGTCCGTTTCAGCTCGGGCCTCAGCCCCTCGACCGTCAGTTCGTTCTCGCTACTACTTGTCACTTTTCTGCCTTCTGTTGTTTCTTTTCCACTGCCAATAGCCGTTGTTTGGCCTTTGCGGGAGCCACATAGTAGAAATCAAACAGTGTCTTGAGTACCTCAAGCGTCCACTCGGCCTCGTCTGGCTCTGTCCTGAGGATCTGTCCCGTTACATCCTTTTTGGCATGAGCCGCGAAATTCCCGACCTTTCTCGTGGGCTGGAGCTGTTCAAGCACCCATTCCGGCGCCCTCTTGTTGTTGATAACAAATCCTATCTGATCAAAGAGCGTGCTATCCACTTCTCTCTGTCCACCCGACTTGTCTTTGACCATTTTCTTCTCAGGAGCACCTCCCGCCTTCACAAGGATGAACTGCATACAACGCCTCGCGAGAGCGGCCGCTGCGGTTGGGCTGATATCTATGACCTTGCACGCCTCGTTGTAGTCCGCTGCGACCTCGGCGGGCACCTCTTCGGGGCACGCCTCCCGAAACCGCCCCTTTGGATACAAGAGCAGCCTCCCATTTACCGCTTCTATTATTTCTGGCGGCCGCGTCTCCTCTGTGATCTTCGTTCTCGTCTCCCCACTCAGATCTCGATGGAGCGACTGGCTAGTACCTCTCACTTGAATACTAAGTTGTAGGATCGGCTCACTGCAAGCAGGACAACACTGAGCCTCAACAACCCAGGGGGCACCCGCAACAACGAGGACTTGCTGACTTTTACATGCCCCCCGCTGTCCCCAGTAGATCTCGATTCCGCAATGTGGGCATTTCATCGGTGATTACCTCCACTTTCGTCTGCTTCAAATCCCAGCTTCGCCGTCTCTCGGACTGGCCTGTCAGCCTTCGGGCCTTCTTGAACACCACGTTGACGTGCCTCGAAGGCGGGTAGTCTATGTCCTTTCGGTTACATACAAGGAGCAGACGCAACTTCAATGACGTGTCCAATTATTTCTGACGCCGAGGGACAATCGCTGCACCTGTAGTCGAGGCGGCCCAGCGCAAGCAGGGCGCGATCAATTAGGTCCTGGAGATCGCCATCAATCTCAAGAGGTGGCTTCGGAGGCAGCGGGTAGGGCACGAAGGCATGGCACTCTTCACCCCCAGTTCTTGAAATAGTGATATAATTCCCACTCGCTCTCTTCATTGTTGCCACTTTCGCTTATTAAAAATTTTGTAATTGCGCTGATCGTTATTATGATTCTGCCGCTAAATTATAATAAGACGCCCGGGGTGAGTCAATCACCCGAAAGCGGTGCCTCAACGTGGCTGGTATGCAGCATACTCGTCCGGTGAGAGCCAACGGCCGTCTCGGCCAGGCCCAAAACGCGTCCACTCATTCTGAGCGAACGAAGTAGCTTATCAGCTTCAGCAAAGCCTGGGCGGCATCGGCAACGTCGTCGGCTGTCATACCCGAGTAAAGTGGGAGAAAGATGAGCTGAGAGAGCAATCCCGCCGCCACTGGTGAGATATTGGTTGGCCGCTTCCTGGTCTGGCCGCGCGACCTTGCGATCGCCATCTGGACCGCACAATCTCCCGGTCGGGAGGCCTCGACCTTCTCCGCTATCATCAGCTGCTCGACCCGCCACGCATCAAGGGTTAGTTTGTGAAAATCAACGAACACGGGATAGCGGCTGCCTGATCGCTGTGTTCCCTCGAGCGGATGAGCGGTCCGGACATAGGGGGAATCCGATAGCAGCTCGTCATACACGGCCTGCAAGTTGCGACAGGTTGCCGCTGTGTCGTACAGCCGCTCGAGGTTCGATGCCCCCAGCATTGCAGAGAGCGGGGCTAGCCCCAGCTGCCTCTGCACAAACGGTTGGGGACCCTCAGCTAGACGACATGCGAGAAAGTCCCAAACCCGCTCTTTCAGTGACGGATCGTCCAGCAACATGGCACCGCCGCCAAGCGTGGTTACGGTCTGATCGACCCCAAAGTCAAGCACCGCAACCGACCCATAAGACGCGATGTCTCTGTCAAGAACGGTCGCGCCCAAAAGATTGTGTGCGTCAACAATCAGCGCGCACCGCGCCTCGTCCGCCATCGACTGGAGCGTCTCCAGCGGTTCAGGCACGTCGAGTATGGAACCAGCCACGATGGCCGAAACACCCTTCTCTACGTGCTGTTCAAGCTTGGCCAGGTCAAAGCACAGCGTCCGCTCATCGATCTCGCAGATTATCGGGCTCAACCCCAGCTGCGAGGCGGCGGCATAGACCCTCGCATCCGCAAAGGGATGGACGATAATGCGCTTGAATGAACTGCGGTCCAGAAGCGAGAAAGCCCCTAGAAGAGCGAGGTAGTGCGAGTGCAGCAATAGCGCCGCCGAGACCTCGAACGTCTCGCGCAGCGAGCTCTCGAAACCACCGATCGGGTCTCCAAGTTGGCCGTCGGCCACGCTCTTCAGCCGGTCCGAAAGCCTTTCCCTGTCCGAGCTGCTGATCGCCGGCAGCCGGTTCTTGAGCATGGTGGTCCTCGAAGTCTCGCCACCCTCAGCGACGGGGATGTTCATCAAGTGCTTCAAGTGTATGACGTTGAAGTATCTGCTGCTGTAAGGCTCGGACAGACGGTCTTCCCGCATCGCCGTTACGATCTCACTCACCCCTTCAGCTGGCGACAAGCTGGCCCTGTAATCGAGCCTTTCCTTGATCCTGTCGAACCTAACTCGATATGACCTCCTATCGGCGTC
>Ga0307378_10004600_pt1 | contig 19601 bp, 18 predicted proteins | sample UN1MG_FD_202238 | JGI IMG/M metagenome (GOLD analysis project Ga0307378, IMG submission 202238) | Soil microbial communities from Risofladan, Vaasa, Finland - UN-1 | ecosystem: Environmental > Terrestrial > Soil > Coastal area > Acid sulfate soil | place: Finland: Risofladan, Vaasa | collected... | reverse complement strand
ATTGCAAGATGATAGTCTATTCTTCCCAAATTATTAGAAAGCTTTACCAGTTTATGCAAAGTCTCCATTTTAATATTCTGCCATCTCTTCATTTTCCATTCCTCTCTCATAGTGATTAACTTCTTTTATTGTTAATCTTTTATACTATGATAAAAAAGTTCTTCTACTCGTACTCGTAAAATATTTTTTAAAATTATTACACCCCTTGTATTATCTATTGTCACTTTTTTAATAAACGAGATCGTTTTGATTATTCTTTCTTTGTATATTTATTTAATAAGTACATCTTTAATCCATATGAAAAACCTCTTCCAAAGAGGTGAAAACCGGGGAATTATCTGGATTGGTTTCCATAATATCTTTCATATAATCCCACCATTTTTTCATTATCTCTTTTGAAGGAAGTTCTTCAACTGTATTATTATCTTTTAATTTTTGCACCGCGAAGAGAGTAAGTGTTTTTTTATCAAGAAATATGGAATAATCATAAATTCCCGCCCTGGACAATTTTTCTTTAAGTTCAGGCCAGATTTCATCATGTCTTTTTTTATACTCTTCTTCGTATCCCACTTTTAATTTCATTTTAAATGCTGCTCTTTTCATTAACCTGCTCCTAAAACTATTTTTTAACATTACCAAAACTATTTTTAGGTTTTAACCTTTCAAGTAATTGGGGAAGCATAATTGCTAAAATTAATAATAACCCTATAATAATAGTCATTACCTTGCCAGGTATATTAATTAGGCCCATTCCGAATTTAAGAAATCCAATGATAAAAATGGAAATAACTACTCCAAAAATATTTCCTTTTCCGCCGGTAATGGCTACTCCACCCAGCACAACTGTCGTGATAATCTCAAGCTCCCAACCACTAGCAATATTTGGACGTGTACTCCCGATTCTGGAAGTAAGCAAGATTGAGGCTAATCCTGAACAGAGCCCGGTAACTGTAAAAATAATAAGACGTACTCTGTTTACAGGTATCCCTGAAAAACGAGCAGCAGTAGAATTATTTCCAATTGCAAATACCTTCCGTCCTATAGTAGTTCTATGCAAAATTATGCCAAAAATTATAGCAAGTATGAAAAAAAGGATTAATTCAAAAGGAATCATCGTGTTTCCTATGTATCCCTGCCCAAAATAAGCAAAAGATACCGGGTATTTAGTAAATGCCTTGTCTCCGAGAATTACATAAGCAATCCCTCTAAACAAAGACATACTTCCCAGAGTAACAGCGATCGCAGGAATCCCAAATTTTGTTATAATGAAACCATTTAAAAAACCTGCCGCCGAACCCGCAAAAAGTCCTATCGCAACCAACCCAAAAGTATTAACTCCGGCTTGGGAGGCCATGCCCATAAAAACCGAAGATAAAGCTATAATAGAGGCAACAGAAATGTCAATATCACCACATATGATCACAAACATCATGGGAAGAGCGATTATGGCTTTTTCTATAAAATTAAAAGTCGTGTTCATAAGATTGGTATAATCTAAAAAATAGGGAGATAAATTAGAATTTATTATTACAACCATAATAAAAATAAAAGGGAGAATGATTTCCCACTGCCACATAATATTTGGCAAGGATATTTTTCTGATTTTTTTAATATCAAGAACACCATTTTCTTTATTCATTAAAACTTCTCTTTCTTAGCATCAGTTGCTGATTGCGTTTATCCATAACAGTATTTATTATAATTGCAAAAAGTATAATGAAGCCCTGAATCGCCATCTGCCAGAAGGGCGAAACATTAATCATAGTCAGAGCATTATAAACAATTCCCATGAAAAAGGCTCCCAGTACAACACCGATAATCGTCCCGGAACCACCCATAATACTTACCCCTCCAATTACACAAGCCGCAATAGTCTGAAGTTCGAAACCGATAGCAGTTTCGCTCTGTGCAGCGGCATAACGGGCAACCCAGAGAAATCCTGCAAGACCAGTAATTCCTCCACCTAAGGTAAAGACAATATATTGAATTTTCTTCAGGTTAATGCCCACATATTGAGAGGCTATCTTATTGCCGCCCACCCCGTAAATTTCTCTTCCAGTTCTAGTTAAATTTAAAAAAATTAAAAATAATATTACTATTAGTATCGATAGATATATAAGACTGGATATGCCCAAAAAACTTCTTCTGGGAAACACCCGAAAAACCTCGGTCATCTCATGAGCGCTAACCCAGGTTCCTTTGCAAAGCACGAATACCAAACCTCTATATATGCTCATAGTTCCAAGAGTAGTTATGATAGGTGGAATTTTAGCCTGGGAAACCAACAAGCCATTTATCGAACCAAGCAGGAGTCCAATGGCTATTGAAATTAAAATAATCATAAAGATAGGAATTCCGGGGTGATATTGATTTAGAAGGGCCACACTCATGCCACTTAAAGCGAGACTGGAACCGACAGATAAATCTATACCCCCTGTCACAATAATCATAAGTTGCCCAATGGCAACCATAGACAGAATAGCAGTATCATTCAAAATGTCTACAAAGTTATTAATATATAAAAAGCTGGGGGTTCTCAAACTAACCCCAAATATTATAAATAAAATAAAAACAAAAAGATTAAACTCTCTTTTCTTAAATAATTCCATCGTTTTTAAATTCCTTCACTTTGAAATGCTCCCAATTGCGGCTTTAATTATCTTTTCAGAATTTGCTTCTTCGCGGGTAAATTTTGACGTTACAACCCCCTCATGCATTACTATAATATTATTAGACATACCGAGAATCTCAGGAAGTTCAGAGGAAATAAGAATTACTGCAATCTCCTGCTTTGCAAGTTCAGAAATAAAATTGTGTACAGTAGCTTTGGTCGCTACATCAATTCCTTTGGTTGGTTCATCCATAATTAATATTCGTGGCTTGGTAGCAATCCATTTAGCCAGGACTACCTTCTGTTGATTACCTCCTGACAGATCTTCTACCAGCTGTTCCCAGCCTGATGCTCTTATTTCTATATGTTTTCCATATTCATCAGTAATTTCAAATTCCCTATTACGGTCTAAAAAAATGTGTCTGCTTATTCTATCTATTATCGGTAAAGTAATATTCTCCCTAATATTCATAGCTAAAATAGCACCTTGTATCTGTCGGTCTTCAGGTAGATAAGCAAGACCATGATTCATTGCATCAGAAGGATTGGCAATATTAACTTTTTCTCCATTAATAAAAACATCCCCTGAGGTCTTCGTATCAATTCCAAAAATGGTCTGCATTACTTCTGATCTCCCCGCTCCCACCAATCCAAAAAATCCCAGTATCTCCCCTTTATGTAACTCAAAAGACACGTTTTTAAATAAGCCAACCTTGGTAAGATTTTCAACCTTTAGGATAATGTCACCTTTCTCTGCTTCTATTTTCGGATACATCTGTTCAAGACTGCGTCCAATCACCATCTGGATAATTTTATCTATGGTAACATCAGCCATTCTTCCTTCTCCGACATATTTCCCATCTCTCAACACTGTAAAATAATCCGCAATTTCAAAGACCTCTTCAAATTTATGAGAAATAAAGATAATGGCTTTTCCTTCTGATTTCAATTTTCTAATAATTTTATATAAATACTCAACTTCTTTAAGGGTAAGTGCAGAGGTTGGCTCATCCATAATTACTATTTTTGCGTTGAGTGAGAGTGCTTTGGCAACCTCGACCATATGCCTTTGAGCAATACTTAAATTTTTTACTTTAGTATCAGGATGGATATCCAATTCAAGTTTATCGAGAAGTTTCTGGGTTTTACTCTTCATTTCTTTCCAAGAAAGTAGACCATTGGATTTATTTCTAATATGATGACCCATGAAGATATTTTCGGCAATAGAAAGTTCCAGGAACATTGTAGCTTCCTGGTGTATAGCAGATATTCCAGCCTGTTGTGAGACTTGGGGAGATGGAAATTGAACAGGTTTATCGTTAAGAATAATAGTACCAGCGGTAGGTTGATGTACGCCAGCCAAAATCTTTACCAGAGTTGATTTCCCAGCGCCATTTTCACCAATAAGAGCATGCACTTCACCATTTCTTATTTTAAAATCTACTCCATCAAGTGCTTTAACGCCATAGAAATACTTTTTAATCCCCTTCATTTCAAGAATACAACTATTCATTAAACTAAAATCTCTCTTCTTTGTTTTAAGGTATTTAATAAGTAAAGCGGGATATGGTTAACCCCGCTTTACCAAACAGATTTTTTTAATTCAAATAGTAAACCATTAGTAAATCTCAGCAAATTTATCTATATTATCTTTTTCAAAAATAAATGGTTCGCTCATTACAGCTACATTATCTGTACCTATTTTAATTTCTCCCATTCTACCAACTTTCATAACTTCGCCCTCTTTTCCCTGGAACTCACCTTGTAATAGCTTATAAGCGATATAAGTGGAGGAATATCCCAGATCAATGGGGTTCCAGAGAGACATTTGTCTGCAGGTACCATTTTTAATATATTGCTTCATTTCAGAGGGTAAGCCAAGACCGGTGAGTTCAACTTTCCCTGACAGTCCTGCATCTTCTAATGCCTTCCCAGTTGCAGCAATACCAACAGTTGTAGGTGAAATAATCCCTCTTAAATCAGGGTAAGATTTAAATAACCCCATTGCTTCCCGGTAACTCTTATCAGAAAGATCATCACCATATACCACTGCTACCAGTTTCATATCTTTATAAGCAGGTTCCTTTAATTCCTCTTTCATCCATTCAATCCATTCATTTTGATTAGTAGCCTGGGAAGAAGCACTTAAAATAGCAACCTCACCCTTGTAGTCAATTAGATTAGCTACCATTTTTACCTGGCTTCTACCAATAAACTCACTGCTGGAAGGAGCTAAGTGAAGTATTCGTCCTTCTGGTGCAATCCCCGAATCGAAGGAAATTACTGTAATCCCGCTATTCATTGCCCTTTTACAAATAGGAACCAGGGCATCTACATCATTGGCAGAAACAACTATAGCATCTACTTTCTGGGCAATAAGCGAATCAATAATTTCTATCTGGCCTTCAGCAGTGGGTGTGGTGGGTCCTTGAAAAATAAATTCAATTCCACCAAGTTCTTTCGCTGCTTCTAAACCTCCATCTCTACAAGCTTCAAAAAAGGCATTTCCCAAGTTTTTAACTAACATAGCAATTCGGATATTTGCTTGTGCTCCTGCAAAAGAAACCACAGATGAGATAAAAATTGCGAGCAAAACTAGCGTCAGTATAAATTTTTGTTTTTTCATTTTATTTACCTCCTTTTTTATATAAAATGAAAACTATTTGATAATATCTTATCTATTTTTTATCTGTTTGTCAAGATATATTATCATGATATTTTCATAAATTGACTTTTTTTTCATCATATAATATAATATTAAGTCAGTAAAACCGATACAATATTATAAATATAATTTTATTAATATTTACTAAATAGGTGGAAATATTATATGAGCAAAGCTGAACGACTTGAAAAAATGTTAGATTTAATCCAAAATAGTAATTTTATCTCTCCGGTAGCACTTGCTGAAAAAATGAATGTTTCTCTGGTTACCATCAGGAGAGATCTTAAAAAATTAGCAGACCAAAAATCTATAATAAAAGAGTACAGCACCATTAAAATAGCTCGGGATTACGATAAAAGATTTCATGAAAGGCATAATACTAATCTCGAACAAAAAAGAATGATAGCAGAATTAGCCAAAAGATTTGTGCAATCAGGAGATACGATTTTTTTAGATACCAGCACAACTTGCTACGAATTTGCTCGTACATTAGCCCTTTCCTCACATAACCTGCATATTATCACTAACAATATATATATGGCAGTTGAGTTAATGAGTATTTATAAAATAGATTTGGTTCTTGTTGGAGGCAACATAAGACATGGCTACTTCTCAACGATTGGCCCACTCGCAGAAAAAATGTTATCACATATAAAGGTTACTAAATTCTTCTTCTCCTGCACGATGTTAGATACAAGAGGCATCTATGAATCTAATGTCATGGAAGGGAATATTAAAGTAAAGATGTTCGAAAATTCCAGGCTTCATTATCTTCTGGTAGATTCCAGTAAATTTAATAAGGCATCAGTCTTCCGGACAACTGGTATTGAAAATGTAGATGCAATTATAACAGACAAACCATTACCAAATGAATATCTGGATATATTGAAAGATAAGAATATCGAGATTATTACTCCTCTTAAAATGAATTAATTAATTGAACAATAAAATTTATTTTTTATATATTTTCTTATATTTTCTTATAATATATCCTCCTTATTTTTTTATCAACCGACTATTCCCTCGTCTAAAACATTATACTCCTCCTACTTCCTACCATATACTGGTCCAAAATTTTCACAAGCTCTAAAGTCAGCAGATTCTAAATCAGAGGTTCCAAAAGAAGCCCAGGCTTTCGGTCTGAATATCTTCTCTTCTGGAACATTATGCAGAGCTACCGGTATCCTGAGAATAGAGGCAAGAGTAATCAGGTCTTTTCCGATATGTCCATAACTGATCGCTCCATGGTTAGCTCCCCAGTTATTCATCACCGAATAGACATCTCTAAAGGCCCCCTGACCAGTTAGGATAGGAGCAAACCAGGTAGTGGGCCAGGTGGGATCAGTGCGTTCATCTAAGATGTGATGGATCTGGGGAGAGAGATCTACGGTATAACCTTCGGCAATCTGGATTACCGGTCCTAAACCTTTAATAAGGTTTATTCTTACCATCGTAACCGGCATTACACCTTGAGTATAGAAGGTAGAGGAATACCCTCCTCCCCGGAAATATTCTAAATTAGCCGCACTCCATTTAGTGTTCTGCAGGCACCTTTTCACTTCTTCTTCAGTTATCTCCCAGAAGGGTTTCATGGTCGATTTTCCACCTTCCTTCTGTTGGCCGGTAGCATCTAGGGTGGTAGCACCGGAATTGATCAGATGAAGTAGTCCATCTTTGGCCAAGCCGGTCAGCTCTTTTCCAGTTACTCTCTTTACGGCCTCAGGACTCCAGTAAGTCCTGATATCAGAAAAGATCTGGGTTCTATCGGTTAAGAGATGATTAAATAACATAGAGATTCCGTTTAAGCTATCGTTTTCGGTGGCAAAGATAAAGGTTTCCCTTATGCCGTTCCAATCAAAGGAGGTGTTTAAGATAGTCTCCATGAAGTCTCCGTTGGGAAAATGGTCAGTCCATTGTCTCTGGCCTTGAAAACCGGCAGCAAGGGCATTATGTCCTTCGGCTTCTTCGGTATAACCTATACCAGCCAATTTTTTGTTGCCGACCATTAAGTCTCGAACTATTAAGGTCATCTTGACCACCATCTCCCACTCGGCATCTTTTTGGGAGCGGGAGTGTTTTAGATCTTCTCTATTGCGGTCTTCTCCTTCTTTACAGTTCTCTTTAACCCAATGAAGGGCTTTTTTATATTCTTCTTTATCGTATATCTCTTCTTCTATTCTTCTTATTATCTCGGTCATATCTACATATTCGTTTCTCATTCCTAGATAATCTTGAAAGAAGTCGGGGGAAGCCTGGGAACCGGCAATCCCCATAGAGACACTGCCGATAGAAAGATAAGATTTTCCTCTCATAGTCGCTGCGGCCAGTCCGGCCTTAGTGAATTGTAATAGTTTTTGTTCTACATCTTCGGGGATACTATTATCATTTTGATCCTGAACATCTTTGCCGTAGATACTAAAAGCCGGTAGTCCTATCTGGTCATGGCCGGCAAGGGCAGCAGAGAGATATACCGCTCCCGGTCTTTCGGTTCCGTTAAATCCCCAGATGGCCTTGGGGATAAGAGGATCCATGTCTATGGTCTCCATACCATAACCCCAACAGGGAGTTACACTTAGGGATACTCCTACGCCTTCCCGGGCAAATTTATCAGCACATTTGGCAGCTTCTGCTACTCCACCGATGGTGGTATCGGAGATTACACATTCTACCGGTAGACCATTGGAATGTCGGAGCTTTTTACTAATTAAATCTGCGGTAGACTTCGCCATTCTCATAGTTTGTTCTTCAAGCGATTCTCTTATCCCCTTTCGACGTCCATCGATGATGGGACGGATACCGATCTTGGGAAGTCTTCCTGGTAGTCTTTTTGGGATATTTGGCATTTTTTAACCCCCTTAATTATTAAAACTAATTCAAAAAAGTTAAAATCTTAAATTAAATTTCTTTATAACATTTCAAAATAATGGTGATCTAATTCGCTTAGAGTTTTTATGCATTTTTATTTAAATTAAAATCATCGGCATATTAAATTATAAAAATCATCAAAATCATCAAAAAAATTAGATATTTTTATTCTAATACTGACAAATTATTTTGTAAAGATTTATATCCCGGGATTAAAAGCAAAATATACAATAAAAATAATATTAGAAGTATAGGAATAATCTAGCGGAAAATTTGTAAAATGCTACTCACGATGACTTACTCTTCTCTTGGGATTGATAATTGAATTAAGATTCTTTAATATGTTAACTTAGTTTCTCTTTTAATATGATTGTCACATCTACATTTTTACTATTAAAATAATTTGAAAATTTCTCTCTAAATCTATTTAACCACTCCTTTTTTCAGAATAATATTAGCATATAATGCTTGCTCGCCACTTGCTATTATACAATATGATTGGGATGCTCTTTTGTAAAATATAAATCTCTCTAATTTTCCAATATTAAAATTTTCCTTAGATTTCTTTAAAATTTCTTGATACTTATTCCAAATTGAGGGTATTTCATCATTTCCAGTATCCATATAGATTACATTAATATCAGCATAAGTATCCAGAGGGAAAAATTGAAGGATAGCTTTCAACAATTCTGGTATGCCAAGACCATCAGCCCTAATTACTTTATTTCCAGAAGATTCTGCAGGATAGTTACCATCAGCAATTACTATTTCATCACCGTGGCCCATTTCCATAAGAGCTTTCAAAAGCCCAGGAGAAATAATTGCAGGAATATTCTTTAACATAATTCTTTCTCCCCTTTTCTATTTCTTAAAATAATAAATAAGAATAATTTTAATTAGTCAAATTTAAATAAATGCTCCTACTATATATTTTATAATTAAATATAAATTCTTGATACTTATTTCTAAAAAGTAGAAAATTATTACTTCTTCTTTTATCTATAATTATTTTTCATTTTTATGCCAAATTTTTTCTTCTAAGTAACTGTAACCATTCTATATAATTGCAAATTCTCCAAATCCTGAATGTTTGTCTCCTCTTTTTTTACATCAGCTACTTTTTCTCCCCGAGATAGAACCATAAATCTATCGGCTACTGAAAAGACATGATGAAGATTATGAGTAACAAATATGCTGGCTATTTTCTCTTCTTTCAGCCTGGTTATAAAGTTTAATACTTTATTAACTCCACTAACAGCTAATGCGGTGGTAGGTTCATCTAAAATGACTAACTTAGCCTTGAAATACATTGCTCTGGATATAGCTACTCCTTGCCTTTCTCCACCAGAGCAAAAACGAACTTCTTGATCAGCTGAGGGAATATGTAATTTCAAATCTTTGGCTAATCTTTCCGCTTCTTTCCTCATCTTACTTTTATCTAAAATTTTAATTGGACCCCAGGATTTAATGGGTTGCCTTCCCATAAAAATATTCTGGGCTACACTTAAACACCCTATCACTGCCTGATCTTGATATACTGTTTCTATTCCCAAGTTTCTTGCATCTTTTACGGAAGAAATATTGGTTTCTTCCCCATTCCAATATATCTTCCCTCTATTTTTTGAAATAACTCCAGATAATATTTTTATTAGAGTAGATTTACCTGCGCCGTTATCTCCTATTAACCCAAGTATTTCACCGGGATAAACTTCGAGATTTATTCCTTTTAGAGCTTGAACCTTCCCATACCATTTATAAACATCTTGTACCTTTATTAAAGGTAGACTTTTATCAACATTTTTTTCTTCCATAATATCAAATCCTTATCTTAAAAATTTTAAAATAACTTATTTAGGCATTAAAATCCTGTCTCTTAAATTTCCCCTTGTTCTATTAATTAATATTGCTATCAATAAAATAAATCCATTTAATACTCCTCTTAAGGCTGGTTCCATAGCTGTCATCGTACAACCAGCATCAATAATTCCCATCAAAATAACACCACCCAAAGCTCCAATTATTGAACCTCTGCCACCTTTTAAACTAACACCACCAATAATAGCTCCTGCAAAAGCTAAGAAAATAGCCCCATCAGCTATAGTACTGGGAATACATTTTAAATAACCCACGTAAAGGAGACCAGAAATTCCTGCCAGTGCTCCAGTAATAGTAAATATCCAAAAATTGGTATTCTCTACACTTATTCCCAGCATCCCCGAAGCCTCGGAATTTCCTCCAATAGCTCTAATGTGACTACCAAATCGTGTATGATCTAAAATAATATAGAGCACAATCACTATTCCTACAAGGACAAAAATAGCATTAAATATTCCTCCGGTTTTTCTTCCTCCTAACACTAAAAGAGCATCAGGAAGTTTAATAATTGCTCCCCGACGAAGATAATAAGTGCTCCAGTTAAACATTATAAAAGTAGAAAGAGTAATTAAAAAAGGATTTATTTTCATTTTACCTACAAAAAATCCGTTTACAGCTCCTAAAAGAGCACCGACTAAGACCATTAATATAATACCTACCCAACCAGGAAGCCAAGGCGCCCAATCTACCAAAATTACGCCCACCAACATCGCAGTTAAACCAGCATTCTCTGATAAGGAGAGATCCATATTGCCACTTAATAAAGCTATAGCTTCTCCAAAAACTAAAAATCCCAAAGGTGATGCTGCGTATAAAATAAAAAGAAAATTTTTTACCGTAAAAAAGTTCGATATCGTCAAGGAAAAAATAATAAATACCCCAATGATAATTACCCAGATCATATGTTCTACGAGTGCAAGTTTAATTTTTTGTGAATTAATCATCTATACTACCTCAATTTATTTTAATTTATATTTTTTGAAAAATTATTTTATAAAAGTAGATAAATTATTTTTGTTCTTTCTTGGGAATAGAACAAGAGAGCAAAGTCTTATTTTAAATTGCTCTCCTGTTCTATTATTATGTCAACAATTAAAATCAATTAAAATCTTTCAGTGGAAAATTATATTGCAGTTAATATTTATATTTTAATACTCTTTATCTTACCATCCGGGAACTTCAATATTTGCCCAGAGATATTGGGCATCTGCGTTTTCCTTAGTTACTACTAAAGCACTGGTTTGGAACCAGAGATGACCTTCTCTCTCTGAAATTGAAGCAGGAGACCAGGCAGTCTTTGCTGCCCATATATCTGTATCTAAATGAGGGTTCCCTGAAATATCTATATCATCTGCAGTAACCGTAGTTCCTACTTTAGGAAGAGCGCTTTCACCTTCTTCTAAATATTTAGCCATATAGTAAACTGCAATAGGATTATAAAAAGGACAGGGTTGATCTACCGCTACTGTAATTTCTCCTGCTCTAATTTTATGCAATACTGCTGGATTAGCATCGATGGTAGCCACAAATATTTTAGTAGGATCTAATCCTAAATCTTTCATCGCTTCTACTGCGCCACTACACATAGGACCATTGGCAGAATAGAGGGCATCTATATGCGGATCTTTTCTGAGTATAGCCTCAGCTTGAGCCTTAGCTGGAGTTTCTTGAAATTCTCCCAGGGCTTTCACTACTTCTACATCAGGATATTTATCTATTATACTATGGAACCCTTCGCTTCGGTCAATAGCGGAAGCTCCCCCTAAAGGACCAAGCATTTCCAGAACTCTACCGGCTACTTTACCTGTAGGTTCTACTTCATTTTTCAGATATTCTGCTAACATGTTGCCCAGTTTTTGACCGGCTAAAAATCCTGAATACCCTATATACATCTTAACGTCAGGATGATTAATATCGGCATCAGTGGTAAATACTGGAATATTAGCATCATTCGCCCAATCTACTATAGGTCTAGCTGCATTGCTATCTTGGGCACAGATAATGAGTCCATCCACTCCCGTTTGAATCATTTGCTTAGATTGAGTAAGTTGAACCGCGGGGTCGCCACCTGCTTCATTGCTGATCCAATCGTAACCATTATCTTCACAGTACCATTCAAAACTCTTTCCAAAGAGCCATTCCCAGGTATTACTAATTATCTTAGTATCCAATCCAAATTTGTATTTCTCTGCAGCTATTCCACTTACCGATAAACTAAAAGTAACCATAAGTAAAGCAACTACAAACACCAATGTCACAACACTAAATTTACTCTTCACCGTTCTCATTTTAAAAAACCTCCTTAAAATTTTAAAATAAATTTATCCTGAAATCTATTCAAAACAACCTTCCTTTAACCACCTCCTTTATACTTTTATGGAAACGATACCATTCTAGCTTAAATCATTCTACTCTATATTTATTAATTTATTTAATTCGCATAAGCTGGGGATTAATTTTTTGGGTAGAATTTCTAATCACTAATTTAGTATGTAAAGTCATAATTAGAGGTTCATGGCTTGTCCTTTTATTTTCTATTTTTTTAATTAAAAGTTCTGCGGCAGTGGAAGCAAGAGCATAAGTTGGTTGGCTGACTACGGTAAGTGGTGGATCTAATATAGAAGCCCAGTCAGGATCATCAAAGCCAATAATGCCTAATTCATCTGGTATAGTAATGCCCATTTTTTTAATAGTGATAATTGCACCTAAAGTCATATCCATATTGGTAGTAAAAATAGCTTGAGGCCTATTGGAATTTTCCAATAACTCTTTAGTTAACTTAATGCCGCTATCTTCTTTAAAATTACCAATCTTTATCATATTATCATCCGGGGAAATACTTGCTTCTTTTAATGCTCTCAAGTATCCATTAAATCTTTCCCTGCCGGTGGTTCTATCTAAATAACCGTTGATTATTCCAATTTTTCGATAACCTTGTTCTATTAAATATTTCACCGCTTTATAGGAACCATTCTCATTATCTACTAGAACTGCATCACAGTCTGTTCCCTTTATTAATCTATCCAGAAGAACAATTTTAACTCCTGAATCTATCATCCAGTTAATATAATTAGAATTTTTACCGGTAGGTACAAGGATTATTCCATCAACTCGATTAGATTTCAATATTTTAAGATATTTTAGCTCTTTTTCGGGGTTTTCATCACCATTACATAAAATAGTACTATAACCCCAATTATTAGCAATATCCTCTACTGTTTTTGCAATAATAGAATAAAATGGTGAAAGTACATTACCAACAATTACTCCGATAGAATTAGTTTTTCTTTGCCTTAAATTTCTGGCAACTGCATTTACTTCGTATTTTAATTCAGAGATGGCTTCAAGTACTTTTCTTCGAGTCTTTTTTCTTACCCCGGGATAATCTCTTAATACGCGGGAAACCGTGGTGGCAGATACCCCTGCTTTTTTCGCGACATCAGTAATATTTACTTTCAATTTATTTATAACCCTTCTCAAAATTATGCATTTTTTACTTGTTTTTATATTATTTTAAATTAAATGATAACGATACCAATGGCAACGATTTCATTATATCTAAAATATAAATTCCTGTCAATTAAATTATAAAACATCTTCTTCTTTTTATTTTTACCACCCCTTCTTTTCAAAAAAGAATATAATTTATTTTAAAACTATTATTTTCTTTCTCTAGTTTTTGTAAATAAAAATAATTTATCTTAATCTATCTTCTAAAATCAGAAATATAAATTTTAAAATATGTTTTATCTTTAAACTCATTTTAAGAAAAGTGAATAATTATTTTGGTCACCTTATCTGTATGTTTATCCCAAAATCTAAGAGCCTCTCCTAAATTTTTAAGAAGGTAATTTTGGGTAATTAAATTTTCTATCTTAATTTTTCGACTTTCCACCATTTTAATGACTTCCTTAATTTCACTATCTAAGGCATTCCTCGAACCCTTTATATCTAACTCCTTTTTTACAAAGAGACTCGTATCATACTCCACAAGCGCTTTAACATAGCCGATATAAACCACTCTACCTGCGAAACAGACCAAATCAATAGCTTTCTTAAAAGTCTCCGAAAGGCCTACTGCTTCAATAACTACATTCACACCCTGACCGCTGGCAAGGTGAAAAATCTTCTTCTCTAAATCTTCTTTTTGAGAGTTAATTGTATAATTTGCTCCTAAAGCTTTTGCCTTTTTTAATTTAAGATCATCGATGTCAACAGCAATTATCTTAGCTCCCTTATATCCTGAGGCAGCAATGGCCCCTAAGCCGATCATTCCGCAACCAAATACTAATACTATATCCTTTGAAATTACTTGTGCTCGATTAGTAGCATGCCATCCTACACTTAAGGGTTCAATACAGGCAATTTGCTCTTCTGGTAAATTTCCTACTAAAAAAACCTTTTTATAAGGTAAAGCAATAAATTCTACAGCTGCTCCATCTCTTTGTACCCCTAAAGTCTGATTATAAGGACAACAATTTACTCTTCCTTGCTGGCAAGCAACGCATTTTCCACAGGAGCTATAAGGAGAAACAGTGACAAGCCGACCTACCTGGAATTCAGAAGGAACATTTTTCCCAGTCTGAATAATTTCCCCCGCTATTTCGTGACCAGGAATACGCGGATAGCTCACCATCTTATTTTGCCCCTGATAAGTTTTAAGATCACTGCCACAAAGACCTAATGCTTTTAATTTTATCAGAATTTCCTCAGCGCCTACTTTAGGTTTGTCTATCTCTACTAAGTTTACTACACCTGGTTCTATTATTTTAATTGCTTTCATATAGTAAATTCCTACACCTCCAAATTATAAAAATCTATAGCATTTTGGCCCATAATGTGTGCTTGTTCCGCTGGTGAAAGAAAACTAATAAAATTAGTCACAATTCCTAAAACTTGTTCATATTTTGCGGCTACTGTAAAGACCGGCCAATCACTACCAAATAAAAGTCGATTCGGGCCAAATATTTCTAAGAGAGTCTCCATATAAGGTACAAAATCTTCTTGCTTCCAACTGTTCCAATTAGCCTCCGTAACCATGCCGCTCAATTTACAAAACACGTTATCTTCTTTAGCTAATTCTTGCATATCTTTCTTCCATGCTTCAATTTTGCCCTCTTTAATTAAGGGTTTGGCCAGATGATCTATTATAAATTTTTGTTGAGGGAATTCACTAACTAAGCCACAAGCGTATTTAATGTGTCGGGGATAGATTAATATATCATAAGTAAGACCATATTTTTCTAACTGTCTTAATCCTTGTTTAAAATCTGATTGAAGCATATAGCGGTCATCATCTTCATCCTGCAAGACATGACGAACTCCTTTAAAATTCTTATAAGCAGCAAATTGTTCCAAATCTTTTTCCACAGAATTGCTTTTAAGATCAACCCACCCTACTATCCCTTTGATAAAAGAATTATTCTGAGCTAATTCCAAAAGCCATTTAGTCTCTTGTAAGGTCTGCCGAGCTTGCACCGACACACAAAAATCAATACCATTTCTTTTTAATTCCTTATCTATATGAGAAGGAAGAAAGTCCCGCTGTAATTTAACCGTAGATACATCGATCCATTTATATTCTTTCTGATTATAAACCCAAAAATGTTGATGGGCATCTACTCTAAATGAGCTCTTCTTTTTATCCATTATTTTACTCACTTTATTTATAATAATTTATTCTTTTTTTTCTTTTTGTTGAGTTATACTCCTCAAGTCCGCTTTTCTGTAGCTCCGGGATCATTATTTTCGGGTAGACCTTCTTTCCAGTAAATATTAGTTACCGGTTTGATTATTTCTCTAACTTTTTTTAACAAATCAGGATCTGGTTTTACTCCTACATTATTAAGATTGGCTTTTACATGTCTAACTTTACTCATACCAACTAAAGTCATAGCCACATATTTATGCGAAAAAGTAAATTGTAAAGCTAAATCAGAAATATTCACCTTTCTTTCTTGACAAAATTGTATAGCTTCCTTTGCCCCTTTTAATACTTTTTCCGGAGCTGGATGCCAATCTGGTGCTCCTTTTTCAGTAAGAATACGCATATACAAAGGTGATGCATTAATCAAACCTATACTTTTCTTTTTTACTACTGGAGTTAAAATATCATCCATAGTAGTATCCAGTAAATTATAACGACAATAGCTAAGAACAGTATCAATCTCCTGAGTTTCCACTATCTCTTTAAGTGGTGTTAAGGGATAACCAGTAATTCCAACAAAGCGAATTTTCCCTTTCTTTTTTAGTTTAAACATAGCCGGTAGAGTCTCTTCTATAATCTGCTTCCTTTTTCCAAATTCTATATCATGGATTTGAAATACATCAATGTAATCAGTCTTTAGACGTTGCAGGCTTTCCTCAACTGATTTTATAACCCTCCGAGCAGAGAAATCGAATCCATCTGGAAGAGAGATACCGTATCGACCTACTTTAGTAGCCAGAATAATCCGATCTCTCTTTCCCTTTAAAAATTCACCCAATCGTTTCTCTGCTAAGGTTCTTCCATAATAAGGAGAAACATCGAAATAATTAATTCCTTGGTCTATAGCGTAATCTACTGCTCGTTTGCCCTCTTCCGGTACAATAGAACCAAATTCTGCCCCTAAAGGAGAAGCACCAAAGCCAATAACAGATACTTTTAATCCTGTTTTTCCTAAAACTTTATAAATCATATTTTTCTAATTTCCCCTTTTTAAATATTTTAAATTAACAGTCTTCTTCATTATTATCTTAATATAAAATTATTTTTATACCTTTAAAAGAACGAATCAAGGTTATAGGTTAAAAGGTAAAATGCCTTATTAAAAATTCTTAGATGGTAAAGATTAATAAATTCTTCTTCTCCTGCACGATGTTAGATACAAGAGGCATCTATGAATCTAATGTCATGGAAGGGAACATTAAAGTAAAGATGTTCGAAAATTCCAGGCTTCATTATCTTCTGGTAGATTCCAGTAAATTTAATAAGGCATCAGTCTTCAGAACAACTGGCATTGAAAACTTAGATGCAATAATAACAGATAAATCTTTGTCAAAAGAATACCTTAATAAATTAAAAGATAGAAATGCCGAAGTTATTACTCCGAAAAATGATGAATAAATTTATCAGATTTAATCTAATTTATTTTCGTTTTACATTTTTTATTTTCTATCTATAGACTGATTAAATAAGAAAGAGTACCTGCATCCTTTTCATATTTTAATAAATCCTCTGATTTTATATATTAATATTTTCCCATAACACAAAAATATTGTTTTACCTTTAATAAAAAATGATTGGCTTCGAAAAAATTAGAAGGGGTGTTTTTATCCTATTCTTTTGGTGTTAATATAACCTCTAATGGCAGTTTGGTGCTTGCATCAATCACCATTTTTGCTTTGAATCCGAGAGCTACAAAGTTTTTGGTAATTAACTTTATATTAGTTTTATCTTTAGAAGATTTTTGTTTTTTATTATACTTACACTTGCTGCCACTGCAATTGCAACTTTTCTTTTTTCCATTATCAGAATGTATTATTATATGCACTATGTTACTACTTATATTTATTTTATTTATTACGGCGGCAACTACTGTTTGAGCTATTAAGCGGTGTAAGATTTTATAATAAATATCTTTTCCAATTCTTTTCCTGAAGTACGAAAAAGTAGAATGAGCGGGGGTTTTAAGAAAGTTATCAAAATCGCAAAGAACACAAAAACGCGAGTCAAATTGTAAGCTCTCAGCCAATCTTCGATTTGATTTTACTTCAGCCAACCAGATTAAAAGTTGAGCTTTAAATAGAGACACCGGGTCATAAACTAATTCTCTGCCGGTGGCGTATTTATCTTTGATTATGGGATAAATAAAGCTCCAGTCTATGGATTCAAAAATAATCTTTAGAGGATCATCTTTTTTAATTTTCTGGGAAGCTTCATAAGTAATAAAAGAAAGCTGCCGACCCTTTGCTTTTTTCATAAGAATAATTGCACCAAAATTTATTTTTAACAAGTGTAAGTCTATAAAAGTTAACCAAAGGTGCCTGGCACCTTTGGTTAACTTTTATAGAAAAAATAGATGGTTCGATTGTTAACTGTCTGCTCTACGTTCTATAGGTTTTAAGCTTTGACTTGTGGTTTTTCACTTTTCGCTTTAAGTTTTTAATTTAATTAGGACAAATTTTATTAACTAAAACTATACGCTAAACGCTATACGCTCCACGCTAGGTTTATTTACAAATAGATTTTAAAATAAAGTCTTTTTCGGCTTTGAAGAATCTTTCGGTATATCACCTTTCATCTTTTTCCTTAAAAAAGCAGGGATTTCTAAATCTTTATCATCTATCAATTGATCTTTAATTTTAAATTTATCTTCTATCTTCAGATTATATTTTTCTGTATAATTTTCTTTAAATAATTCTTTTTTATTTACTTCTTCCTTTTTTTCTTCTTCAATATTTTCTTCGCACTTTGTTGCAATGACAGATACCCTTATTTCGTCCTGCATTTCCTCATTAATAATTGCTCCAAAAACAATATTTGTATCTTGACCAACTGCTTTAGATATGACATCAACTATTTCGTTCACCTCAAATAAGCTCATATCTAAACCGCCGGTAACATTAATCAATAATGATTTTGCTCCCTTTATGGAAACCTCTAATAAGGGACTGGAAATAGCCATTTTTGCTGCAGCAGCTGCTTTCTTTTTCCCTTTACCTTTTCCAATGCCTACCAAAGATAGACCAGCATCTTTTGCTACTGTTCTTACATCGGCTAAATCTAAATTTATTAATCCGGGAATTGTAATCAGATCAGCAATTGCCTGAACAGATTGACATAATACTTTATCCGTCATTTCAAAGGCTTCTTTCATAGAAGTATCTTTAGAAATAATTTTTAATAAACGGTCATTAGAAATAGTAATTAAAGCATCTACTTCATTTTTTAATTCTTCTATTCCGGCTTCCGCTTGCAATTTTCTCTTTTTCCCTTCGAAAGCGAAGGGTTTAGTTACTACCCCTATGGTTAAAATGCCATGTTGTTTTGCTATCTTTGCCGCAACTGACGCAACTCCAGTTCCTGTTCCTCCTCCCATACCGGCCGTAATAAAAATTATATCTGCACTTTCCATGGCCTTAGAAATTTTATCTTTATCCTCTTCAGCTGCTTTCTTGCCTAATTCGGGATTACCTCCGGTTCCTAAGCCATTAGTTAGAGATTTACCAATTTGAATCTTTTGTCCAGCTTGAGATAAGGATAGGGCTTGTAAATCCGTATTTATAGCAATTAAATCAAGATTGCTCATCCCTTGAAGAGCCATTTCCCGAATCGCATTATTCCCTCCTCCTCCAATACCAACTACTTTAATATTTACAAATCTATCTACCTCTTTTTGGGGAGGGCTTATGGGCCGGCCTAAAAATTCATCTTCTTCCCTATTCTGAATTTCAACCCTTTTATTAATCCCCCCTGATGTATCCCTAATTAATTCTTCTTTATAATCTATGATTTTACTGAATCCCCGCGCTAATCTCTTCTTTTTCAAAAGATATCACCTCTTGAGCTAATTTATAATAATCAACAGCCCCGTGAGAATTGGG
>Ga0307378_10004599_pt1 | contig 19603 bp, 17 predicted proteins | sample UN1MG_FD_202238 | JGI IMG/M metagenome (GOLD analysis project Ga0307378, IMG submission 202238) | Soil microbial communities from Risofladan, Vaasa, Finland - UN-1 | ecosystem: Environmental > Terrestrial > Soil > Coastal area > Acid sulfate soil | place: Finland: Risofladan, Vaasa | collected... | reverse complement strand
TAAATGCGCGTAGATAAAATTGAATTAATCGGTTTTAAATCCTTTGCAGATAGAACAACATTTCATTTTCATCCTGGAATTACCTGCATAGTCGGTCCTAACGGATGCGGAAAGAGCAATATTGTAGATGCATTCCGCTGGGTTCTTGGAGAACAGAGTGCAAAGAGCCTGAGGGGTGAAAAAATGGAGGAAGTTATTTTTAATGGCTCTACTTCAAAAAAACCCAAAGGCATGGCTGAAGTCACGATGTTGTTATCAGGGATAAACAGCGCACAGGAATATAGTTCTGGTGAAAGCGCAGAAGCCTCATCAGACAGCGTATCGGTTACAAGACGCCTTTACCGGTCCGGTGACAGCGAATATATGCTGAATAAGAGCCAATGCAGGTTGAAGGATATCAAAGATCTTTTCCTTGATACAGGGCTTGAAGTGAAAAGCTATTCTATTCTTGAACAGGACAGAATCTTCGAAATTTTGAATGCAAAACCTCTGGAAAGGCGGTTTTTAATAGAAGAAGTTGCCGGGGTAATGAAGTTCAACGTAAGAAAGAAGGAGGCTATTTCTAAGCTTGAATCTTCAAGGGCAAATCTTCAGAGGATAAACGATATCATTGTGGAGGTGAAAAAACAGATCAGTTTTCTGGACAGACTAGCAAAGAAGGCTGAAAAATATAAAAAGCTTACCTCCGAAATTCATGCTATAGAATTACAAATAGCGAAGAACGATTATCAGACTCTTAAAAATTCATTCCAGGATATTATTTCTGAATATAATGTTCTCAAGGAGCAAGAATCACTCAAGAAGTCCGGGCTCTCAAAGATAGAGAATGAGACTGAAATCAAAAAACTCCAACTCCTTGAAAAAGAGAAGATTTTAGAACAGATACAGATTACGTTTTTGAATCTCGAAAAAGAGATTGCTGAGTTGGAGAAGACTATTGCAGTGGCAAGGACAGAGAGGGATAATTTTAAAGAATATCTTGTTAAACTGCATCAGCAGGCAGAAGAATACACGAAAAAAGAAGAAGACTTTTCGATCCGCAAATCAGACTTAGAAACGACTGGAAGAGATCTTGTTGCAGCTATAGAGAGACAAGGGGAATTGCTTGCTGAAAAAGCTGAGCATATGCGGGCATTTGAAGATGAGCTGATTGAGAATGAGGATCTTCTTGAAGGTAAGAGGCGGGAAGTTTTCAAAATTTCGGAGGAACTCAGCAGTCTGAGAAACATTCTGGGCAGACAGCAAACTTCTCTCGAGGGCTTGAAACACAGGGAAGAATCTTCGATAAAAGATGCTGATAACGTAAAAAAAGTGCTTTCAGATTTAGATTCTTCCTTACGGGAAATGGAGTCAAATCTGCTTGGGAAGAACAACGAAATTCTGCTTCTGAAAGACCAACAAGCTATAAAAGTCGACGAAATATCAGCCAATAAAAACAGAATCGAGCATCTCAGGGAAAGCTTAGCCAAACTCAAAGAAGAGCTTGCCTCATTTAATACGAGGATTGAGTCGCTCAATGAGGTAATCTTTGACGAAACAACAAAAGAATTCTTAGCCGGCGATCTCAATTTCCAACTCATCGCTTCTATTGCAGATGTATTCGAGATAGAACATGAATATGAAAAAGCGATAGAAAGCGTCCTTTCAGAGAAAGTGAATTCCTTCATCCTGTCATCGTACACTGATATTGAAAATGCAATTATGCGGTTGAAAGACAAGGGGTTGGGAAGAACCGCTTTTATCCCTGTTCATCCTCCTTCAGTTGATATACAAAAGGATGCCCCTGCTGGCACAGTGGGAAAGGCCCTGAATTTCATTAAGACGAAAGAGGAATTTTCGGCTGTTGCTGAAAACGTCCTTGCCGACGTTTTTATCGTTAAAGATATCAAGACAGCGCTTCAGTTGGTTTCCTCCGGTCATCGATCATTCTATGTAACGCCTGGAGGAGAGGTTATTGAACCATCAGGAGTTGTCATCGCCGGAGAAATTAAAGGGGTATTCAGGCGAAAAAGGGAAATCCGGGAGATTGAAAGTGCAAGAGAACAGACCAGGCACAGCATTGACCACTTCCAGGCAGCTTTGACTTCAGCCCAGCAGGATATTGAATCAAAGGAGATTACGTTGAAACATATTGAGACCACTATTGTTGATAGAGAAAAAGAGATTTCGATCATGAAGCTGACGGCAGAAAACTATAGGGAGGAAAAGGAGCGAAGGAGCAGAAAACTTGCATACCTCTCTCTCGAACTTGAGCAGATATCAAGGGAAAAGGCATCCATAGAAAAGCTATTGAACGAAAAAGATGAAGAAATTAGATCAGTAAACTCAAAAAAATCGGACACTGAGCAGAGCAGCACATCCTTGCAGGAGGGAATATCGCAGAAGAGATCAAATCTTGATGAATACCGGACAGAAGTAACCGATATACGACTTGCAATTACATCTTTCAGGGAGAGGCTTGAGGCAGTCAGCAAGGAAAAAGAGAATATTTTGCGGGAAGTAGATGAAAACAAAAAGAAAAAGGCATTTTTGTGGGAAGAGGTATCATCAACAGAATTACGTATTCATCAGCGCGAGGCGGAGATGGCTGAGCTGGAAGAAAAAACAAAGGCTTTAGTCGCTGAAGCAGATAGGTACAGAAAAGACTTTTCAGAGAGAAAGGAAGTCATAGACGCTGAAAATCAGGAGCTTTTAACCTCAGATCAAGGGCTTAAGGTGCTGAGAAACCAGATCGAATCCCTTTCGAAGAGGATAGCCGAACTTGATATACAGAGAGCTGAGCATAAAGTGAAAATGGAAACCCTGCACCAACACATCCGGCAAAATTATGGATTAGCCATAGATGTCGTCGAAGTGGAGTCTCTTAGCGCTGAAGATGAAAAAAGACTCCTTGATCTCAGAGAAAAAATCCAGGAACTCGGTCCTGTCAATCTCGGGACCATTGAGGAATATGAGGAACTGCGCACACGGTATGAATTCCTTAAAAATCAGCAGGAAGACCTCGACAGATCCATTGCAGAACTCGAAGAGGCAATCACAAGGATAAATGTGACAACCAGGAAAAAACTCAAAGAGGCCTTTGAAGCACTGAAAACAAAGTTTGCAGAGGTTTTCATAACGCTCTTTGCCGGTGGAAGGGCGGAACTTGTCATGACTGATGAAAATAATATCCTTGAAACGGGAATTGATATCATTGCCCAGCCCCCCGGCAAAAGACTGCAGAATATCAATCTTCTTTCAGGCGGAGAAAAAACTCTGACAGCCCTTTCATTACTCTTTGCAAGCTTTCTAATTAAACCGACCCCCCTCTGCATCCTTGATGAAGCCGACTCGGCGCTGGATGAAATGAACACCGAAAAATTTGCGAATATGGTGAAGGATTTTTCACAAGACACGCAGTTTATTGTCGTTACCCATAACAGAAACACCATGGGTGTTGCTGATTATATTTACGGGATCACCATAGAAGAAGCAGGAGTTTCCAAGGTTATTTCTATGCAACTTGTTGAGGCGTGAGTATCGATCTCCTCTTTTCATATACCTTCCCTCTTGTATAAAATACATAAAGCTGTTATGAGAACAAAACTGTTCCGTGATGAGGAAGTAAGTTCTAACCCACATTATTCATAAACTGGACGGCGGATACTGTATCTGCCGGCATACAGAAAATTTATGAATAAAGCAGGCTAAAGATAATGAATATAGCCCAAATAGGAGATCAATTTCCTGACATAACAATATCTACTGCTCCTGAGGACATCATCTGCTATGGCTTTGATGCCTCAGGAATTGAGGTATGCCCATCTGCTATTGTCTGGCCTAACAATACAGCAGATGTTGTTAAGGTGATGAAATATGCCTATGAGAAAGAAATCCCTGTTGTTCCCAGGGGAGCCGGGACGGGGATGACAGCAGGGGCGGTACCATCAAAAGGTTCCATCGTCTTGAGTTTCGAAAAAATGAAGAAAATCATAGAGATAGACGCGGAAAACCTGAATGTTCTCTGCGAACCAGGAGTCATAAACGGAAAGCTTCAGCGCGAGCTCGAATGGACAGGGTTCTTTTATCCGCCTGATCCTGCGAGTATGAACTTTTGCACTCTTGGAGGAAATGTTGCAGAGAATGCAGGAGGGCCAAGGGCACTAAAATATGGTGTTACAAGGGATTACGTCATGGAGATTGAGGCGGTCCTGCCGAATGGAGAAGTGATCACAACCGGAATCAAAACGACTAAGGGGGTCGTCGGATATGATTTGACGCGGTTATTTACCGGATCAGAAGGTACCTTAGCAGTATTTACAAAAATCCGTTTAAAAGTTCTCCCGCTTCCTGAAGAAGTCATTACATTACTTGCCATTTTTAGAAGTCTTGAATCATCAGGCGATGCTGTAACAAAGATCATATCTTCAAAAATAATTCCCAGAACTCTTGAGTTTATGGATAGGAATGCAATAGAGGCAGTTGAAAATTTCAAACCCATAGGGCTTCCAAGAGATGCCGAGGCTGTGCTCCTCATAGAACTTGACGGACAGCCATCCACAATAACAAGAGAGGCCGAAAAAGTAATTGCTCTCTGTTCGAAACTTGGTGCAGAAATCAGGATGGCAAAAGATGAATTTGCAAAAAATAATCTGTGGGCATCACGACGTGCTCTTTCCCCTGCCCTTTATCATATAAAACCCACCAAAATAAACGAGGATATCGTTGTCCCCCGGAACAAGCTAACAGAAATGCTGAGGCGCCTGAGGACGCTTTCTGAAAAAAGCGGCATTGCAATAGTGAACTTTGGCCATGCGGGGGACGGGAATATTCATGTGAATATCATGGTTGACAAGGCGGATGAAGACGAATACCAGAGAGGATTAGGACTCGTTGAGCAGATATTCAGGGATACCCTTGAACTCGGGGGTACAATTTCGGGTGAGCATGGTATTGGTCTCACAAAAGCAGGGTATATTGATATGGAGCTTTCCGAGAGAGAGCTGAAAATCATGGAGTCCATAAAAAAAGTTTTTGATCCAAAAAAAATCCTTAATCCAGGAAAGATTTTCTCATGAAAATATTACTTCCCACAGACGGCTCAGAACATTCTGAAGCAGCGGCACAATTTCTCCTCAGACTCAATTTGTCCTCGCATGACGAAATCGCCATCCTACACGTCATAAGTGATGAGCCATTTCAAGATACTGAGGACTATTACTCCAGGAGAATCAGGGAGATCAAGCAATTCATCGCTCCTAAAATACTCGATAATACGATGAAAATCCTCAAATCAGTCCCTGCAAAACTCGATGTAGTTATCATGACCGGTTATCCTGATACATGTATTCTTGATGCTGCAGGAAATCGGAATGCTGATCTGATTGTCATGGGTCCCAAAAGAGTGAAGGGAATTCAGTCACGTATCGTTGGAAGTACAACGAAATCGGTCTCTATCAATTCCCCAAAACCGGTACTCGTCATTAAACCTCCTCAGCGGGAAGTCCTGAAAAAAATGAAAATACTTTTTCCGACAGACGGCTCTGAGTATGCACGGAAAGCCGGGGAGATATTAACATTACTCCCATTTCATGATACTACGGAAATAACCATACTCCATGTGATCACACCGGCTTTTTATGATATTCCCGAAAAGTTCAAAACGAAAATGGATACAGAAATGAAGGAAGATGTGAAAAGTCTTATGGATAAGGAAGTTGAGGACTCCGATGAGATATTTGCACACACGATAAATTACCTAAATAAACGATTTTCACATTTCAATTCACTGAAAAAGGTAGGAGATCCCACGGATGAAATCCTGCAAACCGCATATGAATTACAACCGGACATCATTGCACTTGGCAGCAAGGGAATGGGAGGGTTCAGAGGAATAATCGGCAGCATCTCAAGATATATCCTCAGTGTTGCTGAATGCTCTGTCCTTATAGGGAAAACATGAGTTCTGAGGAAACCATTTAATGAGCAAGGCAACCACTGCAGGCGGTATGCATGTCGCAATACTTGGTGCTCCGGGCTGTGTGGGACAGAGCCTCATAAAGAAGTTCCTCGAAAACCCGGAGTACACAATCATAGCTTCATACAGGACAGAACATGAAATCCCGAAAAATGTCCGAGACGATCGGCTTGTCTGGAAACAGGTCAATCTCTTTGATCCGGTTAGTGCAGAAAATTTTCTTCAGGGAGCCGGGGTGTTGATCTATCTTATTCATTCCCTTGGAGCAAAGAATTTCGAACAGCTCGATATCCAACTGGCCAAAGCGGCTGGAGCTGCTGCACGGCACGTTGGGGTGAGGAAAATCATATACCTTGGAGGTATAGTCCCTGAAGGTCAAACGGCATCCTCCCACTTAACGAGCAGGATGAAGACCGGCCAGGCACTTGCCTCTTTCGGGATTCCGGTAGCCGAAGTTCGGGCAAGCGTCCTGTTAGAAACATGCAGCATGTCATACCTCATTGTTTATTATCTTGCAAAACGACTGCCGGTCATGATTGCGCCTCAATGGCTGAATTCACTGTGTGCACCTATTGCCCTCCAGGATGCTTCAAGCTGCCTCGCAGCATTGGTTCAGAGAGAAATAAAAGGACACGAGATTTTCGAAATAGGTTCCGATATCGTCCGTTACCGTGATCTCCTCTCCCTGTGCGGAAAAGCGATACGTGGTGTTAAAAATTTCATTATTCCTGTTCCGCTTTTCACAGTACAGCTGTCCTCTCGCTGGATAGCGTTGATTACCGGGATACCCAATAGTGTTGGAGTCGCGCTTGCAGAAGGGCTGAAAACAAATACTGTCCCTTTAAAAAACCGGTTCAAAGAGGTTACCGGAAGAGACCCAATCCCGCTGGAAACTGTCCTGTATCAGCTTGCAGAAAAAATGAAGAACAGGACAACGTGAAAATCCTCATATAAATTTTTGCTGGCAACAATTCCTTGTTTTTCATGAAAGAGGCCTCATGGTACTTTCCAGATGGAAACGCGCTGAAATTTTGTGACATGGATGCAATCTGTTATTTCTACAAAGATCAAAGCTGTTTCTGGTGAAGCGATGATTTTTTTAAGCCGTGCATGTTGTGACTCTATCAGGAATTGGGTTCCGATATCGGTTCATTTCAATTCATTCATTTGAAAGTCTTTGTGTATATGCAATATAGTTTTTCACATCGAATTTCGATTTGCAACCCTGATAGCTCATATACCGTATCTTACCAAAGATGGGACGCTCACCCCAGGCGCGGTCATGCACTCCCCCGATGCTCCAGACTATGCCTGCGTAACCATTATGGACTCCCTTCAGGGGCGTATGGGCGGGAGCAAGAAAAAACAACTATTTGAACGACTCATACCAAATGATCGACAGATATATAAAGTTACAATTGAAAAAAAGCGGCCGCCACGTCAGAGCCACGGCTTGGGCCACTTGCAAATCAGAAAATACAAAGAAACATAGCCACCGAAAGAAGAATTTGTTAAGATAACTTCAGGAGAAAAAAGGAGTTATCATAATGAGCAAAATACAAGATATCGAAAGAGAAGTCCGGGGACTAAATCCTGATGAACTTCAGGCTTTTAGAAAATGGTTCTGGGATTTCGACGCGCAAGAATGGGATCGTCAGTTTGAACAAGATGCTTTATCGGGAAAGCTCGACTCACTGGCCGAGACATCCATCAAAGCGTTTAAGTCCGGTCACTGCTCTGAAATTTGAAGCATTTTGCCTCGCCGGAGTTTTGGGGACTTTATAGGGCACTGCCGCAGTCTGTTCAAGACCTTGCAGACAGAATTATTCGTTATTAAAAAATGACCCTCGTCATCCCTTTGCAATCTCTCCCTCAACGATTTTTGCGCCTATCTGCTGGTCGCCTCCCAGCGGTCCGCTCTGAAGCTTGTTGATCTCGACGCCGAGCTCCTTCTCAAGAAGGCTTCCCGTTGTCATCCTTGAATGAACGCAACGGATCAACTCAGATAGGCGATTGAAAAAATACGCAGGAATGAGTAATATTAATCTCTAAACATCAGAGGGGGAAACAGCAAGATTCTTGATTTATCAGAGAAATATAAGAATCATTGCAGAACACGTGTTATGAATAATGTTGAAAAATTGCGGAAAGCAATCGACAAGATCGACAATGAAATCCTTAATCTTCTGAATGAGCGGTCAAATATTGTTCTTGAAATTGCCCACATCAAACGGAATGAGAACGCAAAATTTTATTCTCCAGAGCGTGAAAGGCAGATTTTAGAACGTCTTATATCACACAATCAAGGGCCGTTCCCTAACGAAACGCTGAAAGTTATTTACCGGGAGATACTGTCTGCTTCACTTTCCCTTGAAGAACCACTGAAGGTTGCCTGTTTAGGGCCTTTGGCTACCTTTACCCATCTTGCAGCACTGCGGCATTTTGGTTCATCAGCGCATTTTATTCCTGTTGAGAGTATCAAGGATGTTTTCGATGCTGTTGAAACAGGCAAGGCAGAATTCGGTGTTGTCCCGATTGAGAACTCAAATGAAGGTGTGATCAGTTATACCCTTGATGTGTTCATTGATTCTGATCTCAAGGTCTCTGCAGAGGTAATGCTTGAAATAACCCATAACCTCCTTTCTCAGAGTGGGGATAAATCAAAGATCAGGAAGGTGTATTCTTTTTCGCCGGCAACAGCCCAATGCAGGCGATGGCTTCAGCTAAACCTTGCCGGGATCCCGATTGCCGAAGCAACGAGTACAGCTAATGCAGCAGAGCTTGCATCACGTGATGATGAAGCAGCAGCAATAGCCAGTGATCTTGCTGCGAAAATCTATCAGCTTCAGTTTGTAGAAAGGGATATTGAGGACAGCAGACAGAATTATACACGGTTCCTTGTTATTTCCAAGGAATTTCCTAAACAGTCAGGGCATGATAAGACATCGATTATGTTCTCACTCAAGGACAAACCGGGGAGCCTGTATAACAGCCTTGAACCTTTCAAAAAAGCAAAAATCAACCTTTCGAAAATTGAATCGAGGCCCTCGAAAAGAAAGGCGTGGGAATACATCTTTTTTGTTGATATGGAGGGGCATATAGAAAATAAGAAAGTGAGAAAGGCAATTGATGCCGTCAAAGACAACTGTCTTTATCTGAAAATTCTCGGATCATATCCTTATGGAGGTTTATAATGGTTAAACCGCCTCACTATGTCTCAGCAATACAAGCCTATGTGCCCGGGAAACCCGTGGAAGAACTTGAACGTGAACTGGGAATCAGGGACTCTGTTAAGCTTGCATCGAATGAAAACCCCCTGGGCCCTTCACCACTCGTACTGAAGGAAATCGTGAATGATTTGACAAATACGAAGAGTTCGCTCAGTTTAAACCGCTACCCGGATGGGAATGGTTACTACCTCAAACAGGCATTGTCCAGGAGACTTTCTGTATCCGAAGACGAGATAATCCTCGGAAACGGATCAAATGAGCTCATTGATATTGCTGCACGAACATTTCTTCAACCGGGAGATGAAGCTGTCATGGCTCACCCGTCGTTTGTCGTTTATCCTATGGCAACACAGGCACAGGGAGCAACGGCTATACAGATACCATTAAAGAAGTATACTCATGACCTTGATGCAATGGCAGATGCAATAACTTCGAGCACAAAAATAGTCTTCATAGCAAATCCAAATAACCCGACCGGCACAATGAATACCAAAGCGGAATTTGAGAGGGTTGTGAAGAGGATCCCTGAAGGGATATTGGTCGTCTGTGATGAGGCATATTGTGAATATGTAACAAAACCTGATTATCCCGATAGCATGAAATATCTCGCACAAGGAAAGGATATCCTGATACTCAGAACGTTCTCAAAAATGTATGGGCTTGCCGGGCTCAGGATTGGATACGGGATTGGACGAAAAGACATTATTGGTGAAATGAATAAACTCAGGCCCCCCTTTAATACAAGTTCTATCGCTCAGAAAGCAGCGCTGTGGGCATTACAAGATGAGAATCATCTCCGGAGGACGAGGGAAATCAACGAACAGGGGAAAACCTATCTATATAAAGAACTTGATTCCATCGGAATGAAGTATGTGCCGACAGAAGCGAATTTTATTTTTATGCCGCTGGAACATGATGCACATACCCTTTATACGATATTGCTCAAACAGGGCGTGATTGTCAGACCCATGGGACAGCATGAAATACGGGTTACCATCGGCTTGCCGGAAGAAAACAAGAGATTTATAGATGCCTTGAAAAAAGGCATGGGTTAGCAGTCTTTCGGATCAAAAAATTCGAATAACAGAGAAAACCATGGACCAGTAAATGGAGGATTAAATGGATATTATTGTCTTAACTCCGGGTGCAACGGAAAAAGAACTGAAACATCTTGTCAAAAAGCTTAAAGGACGCGGACTTCAGGTCAACATCTCGAAAGGGACTGAGAGAACAATCATTGGAGTTATCGGTGATACTTCAAAAATAACGGAAGACGAAGAAAATGGCATACGGGCAATGCCCGGTGTTGAAGATGTAATGAGAATCCTGAAGCCGTACAAGCTTGCAAGCAGGGAGTTCAAAGGAGAAGATACCACGATCAATGTAAGCGGCTTTCTTATCGGTGGCAGGAAGATACAGGTCATTGCAGGGCCTTGTGCCGTAGAGAACAAAACTGTTCTGATGGCCATAGCAGAAAAAGTCAGGGAAGCAGGCGCAACATTTATTCGGGGAGGCGCCTTTAAACCACGTACATCTCCCTATTCCTTTCAAGGTCTTGGTGAGGAGGGACTGAAATATCTATCAGAGGCTCGAAAAAAAACAGGGCTCCCTGTTGTTACCGAGATTATGGACCCCAGAGACATGGAGATTATTTCAAAATACGCGGATATCATACAGATAGGTACAAGGAACATGCAGAATTTCAGGTTACTCCTCGAAGTCGGTATCTCTTCAAAACCGGTGATGTTAAAACGGGGTTTGTCGGCAACCATCAAAGAATGGCTTATGGCGGCTGAATATATCATGTCCAGAGGGAACCAAAACGTAATCCTTTGTGAGCGTGGCATAAGAACGTTTGAAACCGCGACACGAAATACCCTTGATTTAAGCGCAGTCGCTGTTCTCAAGAAGCTCACCCATCTCCCCGTTTTTGTTGATCCAAGCCATGGAGTAGGGAAATGGGATCTTGTTGCTCCTATGGCAAAGGCAGCTGTGGCAGCAGGCGCAGATGGCCTTATGATCGAGGTTCATACAAATCCGGAAGAAGCTTTATCTGACGGCGAGCAGTCATTACGGCCACCTGACTTTAAGAAGCTGATGAAAGAGCTGAAACCAATTGCTTTGGCTGTTGGAAGGGAAATATAAGGTAAGAGAAAAAATTCAAAACGAAAAAGTCACACAGAGGGCATCCACGGAATGTATTTTCATAAAGTAACCATACTTGGTGTCGGGCTCATTGGAGCTTCGCTTGCTCTCGCGCTCAAAAAATATGGCCTCTGCAATACAATCATTGGTTATGGCAGAACACAGGGGAATCTCATACGGGCACAGGAGAAAACGATTATTGACTCCTTTGAACTTGATCCTGCAAAGGCATGTGATGACGCTGATCTTATCGTTTTTGCAACACCAGTGGGGATCTTTATCGATATTGCAAAACAGATATCTCATGTGTTGAAAAGAAATGCAATAGTTACCGATGTCGGCAGTGTTAAAGGAAACCTTGTGCGGGAGATGGAGGGATTACTGTCACCCCAGGTTTTTTTCGTCGGAGGGCACCCGATAGCCGGAAGCGCCCGCTCGGGGATAGATACTGCATCAGCACAAATCTTCACAAAAGCACAGTGTATTATTACGCCGACGCACAATACGGACAGGAAAGCCCTTGAGACGATTAGCGCCATGTGGCGTACCCTCGGTTGTCTTATAACGCTCATAGAACCTGAAGAACACGATCGAATCTATGCTGCAGTGAGCCACCTGCCTCATCTTTTAGCGTATGAAATCGTTAATACTGTTGCAGATATAAACAGCTTATATCTCACATTCTCCGGACAGGGGTTTAAGGATACCACACGGATAGCATCGAGCCATCCGGAACTCTGGCGTGATATCTGTATGCACAATCGCGATAATCTCCTTGCATACATCGAGATATATAAAAAAAATCTCGACAGAGTGAGCCGGTATCTCAGGACCGATGATGCCGAGTCCCTTAACAGGGATTTCCAGAGAGCCCGGACACTGAGGGAGAGCATTGGACAGGATTGAACTGAATAAGGCAGAACATTTTAAAGGCGAGTTTTCTCCAACTCCTGATAAATCGATATCCCACAGGGCAGTAATATGCGCTTCCCTGGCAAAAGGGAAAAGCATCATAAGGAATTTTCTCAAAGCTGAAGACCCGATGAGCACGCTTCATGCGTTCAGGGCTCTGGGAGTAGACATCGATGACAGAGGGGAAGATATACTGGTAAACGGCAAGGGTATTCATGGCCTTAGGGAATCATCTGATGTAATCGACTGCGGCAACTCCGGAACAACGATCAGGCTTCTTTCGGGGGTGCTTTCGGGTAATCCCTTTTTCTCAGTCCTGAGCGGAGATTCATCTCTGAGGAAAAGACCCATGGCCAGAGTCATAGAACCATTAAGCCGGATGGGAGCAGAGATTCTGGCACGTGCAGAAAACCGGTATCCACCTCTTGCGATAAAAGGCGGCTCCTTACAGGCAATAACATATTCTATACCGGTTGCGAGCGCACAGGTAAAATCATCGCTCATCCTGGCAGGTCTTTATGCATCAGGAGAAACCGTCATTACGGAACCAGCAAAGTCAAGAGACCATACAGAACGGATGTTGCCCGCATTTGGTGCAGAGATTGCTGTTAACGGACTTCGCGTTTCGATAAAAAGCGGGACAGAATTGCAGGGTACCGAAGTTTACGTCCCTGGGGATTTTTCATCGGCGGCTTTTTTCATCGTTGGTGCTTTGTTGATAAAAAATGCCGACATAACCATAACAGGAGTGGGAATAAATCCGACAAGGACAGGTCTCCTCGGTGTTCTCAAAGAGATGGGTGCTGACATAGAGATATCCCGTATACGTGAGGTGTCAGGTGAACCATTAGCGGATATTCATTGCAGCGGCGGCGCAGCACTGAAGGCGGTCAGCATAACGAAAGAGAAAATTCCCGCCCTCATTGATGAATTTCCGATACTCTGTGTGGCAGCCACGCAAGCCGCGGGAATCACGACCATCAGAGGAGCGGAGGAACTGAGGATAAAGGAGTCAGATAGAATCAGGAGTATGGCAACAGAACTCAGAAAGATGGGTGCAGAGGCCGAAGAATTTGGAGACGGCCTGAACATAAAAGGAAGGAGCTCCCTAAAGGGTTCTGAAATAGAAAGCTATGGTGATCACCGGATTGCCATGGCAATGGCAATAGCAGGACTTGTCGCAGAAGGGACAACCACAATACACGGTGTGTCTTCTGTGAACATATCATTCCCCGGATTCTTTCAGCACCTCCGGAAACTGACATTATGAGGCGGGTTGTCGCCATTGATGGCCCGGCAGGCTCAGGGAAAACAACGATAGCGAAGCTTATCGCGCAGGAACTCGGATACAGTTACCTTGACACCGGTGCCCTGTATAGGGCTGTTGCCTTTTTTTTGAGAAATAATATGATAGAGCCTCATGACAGTGATGATAGGCTCAGGGCTGTTCTCAGCAGGACCGTTGTTATATTCAGAAACGGGAGGGTTCTTCTGAATGACGATGATGTAACAGATGGAATCAGATCAAAAGATATAGACCACTACTCTTCTGTTTTTTCGGCACGGAAAATTGTGAGAGATTTTCTCCTCGGTTCCCAGAGAGATGCTGCTTCGCATCATGATCTCGTCGTTGAAGGAAGGGATACGACTACCGTTGTTTTTCCTGATACGAAAAAGAAAATTTTTCTGGATGCCTCACTGGAAGAGCGGGCAAAAAGACGTTACATTCAATACAGAGATAAGGGGATCGAGATAAGTATGGCAGACGCAATGAACACGATCGTGGAAAGGGACAGGAGGGATGCCGGCCGCGACATAGCCCCATTGGTTAAAGCACCCGATGCTCTCCTGATCGATTCATCGAACCTTTCGATAGAAGAAGTAAGAAATACCATACTTGATTTTGTAAGAAAAGACCCTTAACTTCGCTGCTCTGAATGTTTCAGGCATTTTTTATTGAAGGGTATACGGATGGAAATACTTATTACAAAGACAGCCGGATTCTGTTTTGGGGTTAAACGGGCTATTGACATAGCTTTCAGGATAGCCAGGGAAAAGAGGAAAGGGGTATTTACCCTCGGCCCGATTATTCATAACCCCCAGGTTGTGGAGAAGCTTGCGGAGAAAGGTATTGTTCCTATTCATGATATGAGAACCAAAAAAGATATAAAGGCACTCATCATAAGAACCCACGGGATACCGCTCAATATTTCGCGGGAGTTGGATTCGAAAGGGTATGAAATTATAGATGCGACATGTCCATTTGTAAAAAAGGCCCAGTATTATGCTAAACTCCTTAGTGAAGAAGGGTATCAGGTAGTTATCCTTGGAGAAAAAAACCATCCAGAGGTAAAAAGTCTTATGAGTTATGCCAGGAAGAATGCTATCGTGGTGAATGCTCAATCGTGTCTGCCGAAACTGAAAAACAAGGTCGGTATTGTTGTCCAGACAACACAACCCCTTGAAGCTTTAAAAAAAGTCATATCTGAAGCTACAGAACATGCAAAAGAGATAAAAGTATATAATACGATATGTAATTCCACCGCCCAGAGATTAAGGGAAACAGCAAACGTAGCCGCAAAGGTTGATGTAATGTTTGTCGTTGGCGGGAAAAACAGTGCAAATACGACTCAGCTTACAAAGCTCTGTAAATCTCTGTCTGTACCGACATATCACATAGAAACATCTGCTGCGATCAAAAAAGCATGGATTAAAAGGGCGAAAAAAATTGGTATCACAGCCGGGGCATCAACGCCCACGTGGATTATCAAAGAAGTTAAGGTGCGAATTAGCGATATAGGAGGATAAGGGTCGCGTGGAACTGAAAAACGACGAAATGGAAAAACTGTATGCTGAGACCTTTCACAGTATCCAAGAAGGCACGATACTGAAAGGAAAAGTCTTATCCCTTCGACAGGATGGTGTTATTATTGACATCGGATATAAATCCGAAGGGTTTATCCCGATTGAGGAATTTTCAGGAGAGGAGATTGCCTCTCTGAAACCGGGTTCTGATATAGAGGTATTTGTTGAGAACATAGAAGACGCTGAAGGAATGCTCACGCTCTCAAAAGAGCGCGCTACAAAAATAAAGGTCTGGGAAATGCTCGAAAATGCACTGCGGGATGGAAGTCCGATCGAAGGCAAGATTGTCGGAAAGACAAAAGGGGGTTTTTCTGTAGACATCTCCGGGGTCAGTGCTTTTCTTCCGGGTTCCCAGGTCGACATAAAACCGCTGAAGGAAATAGACAGCCTTGTTGGGAAAAAACTGTCCTTTAGGGTGCTAAAACTGAACAATAAACTTTCTAACGTCATTATTTCGAGAAGAGCAATCCTCGAAGAAGAGATGCGGAAAAAGAAGACTGAGACGCTTGAACAATTGAAAGAAGGACAGGTTATGCAGGGAGTCACTAAAAATATCACTGATTACGGTGTATTTGTTGATCTCGGCGGAATAGATGGACTCTTGCATATATCGGATATCTCCTGGGGAAGAATCAACCACCCGTCAGAGTTTTTTGTCATCGGTGATGAAATAAGCGTCATAATCCTGAAATATGACGAGGCAAGCGAGAAAGTCACCCTGGGATATAAACAGAGAACACCTGATCCATGGTCCCTTGTTGATGAAAAATATCCCGTCGGGAAGAAGGTGCAAGGGAAGGTTGTAAGTATAACAGATTATGGTGCATTCATTGAACTTGAGGAAGGATTGGAAGGACTTGTACATATATCCGAAATAGACTGGCTGTCGAGGCTGAAGCATCCTTCAAAATACTTGTCCATAGGCGAGACTGTTGAAACCCTTGTCTTAAAGGTTGATAAGGAAGCACGGAGGCTTTCCCTGAGCATAAAGCAGATCAAACCCAGTCCCTGGGCACTGGTCTCGCAAAGCTACACAGTCGGTCAGAGGGTGTCAGGCAAGGTCAAGACGATAACTGATTTCGGTGTTTTTGTCGGGTTGCCGGAAGGTATCGATGCCCTTATCCATATATCAGACCTTTCCTGGACAAAACATATTAAGCATCCATCAGAAGTCCTGAAAAAAGGACAGAAAGTTGATGCTCTTGTGCTTGGCATTGAACCGGAAGCCGAAAAAATGGCACTTGGTTTAAAACAACTGGAACCGGACCCATGGGTGCATGATATCCCGGAGAGGTTTAAACTCGGTTCTGAGGTAAAGGGGAAAGTGCTTACGATTACTGATTTCGGCATATTCGCTGAGCTTGATGGCGGGGGAGAAGGCCTTGTTTATTCATCCGAAATAATAAAATCAGCCTCAGAGAATGGAGAAGAGGCTATCAAGCCGGGAGATACCATAACAGTACGAATCATCAAGATAGATTGCGAGGAGCGCAAGATCGGGTTGAGCATGAAAAATCTGAAAAGGACAGAGGATTGAAGAAGTTCCTTATAATCTCTGTTGTGCTGCTCATCATTGTCGTTATCGTCAGTCTTGTCTTTGCCTTGCTCCATAAAAATCTGTCCATCGGCGACAAGGTCGCGCTTATCCGTATAGAAGGACCGATTCTTGATTCCAAGGACACGATTGATGAAATCAAGGATTATGTGAAGGATCCCTCAATCAAGGCTATTGTCCTGCGTGTCGATAGTCCGGGAGGTGCTGTAGCACCTTCGCAGGAGATTTACGAAGAAGTGAGAAAAGCCATAGCGAAAAAGACGGTTGTGGTATCTATGGGGTCTATCGCAGCATCAGGAGGATATTATATTGCATCGCCTGCAACGAGGATCATTGCAAATCCAGGGACACTCACGGGGTCTATAGGTGTGATTATGGAAATCCCCAACCTGGAAGGACTCATGAACAAGATCGGTGTAAAGACCGAAGTGATAAAGAGCGGCAGGCATAAGGATATCGCGTCGGTATTCCGTGGTATCAATAAAGAAGAGCGGGAAATCCTGCAAAATGTGCTCGACAATGTGCATGAGCAATTTATCCTTGCTGTTTCCGAGGGAAGGAAGATGCTCCGGGACGACGTGCAAAGGATAGCTGACGGACGCATCTTCACAGGGGAACAGGCACTGAAGGTCGGCTTAATTGATGAACTCGGGAATCTTGAAGATGCCATCAAAGCTGCGGCAAAACTCTCCGGCATCAAAGGAGAGCCGTCAGTGATCAGTAAACAGGAGAACTTTTCCCTGATCAGTCTTCTCAGAGGCAAGATGCCAAAAGAACTGACAGATATATTTCCATCAGTGAAGGTTAAATACCTTTTTGCACCTTAGGATACTTTTTGATAAATATGATGACATAAGCTATAGAAAATAGATTCTTCGGCTACGCCTCAGAATGACAACGTATGTCACTCTGAACGAAGTGAAGAGTCTTAATGATTAACGAATTGAAGGAGGGCACATGACCAAATCAGTACTTGTAGAGAAGGTATCTGAAAGGATTGGCAGCCTTACGAAAAAACAGACAGAAATTGTTGTCGATACCGTTTTTGACAGTATAAAAGAAGCCCTGGTGAAAGGGGAGAAAATCGAAATCAGAGGGTTTGGAAATTTCAAGCCAAAAGTCCGGAGACCAAGACGGGCACGGAATCCGAAAACGGGAGAAAAAGTTGATGTCCCGGGGAAACGTGTGCTGCATTTTAAAGTTGGGAAAGCCCTCAGAGATGCAATGAATCCCAAAGAGAATTCAAACTCTTAGAGAGTTCACACCCAGGCAGATCCCGATAGATACCTATTGTATTGCAGCACGTAGCTGTATTCTCCTGCCTGAAATCTTACCTGATGATACAATGATTACATGAAAAGCAATTTTCATTTGCTCGCTGAGCCTCAGTTCTTGGCCTTCGCCTTTTGTCTCCGCTACGAAATAGATTTTCTTTTCGCCCTTGAAGACTATTGCCCAATCGGGGTTATATGTGCCTATGGGCGTATTTATCCTGAACCAAAAAGGAAGCTTGAAAAAGAACTCGATGTTCTCACTGCTCTCACAATCTTTGGCAAACTGATTTTCAACAGATGAATCGAGCGGAATGTAGTTTTCATAAATTGTTTTGTCCGTGCTATTAACTGTAAAGGTGAACCGGTCAATGTATATTTCAAGCTCATTGTCTTCAAACAATGTCATTTCATAAATCGTATCGCCAATCTTTTCATACTTGATGCCGTCGACCATTAGCCCGTACAGCTTCGATTTGATAGCGTTAACCGCATTATCCATAAAGAGCTGCGGGTTGAGCAGCAATTCAGTCAGCCTCTCCGACTTTTTGAGTATTTCCAAAATAGTGTGACGGGTCAATTCGGTCTTTGCCTGAATGTAAGCCAGCATATCAGGTATTTCAAACACGGTTCCATAATCATCATTGACGCTGTCGCTTACCAACTGTCCGTCAACGCCTTCCTGAGTTATCAAAACCTTTTTTTTGGTTGACTTAATGGCGGGCTTTTTCGTTTCAGGCATATTCTTTACTGCCTTTGCAGACATGGCAATCAATTCATCTGTTTTGTAATCAACGCTGTATCGGGTATGGAATTGTATCTTCTCCCAAATCTGCAGGAATTTCGGGTCTGCTTCAAAGCCCTTACGGAAATTTACTTTCTGCCTGTTGCCCCTGTTCTTTACCCGTCCTGAGAAATCCACTCCGCAGTCTTCCTGTATCTCTTTCTGCAATGCCGTTGCAAAATCTTCGTAGCGTTCATTTGCTACGACAGTCAGCTTGTTTATATTACGGTCAAATATCCGTTCTCCGTTTTGATTCACCGACAGGCGCAAGCCTCGTCCTATTTCCTGCCTCTTTTTGATTTCCGATCTGGTTTCGTTCAAAGTGCATATCTGGAACACATTCGGGCTGTCCCGGCCCTCCCTCAATGCGGAATGGCTGAATATGAAGCGAAGCGGAGTATCAGGATCAAGAAGTTTTTCTTTGTCCTGCATTATCAGTTTGTAAGTGTCGTAATCCGCCTGACTTTCGCCTTCAGTATCCTTCACCCCTCCCTTGCTGTCCTGTGAGAAATAGCCGTTGTGAATCTCGTCAACGGAGTAAGGCAACAGACCGCCATAAGCGGGTTTGGCAACTTCCTGCTGATATGCCTCTTCAAACCATCCGGCAAACTTGCCTTTTGCCTGATTCCCGTTTGTGTCATACTCCCGGTAATTCTTAACCTTGTCTATGAAAAACAGCGAAAGAACCTTGATACCTTTGCCTTTATAAACCCTTTCTGTTTTGAGGTGTTCTTCAACGGTTCGTCGGATCATAAACTACATTACCTTGTCATTCATCCCGCCTCGCGTTTCGCCTACTGAAAGCATTAAACCGTTGGTGAGGGTGATAGTGCCGTTACCCGCGTCAATTTCATCGATGATAAACCCATCCTTATAAATCTCCCG
>Ga0307378_10004597_pt1 | contig 19608 bp, 21 predicted proteins | sample UN1MG_FD_202238 | JGI IMG/M metagenome (GOLD analysis project Ga0307378, IMG submission 202238) | Soil microbial communities from Risofladan, Vaasa, Finland - UN-1 | ecosystem: Environmental > Terrestrial > Soil > Coastal area > Acid sulfate soil | place: Finland: Risofladan, Vaasa | collected... | reverse complement strand
TGGGAGGCGAGCGAAAGGCCCGGCACCACCCTCCACTAGCCTGGCCGGGCCGACAGGCTAGCTTCACAGGGTCAGGAGAACTCCCCACAGCACCCAGGATGGAACCAGGTGCAGCAGTCAGGGCAGGGGCCACTGACGTGCTGACCTGGCGCGTGGATCCCCCAGCACCCCCCGCAGAACCAGGGGTCGTGGATGTCATCCTTCCCCAGAGGGTTGAAGGCAGCGTCTATGTCTACGTCCAGAACCCCTAGTCCCCCAGGGGGTACGACGTTGAAGTGGTGCATTCCGTTCTCCCTTCACTAGAGAGACGTGTGAGCGCCAGGCGTCTGACATCGGGTATGCTGGATGTAGAGCAGATAGCGCAAGAAGGCGCTGATCGGAGCCCCCGATGCCCAGCAGACGACCTCCAACCAAGCCCCCCAAGAAGACCCGATCCTCCGTGGTCCCTTTCAAGGGACGCCCGAGGGGGAAGCCATTCAAGAAGGGCGACCCCAAGCCCGCGAACTCGGGACGCAGGAAGGGCACAGGCAACCAGGCCACCACGGACATGCGCCAGTTTCTCACGGCGTTCGTCGAGGGGGACGCGGAGTACCAGGAGAACCTCAAGGTCAGGCTGCGTGAGGGCCGCGGGGGCAACATAGAACTCCTGGCCCATCACTACTCCGGAGGCAAGCCGAAAGAGACTGTGGCCCACGAGGGGGAGGGCATGGCGCACTTCCTGGCCGTGGCTGCGGCGCGAGGCCTCGGGAACGGTAGTTGATCGCTGGCTCCTGGGTCCGCTGCGACTGTGGCGACTTCTGGTGCCTGGAGCACGAGCAGCACGCTGCGGATTGCCCGTGTCCCCCGATAGAGGAGTGGGGAGACGTTGATCCCTACGGCGGGGATCGCTGGTGACTGCCCTCATCGACCTTGTCCCAACCTGGCGTGAGGATCCCGTCCAGGGGATCCGCGACACCTTCAAGTCAGACCCCTTCGGCAACCCCCTCATCCTCGATCCCTGCCAGATCGAGATCGTGGAGGCGGTGCGGGACCATGATCGAGTAGCGGTCCAGTCCGGTCGAGGCGTAGGCAAGACCGCCACAGCGGGGCTCCTGACGCACTGGTGGCTCTCGACGCGCAACCCTGGCCTCGTGGTCGCTAGCGCCGGCTCCTGGGCCCACCTCGCCGACAAGCTCTGGCCCGAGATCGGGGCCTGGGGCAGGCAGTGGTGGCTGCGCGACGCCTTCGAGTACCAGGTCATGGGGATCTACTCGAACTCCTCCCCCGAGATCTGGCGTGCGGTCGCGGCCTCGTCGGACAAGGCGGTGAACGTCGAGGGGTTCCACAACCCGAACCTGCTGCTGATCATCGACGAGGCGAAGGGGATGCCCGACGAGATCTTCGCCGCCCTCGTGGCGTCGTTGTCCGGGACGGAGAAGGCCGGCGCGCAGAAGGTCGTCGCCCTCTCGACGCCACCCACCGCGGACGTGGGCTGGTTCGCCAAGGCCTGCTCGAACCCTCGATGGCACACGATCCACGTCTCGGGCCTCGACTCTCCTCGGGTCTCGAAGGAGTACATCGAGGACATCGCCGAGACCTTCGGGGAGAACAGTGCCGAGTACAAGGCCTATATCCTGGGCGTCATCCCCGAGGGCATCACTGGGCAGTTGATCAGAAAGTCCTGGGTCGAGGCGGCGCAGGCCCTCGGGGAGAACAAGGACGACAAGCGCCCGGCGGTCATCACCTGCGACGTGGCGCGCATGGGGGACGACCTCTGCGTCATCGGGAAGATCGAGCACGGAAAGTACAACCTGGTGCAGTTCGAGGATCGCTGGGGCTGGTTCGCTGAGACGGACCTCATGCAGGTGGTGAAGAGGATCACCCTGGCCGTGAAGCACCACCACGCTGCGGCGGTCTGCATCGATGACACCGGGCTCGGCGGTGGCGTCACAGACAGGCTCCGGGAGCTTCAGTCAGAGGGAGGCTTCCCCGCTCGATGCACCATCTGGCCGGTGAACTTCGGAGCGGCACCTCGAAGGCCGGACCGCTTTAGGATCAGGAAGGACGAGATCTGGTGGAGCGCACGAGAGGCCATCCGCATCGGTGAGAAACAGCCGAAGCCAAAGCTCGCACTGCCGACCAAGGCCGAGATGAGGGAGTGGAGGATGCCTAGGGGCTCCGACCTGATGACGCAGTTGATCAGCCCGATCTGGGAATCGAACATGAAGGAGCAAGTCCAGGTCTACGACAAACGGCTGACGGGGAAGGAGAAGACGAAGAGCCTGCCCCTCAAGAGCCCCGACCTGGCGCATGCATTCATTCTCGGAGTAGACTATTACCAGAGACAGGAAGCGGCACTGGAGCCCCCTAAGCCGCCAACGAATCAGGAAGAGGCCCTGCAGCGCATGATGCAGGATGCGTTGAAGTCAGCGCAGCAGGGGCGATCCCGTAATCCATACCGGAGGTAGCATGAAGGACGACGCGAGACTCCAGATCCTGCTCGATGCCGCCCAGTCCGAACGTGACGAGGCGGTCGCCGCACTGAAGGAGTGCCAGAGGTCGCATGCTGCGAACGCGGCAGAAGCAAAGGCCTCCCGGAAAGAGAAGAAGGCCGAGAAGTAAGCAGTGGACTTCGTCATCCGCCCCACCTCTGAACTCCTGAAGGCGTTCTCTCACTGGGCCGAGTGGATAGACTCCTGCAAGAGGGCGGGCATCCCCCTGAAGAGAATCAAGGGCATGGTGGAGATGTTCATGGATCAGGAGCTAGACAGCGTGCCTCCAGGCTACGGGACTCCCGTCTACTTCACGCTCCGCACGGCCTGGGGTCACTGATGCTCGGCTTCGGTGGCGACCCACGCGACAAGATCATCGAGCTTCTGGAGAACGAGCGCGATCATCTCCGTGCTCTCCTGACCGACCGAGACAAGCAGATCCTGGCGATGTCGAACACGTCAGCCTTCCGCCTGTTGAACCCACACGCTGATCCACTGCCGGTTCCCCTTCCGCCTGGTCCTATGGAGCGGCGCGGGACTGACTACGTCCCCGAGTTCAGCGTCGCCGAGATCAAGGCGAAGTTCCCTGAGGACTCGTGAAAGACCGCGACCTTCCGCCGCCAGGCAAAGCCGACGAGATAGACCTTGTGAAGTTCGTCAAGGAGCGGGCGTATCGCTCCTCGCCTCTGTATGCTGACGACTTCCTGATGGCCCGTAAGGCCGAGCTATACGACCAGGGCGAGCAGTGGTTGCAGAGGGCTCACTCCTCACGGGACTCGCGCAGCCCGACGCAGTGGATCGGCATCACCTCGAACGCCAACGATCCGAACTCCATCCCGCTCCCCGTCTACAACGAGATGGTGGCGCTGCGGGAGAACGAGAGCGCACGCCTGGGCCGGCCCGAGTACAAGCCTCGTGTGAAGCCGAAGGGTGAGAACCCAGGCATCACCGAGAAGGAAGGCGCGGACGGTGCGGAGCGTGCGCTCATCTCTCGGCTGAAGGCCATGCGGTGGGACGAAGAGCAGGAGCAACTCGTCTACAACATGCCGATGTACGGCGGCTCCTGGCTCCATTCCTACTGGGACCAGACGTGGATGGACACGGTGCGCGTGCCCGAGAAGCAGGCGATGTGTCAGAACCACGAACTGATGCGACAGCCCGAGGCTCCACCGGAGCCTCCTCCGATGCCGCCGCCGCAGGACGAACTTGGGATCGGGGGCGCACCAGGGGGCTCGCCCCTTCAGGAGGGGTTGGGCCTCGACGCCCTGCTGGAGCAACCTGCTGTCCCCGGTCCCGAGGATCCGTTCGCGGATCCTCTCGCTGGTCCCCCCGAGGCCGCACTCGGGGGCATGGGGCCTACTGGCCCGGCAGATGGCGGTGTCGGTGGTGGGGCGATCTCCCCGCCGGCTTCACCGCCGCCGATGCCGCCTCTGCCGCCGTTTCCCGAGATGGGGATGGAAGCTCAACCCGAGTGCGACTTCACTACCCCTGTTGATAAAGCACCCCAGGACAAGATCTGCCCCGACTGCGGCGGGAGCCTCGAAGAGTACAACCCGACGCAGGAGGAGGCCCAGGGCGACCTCGGCAAGGACTGGCCGAAGGGTGACTGGAACCTCCGTGCGCTCAAGGGGCCCTACGGTGTCTTCCCTCGTGATGCTGGAGTGGGAGTCGATAGGACTGATGTGGATGAGTGGATCTACGCTCACGTCGAGCGACTCGACTGGGTCGCCGAGCGATACCCGGACAAGGTGCGCGATGAAAACGGAGACCTCAAGATCCACCCTGAGCACCCGACGACGCTCATGTCCGAACACCCCACAATGGGCGCTCCACTGGTCTTCCAACAGGCGCAGCATACGAGCGTCTTCAAGGACCACGTTCTTGTCTACGAATACAACCGGAAGCCCTGGCTCTACTGGGACCAGGAGGAGAAGGCCTACACCAAGAACCACGGACGGCACACCGTCATAGTGGGCGACCGGGTCTGCATCGATACAGACCTGGAGATCGAGTCGCTCAACAAGCCTGGCACCTGGGTGGCCCGCGCCCGCATGGAGTTCATCCCGTGGGAGCCGAAGGAAGGTGGCCGCCGGCAGACCGCTGGGATGGGACTGTGGGACCGCCTCTTCGATGCGCAGGATGGCATCAACGAGCGCATGTCGCAGATCCGTGCGGTCAACCAGCGCGGTGCTCTGCCCTACTATCTCCAGGCCAGGGGCAGGAACTTCGAGACGAAGGCGGCCAACTCCTCGGTGCCCTTCCGTCACGTCCAGGTGGACATCGATCCGACTGACCGTCAGCCGCCCCTGCAACTGATTCAGAACACCACCATCGACTCAGGCGTCTACGCGGAGATCGAGGCCGGGCAGCAGTTCGCTCAGCGCGTCTCCGGTCAGGTCGAGGTCGAGCGTGGACAGGTGCCGCCTGGTGTCGCCGCCGCGACCGCAATCGCGTATTTGAAAACGGAGAGTGGTGAGAAGCGCCGGCCTCGCATCCGTCGCATCCGCGGTGGCCTGGTTCGAGGCTGGGAGCACGGCCTGCAGTTGATGTCGGCTCTCTACATCGAGGACCGCGAGTACTCCTTCGAGGACGAGTTCGGTGAGGAGCGCGACGCTTTCATTCACGGCGAGATCATCGCAGCCGCGAACCCGAAGGTGGACATCTACCCGACGCCCGACTACGACCAGGCCGATGCTCAGCGCGAGTCGATCAGGGACATGGTGCAACTCGGGATCCTCAAGCCCGACCAGACGCCACAGGTGAACCGCAAGATCGTCGAGGCCCTGGACCCGACGCTGAAGTTCTTCGTCGAGGACGACCTTCAGGAGGACCAGGCGCATCGCGAGTGGAGAGACTTCAAGGAGAAGGGCAAGGTGCCCGTCATCGATCCCTCGCTCGACGACCCCATGACCCACTACCAGCTTCACGGTCAGAGTTGCTTCTCGGCCTGGTTCCGTGGCCTGGAGGAGCAGGGAGGATGGGACCAGGTTCTCTCGATCCTCGGCGCGGACTGGGACCAGCAGCTTCTTCAGATCGCTATGGCGCGTCAGCCAGGCACGAGCATTCAGACGGAGATCCTCAGGTTCTGGCAGGAGCGTCTCGGCCAGGCTATCCAGATGGGCATGCTGCAGCCTCAGGATCCCAAGGCTCTCCAGCAGATCCTTCAATGGCGCTCGCACATGGAGTCTCACAAGCTCCGTGCGCTCATCCAGAGTTCCGGAATCGAAGCGCCGGCCACCGGGTCGAGCCCCGACTCTGCGTCGGAGGAGCCGGGCGGTGAGGGTGGTGTTGGTCCGCCGCCTGGTGCTGGGATGGTGCAGTGATGCCCGTTACTTCGACCCAGAACGCGCCTGGCCTCCTGACGCCGGCTCATGGCCGGCCCAGGCAGGGGTATAAGAGTCAGATCCGGACCGAGAAGGCGAAGGATCGCAAACGGCAAAGGAAGCACGCGGGACAGATCCGCGCCATACAAAGTCTCGGAGGAACGAATGCCTGAGAAGCCCACAGAGCAAAGGCGGAAGAACGAAGACCTGCGTGAGTGGAACAAGAGGTCGAGTCTTGCTGATAAGGCTGCGGGCCTGACAGCAGGCCAGAGTGACGACGACAAGGGCTACACCCCGGCGCAGGCCAGCGCAGAGAGCCAACGGTTCCGTTCGTCCCTCGGCGTCGGTGGTATCGGCGGCGCGTCGGCGGCCACGAAGGGCAAGAACTCCGCGAAGGTGGAAGCCCACATGTCGGCGTGGAAGAAGGCGAGACAGAAGGCAGCCGCTGACAAGAGAGCCAAGGCTAAGGCTCAGCGAAACGCGGCCCAGACGCTGGAGATCCAGAAGGGGAAGAACGCTCCGAACCCGACCCCGACTCCGGACCCGACGTTGCTGAAGGACAAGCCATGAGTAAGAGAGGACTCTGATGACCATCACCAGGCAGATCAAGGGCGGCCAGGTCCGCGGAGACAAGCAAGCGGCGACCCTCCGCAACAACTCCTACGTCAACGAGAGGTTCAACTACCAGCCGCTGTTCACTGCCGGCGATGCCACAACGGCGCTCGTCGCGCCGGGCACCGGAAACTTCATCTGGAGTGGGCGCAACCTGGACATGCGCGGTGCGTACATCGGCAGCAACACGATCATCACCCCTCTCTATGCGAACCCGGCGTTCGGCGTCAGGATCTCGCTGGACAATGCGGTGGGCGAGGGGATGAACCTGAAGGCTGGCGCGAGCGCACCGAACTCGGCCAGCATCTTCCAGCACCGAGTCACAGATGACGACTTCGAGCCGCAGGTTCTCCGCGCAGTCTTTATCGTGGACATCCCCGCGGCTGTGGATCCGGTCTTCTTGGGCTATGCGGTGTCGGGCTTCCAGAGCATCCTCGCCAACTACGATGACCTGGCCGGGATTTCGCTCTCCCTGGGAGACGTTGACTACTGGGGCCTCGACGGGGCATCGGGTGGAGCGACCGACTCGGGCCTGGACATCACCGGGTCGCAGACTGAGTTCGAGTTCAAGATCATCTGGGAGGCTCACCCGGATGGCGGGTCGCGGTTCTCGTTCTACCTGGACGGGGACTACGTCGCGCAGTACCACCACACTGGGGGCAGCCTCTTCTATCCGTACATCCAGACGAAGCAGGCCGGGGTCACGGGCGACTTCTACATGAAGGAGCTTGAGTGCGGGCCGGTGTCCGCGTTGTCACGGGGCGTTTAACCCCTCTAAGAATCTGATATCCAGAGGAGCAGAGCATGACCATCAATCGACAGATCAAGGACGGAGCGGTCGGCGCACGGAAGCGGGCCTCGGCTGTCAGGGAGCGGACCTATCAGTTCGAGCCCTGCAACATGAACATCCCGACCCTGGGAGCCCTGAACGCTGCGCTGGCGACGGGCGCAGATACGACCACGTTCACGACCTACTTCCCCGGCGGATCGGTGCTCGGGACGTACACCGGGATCAACACGGTCCTGGGCCCGTGGTTCGGGAATGGCCAGGGTCTCGCGGTGGCGCTCACCGGCACGGACAACATCGGTGGAGGCTACGTCTTCAGCGACGGTTACAACGCCACGTCGCGGCACACCATGACCGTGGCCGACGAGAGCGCAATCGGCAACCCGATGTTCTTCCGCATCAAGTTCAAGATCACGACCGTGGCCGGGACCGACGAGTGCGTGGTGGGCTTCAGGAAGGCCGAGACGCACCAGGCCAACTACGAGGACTACGACGAGATGGCCGCGTTCAACATCGACGCGGGCAACGTCTTCGTGGAGACGATCCTGAACGGAGCGGCCACCACGCAGGTGGACACCGGGATCAACTGGCTCGATGGCGAGGAGCACGAGATCAAGCTCATCGTCGGCGCGACCCTCGGGCAGGGCGGTGGCTACGTCCAGTTCTTCTACGACGGCGATCAGATCGGAGTGAACCCGTTCACCTTCGACGACGCCGAGGTCATCGTGCCCTTCTTCCAGGTCATCCAGGCCGCGGGGCTCACCGAGGTCTACTGGACGGAGTTCGAGATCGGCGAGGTCAAGAACGTCGAGCGCGCCATCTAGGCGCAGGGAAGGAGAGGAGGCGGAACTATGCCATACGGAAGACGGGGCGGGGAAGGACAGCGAGGTGCCGGCATTGGTGCCGGCATGGGTGCCGGCGGTCGCGGGGCGAAGCGTCGCGGTCAGATGCGAGCCATCGGTGGTCAAGGCGGCGGTCGTAGTCAGGGCCGTGCCGCTGGCGCTGCGCCGCCTGGTCAAAGTGGCAACCGTCCCTACGCTGCACCGGACAGGAAGAATCGTCCGAGGCCGAAGAGCTTCGGCGCGGGGCCTTCATCCTCAAGTGGGGGGGGCTACTAGACAGTGGTCCGAGATCCGTATCCGTCGTTGTCGGTGACGACTCCATCCTTTCCGGAGAAGTCGCCGCTGGAGCCGCCGTCGAAGCATCAGCGGCGATTGAGGAAGTTTCGCAAGGACAATGCAAAGTGGGCGGGACAGAAGCGAGCTATCGAGAGGCTAGACGTGAAGCCGAAGAAGATCGAGATCCCGCAAATACCGAAGTGAGTATCAGGAGCCCCCTGAATGGTTGACACGAATCACACGATGGAGAGCGGGATGTCCGAGGCCACGTCGGCTTTGGGCGCAGCCCTCTCTGGCAACCCCGCGCCCGTACCGGCGGCACCTTCCCCCGAGCCTCAGCCCCTAGCGCGTGAGCCGGCTCCCGAGCCGGTCCCTGCGCCGCTTGCAGCGGAACCCCCGCCTGCAGAGCCTGGTGGTGGGCCTCCTACTCCCCCTGCGCCCGTCCCTTCGGCACCGGAACCCCCGGTCCCCGGAGCGGCTACGCTGGACCTGTCAGACCCTGCCGCGAGACGTTTCCTTGAGATGCACGGTGGTGACCCGAACAAAGCCCTCGCAAGTGCGTTGGGGTACAACAACAGACTGGCAGCGGCGTACCGAGAGAACCCGGAACGCTTCCAGGCTGGTGGTGACCTCGACCCCAATCGCGAGATCGAGTTCGACGAACCCGTCCTCTTCGAGGATCCGCCGCCTGACGCGCCCTCGCTCGACTATGAAGTCGATCCAGGCGCGATCCAGGCCGCAGTCAATGCAGCGGTTCACCAAGACGCAAACTCTACGTCTCTCATCACCACGTTCATGCAGAACCGGCAACAACTGGAAGGCCTTCAGGCCCAGGCGAATCAGCACACCTCGGAGATCCAGTACCTGGAGAGAAGGCTTCAAGACCCGGAAATCGTAGACGATGATCTGCGAAGGCCGGACATCGAGAACCAGATAGAACGACTGCAGACGAAGCTGGACCGTGTCGAGACTCAAGGCGACCGCATCATGTCGGTCAACGAGCGTCTCAACGGGCAGTTCATCTCGCGCCGAGATCAGATCGCAGCGCACATCGAACGCGAGATGACCCAGCAGGCTGAAGAGGAGACTCTGACAGCATACGAGCACTCCGTGGAGCAGCAGGAGTACCAGAAGGCGCTGGTCGAGTGGCCGTCCGCACTCGAACGGTGCATCCGGGAAAACAACATCCCGCCGGAACAAGTCGAGGACTTCAAGGCCGATGCCCAGAGGGCGTTCAAGGCGGAAATGTCCGATCCCAACGCTGTGATCGATAACATGTACGCCTTCCTCTCCCCGGTCGCCAAGGACATGGTGGCTCGTCTGGACCGCTATCACAGGGTTCGTGCGGGTCAGTATGCGACGGCGGCAGGGCAACGTGCGGCGACACCCTCGCCTCGGACCGGAGGTGCGACTCCTGGCCCACCGACTGCTCAAGACGGCGACCTCGATTCGATCATGGACGAAACCAGGCACATCTGGAAGCAGGCCACGAGAGGATAGGGGCGTAAGAGGGTAGTTTCATGGCAGCAACATCCACCACGAACTTCGCGGGGCTCCTGGTCGAGACGTTCTCTCGCGACCGGGTCTTCGCGCCGTTCGAGCGCAGTCTCGCAAAGTTCCACACGTCCACGATGGACTGGGAATCGGAAGAGCCCCTCGGTAAGGGCCGAACCTTCGGTATCCGGACCAAGGACGCACACTCCACAGGCGCGGTCTCCGAGGCTTCCGGGACCACTCCGACACTCCGTCAGCCCGAAGTCCTTCAGGCAAACGTCGATGCGATTCAGTGCGTCGGCGTCACCGGCTGGACCGAACTGATGATGAGTGCCGGGCGTGGGCTCGGCTCCCTCGGTCCCGACGTGATCAGTGACCACGTCGAGATGACGACCCGCAACACCATGCAGCTTTTGAACAGGCTGAGCCTCGGTCACGGAACCGGACGACTGGCCGTCGTGCAGGACTCCACCGTGACTCTCACCACCTTCGTGTGCCGCAATCCGGAGCATCTGCTCCAGCTTCGCGACAACATGCTCATCGACTTCTACGACACCGACACGGGTGGCGCGAAGCAGGGCATCACGGAGACCATCGACGAGTTGGACTTCGAGACGAGGACCGTCACGATCAGTGGCCCTGCTCGTTCCTTGACCGCTGGCTGGGGCGTCTACCAGGCGCTCACGTCCGCTGTCTCGACCTACGGTGTCGCTCCCTTCGGCCTGCGGGCCTGGGCCGACAACGGCGGTCTCACCTCAACCATCGCGGGCATCACCCGCTCGGGCAACCCCGGCGTCAACGCGAACGTGCTCACCACGTCGTCGGGGACTCAGCCGTACAGCGAGAAGCTGATGCGGAAGGCCATCAACCGCGTGTTCTTTGCATGCGGCCTGGAGCCCGACGAAGCCTGGACCAACAAGGGCATCATCTCCGAGCACCTCAACCACCTGGTTGGGGATCGGCGGTTCACCCTGACTCCGGGCGACAACGTGCCGAAGTACCGAATCGGTCAGCGTGAAGAGGAGATCGGCTTCCAGACCGGAGGCAGCTTCATCCCCTTCAAGGCCGAGGGCGACATGGTGGACCGGGAGATCATCTTCCTTCGGAAGAACATGTTCCGGCGTCACCAGCTTCGTGCCGTCAACTGGATCGGTGACGACTCCGGTGTCGATGGCGTGGCTCGTGCGGTTCTGCTCCAGCTTCCTTCCGCTTCCGGCGGATACGAACTGAGCAAGATCGCGATCCTGTTGGGCATGACCAACTACGGCAACAGGATGCCCAAAACCATCGCTCGCGTCTCGAACGTCGCGGACGAGGAACTCGCAGGCGACACGGTCTAGGGCGCACCCTGGATCGTTTATCCCCAGGGGGGAGGGCCCCTTCCCCCTGGGCTTTCGAGGTCATTCGTGAGCAACAACGCAGTCGTAGACGGGATGGACATGGAGATTCACGAGAGCGCCAGGGCCGCTGGGTGTTTCACCTATGTCGGCGAGGAGTTCTATGTGGACGACGTGATCGATCCAGTGATCGTCAAAGAGATCCGTGTCTTCGATCCGAACTACGTTCCTCTGCTCTGCAAGAGGCTCTACGTCTCTCCGCTGGGCATGATCGTGAACAAGCAGTACCACGTCATCGGACGCCACATCGAGTTCCCCCAGGAGGGGTACGAGACAGAGAACGTGCGCCTGGCGATTGTGCCGAAGGGATTCCCCTTCAATCCAGACAAGATTCAGCCGCTCCGCACCCTCTGCGCCAACTGGCCGAAGGGGTCTCCGGAGTGGATCATCGCTGCGCCGCCGGCAGAGGTGAAGCCTGGAAAGTGGCTCGTGGAGCAGATGCAGGCGGTCCACAAATGCTTCGACCTCGGGCCGTCTATTGGAAAGGACAAGAAGGGCCGCACCGGGCGGCAGACGACGCAGGACAAGCTGAATGAGATCCTCCATGCGGAGGAGAAGCGAGATGAGAAGGTAATGGCCGAAGCGATGGCTGATGCACGCTATCGCGCTCGTCATAACTGGAGACAACTCAAGGAGGCGTGGGACCAGGGTCGGATCAATCCGGAGCCCCCGGACGCCCCCAAACCATTCGTTGACTTGAAAGGATCTAAGTGATGAGCACACAGATGCTGCCGGCACCTCCGAAGCCGCCGACGATGGCGGAAATCCAGGCGATGCTGCCTGGCCTCAAGCTCTACAACCCCTCCGAGGAGTGGCTGCCCCTGGAGGTTCACGGGCGCACGGATCTCTGGCTCTCGCCGGACCTCGGTGGCGCTGTCTTGCCGCATCGGGTCACCGGGAAGCCGGTGGCGTGCGACGGCATCCTCGAAGTCCGGGGACGCTACCTCACGCAGAAGGACTCCTCGGGCAAGACCATCGAGGGCCAGGACGCTCATGCTGTCGTCTCCTACCTGATCCACAAGGATCGGTACGGGGAGATGGGTGTCGTCTGGCTGCCGGGCCGCAGCCTCGATGAGGATGCGACGTACCGACAGTACGGGCGGGACAAGTTCCTCGCCTACCAGCAGGACAAGGACGACAAGATCATCAACTCCAGGCGCGAGTTCAAGAACAACTGGGACCGCGACTCCTCGCACAAGGGGTCTCCGTGCCCGCCTCCGACGCCCGTCGAGAACGCCGCCATGCGTCGCCTCGATGAGCGTGAGCACAAGGCTCAGTACCAGTTCGAGTGCCCCGTCGCCGAGTGCCCTGGGTACGCGGACAACGACTGGAACGGCTTCCACCGTCACATGGTCGCGGCCCACAAGATGGACGTGAAGCGCGATCAGTACGAGGGTGCCGTGGGTGTCGTGTCCGCCGTCAAGGCTCCGGTGGCCGGTATCGCAGAGCAGGCCAACGAGGCCATCGCGTCCATCGCCAAGGCGACCGCAGCCCTGGCTGCTGCTCAGGAGCAGGCAGCAGACCTCAGGCCGCGTCTCGTGCCCGTTCCGAAGGCGAGCAAGGGAAAGAAGAAGGGCAAGGGTTAAAGCATGCCTCTGACAACGGGCGAGCAGATCACAACGGTTCAGCAGTACTACCTGAACCAGGGCTCGTCCGTTGTCACCGAGGATCGTGACATCCGTCAGAAGACCCACTTCTTCTACACGAAGGTCGCAACCAGGCTCTGGAACTCGGCTCCCTACTACTACCGGAAGGGCGACGACGTGGTCACACTCACATCGGGAGTGGGGGACATGCCCCCGGACTTCTCCCGCTTCGGAATCCAGGGCAACCCCTACATCCAGGGCCAACTCTACAGGCCTCTGCGCTATCGTCCGCCGGACCAGTTGAAGTCGCTCATCGCGAACTCTCCTCAGTCCGGCACGCCTTGGATCTACAGTCTCTACCAGACCGACTCGGCGAAGACCGCCCAGGGCATCCAGCAGATCCTCTGCTACCCGACGGACAACTCCGTCCTGGACGTGCTCGCCTACGACACGAAGATGGCCGAGATGATCGATGCGCCGCTCGCTCTCGTGGCGACAGGGACCGTTGCTGCGGGGGCCCTCACCGGCACCTTCTCTTACCAGGTCACGTTCGTCACGGCCAGGGGAGAGACGGAGGGTGGTGTTGTCTCGAACGCGGTCACCGTCGCGGCGAAGGACATCGACCTCACTGAGATCCCCATCTGGTGGGGACGTACGGTCACGTCGAGAAAGATCTATCGCACCGCGGCTGGTGGAGTGCAGAGGAAGCTCGTCACCACCATCGCGGACAACCTCACGACCACCTTCACTGACTCCGTGCTCGACGTGGCCCTCACGACGAACGTTCCGACGCCAGCCGAGTCGGTCTCGGGGACGGAGATCTTCCCGTCAGAGTTCCACGACTCATCGCTCTGGGATGGACTCAAGGCGATGATGGCCGGCAACCAGGCCGACGGAAGGGACGACAAGTTCTTCCAGGACTGGGACCGCCAGGTGCAGCGGATGTGGGAGGAGATCCAGCAGGGCCAGAACGAGGTACACGCCTCGCCAGCGTTCCCCGGATTCACCGGGGGCGGCTCTGTGTGGGATCACTGGACGCCCCCTTCGTAGGAGGACGAGATGTTTCAGGAATCCAAGCAGTACTACCGCAACTACAACGTGGGCGCGGTCGGCGCGAACTACGCCTACGGTCGCCTCGGGTCGCCCTCGGGGCATCCCGTCTCGGGCCGCAACTTCGTGGACACCACGGGGAGCGTGACCCAGATCGATGCGGTGGACGGGACACCGTTCGACCCGGTCAACGTCGGGGACATCATCACCTTCTTCTCGCCTCGGCCTGACGGTCGAATCGAGCGGACGGTGACGGTGAAGACCTCGGGGATCGACATCGACGTGGACACGGCGGTGGACCTGAGTTCGCCTGTGGGCGGGTTCGCGTTCCAGTTCATGCCCTTCAAGAGCGGCACGAACGCTGCCGATGGCTGGCACCACGTCGAGGCCTGGTCCGCGATCACCGTCTATGCCAGGCTTGAGACGCTCACTTCGACCACCCTCGACCTGATCATCGAGGGCACGGGCGGGCAGTTCTCTGACCCGGTGGTGCTCCAGGCCGCGACGAACATCACTGCGGTCGGGACGCTCGCCATCAACGTGGAGAAGGTGACGCCCTTCATGCGAATCGGGCTCAAGGCGAACACTCCGGTGTCCGGTGACGTGATCACCGTCTGGGCCACTGGCGAGATGCTCCAGGCGAAGTAGATGCCGAATCTTCGATCCAGAGATCAGGGCGACAGTCCGTCGGAGTCGGCCTACCTGCCGAATCCGCCGGGCGTCAACTCGCGCTGGGACAATCTCATCGGCGGTTGGCCGATGAACGAGTTCAGCGATGGGTCGGTGCCTGTCACTCGGGTAGACGCCCTCGGCATCCACAACCTGACGGACACCAACACGGTTCCGAGTGGTGCCGGCAGAATCGGGAATGGCGCATCGTTCACCGATGCGGACAACGACTATCTGATCAATGAGCCGACCTCGGCGTTCGCGTTCCTCTCCGGTGCCAGCATGCGGACGGTCGCTCTGTGGGCCTATTTAACGGATGACGCCGGGTCGCCACTGGGGATCTTTTCGACTGGAGACGTGGTCCTCACCAGGGAGGGTTCATGCCAGGTCTTTCTGAGTGCTGGCGATCTCCTCGTAGAGATCGTTGACTCAACGAACACTGCTCGTCAGTTGAACGTGGGGACGCCGACGCTTAATGCTTGGCACTCGATTGTGATCTGGCACGATGGCTCTCCCGGCGTTCACCACGTTGCGGTGGACGATGGAACGCCGGTCGATTTCGTGGGCAACTACACGCTCGCTGCTGCCGCTGGATCGAACGCCGACTTCGTCGGGTTTGGGGTCAGCCAGTTCTCGCGCGGAACGATGAACGGAGTGGTCGACAACGCTTACTGCTTCAGTGACGTGAAAGATGCGGCCTGGAGAACTGGTTTTGATAACGGCGGTGTCGGCGTGGAGTACCCCTACTAATGAGCAGAGCAGCGGCAGACGCCTGGCTCGACCAACGCCTCGACGCCTTTGAGGGCAAACTTGAGGCTCGTCGGAATCAACTCGGGGACATTCGGTGGCCCCAGGTGCTCATTTCGCACACTGACTCGAACATTCCGAGCGACGACGTTGGTAGTCTTCCCGACAATCTCGATCAGAACGCGATCGACAATGACGACGGATGGGGCAAGCTCAACTTCAGCATCGGTGGGAAGTGGAAGGCCGCGCTCCAGGTGGACGGCTATGGTCTTTCCACTCCTGCGAGCCAGGGGTACGTAATCCTGTCTTTCGTTCGCGAGGCCGGGGTTCTCTACGTGAAAGCTCAGAACAATGGCCCTGAGACGGAGCGCGAGCACGACTGGATTCGGGCGGAGTCCTAGGGGACTGGCATGGGAACCTTTCGAGGAACGAACCTCCGCAGGCGGGCCACTGGGTCGCAGTTCTTCACCCCGCCGCCGCCGATTGTCTCGTCGTACTCTGGGCTCGAACACTACTGGCCGATGGATGAGGCGACGGGCGTCACTCGGGTGGACCGGCAGGGCTCGAACGACTTTACCGTCACCACGGGTCCGGCTACCCAGGTCGCGGCGCATCTGGGCAATGGGACCGACAACTCCACCCTGGACGCCTCCAGCTTCACTGCGGGCCCAGACGGGTGGTCGCTCGTCTGGTGGCAGGAGGCCCTCAACGCGGGGTCTCCGTCTGTCGCCGCCCTCTACGCCTGGACTGGACAGGGCTCTGGTGCTGTTACTGCCGACTCTGGGGTGACGAACGTCCAGCTTCTGGTGAACGGACGACCGGGCGGCGTCGCCAAAGGGCACACCTACGCTGCGTCCACTATCGGCGTGGCCTGGCACTTCTTCGCGCTCGTTGTCGATGCGGCCGGGGTCCGAACCTATCAGGGCGACGACCTCGGAGCCGCGCTCGATGAGCAGTTCAACGCCTGGGACAGCGGAGACAGCTTCGTGGCTCCGACCGGCATCAACCTCACTGCTGGCACGCCTTGGTTGGGGATCGTCTTGGACGACATGGCTCAGTACTCGAAGCCTATCGTCCCGTCCGTGGTCGAGGCGCTCTACAACGGTGGCGTGGGGGTGGCGCTGCTATGACGACCGGGCATACACATGACGAGACAGACCACTGGCGACGGCCCATCAAAAGGAACGGGGAATCGGGGGACTACTCTCGCATGAGGCACCAGGATAAGCTCACGAAGTGGGTCGTCGGTGTGGTCTGCGCGATGATCGTTGCGTCGGTCTACGCCTTCGGCGGGGACATCCTCAGCATGATCAAGGGCAACAACGTGGGAATGATCCAGAATCGCGAGCAGCTTGGGCTCGTGAAGAAGGACGTGGAGTACATGCAGAAGGACGTGAGGCAGTTGAAGGAGGGGCAGAAGCAGATCCGCGAGGACGTTCGGGCGGGTCAGCAGCAGATCATCGACACCCTCTACACTCTGCCGGCTGACAGGCGCAACCAGCCGAAGCCGGTGATCTCGCCGCCGCCTTCTCGGGATGAGGATCGGTAGTGAACGTCACGGCCTTCGACATCGCGCAGCGGTTCATCGGGGTGAAGGAAGTCCCCGGCGCGGAGGACAACCCTCATGTCCTGGCGATGCTGCGTCTCGATGCGTCCTGGCCCTCCCATGATGAGGTGCCCTGGTGCTCGGCCTTCGTCAACTACGTTGCATGGCTTCTGCGCCTGCCACGGTCGAAGTCACTCCGTGCTCGATCCTGGCTGGAGATCGGGCATACGGTCGAGCCCCAGGACGCCAAGGTTGGGTTTGACGTGGTGATCCTTCAGCGAGGCGGCGGCGAGCAGCCGGGCCCCGATGTCCTTCAAGCCCCCGGCCATGTCGGGCTTTTCGCCGGCTTGGAGTTGGATCGAGGAGACGCTTCTCGCGACAACGTCATGGTGCTTGGGGGCAACCAGGGCAACACCGTCTCCATACGGCCCTACCCGAAGATCCGACTCCTGGGGATCCGGAGGCTTAGCAGCTAAATGCCTGGTCCGAAGCCACCCGAGAAGGGCCAACAGGAGTCTTATAACGCCCGTTATAAGCTCACAATCGGGCCATGCACTGGGTTGGACCGGAGCGAGGACGTATCGACCATAGCGGACTCTGCGCTCGTCGAGGCGATCAACGCTCGGGCCCACGATGGAATCGTTGTGGCGAGGGGCGGCCAGAGCGTCCCGACGACGACCGCGGCCACCGGGTGCATCCAGGGGCTCATCGATATCCCCACGGTTGGGACCAAGGCCGTGCTGGCGATCAACACGACGACGATGAACTTCTACGAGAACGGGACGATGAACCCGGCCCCCAGGATCGACCTCATTCCGGACGGCATGACTCAGGGCCCCGGACCCTACGACTCGGGTGGACCGTTTCAGTGCTACGCCTGGTGGGACGGGAAGATCATCTTCGAGAATGCAGTGGACAATGCCCTCAACGAGATCATCCTTCCGGAGGGATCGTTCGATGCGGCGGATGTCGAGTTCGAGGAACTCTTCCCTCTCACTGTTCCCGGAGAGGGATCGCCGTTCGCGATCTCCTCGTTCCTCACCATGCCACAGACTGGCACTGTGGGCAGCCGAGAGCCTCTCTACTTCGGGACGATGGCTGGCGGGGTGGTCGGCTATGCGAACGGTCAGATGCTTCGTCTTCTCCCAGACGCCACCTTCTCGGACGGAGTCCTTCTCTTCTCGTTCGCCAACCAGATGTACGCCATCGCGAATCAGAAGCTCATGCGTCAGAGCGGATGGTCGGGTGGGGCAGGCCCGCTTGCGGGGCAGTCCGGGTGGTCAGAGATTCCATTCCCCGCTGGCACACCGACGGACTTCCACCCGAGGTGTGCTGCTGAGTGGCGCGGGGCCGCGTACATCGGCGGCTTCGATGGCGTCCCGACCAATGACACCACCCAGACTGGGTGGGTGATGAAGCTCGCGAATATCGGCAACTCTCCGGTGCTTACCGCCCATCTCTCTGGCACCCTCGGCGGTGATCCCCTCAAGGCCTTTGTCAGTTGCGCTTCCGGGTTCGGAGACCAGATCTTTTTCGGATTCATCGCCAACACCCCCAGTGGTTCTACGGTCCAGTCGTATGTCGCCACCTACAACGGTGGGGCTACTCCTGATACTGCTCTCGCTACGCTTACTTCGTGGGGTGAGGGCAGTGCTGATGCTCCAGCGATTCAAGCATCCGCTGACAGGCTCTACTACACCGGATGGGGCAGCGACTCTGACTCCGGGTTCTATCAGTGGGATGGTGCCGCTGAGACGCTTCTCGCCCAAAGCCCTGGCGGGTTCAGTTCCGATCCGACCTGGTGGCACTTCGTGCTCTTCTAATGGCTCACATCTACTCTTCTTACAGTGCGGGCAGCGGTGCCATCCAAGAGAAGGATGAGGCTGGTGTCTCCAGTACTCTCATCTCTTCTGACCCCGCGATGGACCGTCGCTCGGTGATGCTCAAGTACCGGAAGTCCATCCACGTCATCGGTACGTTCCGTCGTCCCTGGGTGAGGGATCGCTTCGGTGCGTACCACAAGTCTGGAGTCCGAGCGCCGATCACGCAGCCGACGATGGTGGACGGGACGATCCCTGGTTCGAGCGAAGGCAACATGATCGGCTACCAGACCTTCGTTATGAAGTCGAACAACATCTGGATGGCCGAGTCGAACCCTGGTCCGGCTACGTCCACCCTGCTCTCCGCTGGGCTGGGGCGATTGTGGGATGGCCTCGACTGGTCGCCCGCGGACTCGCACGTCACACATGCGCGAGGCTACGTCTCAGTGGATGGGTCCATCCCGGCGCTCGCATGGGAGATGCCTATCGGCTCGTCTGGCCTGACAGTCATGGAAGCGGTCGGCACCGGGGCCCTGGGCGTTACGCTGCCGGTGCGCCGTGCGGTCACCGGCTACTACCAGGTGGATCCCTTTGCTCGTGGCGTCGTGCCGTACACGAAGTACGCGGAGGAGTACCACGACGCTTTCTTCTACGCGGGTGACCCCAACCATCCGGAGCGCATCTACTACTCGAAGCTCTTCGAGCCCGAAGCGGTGAACTCGACACCGATCACCGTCAACGGTCGGACAGACGATCCCTGGCTCACCACCACGGACGGTGATGCCGTCACAGGCATCCAACGCCAGGGCGATGAGTTGATCGTGGGAACGTACCGAGGCATCGACGCCATCCAGGGCTACAGCTACGGTGACTACCAGATCCGCAGGATCTCGAACTACTGGGGAGTGACCTCGCACTTCTCGATGCGGCGCGTCGGCCCGCTCGGGTCTCTTTACTTCTCCGCGCCCCAGGGCCCGACCATCTACAA